>Ga0163161_10000434_pt1 | contig 35026 bp, 20 predicted proteins | sample S45metaG_FD_129847 | JGI IMG/M metagenome (GOLD analysis project Ga0163161, IMG submission 129847) | Switchgrass rhizosphere microbial communities from Kellogg Biological Station, Michigan, USA - S4-5 metaG | ecosystem: Host-associated > Plants > Roots > Rhizosphere > Soil | place: USA... | reverse complement strand
CCGGTACAATTACCCTTGCCCCCGCCTGCACGAATGTTTTGGTGGTTTCCAATCCGATGCCTGCATAACCACCTGTAATGATGGCTGTTTTTCCGCTGAGATCAATTCCTGTTATGACATCGTTTGTGGTAGATGCTGCATTAAATCCTGAGCCGATTGGCTGCTGTAACGCCCCGTTGTAATTATTGTGTTTCATTTTTTTATTGTTTTAATACACAACAAAAATAATGCACCTAACAACAGGCCGCTTTGTTCAAAATATCAATCTTACTTTGTTTGGAATGTCATGATAACAATCAGTTAAGCGGCAAAAGCTATTTTAGAAATAAGTTTTATTTTAGTATTTTGTATATACAAGTACATCATACCATGGAACTTACATTGAAATCTAACAACCAAGAAAGTATTGCTAAAATTATTGCACTGGCTAAGAAATTAAATGTAATGATTGAGGCGAACGGATCTGAGTTGGGCGATATCCAAAAAAATGCACTTAAAAACCAGATTTTGAACTTCAAAGCGAAAGAAACATCTTCTTTTGGTGATGCTGCTGAATGGCAAAAAAAACAGCCTGAAGACCGAGACCTACCTCTTTTATAAAGATGGCTTTCCTGCTAGATAGCAATATCATCATCTATTCTTATTATAAAGAATTTGATTTTTTAAGGAAGCTCATTACCGATGAATCCTGTATGGTCTCCGAAATTTCGCGCATTGGGGTACTTGGATATCATGCTTTAAAAATGGAGGAAGAAAGATATTTTCAAAATGTCTTTTCTTATGTACAGATCATTCTTCCAAACCAAAATATATTCAATCAGGCTATTATTTTACGCAAGAAATATAAGTTAAATTAGGCGATAGTCTTATTGGGGCTACTGCATTAGTTTATGACTTAAATATTTAAACCCGCTACATAAGTGACTTTGAACGTATTAAAGAGCTAAAAATTTTCAATCCACTCGCTTAACAAGAGAACTTCTCCCCTCATGTGTTTTAAGTTCTTATTCCCCTAATTCTCTACTCATCCTTCTTCTCTATTCATCCTTCAAAGCCTCCACCGGATTCGCCCTGGCTGTTTTGTAAGCCTGAAAACCTACTGTTAAAAAGGCAACAACTGCGGACAGTTGAACAATGCAGACTGGCATTAACCTGAATGCAAAAAAGCCCCACATTTCTGTGAGGCTTCAGATTTTTCTATGATTCTATTTAGGTAAATTTTAAAGAGGATATGAATAAAGTGAAGCGGTGGTCTTACCTCCTTTTGCCACACTGAAGGCTCCATATCCATAACCGACATTGTTGTTTGTTAGATTATAAATAATAAAATCGAAGCTAACATTACAAGGAACCTTAATTGATACAAAACCATTTACATCAGTTACTCCTTTTAACACAGCATCGTTTATGAAACTTCTAACATTGACAGAATTTGGCTGTCCCGCATTAGTCGGATAAGCTACTATTCCCAGATTTTTTAACGGTGTCCTGTAATCATTATTAGAGATCAGCGTAATGTTCAATAAACCTGAAAAATCGGAAACTTTAATATTCTTTTTTTTCTCGGCTCCAGCTACAACCTGAACGTATTCATCGGTAAGATAATTAACCTTATTAACCTTAACAGAATCTGTAATCACCTGATAGTTTTTAGGTAGCAAATCTGGGAAGTAAGCTATACCATTTTCATCTGTACGAACCGAACCAACCAACGAATTGGCGTTTGGCAGTAATGTGATATAATAGAGTTCAGGATCATAAACTGAAACTTTAACACCAGCTATACCTTTTCCAGCATCGTCGCTAAGTTGGTAACTAAGCTTTCCTGCGGCCGGCGAATCGATCAACTTCACATTCGTAACCTTTTTACAAGCGCTCATAAAAACACAGAGTGCCAGTAAAAGCATGATTTGATATTTCATATTCTTATAAAAAATAAGTGAATTTATAATCAAACCGTTACTAATACACGTTCATTGAATAGCTAATCGTAGCATCTTTCTGTACCAATACAGTATTGGTATTATTATAAGAGGCATTTGTTACAGTATTATAAAGATACACGTAGTATTGTTTAGCTGAAGGGATTTTGAATGTAATTGCTCCAACGTCGTTAGTTACTCCTGAAAAATCTGCGACTTTTAAATTAGTAGCAGTAGATGAATTATAATTGTATTTATTAGATGGAATCATAATTACACCTATATTTTTCAGGAGTTGGTTATTGTTGTAAGACCTAACCGTTAGTTCAAATGTGCCAGAATAATCTGTGACCTTTGTTTCTTTGTTCTTAACGGCACCTGTAATAACCTGAACATATTCCTGAACGAGATAGGCCACATTGTTCACTTTTGCCGAATCTGCAACAAGAAGGTAATTGTCTGGATTAAGATCTCCAAAATCAGCCAGGCCATTAGCATCCGTTAAACGTGTGTCTAAAAGAAATGTGTTAGCTGGATAATAATAATAATTATCCTGACGATCAAATAAGGATACTTTTACATTTGGTAATCCTTTTCCGGCATTGTCGGTTAATTTGTAAGTCAGTTTTCCACTTGTAGAAAGTTGAACATCCACATTGGTGGTTTTTTTGCAGGAAATAAATGCTGCTGTAAGCAGAATTAAGAGCGTAAATTTTGATTTCATAATATTTTTAAATTTGGCGCAAATATATCATAATGATTGATTAGTTAAGAAACATTTTTACTGGATTGAAAGAGATAAATATAAAGGCTGTTGAACCAGCAGTTTGCTAAAGAAAAAAGAGATTTTTTCAATCCTTAACAACAAGCTACACACGGGAGAAAGCTTGAAAAACTAATATTGAACTGATCTATAACAACAAAAAGAAGCCGTATCATAAATGGTAACTTCATTCGGATTTTTATATTGAGGTTGTTGAAACACCTATACAACATTTATTTAGGTTCTTCGACAAGTTCAGGATAACAATTTTATGATCCCCTGAGTTTTCACTCCCTAAAGCCCAAACACATACCCGCTCAAAATTTCTTATAACAAAAAACCTTTAAGTTTGAGACTTGAAGATTTTCTGTGATCTCGCTGGGATTGGCTCAGCCCTGCAAAATCCCGAACCCGGCCCTGAGCCTTTTACAAAGCGAACCCAGGCCGGCGCTTCTGTTCAGATCCCAGTGGGAATAAAACAAAAAAGCCCCACATTCCTGTGAGGTTTTCTGTGATCCCGCTGGGATTGGCTCAGCCCTACAAAATCCCGAACCCGGCCCTGAGCCTTTTACAAATCGAACCCAGGCAGGCGCTTCTGTTCGAATCCCAGCGGGAATAAAACAAAAAAGCCCCACATTTCTGTGAGGCTTTCTGTGATCCCGCTGGGATTCGAACCCAGGACCACTACATTAAAAGTGTAATGCTCTACCAGCTGAGCTACGGAATCATTTATATCCCTTTCGGGGCTGCAAAGATAGAAATATAATTCACTCTTTCAAAAAATAAAACTAAAATATTTAACAAATACTTAACAATAATTAAAAGACAGGTTGTTAAATCTTTATAGATCATACTGTTAAATGCAATCAAAAAAATATGAGTTTATCTGCTTTTTAGCAAATTTTCAACCTACGCTAAATAAACATGCTCTTAACCAATCCTAAAAAGCTTTCATGTATCCATAGCAGACGTTACTATTGCTAACCATTGTTCTGCAATAGCCATTAACAAAAGATTTTAACATTCCTAAAAGTTGTATAAATTCTTAATCATTTTTTATTTCCTGTTTTATTTACATTTTTACGCATACATTCGCTTTTCCTTAATGAATATTGAAAATCTCTATGGTGAAGATAAATGGGCCGCTTTCGGTGGTTCTTCGCCTCTCATTGCCGTTTTTAAATCTTATCACCCGCTCAGCCCTGAAATTGAAAACATTATTAACAGCTACACTTTTCCTATCCGGTTTGCAAAAAACAAACATATTGCATCGCCCTTAAAACACAACCGGTACATCTTTCTTATTTTAGAAGGTGCCGTACATGGTTATCTGAAAATGGGGAATAAAAAAATCACCACCTGGATTGCCGCCGAAAACGAACTGGCAGGAACCATCCGGAATTTATGGGAGAATGAAATTTCTGACGAATATATCGAAACAATCGATCCGGTATTTGCCATCGCCGTTCCACACGAAATGTCGAAACTGCTGTATGAAAAATTTCCTATAGCCAATTACGTTGGCCGTAAAATGACGGAGATTTATTTCCAGGGGGCAACAGAGAGGGCTTATATCAGCAGGCTGCCATCGGCATTAAAACGCTATCAAAGGTTTCTGGTTTCCTACCCGCATTTAATTAACCGCGTTCCGCTCAAGTATGTGGCATCGTTTATCGGTATGCGGCTCGAAACATTGAGCAGGATCAGGAAAAAGGCTATTGTTGAAACAGAAAATCTTAAACAGGCATAAAATATTCTGTACCAAAGTCAAAGAAAAGATTTATGGTTGGTGTTTTGAAAATCAAAGGCTGTTTTCCAAGGCTGCTAATAAAATGGTGGAACAAAATGCCAGCTTAATTACTCAGTATAGTGGTAACAGACTGTGCTGGTAGAAGTACTTGCCTGCTATCTGTATATTTTTTGTAAGGTGATAAATTGTAATCAGCCGAAGTAACATATGTTTGAACCTTTTTAGGTTTGGTACCCTGTATTTCCATTTGCAAATCGATATCTTTATCAGTAGGATTAACCGCCACCGTGACCAGTTTTTTATCTTTAAAGTAGCTTGACACATAAATCTGCGGAGCGTTATCTTCATTCACCTTAACGAGAACGCGTTTACTCCCAGCACCAATAAACCTGCTGTAGTTACCCAAAGCCCAAAGCATTTTGCTATCGTAAACCTGCCCATCTGTCTTATTTTTATCGATATAAACCAGTCCATCTTTATAATCGCTTGCCGAAATGGCCAGCCACCATTGCCATGATGTGGCACTGGATAAGACCAGATCGTGGTGGATCAGTTTGGCGATAAAGAGTGCGGGCACCATGCCCAGGTCGCGCTTCTCTCCTTTAACTACGGCATCGCCAAGAATACAATATTCCGACATCCAGTACCTTAAACCTTTTACAGCGGCAACAGCTTCAGCCGTTTTTTTGCGTACATCAATCAATTTTGATTCAGGGCTCGTAGTAAAATAGCTGTGTCCTGAAATGGAATTGTCAACAAGTGAAAGATTGCCAACATAATTGGAGGACGCGGCATTGAAGAACTGAAAAACCTGATTGCCCTTCGCCGCATTACCATTGTTATAGAGATAATCCAACTGACCGGCCTCTCCTATCTGGATCTTGGTACGAAGCTTGTTTTTAGAAAAGGCATCGTTAATCCCTCTATAAAGTTGTGCAAGCTCTGTATTGTTGTAAGGACAGCCTTCCTGGTTATGTTCATTCCATTTCCATTGCGGTTCATTGGCAGGACTTAAATAATCAAGCATTATACCAGTAATTTTCTTTAATCCTTTAATCGTAGCAACCAGATCAGCAGAAAACCCAGGGAGTTTTTCAAAATCGAGGTTACAGTTCCCATCAGTGGAGTATGCTTTTCCGTTTTTGGTAAACCGTATGTGAGGACTGTTTACAAAACCGATAAATTGATTTACACCCCGGGCTTTAGCCGCTTTTAAGAACCAGGTCTGACCGGGCATGGCGTTCCAATCATAACTACCATCTGGTTGTAGAAAAGCATACTGGCGACGCCATTGGTCGCCGATATCGCTAGCTTTCCCCTGAGCCGCACTACCTGCCCCAATACTAAAACGCCAGGTATTTAAACCAATCCCTATCGGTTGGCCAGTGTTTGTGGTCTGTTTACTAAAAAGCAGATCGGCCATTTGATTCCGTTTTTCTTCTGGCCACAATCCGGCAAACTGGCACGACCAGGCATCTGAAGCACCGAAACCTTCAATGGCCTGAAATTGAACTGTTGAATCAATGTGGACTTTTACGACTGTTCGTTGTGCAAACGTTACAGTACAATAAAAAAAAGATATGATACCGATAAAGAGTTGGCTTATAATTGCCTTCATTGTAATTTTTTATACAATAATAATAAAAATGCTTTCATCATACCGACGGAAAACGACCTCCCTTCATATAAAACAAAAACATTTAACAAAAAAAGGCCGATAAAATCGGCCCCTTTTTCAAAATAAATCACTACTAACTAAAATTTAACAGAATTGAGATTCTTATCTGTTAAAATGCCTTCACTAAGTTTAAGTCCAAACTGTAGTTTACGTTTTGCCTTTAATTTCAGGATAAACAGATCAGAAGTTCCGTTTAAAGCTTCCTTATTGCCCAGGTTTACAAAGGTTGGATACAAAACCTTCGCGCCGTTGGTATGCAAACGATCGTTGGTGAGGTTATCCATCTGTTTGGTATTTAAACTTTCAACGCTTACAAAATCATAATCCTGTGCATTGTATGGCAGCGCAAAACTTAGCGCATTTACCGATTTCAGATTGATTCCCTTTACTTTGACGTCTATAATTTCGTCTTTATTATAGGTCTGTTTTGCGGTATTGATCTCGAGTTTACCTGAGACTTTATCAATTTTATCATCACTTACACCGCCCTCTAGTTGGGTAGCCACAACCGAAATATCGTAGGCATCGATGAGGTTATTTTTATTGATATCGCCATTGCTGATATAGCCTTCAAAATCGGCATCACCCTTTCTTAATCCGGTATAATTGATATAAGAGGTGAAGTCGTTTTTATCGATTAAGCGATCGTTATTGATATCTCCCGGAAGATAACTTTCAGTGCCCGGAACTTTAAATACATACAGTTCGCGACCAGAGCCAAAACCACCAACCCCATCGGCAACAGCAATTTTGATGTAACGAGCTGTAGGATGTGCAGCAAAATTGAAGATCTTAATATCACCGTTGTTTGCCCATTCAAATGCACCTGCATCTGTCCAGCTTTCCTTATTGTTGCTGTAGTAAACCTTACCTTTCAACAATATCCCATTTCCTCTCCCTGAACGCGGCAGATAATGAAATTTCTCAAGTTGATTAACCGATTTGAGATCAATGACCATATCAAAAGGAACAGCCTTTGCACCCCATTTGGTATGCCACATATTGCCCTCATCAAAATCGAACAGATTAGTGATACCATCGCCGCCCTGGTTCTCTGCTGTGGTTTCGGCCACAATTCCCTGTATGGCGAATTCTAAAGGATTGGTTTTAGTAGTCGCTTTAATTTCCGTCCAGTCAGAATAACCATCTTTGTTTACGGCACGTAATTTAAAGGAGTATGGGGTTTCTGCCATTAATCCATCAAATAACAAGGCCGTATCGCGGATAGTGGTATAATGCATGTCGTTAAAATCGATCTCATAGAAATCTGCATTATCGACCTTTTTCCATGTTGGTGTTAGCGTATATGCTTCTCTGTTTTTATCGCTGATGCCAGCATTAAGCGGAGCTGCTAATTTCCCCGTTGAAACGCGTTGTTTATCAGCGGGTTCAAATGTAAAACCATCAATGTTAAGTGTGATCGGATTTACAGTAATATCAGTAGACTGTAGTTTTACCAGTAACTGTGGATTTTTAACCATTGTTACTTTCTCAAACTCACTTCCCTTTGTGGCAAAACGGTTTAGATTTGGCGCAACATCATAGAAATATACATTTGCCTGTTTTAAAAATTCGTCTTTCGAATTTACTTCTGTCAACTTAATTTTACTGTTCCCAACTTTTGCAACAAGCCTTTTCGGTTTTTCGGTTAGGTTGATCACAAAGGCTGTGGTTTTTTCTTTTACAAAACCGTCGAAATCACCTTTTGCGGGATGGATAGTGACTACAACATGATTCTTTTGGTCTAGTTCTGATTCGATTAAAGTAGAAGCACCTTTACCTAGTTTATAAGCTTCTGTTGCGCCATCGTCATCATATTCGGTAAATGAAGTTTTTCCAAAAGGATAGAGTTCATATATTCTGTTTGCCTTATTAATTTCGGACACATTATTGTTCGCATTCGTCATCGGGATAATCGCGCCGTTTTTCACAAAAACCGGCAATTTCCATAATGGTGCATCAAAACTGTTGAGAATACTGTTTCCATTGTATTTTTCTCCTGTAAAATAATCAATCCAGCTTCCTTCCGGCAAATAAATACCGTTGCGGATATCGTTACCCTTATCATCTGATTTAGTGGCCTGATAAATTGGCGCCACCAGGAATGAAGGGCCATATAAATATTGATATTGTGTTGAGATACCTTTGGTATAGGCATTAGGATACTCCAGAAACATGGCCCTGATGATCGGCAAGCCGGTAAGCGCTTCTTTTGCCACACTATAAGTATAAGGGATCAGTTCCGATTTCAGTTTCAAATAATTCCGGTTGATCGAAGCAACGGGTTCGCCTAAAGCATGCGGATATTTTTCGTTGGCACCCCAGCCATCCATATTTAATTCCATAGGCGTAAAGGTTTTCCATTGGAAATCCCGGGTATTGATGGTTAAATTTTTACCACCAAAAATACCATCCATATCCGACGTAATGTTGGGTTGACCTGATAAGCCAGAACCGATATATGTTGGGATATGGAAACGGATATATTCCCAAACACCCCCGGTCTGGTCGCCCGACCAAACACCTGCATAACGCTGTGTACCTGCCCAACCATCTAATGAAATGATAAAAGGTCTGCTGCTATTGCCATAATAAGGCATAATCTGGGCTACATCGGCCACACCGTTCAATCCGAACGAATAGCCTGCGCCAACCCATGCCACATCCGTTTTTAAAACGCGAACACCTGCATCTCTGGCTTCCTTGATGATATCGCGTTGCAACAGTGCACTTACCCCAGCTTTAGGATGAAGATCTGATTGCGTCCACAAACCGATTTCTACACCATTTTTACGGGCATAATCGCCAAAACTTTTCAGGTTCTGGATATTTCCGTCTAGTGTTTCCGTCTGACCATAACCTGCGCCATAACCATCATTCGGCAGTACCCAGCCCAACGGCATATCATTTTTTTTATACCGGTCGATCACTGCGCGCGCAGAAAACTGATAATTATTTTTTTCTCCGTTAAGCGATTCTTTTATACCACCGTTATCCTTCTGACTTTCTTTGTAATGTTTACCATCTTCAAATAATGTCCCTTTTTCATCTTCTTTCCAGAAATCGCGGTTATAAGCGTTTAAATGCCCTTCGTAGAAACCAAATTTTGGAAGCAATATTGGATTCCCCGCGAGCTGATAAAAATCGTTTAATAGAGCTACTGCTCCATCATTGATCATAAAAAAAGCGTCAAGATAATCGGTATCATGCGTTAGGTTAACCAATCCTTTTTCTTTGGCGCCAAAATTATATTTCCCTTTAGCGAAAGTATACCACATTACCGCATAACCATTGGTAGACCAATAATAAGGTGTTGGAGAGGCCACTCCCCCATCCGTCCAGCTGTTTTGGTTTTCGATGGCAATGGCTTTTCCTTTATGGGAGAAACGGCCGTTCTGCACGCCACCACCGTAAAAATATTCCTGCGGATTCTCTTTTAAGCTGAGGGTAACTTTCCCCTTTTCGAACCGGATAGGTGCCAGTTCTTCCACAGCCACCGCTTGTGTAGCCAGGTTAATTATTTTGATCAGCGAAGTATTTTTATCGATCAGTACGGTAATCTTGCTTGTCAATATAAATAACTGATTATTTTCATCTTTAATTTCCAGTTTTGAAACCGGTCTGCGTGGATTTTCTACCAAAATTTTAGCTTCAGGTTTTGCCTCCGGATCGCGGATAAATCCTCCGGTGGGATCTTCGAAAAGACGGAAAATATTATCGCCATAAAAATCAAGCGTTAAACGTTGATTATCGGATAGCAATAATTCTATTGTTGTGCTGTTGATTTTTTTCAAACTGATTACTTTCGTAACTTGTTGAGTCTCCTGACCCAATTTTTGAGTGGCTGACTGGGCAGAAACAGAAGATGTACAGGAAAGCAATAGTAAAACAAATGCCGGAACCATATTTTTGGGAATGTTGACTTTAAAGTATTTGTTAATTAAATGCAGGGTCATTAAATTTTGATTTGGTTATGTGTTTATACGTTCAGGCAAGCTTAGGTTTCAGCTGCCGTTTGATAAAGTTAATAAACCCATTATAGGAAAAGGTGCATTTTTAAGAACAAAAACCGCGCAATCGTTTGCCTATCTTATTTTTTACCATACAAATTTGTGTTTGTGTACAATTAAGAAGTGAAGTGCATCAAGGTTGTTCAACGATCAAATAATCAGTAGATGTATAATCAATGGATTTTGATGCATAATCATTCTCCCAACATATCATTACCATGAGGTGGTAGAGATTTCTTAATACCATTAAGCGAATGACTTCAATAAGCAACTTCTGCACTGTTATTTGCTCCATATTACGGCTTGGTCCCAAACGAGCATTACATTGGGGAAATCTGTCCAATTCTTCTCAGGAATTTCATTGCAATCATATTCAGTCTTGATTTGGTTAATATGATAAAGCAATTGAATAATTAATTCGCTATCAGTTACAAATGTATAAACCAATCATATTAACTGTTAGCAGGTATACTGTATCCAGTACATCTCAATTATCAAGCAGGCTGTTTGCTTTGTTAACTATGTAAAAAAATTAACACAATTAAAGCGCCGCATGGTTCGTCAAATCCGACGAGAAAAAGAGAAAAACGCTCAAATAATGCATTATAGTGTTTCCTTAGCATTTAATAAAGTACGACTGAAGCATTTATTTACTTAAACTGATCCTGATCAACTTCAACCAAAATAACCGTTTAAATACGTAATAATCGATTTAAACCACTGAAAGGCATCCATGTGGCAAGCATTTTGCATATGCCTAACTAAACAATTATTAATGAATCTTTCAGTACCCCAGTCTTACAGCTGCGTAATTATTGATGATAGCCGCATGAGTAAGCCACTTTTTGAACATTTTATTTCCAAAATAGATAAACTTAATCTTCGAGGCAGTTTTACAGATCTGGTAGATGCCATGGGTGCCTTTTGGAGTTATGGAAAAGTTGATTTCCTTTTTTTGGATATTCAAATGGATATATCTGGAATTGATGTAGCCAGAATGCTAAAAAACAGTTTTAAGTTCGTGGTGATTTTAGGCGAGCCTGGCAACGAAGCTATTGATATTTTTGCCAACAGATGTAAATTTCTGCCTAAACCGCTCGATTTTACAAAGTTTTTGGATATGATTAATCAATTGATTTCAACTGAACGGGAAAGCAGCACGCAACTTTTGTAAGCACTCAGCTATCAAGTTTTTTGCCACACCCTTTCGACCGTTCAGGCGGGGAATACAGATTTACACGAAGCTAGATTTCTTACCTAGTCTTTCGGCTATCTGCGTTGGTCATTTAACTTTAGTCGCTCGGATTTTTTTCCATTGGTTTGATTACACAGATATTAGGATTGCGCAGATGATGGAGCGGTGGTCTCTCTCTTGTAGTCTTTAAACCTTTTACCATTAAGCAGTTAAGGACATTGAGTTTTTGTTCTTTAATCTTTCTGCTCTGGTCTTTGTGCTTCTCACTTAAATATCAGAGTAATCTGTTGGGTAAACAAATTTGGTATCGTTTTTAGAAACATTGTGCTGATACTCGGGCATGGCAGAAAGTTTTTTCCAATAATCATCTGCGGAGAATGCTTTCCAATGCTCATCCCGATCTGCCTTATTCTCGAAAGTGGTTAAATACATCAGGTTTGGCATGCGGCTGCCGGAGATTACTTCTCCATAAAATACGGCGTTAAAATTAAGTCTTTTAAACAGGCCTATTTCATCCCCTTTATTGAACATCTGCACCTTATTCTGAAAATATTTTTCTGTAGGTGCTTCATAACTTCTTAATTCATATACCCGCTCCTTCATCGGAGACTTTAGCTTTGGTAGCATAAAATTAGGGGCATCTTCAAAAGCTTTTAAAACAATTGATTCTAATCGTTCGTAAGGAACATCAGAATAAAGCGCATCTGCATAAGCTTTACCATCCAGGGCATATTGCTGATCATTAGCCAGCTTTTTATCAAGCTCTAAAACCCCATTTAAAGATTTTAAGGGAATAAATACATAAATAAGCTTTTCTACAACCATAGCAGGATCACTCACCACTGGCTTAAAAACACCTACTTTAGCAATTCCTGCACGGTGTAAAGCCGGCAAATAAGCTTTTTGCAAATAATCATCAACCGTTTTCTCTTGTGTATCAGTTTTTAAATGGTAAATCTTAATCTGATAGAAATCTATTTTTGAAGCATTGGCTGCAAAAACGTTTGACAATAGAATGAGTAAAAAAAGAGCTGGTATTTTGGCTTTTCGCAACATGATAATTAACGAGTGGATGATTAGAGGGGAAAAATAATCAAAGTTTTGGGTAAAACTGAATATTTAACCATTATTTCTGCTGTATCACGCTAAAATTACTAAAAATACCATAGCCACTATTCTCACCATAAGTAGCCTGATAAAGCCCAACCTGAACTATATTTCTACTTTTACCTTGCCAGGTTATGGGGCTTCCGGGTAATTCTTCCCAATTTTTACCATCGTTACTACCACGCAGATAAAAAACATTCCCTTTTCTTTGAATTTGTAAGTAGGGGTAGAAATTCCATCCAGCGGCATTATTTTCCTGCTTCCGGCCATTAGCGTTTAATTTTGTGGTGATGTTACCAATATTCCATCCGAGCATTACACTATTCTGAATTAAGGTTTTATCGGCATCACTTCGCACCATTAATCCTACATCATTTGCACCATTTGCTTTTTTTTCTTTCAGGCCGCTAAGATCGTCTATTTTTACTTCAGCGATAAAATCGCCCGCTATGTTTTTAAACAGAAATGGCCCCATTGGTTTAGCGCCATCCCAAAAGGTTTTTGTAGAGGCAAGCTTAATTGTTTTATCTTTTTTGATTAGCTGATCAACTTTCCCTTCCAGGCCATCCCAAAAAGTAGACGAAATACTTTTACCCGTACTATCGTAATGTAAATCTTCCTCATCGTTTTTAATATTGAAAAGATTCAGTGCGGTACTCACTTGTTCGGAATCAGCAGCTTGACTAACATTTCCCAAATGATCTCTGGCCTGTACAGTATAGGTGTAGTGACTATTACCTATCATATTATAATCGATATAGTCTGCAGAATTTATCCAACCACTTTTTCGATTGCTATGGCTTTCGGTAAACTGATACTGAATGCGGCTACCTGGTAACTTAACTGGCGTAGCACTCATGCTAATGATTGTAGGAGAAATTGCATGAGGTTTTTCAGCAAAAAAGGTTTTTGTCTCATGAACCAAATTTGAGGCCCAATCTTGATACTGCTTTTTTACCTGTATGGTATTGAATGCGTAGTCGTAAAGATAAAAACCGCTTATTGTATAATCATTATTTTGGGCTTTAATGAAAAAATCATTGTTAGGGCTTTTAGCTAAATCAATTTTTTTTTGGGCTATTCCATCAATGTAGAGTTTGAATGATTTTCCGTTAAAGACACCCATCGCATTGGACCATTTTTCTTTGCCGACAAGTTGCAACACGCCCAGACTCTTTCCTAAACTTAAACTAATTTTGCCAGACCGATCTGCATAACTTTGCAGCACAAACGAGAAAGGCTTTGAAAAGTTAATCGGTGATGTAATGAAACGATCTAATTGTTGTTGATTGTCTTTTTGAAGGGTAACGCTCATTAAACCTTTCGTAACGCCTGCCATTGGTCTAACGCGATTAGTGCTTAAGTTACCCAATGCATATCCATCATTTTTCCAATTGCTTACCGGTCCATCTTCCAGCGCCGCCGCATTAAGATAAATGGCAGCATGGCTTTGGGTTTTTGATTTAGCCAAACTGGTTATTTCGGCTGCACTTAATGGTATATCGTACATCTTCAGATTGGCTAAAGCACCTGAAAAGCTTGCGCTGTTGTCTTCATCTACACCGAGAAAAAAATGACTTAAGTGATCAATAAAGAGCATTTTACGTTCTTCATGGTCCAGCTTTCCATCTACAAATAAGCGCTCCATTGTTCCGTCGAAAGTAACTGCGATGTGGTGCCATTTTCCCGCTTCGGGCAAATTGTTGTACTTCATATCCGGCCAGCCCCAATGTGATGCGGCGCCCCATTTCGGGTGCGAGCCATAACCGATTGAAGCATTTGTTAGATCAACCCCACCCCTGGCTGTCCAGGCTAAAAGAGGTTCTTCGAGCGCAATATCAGGGTTGTATACCCACATGGCTACGCTAAAACTACTGTTTCCTTTTAATGATAAGGGCGCAATAAAGTTCGATCTCATTCCTGATTTTGACTCGAAAACAACAGCTTTTTTGCCAGCAATAATGGCGCTTACCGGATCGCGATTTAAGGCGGAAAAGGCGCCTTTCAATTTCCCATTATTTTGCCATTGATGTATGGTCTCACCTATTTCAAATTTCGAAGCGTCAAGGTCTACCAGCAATCCCTTCGGGTGATATCGGCTTAAGTCTTCCAGCTTTTTAACAACGGTAAGCATAGCAGGTTTATATTCGTCGTTATCGAAAATTTTAATATTCCATACCCCTTTATTTAAACCCGGGTATTCGGTTTCTAATATTTTCAATCTCACATACCGGGCTTTTACCGATTTAAAATCGATCATCGGACTTCCATGCTGCGTGTTTTTGCGTTTGTCGGCATAACTTTTCCATGTTTTGTTATCGATAGAATAGTCGATTAGGTATTGATAATACCAGGTTGCATATTCAAATTGTGTATGAATACTTTTTATTGATTTTACGCTTCCCAGATCTATGTTTAATGTAGCCGGACCAATATTATTGTTAGCCTTCCAAAGCGTACCGTTATTATCATCGATTGCAAATTCTGTTTTAAAATCTTCGCTGTAAAATGAAGAGGCTTTTACTTTTGCGCCCAAGGCCTGATTTTGATGCGGATTTACATCTTTACCCAAAAAGCCAATACCAGTGTGCGTAGGCACAAGTGTTTTAATATTGCCTTCTTCGTCAAATTCCATTTTATCAGCTGCAATTTGTCGGTGGTAACCTCCCCCGGAATGTGGGTTATTGTGGCGGTGATAAATCATATAGAAATTATCATTTTGTTGCAAAACAGATTCGTGTCCTGGACCGTGCACAGTACCATCACTACTAGTGGTCAAAATAGGATTGTTTTTCCCAAACACAAATGGCCCCATCGGCCCGGTTTTGCTCATCACATATTGAACGCGATAAGAACCGTCTTCGCAATAACCTGAAGAATAGGTTAAATAATAAATCCCATTTCTTTTAAACATAAAAGGCGCTTCAAAAAAATCTTTGGCAACAGTATTGGGGATCTGCGCGGTTTTTTCAAACGTTTTCATATCGGGATTGAGCAGACCTACGCCACAACCATGATTGGGATAAATGCCCCAGGTTCCCCAATACATGTAATATTTTCCATCATCATCTTTAAAAGTTTGCCCATCGAGTGTAATGACATTAGGCACTAAAAAATTGGGGACAACGGGTATGCCTTTAGGCAAAAGTGATGTCCACGGACCAACTGGTGTATTGGCCGAAGCGCCAAATATTTCTACGGGCTGACAATAATAAAGATAATACTTACCATCACTGCCTTGCGTTACGTCGGGTGCCCAATAGTGGTGGGTGGTGGGCCAGTTCATGTCTTGTAACTGCCAGTTCACAAAATCTTTAGACATCCACACCTGGGAAGGGCCAAAACCACCACCATTACCATCTGTTGTAGCATATACATAATAGGTATCGCCAAATTTCTTTACTGTAGGATCGGCAAAATATCCTGGTATAATGGGATTGCCATTACCCAGTTGCTGAACTTGCTGTGCAAAAATATTAAGGCAATTGAATACAATTTGTATACCTAGGAGCAAAAAGCATTTTGAAAGCTTTAATGAACAATTATTGAATGAGTAAACCATGGAATTACCTAAATTATTAAGTCTTGCGTTAGGCGTTGAGCGCTTAGCGTCGGTTAACCGATTAACCAAACAGCCAATTACCAATTACCAGCCTTGCGTTGGGCGGTTAATGTCGATTAACCGATTTCAACAATTTACTGATTAACCAATATTCAGTTGGCAATTGACAGTTTACGGTAACCAATGACGAATGAACAAATTATCAAGTTTCCAATTGTCAGTTTGCAGTTACTACTGAACCAACCTACTTTGATACATTCGGGTTTGGTGGTTCGGCGTTCAATAAATGTTTCACAAAGAAATCGCGTTTGCGTCTACGTCCGTAAGTGCCGCCATCGCTGTGGCCCATCCCCGGAATGCTTAAGATATCGAAATCCTTATTGGCTTTGATCAATGCATCTGCAAGGCGATAGGTGGATTCTGGTGGCACATTTTCATCTGCTTCGCCAACAATCAGAAACAAATTTCCCTGCAATTTCGCTGCATTTGTAATGTTCGATTGTTCGCCATAATGTGGTCCTACCGGATACCCCATCCACTGTTCGTTCCACCATTGTTTGTCGATACGGTTATCGTGACAACCACAGGCAGAAACCGCAGCTTTATAAAACTCAGGGTGAAACAACAATGCGCCTGTTGAATTTTGTCCTCCTGCTGAAGTACCATAAACGCCTACACGGGTAATATCTGCATTTGGATATTTTGTTGCCATGGCTTTCATCCACAGTATGCGGTCAGGAAGCCCCGCATCGGCCAGATTTTTCCAGCACACATCATGAAAAGCTTTCGACCGGTTAGCCGTGCCCATGCCATCAATCTGCACCACAATGAAACCAAGTTCAGCTATACTTTGCATTTCACTTGCCGGTAAGAAGTTTTTGGGCACAAAACTATCTTGTGGACCAGCATAGATATTTTCGATAACCGGATAGGTTTTATTGATATCCATTGTTGATGGAAAACAAACTACGCCCCAGATATCGGTTATTCCATCTCTTCCCTTCGCCACAAACACTTCTGGCAGTTTTACGCCTGTAGCTAAATACGCATCTGTTTTCCCATGCTCTATTTCTGCTACCTTTTTAGTGGTAGCAGTTAATTTTAATTCGGTAACAGGTGGTACATTTACCTGAGAATAAGTATCGATATAATATTTACGGTCTGGAGAAAAACTGAGGTTATGGTTGCCTTTTTCGGGTGTGAGGCTTACCAAACCCTTCCCATCAAAACCAATACGGTAATAATGGATAAAATAAGGGTCTTCTCCAACGTTCATTCCGGATGCCCTAAACCAAATCTGGCGTTTTACCACATCCACACTATCAATCTCCCTTACTACATAATTTCCTTTGGTCAATAAAGATTGTTTTCCATTGAGGGTATTTACCAGATAAAGGTGTTGCCATCCATCCTGCTCACTGGTGTATAACATTTCGTTTGTTTTAGGCAGGTAGCGGGTATAAATACGGCTTTCATAAATAAAGGTTTTTGTTTTTTCGTCGATAATATTTTTAGTTTTCCCTGTAAGGACATCTACTTCGATTACCCTGAAACGCTGGTGACCACGGTCTACTTTCTCGTAGGTATAATACCTGCTGTTGCCTGCACGCCAGTGCAATTCGGGTGGACCGAAAAAATCGATCAGCTCTGCATCTACCTTAATTGCTTTTTTAGTGGCTACATTAAACACATATGGTTGATAGGTAGTAAAATCATCTCCAGGCTGCGCATATTCTCTCGATTTTAGTTCGCCACGGGCAGTACCCGGAACGGAACTCAATACATAATGCACTTTTTTAATCTCTTTTGGATCCGTTTTGTAGGCGACAATATTTTTGCTGTCAGGCGACCATGCAAAATCGCCATAAGGTTTATCGGCATTTCCATCCGTACTCAATTGCGTTTCTGTTTTTGTAGCCACATCAACCACAAAGAGGTTTCCTCCCCGGATCAGGATTTCATTTTTACCATCTGGCGATTTTCTCGCTTCGCGGTTTCTTTGCCAGCGCGATCGCCTTTGCTGTAAAGGTTTTTTCGCATTATAACGGTAAATACTGGTATCTTTTGCATCGGTTAAACTATAATCACCCAGATTAAGCTGATACCATTTATCTTGCACCTTCAGCGTTGCAGTGTTAGACTGATCGGCGAAATAAAGCTCGGCGAACTGAAGTTTTGATGGATTCTGCTTTTTACCTGTCGCCTTTTCTATGCTTTGTGCCAGTTTATCCTGATCAAAGGCTAGTTTTCGTTTTCCAGTAACTGCTTCTACGTAATAATATTCCCATGTTCTGTTCGGCAGGTTCTTTCTATACCAAAAAGCAGTTCCGTCCTTTTTCCAGAAGGGAACAATATCGTTATTGGTTGGGATATTGCGCAGTGCAGTATCTAGTTTATTCGACAATTGGTAAGCATTCGCCATTTCGGCGGCGCTTGGCGCATAGGGTGCTAATCTTACATTTTGTGCTTGTACCTGAAAAAAAGCAAAACTTAATAAAACGAGGGCTATTGATTTTCTAGCGATGGAGTAAATCATTATTACAGATTTTTTGCTGTAAATATAACCCTTAGCATTTGCAGATTTCTTTTAGATATTGATGGATAACATCAATATTTTAACCGTTAATATCGCTAATATCCACAGTTTTGAGTTCCTGCCGGGCAATACTCCCTTTAATGACATAATATACCGGTATGCCAATCAAGGTGATGATTAAGCCTGGCCAGGTAAATTTGGGTTTAAAAATAATGAGCAGGATACAAAAGGCCAGTCCCATTACGATGTAAATGATGGGCAACACGGGATAACCAAAGGCTTTGTAAGGGCGTTCGGCATCAGGCCTTTTTTTGCGGAGGATAAAAATTCCAAAAATGGTAAGCATATAAAACATCACCACCACAAAGGAAATCATATCAAGCAGATCGCCATATTTTCCGCTGATGCACCACAAACAGGCGAAAAGACATTGGATCCAAAGACCAAAACCAGGAACTGCGTTTTTGTTGAGTGTGCCTACTTTTTTAAAGAAAAGTCCGTCTTTGGCCATCGAATAATACACCCTTGCACCGGCCATAATTAAACCATTATTACACCCGAAGGTAGAAACCATAATCATCAAAGCGATAATGATGGTACCTGCAGTACCAAAAATGTGGTTGGCTGCCGAAACTGCAACACGATCTTTATCTGCATAAGCGATATCGTGCAATGAAAGTACGCCTGTGTACATCACATTGGTGAGAATGTAGAGTACGGTAACGATAATTGTACCCAGAGCCAAACTCAAACCGATATTGCGTGCCGGATTCTTAATCTCTCCGGCGATAAAGGTCACATTATGCCATGAATCGCTACTGAATATCGAACCCACCATCGCCGCGGCAATGGCCCCAAAAGCAGCTAAAGTGGTGTACGAACCTATATTCCCATCGGTAGATAAGGGGCCTAGAGTCCACATATTTTCCCAGTTGCTCTTCCAGATGCCTTTATCCAGAAAGAAAAGCCCAAACATAATCAGACCAAATAAACTCAACAGTTTGGCAACAGTAAAGGTGGTCTGAATAATCTTTCCTCCATTTACCCCTCTGTTATTGATATAAGTAAGCAATATAATTACACAAATGGCCAGTAACTGTGCCGGGGAGATGGTAAAAAAGCCCAAATCAATAGCCACAAGATCTTCACTTAATGCAGGCACCAGGTAAGCCGTAAATTTAGCAAAGGCTACCCCTACAGCAGCTATTGTTGCCGTTTGGATCACTGTAAAAAAACTCCAGCCATATAAAAAGCTGATGAGCGGATTATATGCTTCTTTTAAATAAATGTACTGACCACCAGCTTTCGGGAACATGGCACTCAATTCGCCATAACTTAACGCCGCAGTAAGGGTCATAAAGCCTGTAATCAGCCATACGACCAATAACCATCCCGAACTGCCCACATTCCGGGTAATATCTGCACTGACTATAAAAATACCAGATCCGATCATACTTCCGGCTACAAGCATGGTGGCATCCATTAATTTAAGTGAGGGTTTAAACTGTGTGGTTTCCTGGTTCTTCATCTGTTGGTCTGGTTGTTTGTTGTATATTTTTAGGTTGGTTTATTTAAGCTGATCGTAAAAATGCCAGGAAGTGGTAAAATCGCGTGTTAAGGGCTGGTTGGTTAAAGTAGCCCTGATCATTTCAACGGGGATGAGGTTTTCTTTGATCACGGCATCATGAAAAGCTTTAAAGCTCATCTTGCCGCTATCAACGAGTTCCTTCTTGAGTGCAAAAAGCTGAAGTCCGCCGGTAAGGTAGGCTACCTGGTACAAAGGACTATAATCGCCTTTGAAAGACCGTCGTACTTCACCTTCCGCATTGGCCCGCTCGTGCCCTACACGGTCGACCAGAAAATCGACGCATTCTTGTGGCGTCCATTTACCAAGGTGGAAGTTTAAGGAAAATAGAATCCTGGCACAGCGGTGCATCCTCCAGAACAACATGCCCATTTTTTCTTCAGGCGTTTTGGCGAAACCTTTATCGTAAAGCAAAAGCTCCCAGTATAGAGGCCATCCTTCTACACTAAATGGTGTTTTAAATGATTCGCGGTAGCTTTTATAACGGTTATTGATGAAATATTGGTAATGGTGGCCCGGCAATAACTCATGTTGTACCGTACCTCTTGAAAAATAAGGATTATTACCGCGCATACTCATCAGTTTATCGTCTTCTTCCATGCTATTGGTAGGATAGGAAATACTGATTTCACGACCACCTGTAAAGAATGGGTTCACCAACTGGCGTTCGGCCGACATCATTACCATGCCCCAGGTTTCTTCGGCCAAAGCCGGAATAGCGATCAGGTCGTTGGCTTTGATAAAAGTCAGTGCATCATCCTGTAGTTTAACAATTAGTTCTGCTTGTTTACCCAGTGGCACATAACTGTTCTTAATTTTTTCCTGTGCTTTTTTCCAGTCTTTACCATAACCCATTGCCGTTGATGCCTTTAACAATTCCTCATCGCAATATTTAAACTCTTTTTCGGCGAGCTGGATCAACTGTTCGGGAGTGTAAGGAATTAGCTCGGCATTTAATTGCCGTATCAACTCCTCACGCCCGATAGGCGTTCCTTTTATTTCAGGTTTATCTGTTTTTACAGCTGGAACTGAATCGCGTTTATCGGTAAATAGTTTTGCATAATTGATTAAAGCCTGATCTAGCCGTTCATAAGGTTTGGGTGCCCACCAGGTAAAACCTGGCTCGTAATCCTTATAGAACTGATAAAAGCCTTTTAAGCGCTGCTTTAAGCTAAAGGTTATTTCGGCCGCCATTTTAAGCTGGTCGGATTTGAGTTTACGTCCTTTTTTAAAATTTAAACTCAGGGTATCAATCTGTTTTGCCGTTTCACTCATCTGCGCTGCCAGTGCAGATCCCTCTTTATACTTACCTCTTCTTCTTAACTTTTCGAGCGCATAAATGGAATCGGCAAAAGTAAAATACTTAGCCAGTGCATTATAATCTGTTTCTTCCTTATTTAGTAGCCAAACCGACGATTGGATCTCTTTTTTTAGCAAAATGTAATCTACCTTCCCATAAACACTAAAGGTTTCGAAAGGTGCCGACTTTAATGTTTGCAAATAATCCTTATTGATATCCTGAAGTCTTTTTCTTTGCTCAGGACTTTTAAAGGTAGTCATCGGGTAAGCATAATATCCCCCCGCGGTATAAGGATAATAGAAATCGTTAATGGCGTCTACATCTCTTTGGTAACCCACAATAAGTGTTCCCATCTCGCTGGTTTGTTCGTAAAGATTTGCATTTGACGATTGAGCTGTTGCACCCTTGCTTGATAGCAGGCTGATCACTAATAAAAAGACAAAAAACGGGTACTTAAGCTGCATTTCGAATCGGTTAAATTTTACAAATAGGGTTGCCTCCATCTGAAAAGATGGCTAATTTTAATAATAGATAAAATGGATCTGCGGCTTATGCGCCCATGTAACTCACCCTGCTTACGCTGTTATAGGTATCGATATAGGCCCTGGGCGATTGACCAATAATGCTTTTAAATACCCTGTTAAAGTTGGTAATGCTATTAAACCCAGCTTTATAAGCTACTCCCGAAATGCAATCTGCTTTTTCGCCCGAAATAAGGCTTTTACAGGCATCGTTGATCCTCACTTCATTTAAAAAAGAAACGAAGGTATGGCCGGTATGCTTTTTAAAGTACCTGCAGAAAGCCTGTGGGGTCATGAAGGCTGCATTAGCCACATCCTCTAACGAGATCTGATTGTTGTAGTTTTCTGTAATGAAGTTGATAATTTTGCTTAAACGCATACCTTCATTTTCGGTAACGTTCGACGAGTACATATCCGAGCATAACGATTCTACGTTCTCATTCAGATCCTGAAGGCTATTTACCAACTTCAGAAAATTAAACAATACGTCAACCCCCGATGCCAGGTGTACATTAAAAATTTTTGTAATTATATTTTTGGTGAAAGCGGCAGGTATTTTAAATCCATGTTTGTTTTTAGCCAAAAAAGCACTGGCCATTTTCATTTCCGGAAGATTGAACAATGCTGCCAATATACCATTGGGATTGAAATAAACGGAACAGGCTTTAATGGTTTTATGGTTGTCGGCCGAAAAATACTCTGGATTACTTTTAAATAAATGCGGAAGCTTGGCGCCAATCACAAAAACATCGCCCGATCTGAAGGCATGCATATCGTTACCCGCAATTAATGTTCCTTCTCCTTTTTCGATATAAGTAATCTGCCATTCATCATGTCGGTGCAGGTATTGATAAAAATAAGGCGATTCAATATGCTCCGATATCACACTCTTGTCGTCGGGCACAAGCATGGTAAATGGTAATACTTTCATGATTTGTTTAGTTAGGTTCGGTTTGTTGATTATGAATTGAATGTAAGGATATTAACCCTAAAAAACCAAGAAAAGATTAATAAGGTTAAAATGCTGCTACAATTTGATAAAATATGACGGATTTTAGCACAAAATGATCGGAATCAGCACTACTATATCATTAGTTAAAACCCTGTCCCACAACTCCTAAAACGTTTAACTAAACTTTGCAAGTTTTTGAATTTTAGGATTTAGTGCTATTTTGAGGATTAATTTGAGGGATTTATGCCGAAATAAAGATTTTTTTTTAGCAAAAAAAAAGATGTCAGGTTTTTAAAAATCTGACATCTTTAGGTCGCCTACGTTCAAACTAACACACTTAATATTATCGATAAAATTACCGAACTACCGAAAAGGGTTCCAATTTTAAATCGGTAGCCATGCCAGCAATAATCTGGCTCACCAATAATCCTGTGGCTGGCCCTAAACTCAGTCCCATCATTCCATGCCCTGTGGCTATAACTAAATTTTCTCTTTTTTCACTTCTACCGATATAAGGTAAACCATCAGGAGATGAGGGACGGAAACCAAACCAGATATCTTTTTCGGCAGGAATGGCAGGTTTTAAATCAGGGAAATAGTTGGGCACGGATTCTACAATCCCTTTAACCCGCTGCATATTGATCCTGTTATTGATTTTATCCAATTCCATTGTACCACCATACCTGATCTGACCGTTCATTGGTGTAATGGCTACCCTCGCCTCGCACAATAAAGCCGGAATAGTTAAACGGTTTTGAGGTTCAGCTTCCATAAAGGAATAGCCCTTACCTGGCATTAACGATATATTTAAATCGGCCATTTTAGCTACTGCAGGCGACCATGAACCTGTGGCAATTACATATTGGTCTGCCTCCCAGACAGTGTTGCCCGTAAAAACTCTTGTGATTCTCTTGCCCTCAGTTTCAATTTTATCAACCTCTTTACCACGCTCAATCTGCACTCCGTTATTGGTTAAATACTTCAACAGGGCATTCATCAACTTTGTGGGATAAAGATGCGCATCACAACGGTAATGCACTGCACCCAGAACATCCAGGTTTAAATCGGGCTGTAATGTCTTACATTCGTCAACGCTTAACACTGCCATATCCAGGCCCAGCTCAATGGCCCTTGCAGCCAGATGTGCTTCTTCTTCTCCTGCCTTTTCTGTTTTATAAAAAGCAAGGATGCCATTGTTGGTGAGTTCGAAGTTAAAATCAGGTTCTTTAGCCAAACCTTCGTATAACTTTTTGCTCAGTAAAGAGAGATCGCGTAAGGGTTCGGCCGATGCGTTAACATGCTTTGTTGTAGCATGTTTCATAAACTTCAATCCCCAGTTAATGAGACTACCATTTAATGATGGGCGCACATAAAATGGACTTTTGCTGTTAAACATCCATCTGATGCCCTGTTTAATCATACCCGGCGCGGCCAATGGCACAAAATGGCTTGGCACAATCATCCCCGCATTACCAAAAGAACAATTATCGGTAATATCTCCCTTATCCAAAATGGTTACTTCGAAGCCTTTTTTCTGCAGATAATATGCTGAGGTCAGGCCTACAATTCCACCGCCTATAATTAATACTTTTGACATTCTTTTTAAATTTTTACTAAATCACCTGAAATCCATAGGCGTATGGATCATCTTCTGCATCAATTTTAATGGTATTGTATCCATAAACTTTTGCCCAACCTTCTACACTCGGAATAATTGCCTGGATACCATTTAAATCGACAACCTCTTCAACCCTACCGATAAATTTACTACCGATAAAACTCTCATGGATAAAATCTTCCCCCTGTTTTAGCTTTCCTTTGGCATACCATTGTGCCAAACGCGCCGAAGTTCCGGTACCACATGGCGACCTGTCGATGGCTTTATCGCCATAAAAAACAGCGTTTCTGGCAGTAGAAGTTGGGTCGATTGTTTTCCCTGTCCACAACACATGGCTACAGCCATTTATCGTTGGATCCTGAGGATGCACAAAAGTATATTTTTCGTTAATGCGTTTCCGGATGGTCTGGCTCCAGGTAACGAGCTGAGAAGCCGTATAGTTTTCCAATCCAGGGAAATTATCCTGGGGATCTACAATGGCATAAAAGTTACCGCCATAGGCTACATCAAAAGTAAGCATGCCCAAATCAGGGCATTCTACCTGTAAATCTTCAGCTGCGAGGTAAGAAGCTACATTTTTGAGTTTAACAGATTTAACTTTTTTTCCTTCCTGTTTGTATTCGATCAATACCAATCCGGCCGGGGCTTCCATTCTGATCACGCCCGGAATTTTAGGTTGGATCAATCCTTCTTCGATTGCAATGGTAATGGTACCGATAGTGCCATGACCGCACATGGGCAGGCAACCGCTGGTTTCGATAAATAATACAGCAACATCGTTAGCCGGATCGTGAGGTGGGTATAAAATGCTACCCGACATCATATCATGTCCACGGGGTTCAAACATTAAACCTGTTCTGATCCAATCAAATTCCCGCAAAAAATGCTGCCTTTTTTCGCTCATGTTGGTTCCAATAAGCTGAGGACCACCACCAGCAACCAGGCGTACCGGGTTTCCGCAAGTATGCGCATCTACACAAAAAAAAGTTTTACTCATGAGATTTCGTTAATTTCTGGTTTATCGTTCTGAAAATCCCCAACGGGTTTCCATCTTTCAATTCATCCGGCAATAATTCCTGCTCCCAATCCTGATAAGCCAATGGACGTACAAAACGGTGAATGGCCGTAGCGCCTACCGATGTAAAACGGCTGTCGTTGGTTGCCGGAAATGGGCCGCCATGCTGCATGGCCGCACAAACTTCAACACCAGTTGGTACACCGTTTAAAATGATCCTTCCGGTTTTATCCGTTAGCTTATTGACCAAAGTTTGATACTGCTGAAGTTCCTGCTTATCGGCCATCAAGGTTACCGTGAGCTGCCCTTCCAATACCTCAATGGCTCTTTCGAGTTCGGCAATATCCTGAGCCACCACCAAAAGCGAATATGGACCAAAAATCTCCTCCCGAAGTTTTGGATTCTTGATAAAATCAGTGGCATTTACCTGCGCAATTTTTGCTTCAGACTGGTTCTGAAGTTCATTGTTTTTTATTGTTGAAGCCGATAAAAGTTCAACACCTCCTTCATTAATAATCTCTGCCGACAGTTTCCCATAATTATTGGCAATACCTTCGGTGAGCATGGTTGCAGACGGAACTGTAGAAATACTTTCCTTTAAAACCGTTTTAAAATTTTCTAATGCCGGCGATTGAACGGCAAGCATTAGACCCGGGTTGGTACAAAACTGGCCTGCGCCCAAGGTAATGGAGGCTGCATATTTTTTAGCCAGTTCTTCTGCCTGATTTTCTATTGCCCTTGGAAGAAAAATTACCGGATTAATGCTCCCCATTTCGGCAAAAACAGGAATAGGTTGCTCCCGTTCTTGTGCAAGATTAATCAATGCCATACCGCCTTTAAACGAACCTGTAAAAGTTACCGCTTTAGTTAAAGGATGTTGAACCAAACTGGCACCGATGGTATAACCATCATCGTACAATAAGGAAAAAACACCTTTTGGCATCCCCGTTTTTTCTGCCGCTTTAATAATGGCTCCCCCTACTAAGGCACTGGCTCCATAATGTGCAGGATGTGCTTTTACCACCACCGGGCAACCAGATGCGAGGGCTGATGCCGTATCGCCACCTGCTACTGAAAAGGCAAGGGGAAAATTACTAGCGCCAAAAACGACCACAGGCCCAATAGGGATCAGCATTCTTCTGATATCAGGTCGTGGCAAGGGTTGTCTGTCAGGCAATGCGGTATCAATTATCGCATCAACCCAGGAGCCTTCGGCAACTAAATTGGCAAATAATCTCAGCTGGCCAGTTGTTCTGCCTAGCTCGCCCTGTAAACGGACCAGAGGCAAACCGCTTTCTGCAGATGCCCGGTTCACCAGCTCGTCGCCAAGACTGGCAATTTCATCGGCAATGGCATTTAAAAAAGCGGCTTTAAGGTCTTTATTTAAACTTCTATAACTTTGGAAAGCTGCTGTTGCTGCTGTTAGGGCATCATCAACCAAACTTTCGTTTGCTTTGAAAAATTCACCATCAAGCGTTAATCCTGTTGCAGGATTACAGCTTTAAGGCTTTTTTCACTAACTTCTACATAAGTGTTTGCTACAATATTTTTCCCGTTCATATTTGGTTTTTAAACTATTTGCCCCAACTACCTGCTGGTAATTCCGGACGAACAGCCAATGCATCGTTAATAATTTTCAACACTTTTTCTCTTTCTGCTCCGCTTATCGGTAAACGTGGTGCACGTACGGCTTCAGTTCCCAATCCGGTTGCTACTTCTGCCAGTTTAATGTATTGTACCAATTTGGCATGGATATCGAGCTCTAAAACAGGCAAGAACCAACGGTAAATGGTTAAGGCTTCGGAAATGCGGTTTTCTTTGATCAATCTGAAAATGGCTACCGTTTCTCTCGGGAAAGCATCAACCAAACCGGCAACCCATCCATGTGCACCCATTACAATACTTTCCATTGCCAATGGATCTACACCCGTAAAGATTTTGAAACGATCACCAAAACGGTTGATCAGTCGGGTTACGTTCGATACATCACGGGTTGATTCTTTGATCGCCTGTATATTGTCGTATTTAGTCAAAACCTCGAACATATCCAGGGTGACTTCGATTTTATAATCAACCGGATTGTTATAAATCATGATCGGTAGGCTGGTGCTTTCGGCAATGGCACCGAAAAAGGCCAAAGTTTCGTCTGGAGCAGCATTATAACGCATTGGCGGCAATAACATCAGGCCTTGTGCGCCAAGCGATTCGGCTTTTTTAGCCACTTCGATTGCTTTTTTCGTGGTTGATTCTGCAATATTCAATAAAACCGGAACACGGCCATTTACTATGGTTAAGGTATGCGATAACAGACCGAATTTTTCTTCGTCGGTTAAAACGCTGGCTTCGCCAAGCGAACCGCCTAAAATAATCCCCTCAGCTCCTGCTTCTAACTGTGCTTCGATATTTAAATCGAAAGCCGGAAAATCTAACTCATCATTTGCTGTAAATTTTGTTGTTACAGCAGGGAAAACCCCAGTCCATTTGATACTCATTGTAATATTATGTTTTTTATAAATTATGATTCAAAAACTTAATCTGGCAGCAGCCAAAACCCGTTTAATCAAATGATCAGTGATCAATCTGTTAAACGATAATCAAAGTTAGCAGATCGGTAAGCAGTAAGATTGTTGGATTTTAACCGATATTGGTTATAAATGCGCCATTTGAATCAGACCCATTGTTCGGGATTGGTGCAGTAGTGATGGCCATAAAAAGAAATGGCACCCTTCAATGAAGAATACCATTTAGCAAATCAGCTGAGTAACAACATCCAGCCGTTTAGATATTTTTTAACGAATCTATTTTGTATTCTTCACCTGCAAATAATACATGAATTCGATGCCCTGCTCTGTAAATAAAGCTTCCTGTCTCTTGCCTAATATAACCTGCTGCCAGTTTTGCGACGGGACAATTTTAAGCGTCTTAACACCATCTTTTTTAAGGCTCAATGGCAGGTTGAAACCTTTAACACAATTGCTGTAGCGGTAAAATGCTTTACCATCTTTCAGGTAATATTCGAATGAGGGTATTTGGGTCGTGCGCAGATACTGATCAAAAACCTTTGAGAAATCAAATCCTGCTTTTTTCGAGATGTAATTTTCGATCTGTGCAGTAGTTACGGTTTTATGATAAAAAGTCTGGTTTAAGCCGCGCAATATCGATCTAAAAAGTTCGTCGTTGTTTAAACTATGTCTGATGGCGTGCAACATATTTCCACCTTTAGGATACATATCGCCGCTGCCCTGTGCATTTACACCATAAGGGGGAATAATAGGCGTATCGTTCCGGATGCCTTTTCTAATGCCAAAATTATACTCATTGCCTGCTTTATTGCCAAAAATATAATCGACAAAAAGGGTTTCGCTGTAATTGGTAAATCCTTCGTGTACCCACATGTCGGCAAGATCATTAGAGGTAATATTGTTGCCAAACCATTCGTGACCGCTTTCGTGGATGATGATAAAATCCCACTTCAGTCCCCAGCCATCGCCAGACATGTCCCTGCCTCTGTATCCAAATTTGTAACCATTGCCATAAGAAACTGCCGATTGGTGTTCCATCCCGGTATGTGAAGCATCGATCAGCTGATAACCGTCTTCGTAAAAGGGATAGGGACCAAACCAGTGTTCCATGCTCTTCATCATCTTATGTACCTGATCGGGCATATAGGTTTTCGCCTTTGGATAATTGTAATCGAGTACCCAATAATTTACATCCAGCGCACCTTTTTCACCAGCATATTTCTCTTTAAAATTAACATACTTACCAATGTACGGGATAATGCAATAATTGCTGATCGGGTTTTTAACATTATACTGATAAGTGGTGGTGCCATTGTGGTTATCCTTTTTAAATACCAATCTTCCATTCCCGACAGCAACCAATGTATCAGGAACCGTCATGGTTAAAGAAGCCCCGAGATTGGGTTCATCGCTTTGATGATCTTTATTCGGGTACCATACCGAAGCACCCAAACCCTGACAGGCCACCGTCATCCATGGACGTGAAAGCGAATCGGTGGTAAAGATAAAACCGCCATCCCATGGTGCTCTTTTTGCCTGGTGCACCTTGCCGTGGTAAAAAATATGGACGTTATTTGTTGCCGATAAGTTCTGTGCAGGAACATGTACATACCAAACACTGCCAGCATGTTCGAATTTTAACTTCGCTTTTCCATTATATAAAATACTGTCGATAATTAATGGTTCCTGCAGATCGATCTGCATACGGATGCTGCCACTGTTATTCTTGATTACTCTATAAACGATTTTATTCGAACCGGTGATGCTTTTATCATTATAATCGGGCTCAACCGAAAGTTCGTAACGTTGTACATCCCACCAGGTACGTTCGGCATTAAGACTTCCCCTTAAGGTATCGGCCAAAGTGTAGACCTTTTTTGGGGCCTGAGCAAAGAGCATGGCACTAAAGGTTAAGAAGAGTACGGTTAGGGATGTTAGTTTTTTCATATTTTTTGCCGGTTATAATATTGAAATAGTGTATTATTCATTTGAAAAGCAATGGCAGTGTTTCATTGGTTATTACAGTCCTGCTACCTCTCCCCCCAGATAAATTTCGGAATCCGTTCTATCAGGTTTATATAACCTTAGTTTCTGCTCAAAACATTTTTTACAGATCTGTGCTTCTGCCCAATGTTTTTAGCCCTGACGGCAGCGGGCATCCCGATGCTTTATCGATCAGTTGGCACTGCATTAGCACCGAGGTAAAGCGGATGGCAGGAACTCACACAAAAAGCGAAAGGCCCTGCGCTCCAAAATAAAAACCGCGATTATTCTAAATACCAATCTTATTAATAAGCTTCCGCTCTAATCGCTTCAATTTCATCCGTAGTTAAGGCCAAATGTTTGCCCAACATCCTGCTTCCGTTTTCGGTAACCAGGAAATCGTCCTCCACCCTGATCCCGCTAAAGTTTCTGAATTGCTCTAATTTATCGTAATTGATAAATTCTGTAAACTGATTGGCGGCTTTCCAGCGATCGATCAGCTCTGGAATGATATAAACACCAGGTTCAACCGTTAATACATAACCTGCTTCGAGTGCCTTACCCAACCTCAAGGATTTTAATCCAAACTGCGTAGTATTTTTGGTTAGCTCATCGGTATAACCTACATATTGCTCACCCAGATCTTCCATATCATGTACATCCATGCCCATCATGTGGCCGGTTCCGCACTGAAAAAACATAGCATGTGCACCCACTTGCACGGCATCGTCGATATTTCCTTTCATTAAACCAAGATCTTTTAAACCCTGTGCCAACATCTTACACGAGGCCAGATGCACATCCAGATACCTTACACCTGGCGCCAGCAGATTTTTGGCATGGGTATAAGCATTTAATACAATATCATAAATGTCTTTTTGGACGGTACTGAATTTTCTTCCTACGGGAAAAGTACGGGTAAGATCGCCCGCGTAACCTAAAGCAGTTTCCACACCAGAATCGTTTAAAACCAATTGTCCTTCCTGTAGTTGATTGCCGTGATAATGGTTATGCAGAATTTCGCCGCGCACCGTCAAAATCACAGGATAGGCTAAATTACCTCCTGAAGCCAAAGCCGCTCCCTGGATTTTGGCTGCAAGCTCACGTTCGTACATACCAGGTTTTGCCTGTTGCATTACCATTAAATGGATATCGGCAGAAATGACTGCAGCACGGTCTAATTCTTCAATTTCTTCTACCGATTTGATTGATCGCTGCGCTACCACAGCTTTAATAAATTCAATAGAGGCCTTTTCTTTCAGCTGATCAATAGGCAGGTTAAACCAGTTGGCCAGTTTTATTTTATTTTCTGAACGGTAAGGCGGTAAAAACTGAACCCTTCTTTTCTTTTCCTGATACTGTTTAAGGTAGGCATCTAATTTGTCTAAAGGAAGTACTTTGGTAAGTCCTGCATCCTGGCTTTTTTCTTCAAGCGTTTTCTGCCTGCCCATCCAAACGATATCGTCGATACCCATTTCGTCTCCGAACAGAATGGTTTCGTCTGTATCCAGGTCGATAATGGCCGCCAATAAGGGTTCGCTGATTCCAAAATAATATAAAAAAGTACTGTCTTGTCTAAAGTGATAGGTATTGTCTTTATAATTCATCGGGCTGTCTTCGTTACCCAAAAAGAGTAATATTCCCGAATTTATTTTTGATTTTAACGTTGCTCTCCGTTGGACGTAAACTTTCTTTTCAAACATGTTTTTATGAGTTAGGCAAATATCCCAAAAGCAATCTTTATTCGATAAAGATTGAGCCAACTGGCTAAAATATGGGTTGTATCTGCAAATTATAAGTTAAGATTATGGCACAAAAATCACAATAAATTTCATGTTAGCGAAAAATATGGGTAAAATCTGCACAAACTACGGTAAACAAAATGGCTGATAAGCCACCAGCCAGATGCTAAAGAAACTGTCTAATAGGCGATACAATCGTCTTTCTCAATCCTTCCTCGTTGCAAACGAGGAACAATAAAAATGATATAAATGGACTATATTACTATTTACACTATAGAGATTTGAAATACAAATCTTTAAAATACCCTATATAAAGTATCTATAGAGAAATAAATAAAACCAATATGCGCTTTTATACTCATCAAATACGCCTATAAAATGTTATTTTTAAATTTAATGAACTGATATACAGTTCATAGAAATAGTTTATATACATTAGTACAATCAATCAAGCCTACATTACATTGATTATCAAAATTTATTATAACATAAAGCCCCGCAAATTTTATTTTACGAGGCCCTGAAAGCAGATGAATTGATATTATTTTTGAAGGATGATTTCAGTTCTATGCGTGTTCGAAAGTGGAAGCAGGTATGCTCCCCTATCATTCTTGTGAGCATTCTTTACAGCATAAGTACTTACACCATTAATTTTGGCGGATTGGGTTAACCTTAATACTGCCTGATCTAAATATTCATTTGCTTTGTTCAATTTTAAATGAATTTCGCCATTTGAGGTATTGTAATCAACCTCATCAATTGTCCCAGCATCAAGGGTAATCCATAGCCCGGCGGGTGCGATATAAATCGACGATTTTGCGGCTGTGGTTAATTTAACACTGATGGTATTGCCTGTTTTATTCAGATTAGCCCCAAAAGCCAGCCAACCAAATTCTGGATGTAGTAAAAGGTACGATGAAGTATTCACAGCATAACCAAAAAAGCCAGAGCCATAATCACCAGTGATGCCATCGTTTTTTAAGGTGGATGGATAGGCATGAAAGGCTGCAGGCGCAAAACCCTCTTTGGTGATATTGGAAATTGATCCCAATAAGCCTCCGTAACCTGTACGCAACAGATAAAAATCGTCAGGGTGCTTACGGTAATCCATTAATACCGGAATAGCGTTCAATGCCGATCCATAATGGTGGATCATCCTTTCGATACGGGAAAGTTTACCGCCATAAAGGAAATCCCAATACCTGCGGGCGTTACCGTTATAAGCCCAATGCGGTATTACCGGCATATAGGCCAATATGGCATCGAGTGTTACATTTGCTTTATCCTGATAGCCAAAATAGCTCGACCAGACATAAACTTCTTCTTGACCTGTAGAGTCCCAAGGCATCTCACTTCCAAAAGGATATTGTAACGAACGCCAATGATTGGCACGTTTTTTCATTTCAGCTTCCAGCTTATCAGCCTCTTCGGTTAATCCCTCATTTTTAAGGTCGGTTAAGATGAGGTAAAATATGGTGCCCTCCATCTGGCCAAACTGTGCATAATATGGTGCAATGTTAACCATGGCCATACCGGTTTCGGCTGCATCAATCAGATGCTGTTTCCAGCTTTGCTCATCTACCAAACCTTTGTAATTGCGGGCCAGGCGGTACATCACCCAATGTGCGGCCGCTACGTGGGGGTAATTATAAGATCTGCCCAAATTGTCGGCTTCCTTTTTTGGCCATGCCGACCAGGTTTTAAAGTTAATGTTTGCTGAATAAGTATCTTTGGGCAGCGAATCAGGGGCATAATAAAACAAACTCTTTTTCACTCCATACTTCTGAGGTCCTTCCTTTAGCTGAATCCGCCCAAACATCACAGTATCAACAAATTGTTTCAACTTATCTACCTCTTCCTTTTCCGGATGAACCAATTGTTTCATAATGGCACCCAGCCAGGAGCCTGCCCCACCCTCGTCGCTTAAACCTGCAATCCATGCCCTGTTATCCTGCGTAACCTGTTGCTTTTTTTCGTCATCGTAGGTAATGGCAGATGGACTTCTTTTAAAAATGGGATCAGGCTGATTAAACCATTGTTTGGTGGTTAAAAAGTGGCCGTAACTGACGATGACTTCACTTTCAGGCTCAATTACCTTATAATTGATGGTCTGTTCCAGACCATCTTCATAAGTAATGGATAACCTTGCCCTGCCCCAGGTATTTCCTTTTACGGCATAACTCTTCCAACCATTTTTAGTGGTACTTAATGCATTCACTTTTAAGGCATTTTCGGGTTGAACCTGAATGGATTTAATTTTTTTAGGATAGTTGACGAATAATTTGGCATCTACATCGCGCGGCAATACATAACCTGGAACCGATATGGCTACGGGTCGTTTATTTTCGATCAATTTACTTTCGGTATTTTTAGCAGTACCTGAAAGGATAAACTGAAGGGCATAACTCCTAGTTTCACCAGGTTTTAAAATGGTTGATGTTGGTGTATTCCATTGTTCGGCATTTTTCCATTCATTTCCGGCATAAGCCTTACTGTATACCATCCACTCGTAAAAACCTTCAAAGGCAATTCCTCTTGGCGTTTTGTCATCATTTAAGGGATTGTAAGCCTCGAAAGGCGTATGCCCCACTGGCAACACCAACAATGATGGCGCGTGACCACTTAACCGGGTAACCTGTAGATACCCGGCGTCTTTACCAATGTAAGGATCGTAAAAAACATTTTTAGCGTGGGTTTGCTCCAATGTTCTGCCCTCTAAAATGTTATCAAAAATCATTGGGATACCCAATGCACCAACTTCTACATTTTTATCGGTTTTGTTTTTAAGTTCGAAACGCAGCACCAGTTTTCCGTTTTGCATTTCCCAGATCCGCTTCACCTGTAAAGGAATGTCGGCCGGAAGTGTTGCGGCAAGATCGGCTGCTGCAAATCCACTTTTACCAATTGGAATATTTTTAACAGCGCTCCGTTTTGTGGCTGTGCTATAACTTTTCCAGGCTTCTTCACCAACGTTCCGCAGTTTCAGGTTGATATCGCCCAAATGGTATAATCCATCTGAACTACGCACTTTTAAACTGTCGCCGGGTACGAAGTCGAAATCCTTAACCAATTTAGGTTGAAGACCAGCCACCGTTTGTGAGGATTTCACCAGTTTCAGGTTAAAAGCTCCGGCGTTAAAGGTCGAAAACCCATTTTCGAGTCCTAATGTGGAAGGCTTTTTGCCTAGGGCAATCCATGGTGATTGCGCAAAACCTACCTGAAGATTAAGTAGAGCCAGGATGCAGCAAAATATTGCTTTAAAAGT
>Ga0163161_10000433_pt1 | contig 35055 bp, 27 predicted proteins | sample S45metaG_FD_129847 | JGI IMG/M metagenome (GOLD analysis project Ga0163161, IMG submission 129847) | Switchgrass rhizosphere microbial communities from Kellogg Biological Station, Michigan, USA - S4-5 metaG | ecosystem: Host-associated > Plants > Roots > Rhizosphere > Soil | place: USA... | reverse complement strand
TAGTCCATGTGGCCGTAGATCGGCTTGCCGTCGATGGTCTTCACGTCGACGCTGAAGAACTCGGCGATGTCTTCGTAGGCGCTCCAGTTGAGCGGCACGCCCAGGTCGTAGCCGTACTTGGCCTTGAACTTGTCCTGCAGGTCCTTGCGCGCGAACAGGTCGGCGCGGAACCAGTACAGGTTGGCGAACTGCTGGTCGGGCAACTGATAGAGCTGGCCGTCGGGCGCGGTGGTGAAGCTGGTGCCGATGAAGTCCTTCAGGTCCAGGCCCGGGTTGGTGAACTCCTTGCCGGCGCCCTTCATGTAGTCGGTGAGCGACATGATCTTGCCGTAGCGGTAGTGCGTGCCGATCAGGTCGGAGTCGGAGACCCAGCCGTCGTAGATCGACTTGCCCGACTGCATCGAGGTCTGCAGCTTCTCGACCACGTCGCCTTCCTGGATCAGGTCGTGCTTGACCTTGATGCCGGTGATCTCCTCGAAGGCCTTGGCCAGCGTCTTCGATTCGTACTCATGGGTGGTCAGCGTTTCGGAAACGACCGACACCTCCTTCACACCCTTGGCCTGCAGTTTCTTGGCGGCGTCGATGAACCACTTCATCTCCTCCATCTGCTTGTCCTTGGACAGGGTCGACGGCTGGAATTCGCTGTCGATCCATTTCTTGGCCTCGGCTTCGCCGGCCGACGCAGCGCCGTGCGCGGCGAACATCGCCGCTGCCAGTGCCAGTGCCGTGTAGCGCATCTTCATGAATGTGTCTCCTCGGTTGTGCTTCCCCGGTTTTTTCATCGCGGCTCCGGGGAGGCGGAGAGCCGGACGCGTTTGCAAAATCGTTGGGCCTCAGCCTTTGCGCATCACCAGCGCGAGCACGAACATCGACAGCACGAAGCTGATCCAGATCGAGGGCTCGGCTTCCAGGCTCATCCATTCCTGGAACTTGCCGGCCAGGCCGATGAAGATCAGGTTCACGTAGGCCGCCGACAGCAGGCCGATGAAGAGCCGGTCGCCGCGCGTGGTGGCAATCGGCAGCCAGCCGCGCCGCATCGTGGTGGGCGACTTGAATTCCCACACCGTCATGCCGACCAGCATGAGCGCGATGCAGATGAAGAACACGGCCACCGGGGTGGTCCAGACCATCCAGTCGAACATTTCTCGACCTCCTTAAACGCGGCCCATCGCGAAACCCTTCGCGATGTAGTGACGCACGAACCAGATCACGATCGCGCCGGGCACGATGGTGAGCACGCCGGCCGCCGCGAGCGTCGCCCAGTCCATGCCCGAAGCGCTCACCGTGCGCGTCATCGTCGCCACGATGGGCTTGGCATTCACGCTGGTGAGCGTGCGCGCCAGCAGCAGCTCGACCCAGCTGAACATGAAGCAGAAGAACGCCGCCACGCCCACGCCCGCCTTGATGAGCGGCAGGAAGATCGTCGCGAAGAAACGCGGGAACGAGTAGCCGTCGATGTACGCCGTCTCGTCGATCTCGCGCGGAATGCCGCTCATGAAGCCTTCCAGAATCCACACCGCCAGCGGCACGTTGAAGAGCAGGTGCGCAAGCGCCACGCCCAGGTGCGTGTCCATCAGGCCGACCGTGCTGTAGAGCTGGAAGAACGGCAGCAGGAACACCGCGGGCGGCGTCATGCGGTTCGTCAGCAGCCAGAAGAACACGTGCTTGTCGCCGAGGAACGAATAACGCGAGAACGCATAGGCCGCCGGCAGCGCCACGGTGAGCGAGATCACCGTGTTGATCGCCACGTAGATCAGGCTGTTGATGTAGCCCGAGTACCACGACTCGTCGGTGAAGATGCGCGCGTAGTTGGCCCAGGTCAGGTGCTGCGGGAAGAACGAGAAGCTCGAGAGAATCTCCTCGTTCGTCTTGAAGCTCATGTTGATCATCCAGTAGATGGGCAACAAAGCGAACAGGATGTACAGCACCAGAAAGATGCTGCGCTTGTGGAATCTCTTCTCAGTCATGTTGACCCCCTTGGCGCTGCGCGCCTTCCCCCCGAGGGGGAGCATCCGCCTTGCGGCGGCTCGGCGACGGATTCATTTTTCGACCTCGACTTCCTGCGTACCCACCCGCTGCATCCAGTTGTAGAGCACGAAGCAGAACAACAGGATGATCAGGAAATAAATGAGAGAGAACGCCGCCGCCGGCCCGAGGTCGAACTGCCCCACGGCCTTCTGCGTGAGGTACTGGCTGAGGAACGTGGTCGCATTGCCTGGCCCGCCGCCCGTCAGCACGAAGGGCTCGGTATAAATCATGAAGCTGTCCATGAAGCGCAACAGCACCGCGATCATCAGCACGCCGCGCATCTTGGGCAACTGGATGTAGCGGAACACCGCGAACTTGCTGGCGCCGTCGATGCGCGCAGCCTGGTAGTAGGCGTCGGGAATGGAGCGCAGGCCCGCGTAGCAGAGCAAGGCGACAAGCGGCGTCCAGTGCCACACGTCCATCACCAGCACCGTGAGCCACGCGTCGGTCGCGCTGCCGGTGTAGTTGTAGTCGACGCCCATCACCTGCAGCGCATGGCCCAGGAGGCCGATGTCGGCGCGGCCGTAGATCTGCCAGATGGTGCCCACCACGTTCCATGGAATCAGCAGCGACAGCGCCACCACCACCAGCACCGCCGACGACTTCCAGCCCTTGGCCGGCATCGACAGTGCGAGGCCGATGCCCAGCGGAATCTCCACCAGCAGCACCGACAGCGAGAAGCCCAGCTGGCGCCACAGCGCCTGGTGCAGCTCGTCGTCGCGCATCACCGAGGCGAACCATTCGGTGCCCACGAACACGCGGCGCTCGGGCGAGATGATGTCCTGCACCGAGTAATTGACCACCGTCATCAGCGGCACGATGGCCGAGAAGGCCACGCAGATCAGCACCGGCAGCACGAGCCACCAGGCTTTCTGGTTGATGGGTTTGTTGGTAGCGTTCATGCGACCAGTTCCTCGTCTTTGTAATAGCAGGTGTGGGCATCGAGCACCCGCAGCCACACCGTGTCTCCCACTGCGGGCGGCTGCTCGTCGGAGTGCAGCCGCACCTTGATCACGATGCCGTCGACTTCGGCGCTCAGCATCGCATGCGTGCCGACGTCCTGCACCTGCTTGACCACCGCTGGCACCGCGCCGGCAGCACCGGCGTTCGACAGCCGCAGGTATTCGGGGCGAATGCCGATCTTGAGCGCGCCCTGCGGCAGCTCGCGCGTCGGCACCAGCGGCGTACCCGCCACTTCGAGCGCGCCGTTCGCGCTCGTGGCCGACAGGAAGTTCATGCCCGGCGAGCCGATGAAGTGACCGACGAAGGTGTGGGCCGGCCGCTCGAACAGCGCCTCGGCGCTGCCCACCTGCACGGCCTTGCCACGCGTCATGACCACCACCTCTTCGGCGAATGTGAGCGCCTCGACCTGGTCGTGCGTCACGTAGATCAGCGTGAGCTTGAGCTCGCGATGGATCTGCTTCAACTTGCGACGCAGCTGCCACTTCAGGTGCGGATCGATCACGGTGAGCGGCTCGTCGAAGAGCACCGCCGATACGTCGCTGCGAACGAGGCCACGGCCCAGCGAAATCTTCTGCTTGGCGTCAGCCGCAAGGCCCGCGGCGCGCTGGTTGAGCTGGCCGCTCATGTCGAGCATTTCGGCGATTTCGCCGACGCGCTTCTTGATCTGGTCTTCGGGCACCTTGCGGTTGCGCAGCGGAAACGCGAGGTTCTCAGCCACGGTCATCGTGTCGTAGATCACCGGGAACTGGAACACCTGCGCGATGTTGCGTTCCTGCGGCGTGGCGCGCGTCATGTCGCGGCCATCGAAGGTCACGGAGCCATGCGAGGGCACGAGCAGGCCCGAGATGATGTTGAGCATGGTCGTCTTGCCGCAGCCCGAGGGGCCGAGCAAGGCGTAGGCGCCGCCATCGCGAAAGCTCATCTTCAGCGGCAACAGCGCGTAGTCGCTGTCCTGCGTGGGGTTGGGGCGGTAGGCGTGGGCCAGGTCGAGATCGATGCGTGCCATCTCAGTTTCCCTTGCGCCATGCGGGCGCCAGCGCCAGCTTTTCGCCGGCATCGAACACATAGGCTTGCGACGCACTGAAGTACAGCGTGATCGAAGCGCCCAGCTCGAAGCGGTGCACGCCGGTGAGCTGCGCCACCAGTTCGCCCACCGCGGTGTGCACATGCACGAAGGTGTCGGAGCCAGAGATTTCGGCCAGCTCGACCTTGCCGGGCAAGGCGATGTCGCCCTCGCCCGCATTCACGTTCAGCGCGCTCGCACGGAGGCCAACGGTGACCGTACCCGACACGCTTTCAGGCAAGGCCATCGCCAGTGCCGGGCCGCCCGCGAGTTGCACCTGTCCGGCGGTTGCGGTGGCGGCCAAGAGGTTCATCGGCGGATCGCTGAAGGCGCGCGCCACGCGCAGCGATTGCGGCGCATGGAACACCTCGGCGGTCGGGCCGTACTGCAACAGTTCGCCCGCGTCCATCACCGCGGTATAGCCGCCGAGCAGCAGCGCCTCGCCGGGTTCGGTGGTCGCGTAGATCACGGTCGAATCGCCGGTGGCGAAGAGCTGCGTGAGTTCCTCGCGCAAACCTTCGCGCAGCTTGTAGTCGAGGTTCACCAGTGGCTCGTCCAGCAGCATCAGCGGTGCGTTCTTGGCCAGCGCGCGCGCCAGCGCCACGCGCTGCTGCTGCCCGCCCGAGAGCTCGGCCGGCAGGCGATCGAGGAACATGCCGATGTGCAGCTTGTCGGCCAGCGCCTTCACACGCGCATCGATGTTCTTCTCGCCGCGCAGCTTGAGCGGCGAGGCGATGTTGTCGCGCACCTTGAGCGACGGGTAGTTGATGAACTGCTGGTAGACCATCGCGACGTTGCGCTCGCGCACCGGCATGCCGGTGACGTCCTTGCCGTCGACCAGCACCTTGCCCGTCGTCGGCGTGTCCAGCCCCGCCATCAGGCGCATCAGGCTGGTCTTGCCGGCCTGCGTGGCGCCCAGCAGCACGGTCACCGCGCCGCTCTTGGGCGCGATGCTCTGTTCATAGAGCCATGTCTGCGCGCCGACCTTCTTGGTGACGCGCTCCAGAGTCAGCTGCATCAGCTCACCTCCACTTCCACTTTGTCGTTGTTCTTCGCGTTGGCCTCGAGCCAGGCCGCGACCTGTTCGCGCTCGGCCGGCGTGTAGTGCAGGCCGAGCTTGGAGCGGCGCCAGAGCACGTCATCCGAGCTCACGGCCCATTCATGGGTTTGCAAAAAGCGCAGTTCGCGCTCGTGCAGGTCGGGCGCCACCGCGGGGCCCAGGTCGGCGAGCGACTTCGCATCGCCGAGCAGTTCGGACACCCGGGCGCCGTAGGCGCGCGCGAGGCGGCGCGTGAGCTTGCCGTAGAGCCACGGGTATTTCGCCTGCACGGCCGAGACGAAGCGCTCGAAGTCGTCGTCGGGCCGCTTCGCAGCGCCGATCCATGCCGAGAGGTCGCCGCCGGCGAGGAACGCGCCGTCGGTCCACGCGGGACGCTGCGCGCTCGACTGGCCCAGCATCTTGCCGACCTCGTCGGCCGCGTCTTCCGCGAGCTTGCGGAAGGTGGTGATCTTGCCGCCCCACACCGACAGCAGCGGCGCGGCGGTGGTGTTCGACTCCAGCATGTAGTCGCGCGTGACGGCCGAGGGGTCGCCCGAGGCGTCGTCCAGCAGCGGGCGCACGCCCGAGTAGGTCCACACCACGTCGGCCGGCATGATGGGCTTCTCGAAATAGCGGCTCGCCTGCGTGCAGAGGTAGTCGATTTCTTCCTGCGCGATGCGCGCGGCGCCGGGGTCGTCGCCGTTCAGTTCGATGTCGGTGGTGCCGATCAGCGTGAACTCGTCCTGGTAGGGAATGGCGAAGATGATCCGCTTGTCGGGGTTCTGGAAGATGTAGGCGTGGTCGTGCTCGAACAGGCGCGGCACGATGATGTGGCTGCCCTTCACGAGCCGCAGGCTCTTGGTGGCCAGCGATTCGCCCTTGGCCGACTGCGCAACGCCGCGCAAGAACGACTCGGCCCACGGCCCTGCGGCATTCACCACGGCGCGGGCGCGCACGGTGCGCGTGCCTTTTTCACCCAGTCCAGGACCTTCGAGCGTGGCGGTCCAGCCGTCGGCATCGCGCCGCGCATGGGTGCAGCGGGTGCGGGTGAGAACCTCGGCGCCGCGCGCCTTTGCATCGAGCGCGTTCAGCAGCACGAGGCGCGCGTCGTCGACCCAGCCGTCGGAATAGATGAAGCCGCGCTTGTACTGGTCCTTCAGCGGCTTGCCAGCCGCGTGCTTGCGCAGATCGACGCTGCGCGAGCCCGGCAGCACTTCGCGCTTGGCGAGGTGGTCGTACATGAAGAGGCCGATGCGGATCATCCAGGCCGGCCGCATCGACGGGTCGTGCGGCATCACGAAGCGCAGCGGCCACATGATGTGCGGCGCGCTCTTGAGCAGCACCTCGCGCTCCTGCAGCGCCTTGCGCACCAGCGAGAACTCGTAGTACTCCAGATAGCGCAGGCCCCCGTGGATCAGCTTGGTGGAAGAGGAAGACGTGTGTGAAGCGAGGTCGTCCTTCTCGCACAGTACGACGCGCCAGCCGCGGCCGGCGAGGTCGCGCGCGATGCCGCAGCCGTTGATGCCGCCGCCGACGATCAGCACGTCGCAATCGGTGGTGGGCAGCGGCGGATTGGAGGAGGAATCGCTCACAGGCAATGGGTCCGTAGAAGCGTGACTTTGGTCACTGGAGGGCGCCATTGTATTTTCGTGTTTTTTCATTTGGATTCCTTTTGGCGCGATTTTCCTCCGAGTTTTCCCTTAGTCGAGTTCGTTTTGGTTCGCTTTAAAGTGACGCGCCCTGTACCCTCACCCGCAATCCCCCGCAGTCTTTACGCACTCCACGACGCTTTTGTGAATTCCAACCCGCGCCAGATCAACCTCCTGGACACCGTGCGCACGCGCGGCTCCGTCACCGTCGAGCAGCTCGCCGACATGCTGGGCGTGACCCTGCAGACCGTGCGGCGCGATGTGCAACGACTGGCCGACGAGGGGCTGCTCACACGCTTTCACGGCGGCGTGCGCATGCCCAGCTCGACCACCGAGAACATCGGCTACCAGCAGCGCGAAACCCTGAATGCCGAAGGCAAGGCGCGCATCGCGCAGCGCGTGGCCGAACTGGTGCCCAACGACTGCTCGCTGATCCTGAACATCGGCACCACCACCGAGGCCATCGCCAAGGCGCTGATGCGCCACACGGGCCTGCGCGTGATCACCAACAACCTGAACGTCGCCACCATCCTGAGCGGCAACAGCTCGTGCGAGGTGATCGTGGCCGGCGGCTCGGTGCGTGCGCGCGACCGCGCCATCGTGGGCGAGGCGACCATCGATTTCATCCGCCAGTTCAAGGTGGACATCGCGCTCATCGGCGTGTCGAGCATCGAGGCCGACGGGTCGCTGCGCGACTTCGACCTGCGCGAGGTGAAGGTCGCGCAGACCATCATTGCGCAGGCGCGCGAGGTGTGGCTTGCGGCCGATGCGAGCAAGTTCAACCGGCCCGCGATGATCCAGCTGGGCACGCTCTCGCAGATCGACCGGCTGTTCACCGACGCCGCGCCGCCCGCGCCCTTCGCCGACCTGCTGCATGCGGCGCAGGTGCGCCTGGAAATCGCGCGCGGCCACTAGAAGACAAGCAACGAGATTCGAAGAATGACGACCACCTACCTCCTCGCCCTCGACCAAGGCACCTCCAGCTCCCGCAGCATCGTGTTCGACCGCGAAGGCCACATCGTCGCCATCGCTCAGAAGGAGCTCACGCAGATCTACCCGCAGCCCGGCTGGGTCGAGCACGACCCGATGGAAATCTGGCGCAGCCAGCTCGCCACCGCGCGCGAAGTGCTGGTGAAAGCAAAGCTGAAGCCCACAGACATCCACGCGATCGGCATCACCAACCAGCGCGAGACCACCGTGCTGTGGAACCGCAAGACCGGCCAGCCGGTGCACCACGCCATCGTCTGGCAGGACCGTCGCGCCGAGCCCTTGTGCGCGCAGTTGCGCGACGAAGGCATGACGGACACCATCCGCGAAAAGACCGGCCTCGTGATCGACGCGTACTTCTCCGGCACCAAGCTGCGCTGGCTGCTCGACAACGTGCCCGGCGCGCGCGCCGAGGCCGAGCGCGGCGAGCTGGCCTTCGGCACCGTCGACAGCTGGCTCATGTGGCAGCTCACCGGCGGCAAGGTGCATGTGACCGACGTGAGCAACGCCTCGCGCACCATGCTCTTCAACGTGCACACGAACGAGTGGGACGCCGACCTGCTCGCCGCGCTGAAGATCCCCGCCGAGCTGCTGCCCAAGGTGCAGCCATCGAGCTCGCACTTCGCCGACACCGATGCCGCGCTGCTCGGCCACGCGCTCCCCATCGGGGGCGTGGCGGGCGACCAGCAGAGCGCCCTCTTCGGCCAAGCCTGCTTCGAGGCCGGCATGGCCAAGAACACCTATGGCACCGGCTGCTTCCTGCTGATGCACACGGGCGGCGCGTTCCAGCCCTCGCACAACGGTCTGCTCGTGACGAGTGCCGCGCAGGCCGACACAACGCCGCAGTACGCGATGGAAGGCAGCGTGTTCGTCGGCGGCGCCGTCGTGCAGTGGCTGCGCGATGGGCTCAAGGCCATCAAGGGCAGCGCCGAGGTGCAGTCGCTCGCCGAGAGCGTGCCCGATGCGGGCGGCGTGATGATGGTGCCGGCCTTCACCGGGCTCGGCGCGCCCTATTGGGATGCCGATGCGCGCGGCACGATCACCGGGCTCACGCGCGGCACGACCGTCGCGCACATCGCGCGCGCCGCGCTGGAGAGCATCGCCTACCAGAGCGCCGCGCTGCTGCAGGCCATGAGCCGCGATGCGGTGGCCGCCGGCGGCAAGCCGGTCGCCGAGCTGCGCGTGGACGGCGGCGCGAGCGTCAACGACCTGCTGATGCAGTTCCAGGCCGACCTGCTGGGCATTCCGGTGGTGCGGCCCGAAGTCATCGAGACCACCGCGCTCGGCGCTGCGTACCTCGCGGGGCTCTCGACGGGCGTCTACACCGACGCGCGGCAGCTCTCGAAGCTGTGGAAGGTGGAGCGCCGCTTCCTGCCGACCATGGGCCGCGCGCAGGCCGAGGAATCGATGGCGCGCTGGGAGCGCGCCGTGCGTCAGGCCACGGCGACCTGATGTGAGTGCCGGGGCCTACCAGCCCCAGACCAGGCGACGCGCCACCCACCCGGTGCCGCCGCCTTCGTGCGTGACCTTGACCCAGTCGCCGCGGCGCTCCAGCGTCCGCAAAACATCGCCGTAGGCTGCGCGACGCACGACCGGGCTGCGCGCGTTCGGCGACTTGCGCAGCACGACCGCCTTCGCCTTCACGACGTGATGCGGCGTCTTGCTCGTCATCGGCCGGTAGATCCAGGCCTTGTCGTTCTCGAAGTCGCTGACATGCAGCCAGTTGCCCTTGCGGCCGATCACGCGGAACGGATAGCCCTTGCTCACGGTCCAGTGGGATTCGTAGCGCTGGCCGGGGCCGGTGCGCATGTTCAGTGTGCCGACCGCGGCGCTGACCATCTGTCTTTGGGTTGCGGCCGACGCGGAAGGCAAGGCCATCCAGGCGAGGGCGAAGGCAAGCAGGAGCGCGGGCAGGCGACTGAATCTGGACATGGAGAGAGGGTTCCTTTCTAGGAGAGGATCGGGAATTTCCGGCGAGGCCGAGCCTCGCCGGGCGAGCCCGTCTGGGACCATCGAGCGCGATAAGTTCCTTGAGGGATATCCCCGACCTGCTGCCGCCATGGCCCCCTCCGGCATCGGGACACTGGGCCTTGCAGTGCATGCACGGACGCAGAATCCGCAGCCTTCGACTCTCCTCGCCGACCCGTTTGACTTCCTCCCCCTCTGACACACCCGCCCCGCGGAACGCATCCCGCAACGGCGCCCTGCTCGCCTGCGGCGTGGTCGGCGCCACCTTGCTTGCGCTGATCGCGCTCGGCCACGACGGCCGCCGCATCGCCCAGCTCGCGGTGCTCGCCGCGCCGATGGTGCTGTGGCTCGCATGGCCGCTGCGCAGCGCGCGGATGCGAAGCGTGCGCACGGTGCTCGTGTGGCTCTGGGCCATGGGCTTTGCGCTCGACGCTGCGGTGCGCGCCTACCTGCTCGACACCTACCAGGCTGCGCCCGATGGCGCGATGGTGCTCGGCGCCGCGGCCAACACCAATGCGCGCGAGAGCACTGAATACCTGTGGATGCATTGGCGCTCCGCGGTCATCTGGTCGGGCGCGCTCGCGGTGGCCGGCGTGCTCGTCGGCATGTTCGCGCGGCGCGGTGCGGTCGTCGATGCGGGTGCGTCTTCCACGCGCGCAAGGTCACCGTTCTGGCTTCGATCGCTGGTGCTCGTTCTCTTGCTGGTCGCCTGCGTGGCGTATGCGAGCAAGCCGTGGCGGCGGCTGCATCCCGCGATCTTCTGGGTTGGCTGGTCGCAGTCAGTGCACGCGCAGCGCGCAGCCTGGGCCGGCCAGGAGAAGGTGCGCGACCGCCTGATGGCGCAGGCGAAGGCCATTGCCCCCGTCGCATTGCAGGCCGGCCCGTCGACGGTGGTGCTGGTCATCACCGACAGCATCAACCGCGACAACATGGCGCTCTACGGCTACGGCCGCCCGACCACGCCGCGCCTCCTGGCGCACAAGGCGCAGGCCGGCGAGCAGATGGCGGTGCTGAAGAACGCATGGTCGGTGGACGCGAGCACCTTGCCCGCGCTGCGCAACATGTTCCATTTCGGCCTGCCCGAAAGCGAAAACCCGCCGCACCTCCTGGCACTGGCGCGCGCGGCCGGCTACAAGGTCTGGTGGATCAGCAACCACGACGACCTCGCCATCGAGCAGCAGCATGCGCGCCTGGCCGACGTGGTGGACATGGTCAACCGCACGCCGGGCCGCGCCAGCGCCTCGCTGGACGGCGAGATCCTCGACTGCGTGCAGGAAGCCTTTGCCGACGCGAGCACCGACCGCAAGCTCATCGTGGTCCATCTGATGGGCGCGCACCCGCACTACAGCCTGCGCTTTCCCGAGAACGCCAACCCGTTCGACGACGACGTCGATGCGGTCGAGAACGGCCTGGTAAAGGACGGCCGCTCGGCCTGGGTGCGGCGCTTTCGCCAGGAGTACGACGCGGCGCTGCTGTATCACGACTTCGTGGTGTCGGAGCTTCTGCAGCAGACGCGTAGCGCCGGCAAGCCGGGCGAGGACCGCGCGTGGATGTACCTGTCGGACCACGGCCAGGAGGTTGGCCACGGCAGCGACCGCGCGGGCCACAGCCCATCGACCGCTTCGGGCTACCGCATTCCGACGGTCATCTGGCGCAACCGGGAGCCACTGCCGAACGCCGCCGCGCAGCAGCAGCCCTTTCGCGCGGACTGGACGGGGTGGGTGCTGATGGACCTGCTCAAGATCCAGTGGAGCGGGCAGGTGCCGGAACGCAATGTGCTGGGTGATGCCTACCGTTGGCAGGCGCCGACGATCCCGGTGGCCGTCGAGTCGTTTTCACGCTGACGGCCCCGGGGCTCACTCAGTGCGCGGGAACCAGGAAGTCCTGACTGATGCGCCCGCCCAGCTCATTCACCCGGTCGAGGAACTGCGTGAGGTACGCATGCAGCCCCGTCGCAAGAATCTCATCGACCCGTGCGTACTGCAGGTCGGCCAGCAGCTTGCCGGCGCGGCGCTGCGTCTCGGCGCTCTGCTCGTTCTGCACCTTGGCGAGGTTGCTCACCACCTCGGCCAGGCTGGCATGCAACGAGCGCGGCATGTCGGCGCGAAGGATCAGCAGTTCGGCGACGCGCTCGGGCTTGATCACGTCGCGGTACACCTTCCGGTAGACCTCGAAGGCCGAGACGCTGCGCAGGATCGCGCTCCAGTGATAGAAGTCGTACTCTTGGTCTTCCTCGGTGGCGGCGCCGAAGAACTCGCTGTTCAGCGCATGGAACTTCACGTCCACCAGCCGCGCGGTGTTGTCGGCGCGTTCGAGAAAAGTGCCCAGGCGCGAGAAGTAGAAGGCCTCGTCCTGCAGCATCGTTCCCAGCGTCACGCCGCGCGAAAGGTGCGAGCGGAACTTGACCCATTCGAAGAACTGGCCCGGGTCGCGCTCGAAGTCGCCCTGGCGCAGCATGCGGTTCACTTCGAGCCAGGTCGTGTTCTGCGTTTCCCAGGCCTCGGTGGTGAGCGCGCCGCGCACGGCACGCGCGTTCTCGCGCGCGGCCTTCAGGCACGAGACGATCGACGAGGCATTGCTCTCGTCCTTGACCATGAACTCCATCACCTCGTTGGGCGTGATCTGCTCGTACTTCTTGTTGTAGAGCGGCAGCAGTTCGCTGATGGACAGCACGCCCTGCCAGCCGTACTTGGCCACTTCGGCCGACTGCGGCAGGAGCGAGGTCTGGTAGTTGACGTCGAGCATGCGCGCGGTGTTCTCGGCGCGCTCGGTGTAGCGGGACATCCAGTAGAGATGATCGGCGGTGCGTGAAAGCATCGTTTGTTCTCCTAAATTCTTGCTTCTTGCACTCAGACCGATGCCGATGGGCTCTGCGACTGGGATTGGGACTGTGATTGCGCCTTGGGCGCACGCTCGGCCTCGAGGATCCAGGTGTCCTTGGTGCCACCGCCCTGCGACGAATTGACCACCAGCGAACCTTCCTTCAGCGCCACGCGCGTGAGGCCGCCGGGCACCATCTGCACTTCCTTGCCCGAGAGCACGAAGGGCCGCAGGTCGATGTGGCGCGGCGCGATGCCGGCATCGACGAAGGTAGGCGAGGTCGACAGGCTCAGCGTGGGCTGGGCGATGTAGCCGTCGGGCTTGGCGATCACGGCTTTCTTGAAGTCCTCGATCTCGGCCTGCGTGGCGGCCGGGCCGATCAGCATGCCGTAGCCGCCCGCGCCGTGCACTTCCTTCACGACCAGGTCCTTCATGTTGTCGAGCGTGTACTGCAGCTCGTCCTTGTTCCGGCACATGTAGGTGGGCACGTTCTTCAGGATCGGCTTTTCGCCGAGGTAGAACTCGATCATCTTGGGCACGTAGGGGTAGATCGACTTGTCGTCGGCCACGCCGGTGCCCACTGCATTGCAGATCACGACGTTGCCCGCGCTGTAGGCGCGCATGAGGCCGGCCGTGCCGAGCGTGGAGGTGGAGCGGAACACGTCGGGATCGAGGAAGTCGTCGTCCACGCGGCGGTAGATGACGTCGACGCGCTTCGGGCCGCGCGTGGTGCGCATGTAGACGAAGTCGTCCTTGACGAACAGGTCCTGCCCCTCGACCAGTTCGATGCCCATCTGCTGCGCGAGGAAGGCGTGCTCGAAATAGGCGCTGTTGTACATGCCGGGCGTGAGCACCACCACCGTCGGCTCGGCCGTGGCGGGCGGCGCGCTGGCACGCAGGGTTTCGAGCAGCAGGTCGGGGTAGTGGGCGACCGGCGCGATGCGGTTCTGGTTGAACAGCTCGGGAAAGAGCCGCATCATCATCTTGCGGTTCTCCAGCATGTAGCTCACGCCGCTGGGCACCCGCAGGTTGTCTTCGAGCACGTAGTACTCGCCGTTGCCCTGTGCATCGGGCGCTCGCACGATGTCGATGCCGGCGATGTTCGAGTAGACGTTGTGCGGCACGTTGACGCCCATCATCTCCGGGCGGAACTGCGCGTTGTTCAGGATCTGCTCGGCCGGAATGATGCCGGCCTTGATGATTTCCTGGTCGTGGTAGACGTCGTGCAGGAAGCGGTTGAGCGCGGTGACCCGCTGCACCAGCCCTTTTTCCATGCTGTCCCACTCGTGGGCGGGAATGATGCGGGGCAACAGGTCGAACGGAATGAGCCGCTCGGTGCCCGAGCCGTCCTCATCCTTGGCGCCATACACCGCGAAGGTGATGCCGACCCGGCGGAATATCAGTTCCGCCTCTTCGCGCCGCGATCGCATCACCTCGCCGGGTTGCTTCGCAAGCCATTGGTCGTAGCGCTTGTAGTGCTGTCGGATTGCAGCCCCCGCATAGGGCAACTGCTCATACATCTCATCGAATTTGTGCATGGAACGACCAATCTCCTTCAGCCATAGCTTAGCAAGTTCAGGGCCAGTAGAACCCCTTATGCGAAGCCGAAAGGCTTGTGAAAGGCCGGAATCGCTCGTTCCCGCGCTATCCCTTCTTCCGGGCCGCTAGGAATTCCTTGATCCGCTTGCCGCTTTCGTCGCTGTAGAGGCTCTCGACGAGCACGCCGCGCTCGGCGTCGAGTTGTTCGCGGCGGCTGCGCCCGCGGGCCGAATGGACCAGTTCCTTGATGCGCGCCTGCACATCGAACGGGCCTTGCGCGAGCTTCTGCGCCCAGGCGAGCGCGGTGGCGTACGCGGTACCGCGCGGCACGATGCGGTTCACCACACCCCAGTCGTGCAGCCGCCGGGCGTGCTGGACCGAACCGCCCAGCAGGATCTCGATCACCGCCTGCGGCGGCAGCGAGCGCGCCAGCGAATCGGTGCCGCCGCCATCGATCGACAGGCCGAAGTTGACGTTCGACATCACGAACTCCGCGTCCTCGGCCGCAACGATCAGGTCGCAGGCCAGGCAGAGCGAAAAGCCGCTGCCCGCCGCCGTTCCCTCCACCGCGGCGATCACCGGCTGGGGCGCTTCCTGCATCGCCATGACCCATTCGTTCAGGGCGTCGGAGTGCGCCAGCTGCTCCGCCTGCGGGAGCTTGCGCTGCCGCACGAGCCGCCGCAGGTCGCCGCCGGCGCAGAAATGTTCGCCCTCCCCGGTCAGCACGATGGCGCGCACGGTGCGAAAGCCGGAAGTGGCGCGTATCGCCTTGGCGGCGGCGCGGTAGATCGATGGATTGACGGTGTTGCGCGCCGCCGGGTTGCTGATGGTCAGCACGAGCACCGCCCCCTCGCGGTGCATCTGGAGCTTGGCGGCGGAGGCGGAAGAAGTCGCTCCGGCGCTGGTGATGGCAGGTACGGCCGCGGACGTCATGACGCCTGCCTGCCAATGAACCTGCGCTGAAGCTTGTCTCTGCCGTGCATGGCGCCCCCTCTGTGTTGTTTCAGGACGATACAACGCATCAGGCGCCTCAAAGCGCGACGTGACAACCAGTGGGCGGCCTTTCGTTTAACAATTTATTCACAGTTTTGAAGAGTTATCCGGTGCGGCTCGACCGGCGCGTCGGCATGTTTCAGGGCACGCGGTGGTGCCAGTACCGGGCCCGGTTCTCACGCTCGCAGACCAGCGCGCCGGGCTGCTCGCTGACCCAGTGCGCCGCGCCGCAGCGCGCGCTTTCCACCAACCGCACGCCCCGCTCCGTGTAGCGCGCGACCACTTCCCCGGCGGGGTGGCCGAAGCGGTTGCGATAGCCCGCCTGGACCAGCGCGATGCGCGGGCGCACCGCATCGAGCAGCGGCTCGCTCGACGATGTCTTGCTGCCGTGGTGAGGCACCAGCAGCACGTCGGCCCGCAGGTGCCCCTCGGCCGTTCGCGCCACCAGCGCGGCCTCCTGCAGCCGCTCGATGTCGCCGGCCAGCAGCACCGTCGCCCGGCCGTTGCCGATGCGCAGCACGCACGAGACGGCGTTGGGCCGGGTGAAGCTTCGGTAGTCGGTATCGAAGGGATGCAGCACCTCGAAGCTCACCCCGTCCCAGGTCCAGCGCTGGCCTGCTTCGCACCGCTGCGTCGGGCGCAGCGCCTGCAGCGGATGGGTGGCTTCGATGGAACTGAGCAACGCGGCCTGCGGCTGCATCGCGAGCACCGCGGGCGCGCCGCCGGTGTGGTCGGTGTCGCGGTGGCTCAGCACCAGCATGTCGAGCCGCTCGTCGAAGGCGCGCAGCAGTGGCACGAGCACGCGGTGGCCGGCATCGCTTTCAAGGCTGTAGCGCGGTCCGGTGTCGTAGAGCAGGCTGTGCGTGGCGGTGCGGACCAACACCGCGTTGCCCTGCCCGATGTCGGCCGCGAGCAGTTCGAATTCGCCGGCGGCGGGCCGCGGCATCTGCCACAGCAGCACGGGCAAGAGCAGCGGCAGGCCAAGCACACGCATCGACCAGGGCAGGTGCATCACGAGCACCACGCCGCCCGCCACGCCGCAAGCGGCCATCCACCACGGTGGCGCTGCCATCGAAAGCGTCGCGAAAGGCAGCCTTGCCGACCATTGCAGCAGGACGCTGAGCGCCTGCACGGCCCAGGCCGCAACGTCCCACAGCGGCGCCACGACCGCGCCCCCCATGGCCAGCGGCGTGACCACGAGCGTCACCCACGGGATCGCGATGGCATTGGCCAGCAGGCCGACCAGCGACACCTGCTGGAACAGCAGCAGGCTCAATGGCGTGAGCGCGAGCGTGATCACCCATTGCTCGCGGAAGAACAGGAACAGCCGGTTCGCGGCGGTCGGTTTTCTTCTCTCGCCCGCTTCCGTTGTTGATGAATCGGTGGCGAAAAGCACGCCCACCGCGACGAAGCTGAGCCAGAAGCCCGCCTGCATCAGCGCCCAGGGGTCGAGCGCCACCACCACCGCGGCGGTCAACAGCCAGACATGCGGCCAAGGCCAGCGCCGGCCGGTGAGGCGCAGCAAGGCGATGGTGGCGAGCATCCACACGGTGCGCTGCGCGGGCACGCCCCAGCCGCTGAAAAGCGCATAGAGCGTGGCGAGCAGCACGCCGCCGATCAATGCCGCCTGCGGCGCGGGCAGCCGCAGCATCAAGCGGCTGCTGCGCCGCCACAGCGCGCCGACGACGTGCGCGGCGAGCCAGGCAAACATCGTGATGTGCAGGCCCGAAATCGACATCAGATGCGCCACGCCGGTCGCCCTGAACACGTCCCAGCCGGCGCGGTCGATGGCGCGCTGGTCGCCGGTGACCAGCGCGGCGATCACACCGGCCTGATTGCGGTCGGCCACGCGCTCGAACACGGCGTCGCGCACTGCCTCCCGTGCGCGTTCGATGGGGTGCCGCCATGTGCTCGCCACATACGTCGGCGCGGCATCGCGCGTGCCGGTCCGCACATAGCCATTGGCATGCACGCCCTGCTCCCACAGCCAGAGCTCGCTGTCGAAGCCATGCGGATTGAGATTGCCGTGCGGCGCCCGGAGCCGCACCGTGAGTTGCCATCGCTCGCCGGCATGCAGTTCGCCGACGACAGCAGAGGAAGTTGCCCGCCCCTCGACGGCATGCCCCCAGATCCCGGTGTTCTCGCCATACCAGCCCAGCGCGATGCGCGCGGGCACTGTGGGTGGCGCGTCGTTGCGGGCATCGGCCCAGCGGACGGATTCGACATCCAGGTGAAACCGCGTTCCGGTCTCGTTGCGCTGGGGCATCTGCGAGACCACGCCGGTCACGCGCAGGTCACGCCCCTCGAGCGACGAATCGAGCGCACCGTCCGCATAAGCAACGGCACGCCAGCCCGCGAGCCCCGCACCGGCCATCGCGCCGCACACCAGCGCAGCGACCAGCAGCAGCCCGAAAGCACGCCGCCACCACAGTCCCGCCGCGCCTGCGAACAGCAGGGCCACATAGACGCCCACCGTCCACAACGCAGGCTGATGAAGCTGCAACGCCGCACCGGCCAGCGACCCCGCCCACGCGGCAAACGCCCACGACCCGCCCCGGCCGGACGCACGCGACGGCGTCAGCACACAACCTCACGACACATGATGCAAACCCTCCCCGAACACGCGCTCGATGGCGCGTTAATTGCTTGTTATCTCGGCTAGTATGCGTCTCACAAGAGACATCTTTTCGATGCAATCTCGCAGTACTGCACACAAAAACGCATGTCCATTCACGCCGCACTCCACCACGTCACCCACTACAAATACGACCGCCTGGTGCAGTTGGGCCCGCAGGTCGTGCGCTTGCGGCCCGCGCCGCATTGCCGCAGCAACGTGATCTCGTATTCGCTCACGGTCGAGCCGGCCGAGCACTTCGTCAACTGGATGCAGGACCCGTTCGCCAACTACCAGGCGCGGCTGGTCTTCCCCGAGAAGACGCGCGAATTCAAGGTCACCGTCGACCTCGTGGTCGAAATGGCGGTCTACAACCCCTTCGACTTCTTCCTGGAGCCGCAGGCCGAGAACTTTCCGTTCAAGTACACCGCCTCGCAGGCCGAGGAACTCGCGCCCTACCTCGTGGCCGACCCGGTCACGCCGCTGGTGGAGGCCTACCTCGAAAAAATCGACCGCAAGGAACAGCGCACGATCGACTTCCTGGTGGGCCTGAACCAGCAGGTGCAGCAGGATGTCAACTACCTCATCCGCATGGAACCCGGCGTGCAGACGCCGGAAGAAACGCTCACCAATGGCAGCGGCTCTTGCCGCGACTCGGGCTGGCTGCTGGTGCAACTGCTGCGCCACATGGGCCTGGCCGCGCGCTTCGTCTCGGGCTACCTGATCCAACTCACGCCCGACGTGAAGGCCCTCGACGGCCCGAGCGGCACCACGGTCGACTTCACCGACCTGCACGCCTGGTGCGAGGTGTTCCTGCCGGGCGCAGGCTGGATCGGCCTCGATGCCACGTCGGGCCTCATGGCCGGCGAAGGCCACATCCCGCTCGCCTGCACGCCCACGCCGTCGAGCGCTGCGCCCATCGAAGGCGGCGTCGATGAGTCCGAGGTCGAGTTCGGCCACGAGATGAAGGTCACGCGCATCTACGAATCGCCGCGCGTCACCAAGCCCTACACCGAAGAGCAATGGGCCGAGGTTCTGTCGCTCGGCGATGCCGTCGATGCGCGCCTGAAGGCAGGCGACGTGCGCCTCACGATGGGCGGCGAGCCCACCTACGTGGCCACCAGCGACCGCGACGCGCCCGAATGGAACACCGACGCGCTCGGCCCCACGAAGCGCGGCTACGCGACCGAACTCGTTCACAAGCTGCGCGCCGAATACGGCAACGGCGGCTTCCTCCATTTCGGCCAGGGCAAGTGGTACCCGGGCGAGCAACTGCCGCGCTGGGCGCTGTCGATCTTCTGGCGCGCCGACGGCCAGACGCTGTGGCATGACCCCGCACTCTTTGCCGACGAGCGCTTCCCCACGCACTACACGAGCGAGGACGCGCGCCGCTTCACCACCACGCTGGCCGGCAACCTCGGCCTCACCGAGCGCTACATCCAGCCCGGCTACGAAGACACCTACTACTACCTCTGGCGCGAACGCCGCCTGCCGGTGAACGTCGACCCCTTCGAATCGAAGCTGGACGACGAACTCGAACGCGTGCGCCTGCGCCGCGTGTTCACCCAGAAGCTGGACGCGGTGATCGGCTACATGTTGCCCATCGAGCCCGGCAACGCGAACGCCGATGCGCCCGCGCTTGCCGGCCCCGGCTGGAAGACCGGCCCCTGGTTCCTGCGCGACGACCGGCTCTATCTCATTCCGGGCGATTCGCCCATGGGCTACCGCCTGCCGCTCGACTCGCAACCGTGGGCCAGCAAGGGCGATTACCCCTACCTGATCGAGCGCGACCCGACCGCGCCGCGCGGTGCATTGCCGAGCGCGGCCGACTACCGTGCGCGCTACAGCACGAGTGCCCCCGGCGTTGGCGGTGCTGCCGGCTCCACCGGTGCTGTCGGCACTGCCGGTGCCCCCGGTACTACTGGTGCCAGCCTCGGCGATGTGCCCTATACCTTCGGCACGCCGCCCGTGGTGCCCGCATCGCTGCGCATGCAGAGCCCCGGCGACGCAGCAAGCACCGATGCCGCGTCGGCTGCGCGTGCCGCCGACGATGTCAAGGCCACGCCCGCCACCCGCCAGCCGCTGCGCGGCGAATCGGCGCACTGGGTCACGCGCACCGCGCTGTGCGTCGAAGTGCGCGATCCGCGCCGTGCGAACGGCCCGTCGGCCGAGAAGAAGGGCAGCGCCTCGGGTGTGCTCTACGTCTTCATGCCGCCGCTCGCGCGCCTGGAGGACTACCTGGACCTCGTCGCCGCCATCGAAGCCACCGCGCGCGACCTGGACATGCGCATCGTGATGGAAGGCTATCCGCCGCCGCGCGATCCGCGCCTGAAGATGCTGGCCGTCACGCCCGACCCGGGCGTGATCGAAGTCAACATCCACCCGGCTCACAACTGGAAGGAACTGGTCGCGCACACCGAGTTCCTCTACAACGCCGCGTTCGAGACGCGCCTGTCGGCCGAGAAGTTCATGACCGACGGCCGCCATACCGGCACCGGCGGCGGCAACCACTTCGTGATGGGCGGCGCCACGCCGGCGGACAGCCCGTTCCTGCGCCGGCCCGAGCTGCTCGCGAGCCTCTTGCTCTACTGGCACAACCATCCGTCGCTGAGCTACCTGTTCTCGGGCATGTTCATCGGCCCGACGAGCCAAGCGCCACGCGTGGACGAGGCGCGCAACGACCAGGTCTACGAGCTCGAAATCGCCCTGCAGGAAATCGCGAAGAACCGCGAGATCTACGGCGCCAACATGCCTGCATGGCTGGTGGACCGCACGCTGCGCAACATCCTGATCGATGTGTCGGGCAACACGCACCGCAGCGAGTTCTGCATCGACAAGCTCTACTCGCCCGATTCGAGCACCGGCCGCCTCGGCCTGCTGGAGCTGCGCGCCTTCGAAATGCCGCCGCATGCGCGCATGAGCATCGCGCAGCAGTTGCTGATTCGCGCGTTGGTGGCCCGCTTCTGGGACGAGCCCTACAAGGCGCCCGTCACGCGCTGGGGCACCGAGCTGCACGACCGCTTCCTCTTGCCGACCTTCGTGAAGATGGACTTCGACGACGTCATCAGCGAGATGCGCCAGGCCGGCTTTGCCTTCGATCCCGACTGGTTCGCGCCGCACTTCGAATTCCGCTTCCCGCTCGTGGGCCAGATGCAGGCGATGGGCGTCGAACTCTCGCTGCGCAACGCGCTGGAGCCGTGGCACGTGATGGGCGAGGAAGGCTCGGCGGGCGGCACGGTGCGCTATGTCGATTCGTCGCTCGAGCGCATCGAGGTGCGCGTGACCGGCCTGAACGAGAGTCGCCACGTCATCACCGTCAACGGCAAGGTTCTGCCGCTCCAGCCCACGGGCGTCACCGGCGAATTCGTCGCTGGCGTGCGCTACAAGGCGTGGAATCCGCCCTCGGCGCTGCATCCGAGCATCGGCGCCCATGCGCCGCTGACCTTCGACCTGGTCGACACCTGGATGAAGCGCTCGCTCGGCGGCTGCCAGTACTTCGTGGCCCACCCGGGCGGGCGCAACTACGACAGCTTCCCGGTCAACGCCTACGAGGCCGAGAGCCGCCGCCATTCGCGCTTCACGCGCATGGGCCACACGCCCGGCCTCATGCGCACGCCGCCGGCCACCATCGAGCTGCCGGGCAGCCGCGAATTCCCGTTCACGCTGGATCTGCGCCGATAAGGGGTCATTTAGCACACTGCCGAAGCGGCCTGGCCGTGACGGCGGTGTGACAATCCCCCACCTGTGGAACCTTTGAACGAATCCCTGTTCGACGCCCAAGCTCTGGAGTTTCCAGCGGCCTTGGCGTCGACGCTCGCACCGGCCGCGCTGCCCGGCCACTTCGATGAATTGCGTGGCGGGGCCACGCCGGCGGCGCCTCTGCGGCCCGCATCGCCGGGTACGGCCCCGGCGGCAAGTGCCCCGCTGCTGTACGACACGGCGGCGGAACGCCCGGCTGCCACCCAATCCCAATCCCAGTCCCAGTCCCAATCTTCCGCATCGCAGTCCCAGAGCCAATCGCAGTCGCAGCAACCGGCCGCGTCCGGCGAAACCCCACCGCTCACCCCCGCCTGGAACGCCTTCTTCGACCAGCTCGGCCCGGGCGGTTTCAATGACCTGCCGCGCCGCGCCGTCAGCCTGGAGCGGCAGATCCGCGACAACGGCGTGACCTACAACGTCTACGCCGATGCCACCAACGGCCCACAGCGGCCTTGGTCACTCGACCTGTTCCCGCTGATCGTCTCGCCCGAGAGCTGGAGCCAGATCGAGGCCGGCGTGCTGCAGCGCGTGCGCGTGCTCGACCGGGTGATGGCCGATGTCTACGGCCCGCAGCAGTTGCTGAGCGAAGGGCTCATTCCACCGGCGCTGGTGCGCGGCCATCCGGGCTACCTGCGCGCACTGCACGGCGTGAAGCCGCCGGGCGACACCTGGCTGCACATCGCGGCCTTCGACCTCGCGCGCGGCCCCGACGGCAATTGGTGGGTGGTGTCGCAGCGCACCCAGGCACCTTCGGGCCTGGGCTACCTGCTGGAAAACCGGCTGGCCATCACGCGGCAGTTTCCGCAGGCCTTCGAGGCGCTGCACGTGCAGCGCCTGGCCGCCACCTACAGCGCCATGATGGACGGCCTGCAGCGCATGTGTCCGGCCGGTGTGCCGCCCCACATCGCGCTGCTCACGCCCGGCCCGTACAACGAAACCTACTTCGAGCACGCGTACCTCGCGCGCTACCTGGGCGTGACGCTCGTCGAAGGCAGCGACCTCACGGTGCGCGACCAGCGGCTCTACCTCAAGACCCTGCAGGGCCTGCGCCCGGTGCACGGCCTCATCAAGCGGCTGGACGACCAGTTCCTCGACCCGCTGGAGCTGCGCCCCGATTCCACGCTCGGCGTACCCGGCCTCCTGCAGGCGATTCGCGCCGGCAATGTGCTGGTGGCCAACATGCCGGGCTCGGCCTTCCTCGAATCGCCCGCGCTGCTCGGCTTCCTGCCGGGCCTCGCGCGCCGGCTGATCGGCGAGAAGCTCAAGCTGCCAGCCCTCCCCACCTGGTGGTGCGGGGAGCGCGCCGCGCTTGAAGCGGTGCTGCCGCAGCTGGGCGACTGCTTCATCAAGCCCACCTACCCCGGCATCGACGGCCGCACGAGCTTCGATGCGGTGCTCGGCAGCCAGCTCGGGCGGCGCGAACTCGACGAGTGGGCCGGCCGCATCGTGCGCGAGGGCGATGCCCACACGGTGCAGAGCTACCTGCCGCTGTCGCAGATCCCCACCTGGACGAGCGACCTGGGGCCCGGCCACATCGCGCCGCGCGCGGCGCTCTTGCGCGTGTTCGCGGTGAGCGACGGCGCGCAGTCGTGGCGCGTGCTGCCCGGCGGCCTCGCCCGGCTCGCGGGCGCCGATGCGCAGATCGCCTCGATGCAGCGCGGCGGCAGCAGTGCCGACGTGTGGGTGCAGACGCACGGCGAGGTCGATCGCACCACGCGGCTGCAGCCGCACGCCACGCCGGCTTCGCTCGCACGGCACCGCGCGCCGGTCACCAGCCGCGCCGCGGAGAACATGTTCTGGCTCGGCCGCTACACCGAGCGCGCCGAGAACGCGGTGCGCCTGGCGCGCCTCACGCTCAACCTGCTGGGCGGCGAAGACCAGTCGTCGCGTCCGCTGCTCGAATGGCTGCACCGCATGGCCGTGCGCAATGCGCTGGTGCCGGCCGAGGCGCCGAGCGCGCCGCAGTCGCGCCGGGTGTTCGAGCGTGCCCTGGTGGCCGAGCTGGGCGACGTCGACGGTGGTGGCAGCGTCGGCTACAGCCTCCGCTGCATCCGCCAGGCCGCGGCCGCGGTGCGCGAGCGGCTTTCGCAGGACAACTGGAACCAGATCGTGCGCGCCGAGGCCGACTTCCTGCGCCGTGCCGCCGAGCAGGCCGGCGAAGGCAGCTTTGCCGCCAGCGCCGCGCTGCGCGCGCTCGAATCCGCCAGCACCGCGCTGGCCGCCATGACCGGCGCGCAGACCGACCGCATGACGCGCGACGATGCCTGGCGCCTGCTGTCCATCGGCCGCCACATCGAGCGGCTGGGCTTCTTGTCGAATGCGCTGGAAGTCGGCTTCGACAACGGCGCGGTGCACGAGGTCAGCGGCTTCGAGGCGATGGTGGCGCTGTTCGACAGCACCATCACCTTCCACGCTCGCTACCAGCAGCGGCGCGACGTCGCCACGCTGGTCGACCTCCTGGTGCTCGATGCAGAGAACCCGCGCTCGCTGGCCTGGGTCACGCAGACCCTGCGCGGGCGCATCGCCCGGCTCGCGGGCAGCGCACCCGGCAAGCTCACCGCGCTGTCGTACGAGCTGCCCGACCCGGCCACCTGGACGCTCGAGCACCTGTGCGCCGCGGGGCCGGACGCGGACTATCCCGCGCTGATCCAGTTACTCGCCAATTGCGAGACGGCTGCCTACCATGTGTCTGACGCCATCGGCACGCGCTACTTCACGCTCACATCCGAATCGCTGCGCTCCGTCGGCGCCTGATCGATTCCAGAACGATATTTCGAAGGAGGCATTTCCATGTCGGGCATCGCCATCAACCGCCGTCTCACACTCTCCGCCGCTGCACTTGTCGTCGGCCTCGCGCTCGCCGGCTGCGGCAAGCAGGAAGCCGCCGCACCCACCGCCGCTTCTTCGACACCGCCACCGCCCGCCGCGGCCCGCGTGCTGGTCGTGGGCACCGACGCAGCCTACGCGCCCTTCGAATCGCAGAATGAAAAGGGCGAAGTCGTGGGCTTCGACATCGACGTGGTGAAGGCTGTCGCGCAGAGGGCCGGCATCGAGGTGAAATTCGTCAACACGCCGTGGGAAGGCATCTTCAATTCGCTCGACCAGGGCGACCGCGACTTGCTGGTTTCGTCCATCACCATCACCGACGAGCGCCGCCAGACCATGGACTTCTCGCAGCCCTACTTCGAGGCCAGGCAGCTCATCGCGGTGAAGAGCGATTCGCCCGTCGCGAAGTTCGACGACATCAAGACCCTGAAAGTCGGTGTGCAGAACGGCACCACCGGTGACGAGGTGGTGGGCAAGCTGCTGGGCAAGTCGAACACAGCCATCAAGCGTTTCGAATCGACGCCGCTTGCACTGAAAGAGCTCGAAGCCGGCGGTGTGCAGGCCGTGGTGGCCGACAACGGCGTGGTGGCGCACTACCTCGCGAACAACGCGGGTGGCGGCTTCAAGACGGTGAGCGATGCGGGCTTTCCGTCGGAGCAATACGGCATCGCGGTGAAGAAGGGCAATGCCGAACTCCTGGCGAAGATCGACAAGGGCCTCGCGGACATCAAGGCCGACGGCACCTACGCGAAGATCTACGCGTCGCACTTCGGCGCCGCGTCGAAGTAAGAACCCGATTGCCGACGCCATGCTGCTGCACGTCACCCACGAAACCCGCTACGAGTACGCACCGCCAGTCGAGACGGCGCAGCACCTGGCCCACCTGAAGCCGCTGGCCACCGGCTCGCAGCGGCTCGTGAGCCATCTGCTCACGATCGATCCGCCGCCGGCCCAGCGCGGCGAGCTGCCCGATGTCTACGGCAACACCCGCGCCTTCTTCGCGCTCGAAGCCACGCACGACCGGCTGGTGGTCACGGCCGAGAGCGTGGTCGATACCTCGGTGCCAATGCTCTCGGACGCCATCGCCCGCGAGCTGCCCTGGGAGACCGTGCGCGAGCGTTTCCGCTTCCGCAAGGACGCCACCTTCGACGCGGCCTCCGAGTTCGTCTTTCCCTCGCCCTACGTGCCGCGCCACGACGACTTTGCCGCCTATGCGCGCGCGAGCTTCGTGCCCGGACGGCCCACCTTCGACGTGGCGATGGACCTCACCGAGCGCATGTACCGCGACTTCGACTACGACGCCGACAGCACCGAGATCAACACCCCCGCCGTCGAGGCGCTGGCCCAGCGCAAGGGCGTGTGCCAGGACTTCGCACACATCATGATCGCGTGCTTTCGCACGCTGGGCCTGCCCGCGCGCTACGTGAGCGGCTACCTGCTCACCCAACCGCCGCCGGGCCAGCCGCGGCTGGTGGGCGCCGATGCCTCGCACGCGTGGGTGTCGGTGTACCTGCCCGGCGAGAGCAAAGACTGCGACGGCGGCTGGGCCGACTTCGACCCCACCAACGGCCGCCAGCCGGGCGAGGACTACGTCACGCTGGCCATCGGCCGCGACTACTCCGACGTGTCGCCGATGCGCGGCGTACTGCATGGCGGTGCAAGGCACACGCTCAGCGTCGGGGTGACCGTGCAGCCGGTGGGGGAAGTGGTCCAGCTCACCTCGCAAAGCCAGACACAATCGACATCCCAAGACAAGGAGTCTCCATGAGCGTTTACGACAAACTTTCCAGCCTCGGCATCACCCTGCCCCCGGTCTCGGCCCCCGCCGCCGCCTACGTGCCTTTCGTGCAGACCGGCAACCTCGTGTTCCTGTCGGGCCACATCGCCAAGAAGGACGGCAAGGTCTGGGCCGGCCAGCTCGGCGTCAACATCAGCACCGAGGAAGGCAAGCAGGCCGCACGCGCCATCGCCATCGACCTGCTGGGCACGCTGCATGCGGCCGTGGGCGACCTCAACAAGGTCAAGCGCATCGTCAAGGTGATGAGCCTCGTGAATTCGGTCGGCACCTTCACCGAACAGCACCTCGTGACCAACGGCGCGAGCGAATTCTTCGCCGAAGTCTTCGGCCCCGAAAAGGGTGCGCATGCGCGCAGCGCCTTCGGCGTGGCACAGATCCCGATGGGCGCCTGCGTCGAGATCGAACTGATCGCCGAAGTCGGCTGATCCGGCGGAAGAAAAAGTGCCCCGCTGGTCGGGGCTTTTTTTTTGAAGCCTTCAAAGCCATGAACACCGTCCTGCGCCCCTTCGCCTCGACTGCGCTGCTGTTCGCCGCCCTGCACTCGGGCGGCGCCTCTGCGCAATCGCTCAGCTGCGGCGGCTTTCTCGCAGGCGTCGGCGAATCGAAATTCTCCGTGCTCAACAAATGCGGCGAGCCGGCCCTGAAGGACATCGTCTGCGTTCCTCGCCCGCAGGTCGAAGTGATCGTCGCGCCGGGCCTGCGCGGCGGCGGCACGCGGCAGATCATCAGCCAGCAATGCATTCCGATGGAAGACTGGACCTACCACCGCGGCCAGGGCAACTTCCTCGGGATCGTGCGGTTCTATAACGGCGCGGTCGAGTCTGTGCGCGACGGCGACCGGGTGCAGTGACCTAGCTTCCGAAGCTCTCCTCCAGAAATTCGATCAACGCCTGCACCCGCGCCGTGCGCCCCTTGCGGGTCGGCACCAGCAGCACGACCGGTGCGCTGTCGAATTCCCAATCTTTCAGCACGCGCACCAGCGAACCCCGTGCGATCGCATCCGCCGCGTCCCACTCGGAGCGCAGCACCAGCCCCATGCCCTGCTCGGCCCAGTGCCGGGCCACGCTGCCGTCGTTGGTGACGAAGGCCGGTGCGATGCGCAGCGTTTCGCGCGCACCGACGCGCCGTTGCGCCTTCGGCTTTGCGGCGCGGCGCACATGCCACAGCGTGACGTCTTCGTCGTTCTCGCGGATGACGATGCAGTCGTGCCCCACCATCACGTCACGCGGAACGCGGGGCGTACCGCATGCACGCAGGTACTCGGGGCTCGCGCACAGCCAGCGCTCGTTGGTACTCAACGTGCGCGCGACCCATGACGAATCGCGCACCGTGCCGATGTGGATGATCGCGTCGGCATCGTGCCGGTCGGGCCACGGCGTTTCACGCAAGTCGAACTGGATGCGCAGGCCCGGATGCAGCCGGGCGAAGCGCGCGAGCATCGGCGCCGCGTACTGCCGGCCGTAGCCGAAGGGCGCGGCGATGCGCAAGGTGCCTGTGAGGCGGCGGTCGTCGCGCTGCATCGATTCGCGCAAACCCTCGATCTGCCCGAGCAGCGCCGCAGCCTCGCGCGCGAAGCGTTCGCCCTCGGCCGTGAGGCTCAGCCGCCGCGCGGTGCGGGTGGCCAGCGACAGGCCGAGCGTGGCTTCGAGCTTGCGCAGACGCATCGACAGCGCGGGTGGCGTGACGTCGAGCGAACGTGCCGCCGCACTGAGCGAAGGCTCGCGCAGCAGAGCAGCCGCCAGTTGCATGTCCTCGATCTGGATCATTAACCTGTGCTTAACGATTGATGAGTTCGCATTGAAGCACAACGACGGCTTTGAAACGTACAGTCCGTGCTCATGCAAGCCTCCATCACCCCAGCCGGCGCCTACCCGCGCGCCGTGCTTTTCGACCTGCTCACCGCCCTGCTCGACTCCTGGACTGTCTGGAATGCAGCCGCCGGCTCCGAAGAGAAAGGTCGTGCGTGGCGCGCCGAATACCTGCGGCTCACGTACGGCTGCGGCGCCTATGTGCCCTACGAACAGTTGGTGAAAGACGCCGCCCGCCACACCGGCATGGCCGACTCCGCACCCGACGCGCTCGAAGCCCACTGGGACGAACTGCCCGCATGGGACGGCGCACGCGAACTGCTGCTGGCGCTCAAGCCGCACTGCAAGCTCGCGGTGGTCACCAACTGCTCGCGCCGTCTCGGCCATCGCGCGGCAGCGCTGCTCGGCGTCGATTGGGACGTGGTCGCCACCTCCGAAGAAGCCGGCTTCTACAAGCCCGATCCGCACCCCTACCGCATGGCGCTCGACCGGCTGAGCGTGCAGGCGAGCGACGCAGCCTTCGTCGCCGGCTCGGGCTACGACATGTTCGGCACCTCGGCCGTGGGGCTGCGCACCTTCTGGCACAACCGCGTCGGGCTCGCCTTGCCGAACGGCGCACCCTCGCCTGAACAACAAGCCCCTACGCTCGCACCCGCGTTGCCGTGGCTCCAATCCTTCGCCTCGAACACCTGAACGGACGCACCATGAACACCCTCGCCACCATCGACACGCCCGCCGCCATCGTCGAGCGGCCGCGCATGCAGCACAACATCGCGCGGATGCAGGCGCGCATGAATGCGCTCGGCGTGCGCTTCCGGCCGCATGTGAAGACCAGCAAGTGCATCGACGTCGCCCGTGCGCAGCGCGATGCAGGCGCGCAGGGCATCACCGTCTCCACGCTGAAGGAAGCCGAGCAGTTCTTCGCCGCGGGCTTCACCGACATCCTCTATGCCGTGGGCATGGCGGCGCACCGGCTGCAGCATGCGCTCGAGTTGCGCCGCCGCGGCTGCGCGCTGTCGATCATCACGGACGGTGTCGCCTCGGCACGCGCCATCGCCGAGTTCGGCCACGCGAACGGCGAGGCCTTCGACGTGCTGATCGAAGTCGACACCGACGGTCACCGCTCCGGCATCCGCCCCGACGAAGACGTGCTGCTAGCAGTCGCCCACTTGCTGCACGATGGCGGCATGCGCCTGGCCGGCGTGATGACGCACGCCGGCTCCAGCTACGACCTCGACACACCGGAAGCGCTACAGGCCATGGCCGAGCAGGAGCGCGCCGGCTGCGTGCGCGCCGCACAGCGGCTTCGCGATGCGGGCCTGCCCTGCCCCATCGTCAGCGTGGGCTCCACGCCCACGGCGCTGATGGCCGAGCGCCTCGATGGCGTGACCGAAGTGCGGGCCGGCGTCTACGTGTTCTTCGACCTCGTGATGCGCAACGTCGGCGTGTGCGGCACGGACGAGATCGCCCTGAGCGTGCTTACCACCGTGATCGGCCACCAAGTCGAGAAGGGCTGGGCCATCGTCGACGCGGGCTGGATGGCGATGAGCCGCGACCGGGGCACGCAGAAGCAGAAGCGCGACTACGGCTACGGCCAGGTCTGCGGGCTGGACGGTGCAGTGCTCGGGGGCTATGTGCTCAGCGGTGCGAACCAGGAGCACGGCATCCTGTCGCACGAAGGTGCGCCCGATGTCGACATCGCCGCGCGGTTCCCCATCGGCACACGGCTGCGCATCCTGCCCAACCATGCGTGCGCCACCGGTGCGCAGTTTCCGGAATACCAGGCGCTTGGCGAAGAGGGTGCGTTGCAGACCTGGGGCCGTTTCCACGGCTGGTGATCGACTGCTGCCTCGCAGGAGAGAACGAAACCTAGAGCGCCTGCGACGAGCCTCGCACCATCAGCTCTCCAGGAAGCAGCAGCTGGCGCGGTGCCGAATCCAGTCCACGCAGCCGCTCGATCAGGCATGCAGCGGCGGTGCGGCCGATGGCGTCGGTCGGCTGTGCCACGGTGCTCAAGCCCGGGCCGATCAGCGAGGCCCATTCGGGATCGTCGAAGCCGACGAAGCCCAGGTCATTGCCGAACTGCAGGCCGAGCCGCGCCATCGCCTGTGCCACGCGCAGCGTGACCACGGCGTTGCCCGCGACCACCGCTGCGCGACGGCCGCGCTTCGCGCGCTTGCGCAAGGCGGTCAGTGCGGCATCGAGCGCATCGCTCTCGCCCTCGACCGATTCGAACACCTCGCCCGCCACGCGCGGCCCGTGCGCCGTGATGCAGGCGCCGAACGCGGCCGTGCGCTCGCGCCGCGAGCTCACGCCCTTCTGCGGCTCGGTGACGTAGAGCAGTTCGCGGTAACCGCCTTCGAGCAGATGCCCGCAGGTGGCCTGCATCGCCGCATGGTTGTCGAGCGAGACGAAGTCGGTGTGCATGCCGGTGTGACGGCGGTCGACCAGCACCGCGGGCTTGCCGTGCAGCGTGACCGCATCGACCACGTTGCTGCCGCGCCCGAGCGTGTTGAGGATGAAGCCGTCGACCTGGTAGCCCGCGAGCGCATCGATGGCCTCGCGCTCGCGTTCGCTCTCGTTGCCGAGGTTGAACAGCATCACGAGGTAACCGGCGTCCTGGCAGGCCTTCTCGGCGCCGCGCAGCACGGCGACCGAGTACGGGTTGGTGATGTCTGCCACGATCAGGCCGATGAGCCGCGAGCGGCCATGGCTCAACGCCTGTGCCATCGGGCTCGGCGAATAGGCCAGCTTGGCGATCGCCACTTCGACGCGCGCGGCGATATCGGGACTGAGCAGCCGCTCGCGGTGGTTGAGGAAGCGCGAGACGGTCGCTTTGGAAACGCCCGCCGCTTCGGCGACGTCGGCGATGGTGGCGCGGCCTGTGGGCTTCATGGTCTCGCCCCTTCCCCCTCTGGGGGAAGGTTGGGATGGGGGCAGGCAGAGCGCTCGATAGGTACGCCGCCTGCCCCCACCCCAGCCCTCCCCCAGAGGGGGAGGGAGAAAAGCAGGGTCGCAGTCATGCGGCGGTCGTGTCGTAAGGCGCCGTCGGCTCCTCGCCGGCCAGCACCTGCAGCAGATTGGTCGTCGCAAGCTCGGCCATTGCGTGGCGCGTCTCGTGCGTGGCCGAGCCGATGTGCGGCAGCGGCGTCACGCGCGGGTGCGTGCGCAGCGGCGAATCGGCCGGCAGCGGCTCTTTCGCGAATACATCGAGGCCGGCTGCCCGCAGCGTGCCGTGGTCGAGTGCGTGGAGCAGTGCCTCTTCGTTCACCGTGGCGCCGCGTCCACCATTGATGAACGATGCGCCCGGCTTCATGCGCGCGAAAAAAGCGGCGTCGATCATGCCGCGCGTGGCGTCGGTCAGCGGCAGCATCGCGAGCACGATGTCGGCGCGCGCGAGCAAGTCATCGAGCGGCGTGTGCGTGGCGCGGCCCTGCAGCTCGGGCGCCTGCGCAGCCAGGTCGACCGGTCGGCGCGAGTGATAGAGAACCGGCATGCCGAAGCCCAGCGCGGCACGCCGCGCCACGGCCTGGCCGATGCGGCCGAAGCCCAGGATGCCCAGCGTCTTGCCGTGCACGTCGGTACCGAAAAGCTCTTCGCCGATGTTCTTGGTCCAGCGGCCTTCGCGCACGAGGTTCGAGAGCTCGACGACGCGACGCTGGGTCGCCATGAGGATCGCGAACACCGTGTCGGCCACGGTCTCTGTGAGCACGTCGGGCGTGTGGCACAGCACGATGCCGCGCTTGTGCAGCTCGGCGAGCGGGTAGTTGTCGACGCCCACCGACACGCTCGAAATCACCTCGAGCTTCGGCGCCGCGTCGAGCAGCGCGGCATCGACCGTGTGGCTCGATCCGATCAGGCCGTTCGCGGTGGCGAGAGCTGCGGCAAAGGCCTCGGGCTCCTTGCGCGGATCGGCGGCGGTGACGTGATGCGCGGCCTGCAGGCGCGCCAATTGGTCTTCGGGCAAGGGCCGGAAAACGAGCACGTTCTTTTTTGTCATCTTCAAAGCCCCGCTTCTTCAAGTTCGGCCCGCGTCGGCAGGCCTTCGGTATCGCCCAGCACTTGCACCGCGCGGGCGCCGATCCATGCGCCACGGCGCACCGCCTCGGGCACGCTCCTGCCTTCGAGCAGGGCGCTCACCACACCGGCCGCGAAGCCGTCGCCTGCGCCCACGGTGTCGATCACTTCCTTGACCGGGAAGCCATCGACGCGGCCGGTGCCGGCCACGTCGCTGTCGTAGTAGGCGCCCTCGGCGCCGAGCTTGACGACCACCAGCTTCGCCCCGCGCTCGCGGTAGAAGCGGGCGACGGCCTCGGGCTCGCTGTGGCCGGTGAGCAGCAGGCCCTCTTCGATGCCGGGCAGCACCCAGTCGGCGCGCGAGGCGAGTTCGTTGATCCAGTGGCGCATCGTCTCGGTCGAAGACCACAGCGTCGGACGCAGGTTGGTGTCGAACGAGATCGTGCGGCCGGCCGCGCGCATCACGTCCATCGTCTTGAGCGCGGCCTGCAGGCTGGTCTCGGAGATCGCCGCGAACACACCGGTGGCATGCAAGTGACGCGCCGAGCGCAGCCAGGCTTCATCGATATCGGCCGGGCCCATCTGGCTCGCGGCCGAGCCCTTGCGGTGGTACTCGACCGGCGGGTCGCTGCCGTCGGTGACGCGGCCCTTGAACTGGAAGCCGGTGCGCTGCGTCGGATCGCAGATGACGTGCGAGCAGTCGATGCCCTCGCCCTTCATCGTCGCAAGCAGCGCACGCGCCATGGAGTCGGTGCCCAGGCGGCTCGCCCAGCCGACCTTGAGGCCCAGCCGCGAAAGGCCGATGGCCACGTTGGTCTCGGCGCCAGCGGTGCGCTTGTGGAACGCCTCTGCGTTCTCCAGCGGCCCGGGCCGGTCCGCCACGAGCAGCAGCATGGCCTCGCCGAACAGGGCGACATCGAAAGCGGTGGGTTCTGGCATGTGTGGTGGGTTCTACGCCCGTGCGGCGCGGATGAATTCGATTTGCGAGCGGGTGACGGCCAGCAGGTCGTCGCCCACCAGAGGGTATTCGATGGCGTGGGGCACGTCGGCGGGCAAGGCGCGCAACACCGCGCGCCACGGTGCGACCGAATCACCGAGCGGCACCGCCACCCATTTGTGCGGCAGGCGCTGCGCGCCCTTGCAGTGCACATAGCGCACGCGGTGGCCCAGCGCCTGTGCCGCCTGCAGCGGGCATTCGCCGAGCCAGTGCCAGTTGCCCATGTCGAAGGTCATGCCAAGTGAGACGCCGGTGCGGTCGGCCGCATCGAAGAAAGCCTGCAGTGCAGGCAGCGTGCCGGCGCGCACCGTCTGGTCGTTCTCGATCAGCAGCTCGACGCGTGTCTCGGCAAGCTCCACCTTCAGGCCCCAGAGCGATCCATGCGAGGACGCCTGGAAATCGCCGATGGACATCTTGAGCCGCTTCGCACCGACGCGCGTGGCAGCGGCGATGCCGCGCTTGAGGGCCGCGCTGTCGAGCCAGCCGCCCTCGGCCCACAGGCCTTCGGGACTGGAGTACACGGAAGCAAGACCTTTGAGCGCAGGCAGCTCGGCCTGCGCATCGCGCAGCATCTCGCCGCGCACTTCCACCGAATCGGCGCCAGCGGTGCGCGCAAGCTGCGAGCACCAGAGCTGGCCGTGCCGCCCCACCTCGGCCGCGCCGAAGGACGACAGAGAAATCAGAACCTCGAAGGACATCGGTGGGCGATCAGTGGGCTCGGTGGGAACTGAGAATCTGGCCGAGGAACTGGCGCGTGCGCTCGTCCTTCGGGTTGCCGAAGAATTCTTCGGGCGGTGCCTGTTCGACGATCTTGCCTTCGGCCATGAAGATCACGCGGTCGGCCACGCTGCGGGCAAAGCCCATCTCGTGCGTCACGCACAGCATGGTCATGCCGTCTTCGGCCAGGCCGATCATCGTATCGAGTACTTCCTTGACCATCTCGGGGTCGAGCGCCGAGGTGGGCTCGTCGAACAGCATGATCTTGGGCGCCATGCACAGCGCACGCGCAATCGCCACGCGCTGCTGCTGGCCGCCCGAGAGCTGGCTCGGGTACTTGTTCGCCTGCTCGGGAATGCGCACGCGCGTGAGGTACTTCATCGCCACCTCTTCCGCCTGCGCCTTGCTCATGCCGCGCGAGCGCATCGGCGCGAGCGTGCAGTTCTGCAGGATGGTGAGGTGCGGGAACAGGTTGAACTGCTGGAACACCATGCCGACTTCGGCGCGCACCGCATCCACGTTCTTGCCGCCTGCGGTGAGGTCGATGCCATCGACCACGATGCGGCCCTTCTGCACCGTCTCCAAGCGGTTGATGCAGCGGATGAGCGTCGACTTGCCCGAGCCCGAGGGGCCGCAGATCACGATGCGCTCGCCCTGGCGCACCGACAGGTCGATGCCGGTCAACACCTGGAATTCACCGTACCACTTGTTGACCGCTTCCATGCGGATGATCGATTCCGTCGTCATGCCAGGGTTTCCTTCAAGCGTTCTCGCTTATTGCATCTTCGGCAGGTCGGCCTGCAGCCACTTCTGGTAGAGCTTGTTGAGCTCGCCGTTGGCGGTGTTCTTCTGCACGAACTCGTTCACCGCCTTGGTCAGCTCTTCCTGGCCCGGACGCATCGCGATGCCCATCGACTGCTGCACCAGCGTGAACTTGTTTTCGTAGGTGCCGGCGGGCACGCGCTTGGCGATCTGCGCGGCGACGGTGACCGAGCAGCCGATCGCATCGACCTGGCCCGAGATCAGCGCCTGCATGGCCGAGGCGTCGTCGTCGAAGCGGCGGATCTCGGTGCCTTCGGGCGCGGCCTTGGTCACGGCCACGTCTTGCGTCGACGCACGGGCTACACCCACGCGCAGGCCCTTCAGGTCGGTGGCTGCCTTGATGGGGGTCTTGCTCGCGCCGTACAGCACGATGGTGGCGGCCGCGTAGGGCTGCGAGAACTGCACCTGCTTGGCGCGCTCGGGCGTGATGGCCAGCGAGGCGACCAGCACATCGACCTTGTTGGTCAGGAGGAAGGGAATGCGGTTCGGACCGGTCACCGGCACGATGTTGGCCTTCACGCCCCAGTCCTTGGCCAGCAGCTTGGCCACGTCGGCGTCGTAGCCGTCGGGCTGGTTCTTCGCGTCGGTGGTGCCGTAGGGCGGAAAGTCGACCAGCATGCCGATGGTGATCTCGCCCTTCTTCTTGAT
>Ga0163161_10000432_pt1 | contig 35108 bp, 37 predicted proteins | sample S45metaG_FD_129847 | JGI IMG/M metagenome (GOLD analysis project Ga0163161, IMG submission 129847) | Switchgrass rhizosphere microbial communities from Kellogg Biological Station, Michigan, USA - S4-5 metaG | ecosystem: Host-associated > Plants > Roots > Rhizosphere > Soil | place: USA... | reverse complement strand
CGCTGATCGGACTCCAGCTGGCCTACGCGGGCCTGCGTGGTGGTGTGCGCGGCCCGGAGCGCGGTGAGTTCCTGGCTCAGTGGGGTGACGAGCTTGAGGGCGACGTCGGTCAGCTGCGACGCGGCGTCAGCCTCGACCTTCTCCGACTCGGCGGCCAGCTTCTCAGCCTCCGCGGCGAGCTTCGCCCGTTCCGCGCGAGCCTTGAGGACGAGCGCGATCCCGGTGAGGCCGCCGACGCCACCGACAGCGGCGGCGATCGCACCAGCGATGGTCAGCCACGTGGGCAGCTCGGTCACAACAGGTCTCGTCTCGGATGGTGGTGGCTGGCGGGGTCGGACCCCCGGGGCCAGTGGCTCTCCGGGGGTCCTCCGCGAACCCCACCGCGAGAGGCACCATCCCCGACGGGGATGGTTACTGTCGCGGGCTCACTTCGAATATGTGACGCGCAGCTTGGGCCGGTACGTCGTCGACGGGTCTGTGTGGTTGCGGAACTGGCCGTAGTAGGCGCGTGACGTCGACGGGGCCTTGCCGAGCGTCACCCCGCGGATCGCGGCCGCGCCCCCGGTCAGGCCAGCGGCGATCGACGTGATGTCGAGCCAGCGGCCCTCACCGGAGTCCATGGCGAAGTTCTTGGCCGTGCCGCCCGGCGTCGACGTGATGAGGCCCGTCGACGTCTGCGCGCGGACGACGGCCGTGCCGCCCGAGTTGTTGTACCACTGGTCGTTCTTGACGTAGAGCTCGACCTTCTTCACGATCGCTCCGCCACCCATGGCCGTCGCGAGAGGTGTGTTCTGGCCGCCTGTCGACGTCGACCCGCCGAATACGATCGACGCCCACTGGTGGCCCTGGTTGGTCGAGTAGTAGCCCTGGAACAGGTTGTTCTCCGAGCGGGCCCCGAACGCGCCGTAGGAGTCGCTCGCGCTGGCCGTCCACGTCGTGACGTACGTCTTCTTCACGCCCGCCGTCGCGGTCTCCCCTGCCGCCGGCGCGGTGTAGGTGTTGATGACAGTGATCGCGTTGTTCTCCGGGGCGTAGCCGAGGTCGACGATCTCGCACGTCAGGTTGTCCTGGTTGACGAGCGTGAAACTGCCCGCGCCGGACGCGCCGGTGTTCTGGAGGTAGACGAGGAACCGGGCGTCGCGCTGGTTCGCTGCACCCGCGATGCCACGCGCCGGGATGGTTAGGGACTGGAAGCCGGTCCCGGTCACGTAGCAGCGCGCGATCAGGGTGCTGGCCGTGTTGGGGTTCGAGCCGTCGAAGTTGGCCTTGACGAGCAGCGCCGCCGTCGTAGTGCCCGTGATGTTCACCATGAGCGGCGACATCATGAACGTGTACCAACGGCCGATGTCGAGGTCGGCGTTGATCTGAAAGAGCTTCTGGAAGCCGTTGGCGGGCGCGATCGTCGGGTTGGAGAAGGTGCTGCCGCCGAAGAACCCGCGGGCGGCGATGCCGCCGGCGAGGGACTCTGCGACCCCGACGGGCTCGCTCTCGAAGTCGCGGCCTGCGTCGTAACCGGTGTCGTAGGAGCCCTTGTTGAGGAAGATGTCCTTGTAGCGGCCGAGGAGCGGCGCCCCGTCGAACATGACGTCCTTGTTGACGACGAGGTTCTGACCGAAGACGTCGCCGTCCTTCGTGCCGGACGCGACGACCTCCCCGGCCTTCTGGATCTGCCACGTGTTCGGGCGGTTCGACACGAAAGCGGACTGCTCGTCGCCGTTGTCGTCGAACAGGCGCAGCCCGGCCGATGTGAGCTCGGACGCGCCACCGGCGCCGACCTCGACGACGGACACGTCGTCGAGGTAGATGAGGCAGTCCGCGGCGTTGTTCGTCGCCGTGAAGCGCAGCGAGCAGAACAGGTCGGTCGCGCCGGCGCCGATGATGAGGTCGCCGCCGTCCTGCTCGTAGGACTCGAACGTGATCGCGGAGTACGCCGTGTAGGGCGGGTTCGTGACGGGCCCGTCGGAGACCGCGACGGGGGCGGCCGCGTTGAGGGTGTTGGCCGCCGGACCGAACACGGCCTCGACCGTCAGCTTCGGCACGTTGACACCGGTGGCGCCCGCACCGTTGGCGAGGGCGTACCAGTTGACGCGGTACGTCTTGGCCGCCTCGACCTTGAACGAGGGCGAGTAGACGCGCCCGACGGTCGCTGTGCTGCCGGTGCCGTCGACGCCGATGACCATGCGCCGCGCGCCGCCGCGAGCCTTCCCCGTGGCCCGGTACGCCTGGGCGCCCGTGCCGGACCTGTCGTGGCGCCACTGGAAGGAGAGTCCCTGCCCGGCGCTGGCGAAGCTGGTCAGCGCCGACGTCGACTCGAACCCCGGGTCGGGCATGAGGTTCGACCGGAGCACGCCCTGAGTGATCTTGTCGACGTCGATCGCGCCGGCCTCGATCGAGTCGGCCTTCACGGAGTTCGCGCTCATGTGCTTGGCCTGGATCGACCCGTCGACGAGCAGCTCGCCGGCGCCCATCCGGTAGCAGCGGGTCGTCTGGACCCGGACCGGCTGGTTGGTGACGCCCGCGAGCTCGAGGTAGTAGGTGGCGCGGTCGGTGAGGTCGAGGGTGATGTCGGCCTCGACCGTGAAGTTCGTCGGCGCGGTCGTCAGGGCGATGGTGCCGAGGTCCTGATAGGGGAACACCGTGTCGTCGGACTTGAACACCCACAGCCGCACGGTCGCGGTGACCGCGCCCGAGGTGACGTAGGCGCGGGTCGTGAAGCGGAGACGCTCCCCCTGCTTGAACGGGATGGGGCCCTTCTTCTGGCCCAGGCGGAACGTCGACACGGTCTCGTCGGTGCGCGCCGAGTATCCGCCGGTGACGAGCGTGGTGCCGGTGACCTGCTGCACGATGCCGGGGTTCGTCTCGTTGACGTCGACCATGTTGGCGGTGTCGGCCACCGCGAGCTTGGAGACGCCGATGGTGCCGGCCTTGATCGCGGCGATGGTCAGCGAGTCGGCTTCGATCTTGCCGCCGTTGATGGTGGTCTTGCCGGTGAAGGTCCAGCCGTTGAGGGTGCCCTTGGCGTTCTCGATGTCGAGGATGACCTGTGCGGGCAGGTCGCCGTTGACGAGCGGCGCGACTGCGATCGACGCGGCCGGGCCCGGCACCGACCGGTTGCCCTGCACGTCGACGGCGACGAACCGGAACCACCACGCCTCCCCATAGGGCAGGCCCGACACGAGCGTCGCAGCGTCCGGCTCCATGAGGGAGTCGACGACGATCACGCCCGTCGTGAAGGCGTTGGAGAGGCACCGCTGCACCTCGACGTGGTGGAAGTCCGGCGGCATCGCCGCCGGGCCGGGCGTGCCCTGGCCGTCCCAGCGGCAGGTGACGACGCCGAGCTTCTGCGTCAGCACCGGCACGGTCGGCACGAGCGGCGCCGTCAGGTCCATCGGCATCTGCACCGCGACCGACAGCGTCCAGTCCGACCGGTTCCCGGAGGTGTCCTTCGCGAGCACCCGCGCCCGGACGAGGTCCAGCGGCTTGAGACCGGTGACGAGCTCCTGCGTGTCCTTCGACACCTTCGACGCCGACCACGGGCCGCCGTTGACAGCGACCTGCACCTCGTAGCCGTCGAGGTCATCCAGCGGTGTCCCGTCGGAGTCCTGATCGACAGCCGGCCACGTGATCGTCGCCGTCGACCGGTACGTCTTGCGCACACCCTCGTCAAACAGGTCGGTGGCACCGGTGACGGTGACGGTCGAGGGCCCGACGGGCGGGAACGCGTCACGCTGCGGCGCGCGCGGCGCCGGCATGCGGACACCGGTGGATCCGTTGACGATCGCCGCGACCTGCGCCGCGGTGCGCGCGGTCTGCTTCACGAACAGGTCAGCGAGCTCGATCGAGCACGTCGCGGCACGGTTCGTGTCGCCCCACGCCTTCGTGATCGACCGGACGAGCAGCGGCTGGTACTCCGTGGAGTTGATCCGCGCCCGGTCGTAGTAGATCCGGTCGCCGACGAAGAAGTCGATGCCAGGGCGAGGCCAACCCTCCCCCGGCCCGGGCGGGTTCATCACCATCTCGAGCGTGAACGCTTCCTTGAACATCTGGTGCGTCGACAGCTCACGGTTCGCGAGGGACGTGAGGGCGGCGGTCTTGGTGAGGCGCCCGTCGGACGCGAAGCCCTCGCGGCGGCCGAACCGGGCCGCGGTCGTCGCGTTCGCGACCTGCACGGTGGCCTTCTTCTCGGCGTCGCCGGCGGCCAGGACGAGAGACAGGATGTTGCGACGGGACCGCTTCCGGGGGGCGCTGGTGACGTTCTGGCCGTAGCGGAGCATGTCGGTCTTGGTGCCGAAGTACGTGTCGGGCACGAAGAGCCGCAGCTTCCGACCCTCCATGCGCGCGTCGACCCAGCCGTCATTGATCATGTCCGTGAGGACGGAGAGCAGGTTGGCGCCCGGCTGGTAGGTGATGTCGTACGTCTTGGGCCACGCCCGGCCGGCCGAGTCCGTCGCGGTGACGAAGTCGGTCTGGAGCTCGGTGAGCGCGCCGCGGGCCTTCGCCTCGTTGATGAGGACGAGCATGATGTTGCCGGGGCTCTTGTCGTCGAACTTGTATTCGGGCTTGAGGCCGTAGAGGTTCGTACCGGCAGCGTTCGCGCCCTTCGGGAAGACGACGGCCTGCTCGAGCACCGACATGTAGCCGCGCGCCGAGCAGGTGACCCACCGGCGCTTCGTCTGCGTGAGCGTCTGCACCGGGTCGTCGGTGTCGTCCTCGAGCACGAACAGGTCCGAGGAGACGACGCCGTCCTCGTTGACCGACAGGAACAGTTCATCGCGGTCGAGCAGCGACGCGAGCAGCCCGTCCTTCTGGTAGCGGAAGGTCATCGTGCCCGGCTCATTGTCGACCGTCTGCACGTTCAGGTCGGTGAAGTCGGGCATCAGCCCGAGAGCCGCACCGTTCCGGTCGTACGCACGAAGAAAGACACCCATGGGCCCGGACGGTGCCTTCCGGGGAGTCCTAGTGTCGCCCGCTCATCAGCACAGGTAGGCGCGCTTGCCGTAGACGCCCAGGCGGGTCTTGGAGTCGGTGTTCGTCCCGGTGAGCTGGATCGACGGCCGGTCGCCAGGGCGGGCCGCGCCGATCGTCATGAAGCGGCGTCCGGTCGGGTTGGTCGCGGCGTGGCTGTAGGTCGTGCCGGAGGCGTCGATGCCCCAAGTCGCGGCGTTGAAGCGGATCCACGCCCCGGAGGGGATGGTGCCGGTGTAGAGCAGCTGGTCGCCGATGCCGCCGTCGGTGTTGTCGATGAGCCGCGGGTTCGTGATGCGCCCGTAGATCGTGAACTGGAGGTTCTCCAGGGGCGCGGTCGACAGCGCGAAGTCGTCGAGGTAGAGCGTCTTGGGCATCGCGCTCGAGGCCGGCGTGTCCATGCGGTAGTCCGTCACGGACTGCCAGATCCCCGAGGGCACGTTGAAGGTGATCGACGCCCGATAGGCGAGCTGGCCGAGGTGGGTCGGCTCGATCCGGCCCGACACCTCAGCGTTGGCGTACACGAGCTCGCCGCCGGCCGTGCGCCGCTTGACCTGCACGAGCCGGTGCGGCCGGTAGACGGCTCGCAGCAGCGTGCGCCACGCGTCCTGCGCCTCCCGCTTCGTGTTGCCCTTGAGCCACAGCTGGATCGTGAACGACCCGGGTCCGAGGAGCTTCGGACGCCACACCTCCCCCGACCTGTTCGCCACGGTGAGGTTGTCGCCGAGCATCCCGGCGACCCCGTCGATGCCGTCGCGGACCTCCCAGTTGCGGACGGTGCCCTCGGTGAGCTCCCACCCGTCGAACCAGATCTGCTCGTGCGCCTTGAGCTCTTGGAACGCCCTGTAGTTATCCCAGGCGGTAGGCATGGTCAGAACTCACCTTCTCCACCGAACAGGCCGAACGCGCCGACGTCACGGATCGCGCCGACAACGGACTGGCTAGCCGGCTCCGGGGCCGGGTTGTTGACGATGACCCCGCCGGGCTCGATGACGACCCGAGGGCCACCCGCGGGCGCGGGACGGTCGGACAGACCACCGCGCGTCGACGCCGACGCGTATGCCGCACCGGCAGCGGACGCGGCGCCGGACAGTGCCGGCGTGAGGGCCATGCCGAACTGGTCGGCGACCTGCGACAGGATCTCCATGGACCGGCCACGCTTCGACTGGGCGAGAGGAATGTAGGCCTCTCCCCCGGTCTCGTCCTCAGCCCACACGCGGTACTCGCCGCCGCGGGCGATCTGCGCGATGTGCCGCTCGGCACCGTTCGCGAACGACTTGATCTTGCGGCCGATCGCGCGCTCGATGCCGCCGTCGCGGAAGGCCTTGATGATGCCGCCGTCGGCCTCACCGAAGTAGACGCTGGCGTTCTTGACGGCCTGCGCGGCACGGAGCGACGCCTGGAAGCCGGACGTCTTGAACACCGACTGGATGGTGACGGTCTTGCCGGTCACGGAGTCGATAGCGCGCTGCGCCGCGGCCGCGATCGCGGATGCCTGATCGGTGACCTTGACGATGACGGTCTTGCCCTTGATCGCAGCGACCTTGGCGGCCATACCCTTCGCGGCCTCACCAGTCAGACCCATCTGCGTCGCGAGCTTGGCAGCCTCGGTCTCGCTGTACCCGGCAGCCTTGGCCGACGCGATGAACTTCGCGCGGGCGGTCTCGAGCTTGTCCCGGAGGGTGCTGGCCGACGCGCCAGCCTCAGCCGACGCCTTCGCGGCTCCGACCTGAGCCTGCGCGTAGGCGTCGAGGGCGGCGTTGTTCGCGCGGCCCTTCTCGGTGTTGTCGTCGTGGGTCTTGCCGTTGGCCTTGAGGGCAGCGTTGAGGGCATCGGTCGACTCGGCTGCGCGACGGTTCGCCTCACGAGCCGACAGGGTGATGCCGGCGATGCGGTCGAGGGCGTCCGCGACCTCGGTCGCGGTGGGGATGAGGGCGCGCATCTTGTCGCCGAGGGTCGTCGACGCGTTCGCTGCGTCACGCTGACCCTGGGCGAAGTCGGCGTTGATCTTCTTCCCTCGGACGATGTCGTCGTTGAGGTGGCCGAGTTGGGAGTTGAGGCCGTCGAGGGCGTCACGGTTGTCGTTCGCTTCCCCGCCCCACTGGGACAGGTTCGGGCCCTGCGCGGTCGACAGGTCCGTGACCTTCTTGCGGAACGCGTCGAGCTGCGGGCCACCTTGGGTGACGGCATTGGCCGCCTCGCCGATGGAGATGCCGAGCCGGTCGAGCCGGTCGATGTCCTCACCGCTGATGTTGTCCTGGATGCTCTTGATCGCGAAGTCACCGGAGGCCTTGGTCAGCTTCCCGGTCTGCTTGTCGAGGGTGTCCGAGAACCCCTCCGCGGCGACGCGAGCGTTCTCCTGCGCCTGCATGTAGCCGCCGATCGCAGCCGACGCGCCGACGAGCGCGATACCCCACGGACCGCCGAGCAGACCCATCGCACCGGACAGGGCACCCTTGAGGCCGCCACCGATCGCGCCGGCGCCGTACCCGAGGGAACCGACGACACCCTTCATCGCGCCGGAGAAGCCCTTGCTCTTGTCCTTGGCCTCGGTGAACGCCGTACCCATGAGCTGCACGTGGGCACCGAAGTCACCGAACCCGCGGCCCGAGCTGCTGAAGTTCTTGAACGACGGCACGAGGGTCAGCAGGGTCGAGAGGGCAGCGACCGCGCCCTGCACCGGGCCGGGCAGCCCGGAGAGCGCACCGGAGAAGAGCGCGATGCCACCGGCGGCGCCAAGCCACGCGGCCTTCCCGCCGCCCTGGACGAACTTGAACAGCTGCGCGATGCCGGGGATGAGCCCACCGAAGAACGACAGGGCCCGGAACCCGAGCAGCGCACCGAGCAGGATGCCGACGTTCTTCGCCAGATCCGGGTGCGCCTGGAACACGTCCGCGAGGCCACCGATGAGCTGGCTGATGACGGAGAGCCCTTGGCCGAGCGGTGACCCGGCAGCAGACATCTGCGTGAGGACCTCGAGCACGTTCGTGACGAAGGTGATGACAGCCGGACCGAGGGTCGTGCCGAGGTTCTTGAGGAACGTCTCGAGCGAGGGGAGCAGTTCGGTGCGGATCTTCTCGATGAGGCCCGCCGTGGTGGAGTCCTCCGAGAGCCGCCCGAGGGCCTTCCCGATGTCGACGATGAGCTTGCCGACGTTGCGGGCGATGGGCTCGACGGCCTCGAACCACTCCTTCATCCGGTTCTGACCCTTGGCCGAGTCAGCCCACGTGCGCCACTCGCGAATGACGGACTGGAGCGACGCGAGGAGACGGTCACCGGACTCGCGCCCGGCGCCGAAGGTGGACTTGAGGGCGCCGCCGAGGTTCTTCAGCATGTCCCACAGCTGGGCAGCCTTCTGCCACCCGTACTCGAACGCCTTGCCGAGCTCACGCTGCTTAGCGGAGGTGTCACCGATCCCGGCAGCCCACTTCCCGAAGTCGGTCAGGACGCCGGAGAACTTGAGCAGCATCGGACCGGCCGCGTCGGTGAGGTTGACGAATCCCTTGAGGCTGCCGAGGACGGCGTCACCGAGCCCGGACGCCTGCACGCGGATCGCCTGGAAGATGTCACCGACCCGCGACTTGAACAGCGGCGACTGCATCCACTTCGCGGTCTGCGCTGCGGTCTGGCCGAGTTCCTCGTTGACGCCGCCGAGCCCCTCCTTCAGCAGGGGGAACAGGACCTTGGCCGTCGGCTCGATCTGGCCCTTGAGGGGGGTCCAGAAGTCGACCGCGATCTGCGTGCGGATCTCGGCCCACGACCCGCCGAGGTTGTCGACCTCCTCACGGATGCCGCGGAGCTCCTTCGGTAGGTCCTTCGCCTTGCCCTCGAACACGGAGCGCATGGCGATGGTGACGCCGGCGAACGCGGCACCGAGGGTGCCGAGCGCGCCACCTGCGCCACCGAGAGTGTTGACGGCGGCCGCGGCCGCGCCCGCCATGGCGACGAGCCCACCGAGGGAGCCGACGACGGCGGCGATCGCAGGCTGGATCACCGACGCGAGACCGAGGATGCCGATCGGCATGAACGCCGACCGGGCACCGATGCCGCCACCGAACTCGGGCATCTTGAACCCGGACCCGCCCTTGCCGCCGCCGGCGCCGCCCCCCGGAACGGATGGCGCGCCGACGGGCGCAGCGAGACCGGCCTTCATCTTCGCGCGCCACCGGGCGAGCAGGGTGTTCATGCCCTTCTCGTCGGCGGCGACGGAGACGGTGACCCGCTCCTTCGAGAGCCGGTCGAGGTGCTCACGGACGGTCGCGCCGAACTTCTTGAGGTCGGCGTCGACAGAGACGGGGCCCGCGGCCTTCACCGCGGCCGCGAGCTTCGCCTTGAGGTTCTTGGTCTTGATCTTCACGCCGACCTCGGCGTTGACCCCCTTGGCGGCCTCGTCGACGGACTCCTGGAGCCTCTTGCGGAGCCCCTTCTTCGAGACGTCGACACCGACCGTGGCCTTGACGTCCTTGGCCTCCGCGTCGATCGCCTTCTTGAGTCGCTCCTTGAACCCCTTGGTGTTCGACTCGACGGGGATCTCTAGCCGTCCGGCGACGACCGCGTCAGCACTCACTGGGCCACCCGCCCCCTCATGTGCTCGAGCAGCTGGCGGTGACCGAACGCCTTGACGGAGCCGTCCGCGCCAACGGTCGGCTGGTCGCCCTGACGGGCCTCTGCCTCACGGCGCTTCCGGGCAGCCTCGATCGCGCGCTCCAGCCATGCCGGGCGCGGGACGCGGATCGGCTCTTCACGAGCCTTCTGCGCGGTCATCACCGAGAGTTCCTCCACGATCTGAGCGAGTAGTTCTGTCTGCATCGGCCACGGCTGTTCACCGGGCGCGAGCTTGAGGGTGCTGTCGTCGGGCAGCCCGTCGAGCAGGTTGCGGAGGCGCCTTACTCCGAGGAAGCCGGCGCGGGCGCGTCGACCGTCGCGGGTGCGTCGGCGCCAGATGTTCCGAGCGTCGAGTCCTCGGTGGAGCTGGAGGGCTGACTCGACGTCGCGCCACCGTCCCCGGACGAGTCGGGCGACGCGAAGGCTTCCCCCAGGGAGGTGCCGTACCTCTCGAAGAGGCCACGGGCGAGCCGGACGACGTCCTTGATCGACGGCCGCAGGCCACGGAACCGCGGGTAGTCCTCGTCGCCGAAGAGCGACCGGAAGCAGGCGTGGATCGCGTCGAGCATCGCCTTGGGCAGCGTGGGCCGGTCGATGAGCAGCTTGAGGACGGCCTTCATGACGTCCTCGTCCTCGCTGTTGAGCAGCTCGGTGAAGATGCCGGTCAGGTCGAGGTCGTCCGACAGGAGCGCGTCGAAGATGTCGATGGGCAGCTCGGCCGGGAGGATGAACTCCTCGCCCTTGTAGACGATCTTGATGCCGTCCGGGCACTCCTCTTCGCGCCTCGCGGCGTCCATGTCGAAGGTGTCGTAGATCAGTTCATCCATGGTGTCTGGTTCCTCCAGTGGTGCGGGTGGGCCGCGTTGTGTGTGGTCGAGCGGACGGTGCCTGCTCGGGGGTGCTTGTGTCGCGGGCTGGACATGCGACTGGCCCGCCCCCGGAAGGGGACGGGCCAGTCAGCGACCGGTGGACCTCAGTCAGATCACGGGACCGACGCGAACGCCGGGTCATCCGTGAGGAGGTAGAAGCTGTCTCCGGTGTCGGCGCCGAGCACCTGGAGGCGCAGCGGCAGGCGCGACTCGGCGCCCTTGTGCAGCTGCGACTGGACGCCCTCGTTCTGGAACACGCGGGCGCAGACGTAGCGGTAGTGCTTGCCGCCGTCCTCGACGTCGACGAGGGCCGCGAGCTCGCCGCGCTCCCCGACCTTCGGGGGGACGTACTTGTACGTCTTGGGCGTCGTCGCCGGCGTGACCTCGGTGACGGTTCCGCCGCCCATGGCGGCCTTGTAATTCTGGAGGTTCCACTGCTGGAGGTCGACGGCGATCGACGCGGCGTCGGACACCTGGAAGCGGCGCGTCGCGTAGTCGGACTGCGCGGAACGCACCTCCTGGAAGGTGGGCTCGGTGGCGAAGGTCAGCGAGTCGTCGGGCGTGTAGCCGACGCTGTACCAACCCACGCCCGGCGCGGTGCGGGCGTCGTCGGGGACGACTGTGCCGACGGGCCCGAGGTAGACGTTGATCCGCGAGGGGACCATGATTTCGGTGCTCTTGTTCCCGGCCATGCTGGGGTGTTCTCTCTTCCGATCGAGGTGGTTACCGGTCGGGAGGGAGGGTCGCTGAGTGGACCCGTTAGTGTCGCGGGCTGCGCTACTGGACGAGGCCGAGCTTGATGAACGCCGTGCTGGTGTAGCGGCGCTGACCGGTCGAGAGGGGCTGGTCGGGGGTGCCGCCCTGCACGCGGGAGTTGTGCACGACGGGACGGCCGGCCGGGTGGTCCCGGTCGGCCATGCGCGTGATCGAGGTCAGCACCACCATGAAGAGCCGCCACATGTCCGCCGGGCCGAGAGACCCGTCCATCGGGCCGTAGAACTCGACGGTCACCTCGTGCCCGATCGTGGACCGCATCTGCTCGAGCTGGCCGGTGGAGCCGATCTTGACGACGACGTGAGGGAACGGGTCCCTGGGCGTGCCGGAGACATGACCGGGCCCGCCGAGGGCTTCCTCGACGACGGGGTCGTTCTTCAGGTGCCAGATGACCTCAGCGACCGGGTCGGACGCGGAGAGGTCGGCGTCGCTCACGACTGCTCGGCGTGCCCTGCGGTCGCGAAGCCGCCACCGATGAGGCCGTAGGCGGTCTCACCGTCGACGACGATCTGCGCGCCGGGGTTGTAGTGCTCGCCCCGGTACTCGTAGTGGGTGGAGAGGGTGATGTCGGTCGGGTTGGCGATCGACGGCGCGGCCGGCTCGTCGCTCTCGACGGCGGGGGCTTCGACCTCGGCGGCCTTGTCCTCGACGGCGGGGGCGAGGGCCTTGTCCTCGATGCCGGCGGGCTTGCCGCCCTTGTCCTGGGTGCGGTTCGTTGCGCTCATGCCCGGCACTGTGAAGGTCGCGCTGGCCTAGTGTCGCGGGCTACGCGCGGTTGCCCATCGCGACGACCGTCTTGTGCATGAAGAAGGTGCCCTCGGCGACGAACCCGCCCGGGTATTCGTCGCCGTACTCGGCGGCGATGACGTCCTTCCCGTCGGCGTACACGGTCCCGGACACCTTCGTGCCGCGGACGGTCACCGCGGTCGACCCGACCATCTTCGCGACGCCCTCCGGGTCGAGGATGATCTGGCACCGGCACGACACGATCTGGACAAGATGCCCGGCAGAGTGGTCTCGAGGCTCCCGCATGTAGGAGAACGCGCCGGGCGCGATCGGGGCGTCGCGGGACTGGTGGCCGCCCTCCATGTTCCGCTCGACCGGCATCGCGCCGGGGTGCTCGATGTCCCACTCGTAGGCCTGCACCTTGAAGCGCAGGTTCTCCGGGAGCACCTCGCCGTTCATGGCCCGGTGGGTGCGACGCACGTGGGCGTCCATCGCCGTGCGCCACTCCTTCGTCGGCGGCGCCTGCCGCTTCGCCTCAGCCTCCGTCTCGCGCACGACGCGGGCCACCTCGCCCTCGATCATCTTGGCGATGAGCTGGTCGAGGTTGGGGACGGGCTTGAACTCGCCCATCAGGGCACGTAGGGCGGGGTGAGCTCGGCAGTGCCGCCGACGTGGTCGAGGTAGTCGTAGCCGGGCATGACGTTCTTCCGCGCCGTGCGCACGATGTAGACGCGCCCCTCGGCGTCGGTGAGCTCGTCGTCGGGCCGGATCGGGTGGAGCGCCATGTCGGCGCGGAACCGGCGCGGCGCGGCCGACGTGTCGCCGTCCTCGGGGGTGGCGACCGCGCCGACGACAGGCCCGACGGGCGCGCCCCACGTGGCCTTGGCGACAGGGACGCCGTGCGAGTCCTCCTCGTACTGGTGCTCCTTGCGCCGGAGCGTCAGCGTCGTGTTCGGCATCATCACCGCCATGGGCGCGCCACCTCCCGGGCGCGCCGGACCGCGCCGGGCGCGCCACACGGACCGCGCCCAACGAAGCGCGCCGGCGCGGTCACAGCCGGATCCCGGAGTTGGGCCACAGGCGGCCGTTGGCGCGGTTCCCGGCGTGGATCGACATGCGCTTGAACTGCCGCAGGCTCTTGAGCGTCGGCAGCGCGCCGGGCGCGCCCTCAGCGGTCGGGCGCGGCTCGAACCCGACGGACTGGCCGTCGGCGGACATGTTGTTGACGATCCGCCGGAGGGGGAAGCCGTACGCCTCGTCCTCCCGGAGCCCACGGAGCGCGTGGGCGCGGACGTAGCGGACGACGGGCCGCTTGTTCGGTCCGTCGAACCCGACCTTGAACTCGACGTCGTAGACGTCGACCTCACCGGCCACGGGCGTGTAGGAGACGACCTCGACGTCGTCGTCGAACTGGTAGGACTCGCGCCACGCCTTGTACGAGCCGAGGTCGGCGCCGAGCAGGGGAGTGAGCCCGGTCAGGGTGACGACGGTGGGGACGAGCCCGTCCCGGTTGAGGAAGCCCTCGACGTCGGCCTGCGCGTCGAGGATCGCCTCGGCGATCGCCTCCAGCTGCACCTGAGACGGGTTGGTGACGCCGACCTTGCTCGCGAGCTCAGTCGGCTGCACGACGAGCGTGTTGACGTCGACGGTCATGCTGCTTCCCTTCGGGACTGCGGGTGGCGCGGCGCCGAGCGGTCAGGGCCGCGCCACCCTGTGTGGTGGATCAGACCTCGAGCGGGCCGGCGGGCTCGGCGTCGGCGTCGAGCTGGCGCTTGAGGATGGCGATGATCTGCTCGGCGTAGGCGCGGTCGGTGCGCTGGCCGCGGGCCATGACGAGGCGGCTCATCGGCTCCTTCTGGCCGGTGATCCAGAGGTTCTCGCAGAGGCGGACCTGGCAGATGACGGCCTGACCGTTGGGGAACTCCAGGTCGAACACGTCGTCGGGGTTCGGGGGAGTGCCGGTGGCGTTGTCGTAGAGCTCGGAGCGGACCTCGGTCGGGCCCTGCGTGAGCATGTCGACGGAGAGCTGGCCGGAGCCGTCCCGGACGATGCTGGTGGGCTCGACGCCGTTGCCGGGCGGGATGCGGTTCTCGGGGGCCTCGAGCGCGGCGGTGCCGGGCGTCTGGCGGGGAGCCTCGGGGGCCTCGGGCTCGTCGGCCGACTCGTCGGAGTCCTGCTCGTCGCCGCTCTCGTCGTCGCCGCTCTCGTCGACGACGTCGACCTCGGGCTCGTCGACCGGGGCGGGCGCGTCCTGCTCTTCGACGGTCTCGACGACGTCGGGCTTGGGGGCCTCGACCTCGGCGGCCTTGGCGGGGGTGGCGGCCTTCTTGGCGGCCGTCTTGCGAGTCGTGCTGGTTGCCATTTCCCCTCCAAGGGGTGAGTCAGTGGGCTGGTCAGGTGCAGGGTGGTGGGTTTCCGTGGCTTGTGTCTCGCGCTACAGCTCGGGGCGCCCCCTGACGCCCCGAGCTGGTCACGATCACGCGAACGTGAAGCCGTTGGTCTTGGTCTGCGTCCCGGAGTCGTCGACGACCGCGACGTTGACCGCACCGGCGGTCTTGGCCGGGGTGGTGACGCGGATCTCCTTGGGGGAGACGACGTTCAGGGCCGTGCCGGCGGTGCCGCCGAACGTGACCGACGAGACGCCGTCGAGGTTCGTGCCGCGGATCGTGACGACGGTGCCGCCAGCGATGCCACCGGTGGCCGGGGTGACGGTGCTGATCGTCGCGTCCGGGAACAGGGCGTCGATCTGGCTCTGCTTCATGACCGTGCCGGCCTTGGCGAGGATCGTCTTGATGGACCCGTCGGGCTTGCCGTCGTAGTCGTCGTGGAACCGGCGGGTGGCGTAGAGGTCCTCGGAGAGAACCTTCGGGACGTCACCGGCGGGGACTGCGGTCGCGGGGAACGTGGCCTTGGTGACGCGCGTGCCGTCTGTCTTGAAGATGCCCATGATGGGTGGTGCCTTCCTTGTGTGAGTGGATATCCGCGCGTGAGGCTGCCGGACCGGGGCTGCTTACGTCGCCCGCTCCGACTCGAACACCCACCCGAGGATCCAGTCGCCGACCACGGCCCCGACCTTCTCCCGGAGGTCCTCGAGGGTGCCGTCGTTGTCGATGACGACGTCGAACACGTAGTCGTCCATGGCGGTCTCGCTGATGTGCACCGTGCCGTCGGGGCGGCGCGCTGCCTCCACGCCGGGACGGTTGATGCGGATGACGAGCCCGTCGCGGGCGCGGATCGCGTCTGCCTCGTTGGGGAACCGGCAGTCGACGAACACCGCGGCGGCGGTGTCGGGGATCTTCGCCATGGCGGCGTCGACCCACACGTTCTCGCCGAGCACGTCACGCATGCCCTTGCCGAGGTCCTGCTGGAACTCACGGACGACGGGGAACAGCTCCTTGGCCTGCTCGATGCCGTAGGCGTCGATGAGGCTCGCGTACCGGTAGGTGACGCCGTTGGCGACGACCTGCGGGTTCGCGGCGTACGCGGCGTCCTTCATCGGCTGGGAGAACTTGCCCAGGAGCCAGCCGGACTCGACGAGCGCGGCCGCGGCCGCGTCCTTGCCGGTGTTGGCGTAGCCGGAGAGCCCGATGAGGACCGGGCCCCGGGTAGGGGACGGGGTTGTGGTGGACGGGGGAGCGGTGACAGCGTTGGGGGTCGTCATGGCGGCACGGTGCGCCGGCGGCCGCGCTACCGTCGCGTCCTCACCCGTCCCGCTCTTCCAGGCAGTCGAGGCACAGCCCGTCGTACGGGCCGATATCGTTGCCGCACTCGTAGCAGATGGGGGTGGTCTCGAGGTCGAGCTCGGGGACGTCTGCGCAGTCGAAGCATTCGCCGTTCTCGTCGAGGTCGTCGGTCGGTGTCTGGCATGCCGCGCACGACGGGGCGCGGGTCAGGTTCGTTCTGCTCACGGACCGCACCGTCCACCGCGTCGCGAGCTACTGTCGCCCGCTACCATTGACGACGAAGCGTCAACCCTCTAACGTGATGAGTGCGGGAAGCGCCCGCCCACCACAAGGAGAGACATGGACATCTACACCAAAGTCCGCATCATCGGAACGTGCCTCACGTTCCTGATCGCCGGCGCCTACCTCATGGCAACGGCGCTCTGGCCGGAGAGCCCCCTCGGGTCCCCGGAAGCCCGGCGCGAGCACCGCCGCGCGATGCTCCTGGCGCTCGGGTTCGTCACCGTCGGCAACCTCGCGATTTGGACGACGCCGTTCCTGTTGGATGCCCTGGTCTCCGCATGAGCGGCCTGATGACCCTCCTGCTGGCGGCCTCGGCCCTGCTACTCGCCCTCTCGGTGTGGCTGTTCGTCCTCTCGCGCCGGGCTCGGCGCAAGAGGGACGCCGACCTGCTCATGCTCGGCGCGCTGTCCTTGCTGCCCGCCGTGCTGGCCGGTGACGTCGCCGTCTGGATGCTGGTCCTCGCATGAGCGGCGGCTCCTACAACTACCTGTGTCACCGGGAGACGCCCGCTGACGTCGCGAGGTATGCCGGGATCGACTCGCTCGAGCGCATGGCCCGCGACCTGCCCGACGGGCACCCCGTCACCGCCTGGACCCGCGAGCTGCTCGCGACGCTCAACGCACCGATCCCGCAGGCCGTCTCCGACGTGTGGCAGGCCCGCGAGTGGGTCACCTCGGGCGACCGGACGCAGGAGGACCTCGACGAGGCCCTGGACAAGACGAAGCGATGGGGGATGGGCGCCCGCCTCGGCGACAACCCCGAGCTGGAAGCCATGAACGTCACCGTGCGCGACAGCGAGATCCCCGACTCGATGTTCGACAGCACCTTGGCGTCTGCGCTGGCGCACCTCGCCGGAAGCGGAGTCGGCGACTACGAGACGATGCTGTGGGACGACGAGGGGAACCTCGTCGACACGGGCGTGATCCTCGTGCGCCCGGAGCCGGAGGGGACGACGTACCGGCTCACAGCGCCTTGAGCGTCGGCACCTCGGGGGCGTCCGGCCGGAGGATCCGCAGGTCGTCCCACCCGTCCTCCGTCGTGGAGAACACCAAGAGCCCGGGCACGCTCACCTCGCCCGAGAGACGGGTGAACCAAGGGCTACCTGAGTCCATCGTCGGAGCCTGGAGGAAGAGGCGCCCGTCGCCGCACTCTTTGGCCTCAAGATGGTGGTAGTGACCCGCCACGAGCACGCGGGCGTCGGTGATGGGCTGGTTCCCGAACGTCTGGCCCTTCCACCACGTCGTCGCCTGACCGGGCCGGAACTGGTGCCCGTGCGCGAGGCCGACGGGGAGCCCGCCGAGGTCGAGGGCGAGGGTGTCGGTCCACGGCTTCGGGTACGCGAACTTCACGTGCCCGTAGGCGTCCGGGTTGCGGGAGTAGCCGTCCTGCACCTGCGAGAGGACCTCGAGCCCCCAGTCGTTGTTGGGGCCCGCGGCGGGGTCCTTCCCGTCGCGCACCTCGGCGTGGTTCGAGCCGCAACTCGCGGCTGTCACGTCGGGGAACGTCCGGGCGAGGTAGTCGAGCCCGTGGTAGGTGAAGCGGCGGTGCACGCGGATCTGCTGCGTCATCACCAGGTCGTTCGTCTGCTTCTGCGACGTCACGTTGTTGAAGCCCTCGACGCAGTCTCCGGCGTCGAGCCACGCGGCCTCCGTCGGGGCGCGGCCGATGAGCCGCAGGTCCCTGATGTGGTCGTCGAGCATGTCCATGCACTCGGCGAACCGGCCGGCCAGCTGCTCCGTCCCACCGAGCACGGCCACCTTCCCGGCCTGCGGGTCGGCGTAGACCACGTTCAGCGACCGGCGCGCGGCCGCGACCGGCGCGGGCCGCTTCCGGCGCCGGCGCATCGCGTCACGGATCATCGCGGCGACGTCGTCGTCGTGGACCTTCTGCCGGGACGGCTCCACCGCGAACCGGTACCGCCACACCGGCTGACGGGTCGCCTGCGACTTCGTCCACCGCGACTGGCCCTTCTCGGCGCGCGCGTCCGCGTCAGGCCACTCGACGAACTGCTCGTCACGCCCCCACGCGGCAGGATCGTGCTTCGCCTCCACGAGACGCACCGACCACCCGTCCGGGACGTCCATGCCGAGCGACTCCACGAGCCCACGCCACGCACCCTCGTCGTGCTGCACCCGCAGCGACGTCGCAGCGGTCGTCACGAGCATCGAACCGTCGTCGAGGACCTTGTACCCCGCCTCCCAGCCCTTCGGGGCCGCAGCGGGCTTCACGGTGACCGGGAGAGACGGGACGGTGCTGTCGTGGCCGCCACCGAGCGACACGAGGCTCTCGAGGTCGGCCAGGACGTCGTCGCCGATCATCGCGGGCACCGGCAGCCACGCACGGCGTCGCCACGGTTGCGGTGACGACGCACGGTCTGACCGGAGATGGTGAGCCCGGTGCGCTTCGTCAGGATCGCGGCGAGGGCAGACGCGGCGACCCTTGTGTCGTCGACGCGCTCGGCGACCTTCGCGCCGATCACCTTGTCCTCCGCGGCGATCCGTTCCAGCGTGGCCGCGATCCCGCACTTGGGGCCCTTCGGCAGCGGCGCGGCCTCTTCGAGCTCGTCGAGGATGCCGACAACGTCGGCGCGTACGTTCGTGGTGGTGTTGTCGCTCACGTGGCGCATCAGACCTGACCCGCCCGGTTACCGTCGCGCCGTGACGCTCGGCTGTCCCACCCCGCCCCTACAGTCACCGGGTGCGCAACATCGCGCACACCACAACAACCCACGCTGCTGGTGAGAGTGTTGTGATGCTGGCCGTGTCCTCGTGGAGGGGGATGCGGCCGGCACCCCGAGAGGCCCCCTGGCGTTCGTGACAGGGGGCCTCTCGCATATGGCGAGAGGCCCGCCCCCAGTACGGGGACGGGCCTCTCAGTGGCTCATGGCCGGCTCACGCTCACGGCGTGGGCGTCGTCCACGTCCCGATCACAAAGCTCTCAGGACGGACGACCTCTAGGGCCAGACGCTCCGCGGCGCGGAAGGTGACCACGCCCTCCTCGAAGTTCGCGTTGTTCTCCGAGCTGACGGAGACCTTCACGCTCTCGCGGTCGTGCAGCTGGGCACCGAGGCCCCAGGCGCCGAGGACGAAGTTGCCGTCGTCCATGGCCGTGGTCTCGACGACCGGGATGCGCCAGACCTTCTTCTCGGCGCCGATGGCGACGGAGACGGCGACACGGAACGACCCGTTCTTGTCCTCCTCCACCTCGACCTCTTCGAAGGCCGTCGGCGAAAGAACGCAGCCGTTGGTCTCGTACTCCGCGAGGAGCGCCTTCGTCATGGCGCGACGGATCTGGACCGACTTCTGGTCGGTGGCGAGACCGGTGTAGTTCTGCACCCCGGGGGTGTTGAACAGGCCGGTGATCTTCTCGCCGTCGCCGACGGAGTGGAGCAGGTCGTAGTCCTCGGCGTACTTGACGCCCTCGACCATGCGCGTGTTGATGAACGTCCGCAGGCGGGCGTCGTCCGAGAGGATGTTCTTGTGCGCGTCGAGCAGGTGCACGATCTCGGCGACGGGGAAGAGGACGGTCGTGAGGTTGAGCTTCGACTTCTTGGCGCGGCCGAAGACGTCGGTGGCGCCACCGGTGGCGGGCGAGACGCCGTCAGCGGCGTAACGCTGCTTGACCTGCGCGGCGTTGTTGACCCAGCCGGTCTCGCGGAGGCCGTAGAGGACCGCGGCCTTCGTCGAGCTCTTCGGGAACAGGTCCCGAATGTGCATCTTCCGGTAGGCCTTCTCCTGGATGCCCACGTCCTGCGCACGGCCGAGGCCCTGGTAGGTGTGGTTGCCGGCGGCGAAGTTGAAGATCGACTTGCCCTCGAGCTGCGCGACGATGTTGGGCGTCTCGAAGCCGCCGTTGTCGCGGGCACGCTGGAAGGCGGCCGACTCGACGAACGCGTCACCGAGGGACTTGCCCTCGAACGGGTCCGCGGCGCGACGTCCGGCGTCCATGCCGGCCTCGGAGCGGCCGACGGGCTCGGTGAGGTAGGCCTGGATCTGGTCGGCCTGCTCGATCGCGTCGATGAAGCTCTTGGCCTCGGCGGCCTTGGCGACGGCGTCGCGGTAGTTGGCGTACTGCTCGGTGGAGACCGTGAACTTGCCGGCCTCGTCGACCTTGAACTCCGACGCGATGCCGGAGACGATCGCGTTCTTCGCCTCGAGCTCGATGCGCGCGGCACCGAGCATGCTCTTGTCGAGCGTCTGCGTGGTCATGATGTTGTGGGTTCCTTCCCCGTGTTCGCTGGCTGCGTGTTGGCTGTTGTCAGCTCGTCCGCCCGGCCAGCGCCGGGACGACCTCGTGCAACGGGGGGAAGGTGTCACCCGCGATTGGTTAGTGTCGCCCCCTGCGAAAACCGTCGACCCGCTAACGGGTCCGGTATGGTGGTCCTGAACCGGGTGAGCGCCCGGTCCACCACCTACGGAGGAACCGTGAATCGACCCACCCTGCCCCTGTCCACGCGCGCCAAGAAGCTCGGCATCGCGGCCGTCGCCGCGTCCATGGCTTTGGGTCTCGGGGCCTGCTCGTCCGACGCGGACGTCGCATCCCGGAACCTGTCGAACGCCGCCGACAACTTCGAGGTCCAGCGGCGGATCATCTTCTACAACGGCATCACTGGCGACTACGTCCTCGAGGTCATCGGCCTGTGCTCCGTGGGCAACGACCGCACCGCGGATGAGCTCTCGATCACGTGCAAGACGGGCCCGAGCGAGTTCAAGAAGCACTTCCTCGGCCGCTCTGACAACGTCACGTGGTTCGCCGAGCAGATCGAGAGCAAGGGCGTCGGCACCGACCGCTATCAGGTCAACTTCAAGCCGTCCGTCATCCTCCCCGACGTCAAGCTCCGCTGACACACCACGACGCCCCCCTCCGCTGAGGGGGGCGTCTCTGTGCGTGGGACCGCAGGTAAAGACTTGGTAATCTTAACCGTATCGGGTTGCGCTACTGCCGACCCGGACCATACGGTCAAAGCGCGCGCGAATCCGCGCGTGAAGGAAGCGAACCCCCTCGGAGGGACACCCACCATGCACGCAACCACCCAGCTCATCGCCCTGGCCGCGGCACTGCCGCAGGCCATTCAGCCCAGCGCCCCCGACGGCGTCAACATCACGAAGATCATCGGCGGCATCGGCGCGATCCTCGCCGTGCTCATCGCGATCGGCGCGCTCATCGTCGCCAAGAACAGCGGCAAGGGAGACGTCAAGAAGGCCGCCAACTCCGGCGCCGTCTCCGGCATCGCGATCGCCATGTTCGCCGTCGCAGGCCTCGTCGGAGTCCTCTCCGCATGGGCAGGTGGCCTCCTCACCTGGGCCACCGGCTCCTGATCGGGGACACCACCATGACGAGGATGGTCTACACCGACGACGCCGCCCGCCGGCAGGTGTTCGTCTACAAGGAGCTCGGCTTCGACGTGCGGATCCCGGTGCTGCTCATCGGCATCCCGATCGTGCTGACCTCGATCGTCCTCACCTTCGTGGTCACCTCACCGATCGAACTGGTCCCCGGGCTCTCCACGGCAGGCACCTACCTGCTCCGTGTCGCCCTCGCCCTCGGTCTCGGCGGCGTCGGCTCGATCCTGCTGATCCGCAAGGTCGCCGGGAGCATCACGCCGGAGACCCCGATCCGCTACTGGCTCCAGGCGTTCCGCAACGACCTGCACAGCCCCCGACCCGACGACACCGTGTCCGAAGAGGTCATCGACGCCTCGACGGTCCGGTTCTTCGAGGACCTCCCCGAGAACCGGACCGTCGTCGCGATCCCGCTCCCTCCGTTCCCCCCGTCCAACTGAAGCGAAGGACCACCACCACCATGAGCCTGTTCAGCCGCGGCAAGCACCGCAAGCCCAAGGACGTCGACGTCGACGCGCAGACCCCTGACCTGACCGACGAGCCCGAGGAGTCCCGCACCGCGACCCGTGGCGGCCTCAGCATCATCGGCAACCCGCACCGCAACCTCGTCGTCGACCGGTCCGGCACGTGGGCGTGGTTCCTGATGGGGGAGACGTCCTGGCTCTGCGTCGACGACGACCGGTCGTCCACGACCATGTCGAACTTCGCCCACCGCCTCGCCTCGTTCACCGGGCACCGGATCAAGTTCCGCATCACCTCCAGCCCGTTCGACACCTACAGCTGGGCCAAGGACATCGACGCGTCCTCGCCGGCGCCGCACCCGGACGAGCCCCGTGCCGTCGGTGACCGCACCCGACTCCCCGACCCCGAGGACGGCCAGTCGTTCTCCGACATGCTCGAGGCCACCCAGCTGCGCATGATGGAGCTCGCGGGCCGCACCCACGCCGTCGCGTTCGCTGTCCGCCTCACGACCGACCGCCTCGACGGGAAGTCCCTCGTCAAGATGTTCTCCCCGAAGCCGCTCCCGGACAACGAGGGCACGCTGGAGGGCTACCGCCGCAAGCTCGCCTCGTTCACCAAGGACGTCGAGCGTCAGGGCATCAAGGGCCGCCCGCTGGCCCCCGACGAGCTCGCGTGGCTGTTCCACGCATCGGCCGGCATGGGAGCCCCGGTGCCGCCCATGCTCATCAAGGGCGTCAAGGACGAGTGGTGGAAGTCGCAGGTCGCCGCGTTCACCGCGCCGGTCTACGCCACCAACGCCCCGTTCGCCGGGTCGACCACCGTGCGGACGCTCCGCAACGGTGCCCAGTTCACCAACCACGTGGTCGTGCTCCACGCCGTCGACTTCGGTGGCGGCCGCGACCTCGACAACCGCGGCCTTATGCCGTTCCTGGCGTGGCCGCAGACCCTCGACTTCCCCGTCGAGGTCGTCGCCGAGTTCGACCTGATCCCGGGCCGGGAGAAGAAGGCCGAGGCCGAGCGGAACCGCCGCATCGGGCAGAGCATCGAGAAGCACTACCTCGAGCACGGCGAAGACCCGCCCCGCGTCGTCGGCCGCGGCATCGAGCGCGCCCGCGAGGTCGAGGACGAGGTCACCACCGGCGACCGCATCACCTCCGTCCGCGCCTACGGCCACGTGCTCATGGCCGTGCACGCCGAGACCGAGGACGACGCGCTCGACACCGCCAAGGAGCTCACGGCGGCCGCCAGCGAGCAGCAGGACATGACGCTCGTGCAGGGCTACGGCCAGTACCACTCGTACCGGGCGTTCATCCCGTCCGAGCCGATGCCGGTCTCCACTGGCCTCGACACCGAAATGCCGCTCAAGGCCCTCGCCACCGGCGTCCCGCACGCATCCGTCGGCGCCGGCGACGAGTCCGGCACCTACGTGGGCCCCATCCACGGCGGGCACGACCTGTTCCTGCTCGACTTCCAGGGTGGCGCCCGCGCGAACAAGTCCAACGTCATCATCGGCATCGGCGAGCCGGGCACCGGCAAGTCGACGTTCGGCGGCTACTCGCTGGCATGGAGCGCGCGCCTCGGCGACCGCTCCGTCGGCAACGACCCGTCGGGCATGTGGCAGGAGCTCACGAAGGTGCCGTGGCTGCGCAACGACTCGCGCCACCTCAACCTGTTCGAGTGCAAGCCCGGCACGCTCACCCCGTCGCTCATGGTTCCCGAGCCGCGCCCCGGGAACTACGAGACCACCGACGAGTTCCAGTCCGCCGTCGACGAGGCAGCCGGTGAGCGCATGCAGCTGACGATCGACGCGATGCGCAACCTCGTCCCGCACCAGATGCTCACGTCCGCCGACGGCGGCCGCATCGTGGGCGCGCTCCGTCAGGCCGTCACCGACGTCGGCGGCCACTACGGCATGAACCCGTGGGACGTCGTCAACAACCTGCGCCAGCAGGGCGGCGTCGGCCCGGAGGTCGCCGCACAGCTCGACGCCGCGTCGAAGCTCAAGGGCGGCGCGCTGATCTTCCCGCCGCTGTGGGGCGAGGCCGACGACGACTACATCGCCGGGCTCATGGAGCAGGCCACGCTCACCATCGTCACCCTCAAGGGCATCGCCACCGCCCCGAAGGGCAACATCGACCGCGCCAACTGGAACGAGGACCAGCAGCAGGGTGTCGCGCTACTCGACCTCGCGTCCCGGTTCTCCACCCGCGTCGTCTACGCCGACAAGAAGCGCAAGACGATCTGGAACGACGAGCTCGCGCAGATGGGCGGCGCGGGCGGCGGCTCGTTCGCGACGACGATGAACCGCTACCTCGTCGACTCCCGCAAGTGGAACGCGTGCATCGGCGTCCTCGGCCAGAACCCGGGCATGTTCACCCGCCTCGACGACGAGATCTCCAACCTGATCGGTCAGGTGTGGGCGTTCCGCATGAAGAAGGAGGTCGCAAAGGCGGTGCTGCCGCTCATGGACCTGCCGTCCGGCTACCGCTACGAAGAGGTCATCGCGGGCCTCGACAACGGTCAGGCCCTCGTGTCCGACTGGAAGGACCGCAACCCCGTCGTCACCATCGACCAGGGCGCGTGGGACCCGGCGCTGCTCGCGGCTCTCGACACGAACCCGGAGCGCGACACCGTGACCTCCGTCCGCGGCCGCCGTCTCGGGGTGTCCGCATGACGCGTCGCACCCTCGCCCAGGTGGGCCTCGCGCTCGTGCTGGCCCTCATGGGCCTCACGTCCGCGTCGAGCACCGCGCAGGCCGCTCCCGCGGCCGCGCCGGCGGGCATCGGCACCGACTGCCTGCACCCGCCGGACCCGGCGTCCCCGTCGTCGGGGGTGTCGGCGTGGATCGACTCCGGCCCGGAGAAGCCGCTCACCGGTGACCCGTTCGCCGCCGGGTCGAAGGCCACCATCTACGACGTCTACGGCTACGCGGGCACGAAGATCGTCCGCTACGACGACGGCTGCAACTCCACCTTCAACCTGTGGAACGACCTCGCGAACTTCAACCAGGGCATCACGGCCGTGACGATCGCGACGACCACGAAGCTCTACCGGACCGTCGTCAACCCCGCGTTCGGGTCGATCTTCGACCCCATTCAGGAGGCCGCGCAGCGGATCCTCGGCCGCGGGCTGTTCCTGCCGCTCATCCCCATCACCATCGCCCTGACCGCGATCTTCTACGCGGTGAAGGCGCGCAAGGCCGACGTCGCCGGCGCTGCTACCGGATCCGGCAAGACGCTCGGCATCGTCGCGATCGGCATCGCCTGCGTGATCTTCCCGCTCACCATCGGCGCCACCGTCGACAAGGGCATCGGTCAGGTCGTGTCGACCACCTCGAGCCTCGCCACCGGCTCCGACTCCGGGAAGGAGCCCGCCGACCAGCTCGCGGGCGCCGTCGTCGAGTCGATCCTCTACGCCACGTGGGCGCAGGCCACCTTCGGCACCGGCCCGACCAACGAGAAGGTCGCCACCGAGTACGGCCCCCGGCTCTTCAAGGCGGCGGCGTACACCCGCTCCGAGCAGGCCATGCTCGACGCTGACCCGTCGAAGGCGCAGGCTCTCGCCGACCTCAAGCGCGAGCACTACAAGGAGGTCGCGAAGGAGATCGAGGAGAAGTACCCGGACGTCTACCAGTGGGTCGCCGGCAACCAGCAGCAGGCCCAGTTCGGCTACACCGTCGCTGGCGTGATCGGCGTGCTGATCGCGCTCGTGTTCCTGATCTACGCCCTGTTCCGCATGGCCTACGCGATGATCGTCGTCCGCATCGCCGTGGGTGTCGGTCCCGCGATCGCGCTCGTGGCCGCGTTCCCGCGGCTGCACCACCTCGTCGCGTCGGTCGCTGACGTCGTGCTCCACGCGCTCCGCTCGGCGGCATACTTCGGCGCCGCCGGCGTGCTCTTCACCATCGTCGCCGTCGGCACCATCCTGTCGCCGTCGAGCCAGCTGCACCCGATCGTGAAGATCCTCGCGATGCTCACGCTGACGGCGACCGTCTGGTACGGCGCGAAGCGGCTCAACATCGCCACCCTGGCGGCGAAGGCGAAGCAGGACGCGAAGGAGGCCGACTCCGAGCGTCGCGCCCAGGAGCCGTCGCAGCCGTCGGCGTCCGACCCGTTCACGGTCCCGGACCGCCCCAACCGCTCCGCTCCCGTCGAGGTCGGCTTCGTCGAGGCCAAGACCCGGACAGCACCCACCGCTGCTAGCCGGCCCGCAGCCGCGGCGCAGCAGGTCGCGGCCGCCGGTGCCCGCGCCGGGATCGGCGCCGCGAAGGGCGCCACGGTGGGTGCCGCCAAGGGCGCGGTGTTCACCGTGGCCACCCTCGGGACCGGAGCGGGCGCGATCGGCGCCGCAGCGGCCCGTGGAGCGGCCACAGGCGCCGCGAAGGGCGCAGTCGGCGCCGGAGCCCGGGGTGCGATCACCGCGGGCGCCACGGCCGCACCGCGCCGCGCCGTAGCCGCCACCGGCAACGTCGTGTTCCACCCGTCCTCCGAGCAGAAGCGGCCCAGCAGCGGCGCAGGCCCGACCACCCGCCCCCGGGCCGGTCGCGCCACCGCCAGCGGGCAGCGCGTCTACACCATCTACAAGGCAGGTGCGAAGTGAAGCTCGTCAAGATCATGTGGGCGCGGCTCGTCGGCAACGGCTCACCCGGCACCACGAAGCTCAAGGCCAAGCGGGGCGGCGTCGTCGCCCGGTGGCTGATGTGGTCACCGACCCGGTTCATGGTCGTGGCCTCGGTCCTCATCGCGGTGCTGCTCGGCAGCGGACTCGCATACGCCGGCACGCTCATCTACAAGGTGCAGGTCGCGAAGTACGAGGCCGACATGGAGGCCTACAACCAGCAGGTCGCGTCCGAGCAGAAGGCAGCCGAGGAGACCGGGGGAGTGGACCCGCTCGACGGCACCGACCCCCTCAACGGGACCACCGCGGACCCTGCCGCGGCACCCTCCCCGACGGCCACCGGCACGACGACGTCAGCGCCCGCCCCGGCGTCCGACACCAAGGCACCCACTGACGTCGCGGCGAAGTTCCTCGGCGCATGGTCCGGGGCGGCCAAGGCCAAGTCGAACGCGGCGTGGATCCAGAGCATGCAGCCCTACGCGGCCCCGGCGATGCTCGACAGCTTCCGACTCACGGACCACACCGCGATGCCGACCGACCTCAAGGTGACGGGGCTCGAGGTGTTCGTCACCGACACGTCCGCGGTCGCCCTGGCGGAAGCCGGCGCGTTCGGCAAGATCAAGCTCGCCCTCGACCAGCAGGGCGGGAAGTGGCTCGTCTCCGAGCTCGTCCCCGCCGACGGGCACTGACGTGAAGGCGAAGGCCACGGTCGCGGGCGCAGGCCTGACCCTCGTCGTCGGACTCGGCGGCTTCCTCACAGTCGGGGGAGCCGCCGAGCAGGAGGCGGCGTCGGCGGGCCGCGACTGCACCCTCGACGTCGCCCAGGCCGACCTGCCCGGCGCCCCGGCCGACACCGCCACGGTCGAGCAGGCGAAGGACCGCAACGTCGCCACGTGGATCAGCGTCGGCAAGGGCATGGGAGTCCCCGCCGACGGCATCCAGATCGGCATTGCGACGACCCTCGTCGAGTCCGGCGGACTCAACCTCGCGTCGAAGGCCGTCCCCGAGTCGATGCGCTACCCCCACGACACGAACCGCGTCCTGTACCCCCCGGACGGGGTGCCGGCCGGTGACCACGACTCCATCGGCACCGCGCAGCAGCGCGTCGTCCACTGGACGTGGTGGCCGTCGATCGAGCAGGGCATGAAGGTCGATGTTCAGGCCACCGCGTTCTACAAGAGGCTGCTCACACTCAACTGGCAGTCCATGAGTTTCGGCGACGCCGCCCAGGCGGTGCAGGGCTCGGCATACCCCGACCGCTACGCGCTGCGCCGCGGTGAGGCGATCGAGCTCTACAACCGGCTCTCCGGGTCCGCCACCCCCATCGGCGTCGACGACACCGGCTGCTCCGACACCACCGTCCCCGTCGGCGCGGTCATCTCCGGCGCGTGGGCCAACCCAGTCAAGCCCGCACCCTACGTGATCGTGTCCCACTGGGGCCCGCGGTCCCTCACGGACCTCTTCGGCCGGAACTTCCACTACGGCGAGGACCTCGCAGTGCCGACCGGCACCCCCGTCCACGCGGCCTGCACCGGCAAGACGATCGGCGCCGGATGGGTCGAGGGAGGCGGCGGCAATCAGGTGCTCCTCGACTGCGGCGGCGGCATCACGATCAAGCTGATGCACAACTCGAAGATCCTCACGAAGCTCAACGCCCCGGTGAAGGCCGGCGAGGTCGTCGCGCTCTCCGGGTCGACGGGGTTCTCGACGGCCCCCCACGTGCACGTGCAGGTCGAGCAGGACGGGGAGCCGATGCCCCCGCTGCCTTTCTTCCAAGCTCGTGGCGTGCCGCTCTAACGCGCGCCCGCGCGAGACCGACATACTTCTACCTCATGGAGCGAGACCCGATGCCGACCGACGCGACACCTCTCGAGGTCGCCTGCGAAGCGGTAGCCCACGCACTACGACCCCGACTGCGCAGCATCGTCGCGAAGCAGATCACGTGGTCCACGCCCGACGTGCTCGTCGACGTCGCGTTCGTCCTCCGCACCCGGATCGAGCAGCATTCCGACCATGACCGGACCCTCCCGTTTTGGGAGGCCAGCGGTTACGCGCTCACGACCGCGCTCATGGAACTGCGCGGCATCGACGAAGCCCTCGCCTCACACCTGATCGGCGCCGCGCTCCAGGCACAGATCACCGCAGGCCAGGACCTCGTCTCCGACCACGTGCTCCGGCTCGCTGAGGCGGCCGCCGTGTGGCTCGACGGCGCCGGCACCCGGGCGCCGGTGACCGCATGACCGACTCGACCACGGACGCGGCCGTCGCCGCGATCGGTGACGCATGCAAAGCCGTCGTCCGGGCTGAGGCGGTCCTCGACGCCGCGATCGACACGCGACACGCGACGATCCGGCGGCTGTGGCCGACCCTCTACCGGTTCGGGCCGAAGTGGCTCTCCACAGAGATCGGTGAGGACCTCGTCACCGCGTCGAACCTGCGGAACATCACCGCGGAGTTGCAGCCCCGCCCCACGCGCGGGCCGTTCGTGGGCCCGCCCCCAACCCACGAGGAGTCACTCGCGCTCGGCGAGCTGGCGACGGCGTGCAGGGCGGTCGTCGACGCCCGAACCGCCCACGACAGGGCCCTCAACCACCGGCTGTTCACCCTCCGCGCCCGCTGGCCCGAGGTGGCCCACATCGGCCCGGCACGCCTTGAACGCCTCATCGGGCGCGAGTTTGTGGGAGAATCCACTATCCGTTCCGCTGTAGCGGAACTCAACCGGCAGGGAAGGGAGTGAGCAGCATGTTCCACAAGGGTGACGTGGTCGCCGCGAAGCGCGACGTCAAGGACCACAGCTCTGCCACGTTCTTCTCGCCGGCCAAGACGGTCGTGCTCGAGGGCATGGTCGGTGTCGTCGTCGACACGCCGGGCCTGTTCGACCTCCTCGACCGGCGCTACGCGGTCCGCTTCGACGGCGGCCGCACCGTTCGGATGAGCGAGCGTGACCTCGAGAAGTCGAAGGTCCCCGCGCTGCACTGAGCGCCCCTGAACTGCGGCCACCGCTCTCTCCCCTGTGGGCGGTGGCCGCATCCATGTCCGGGGCGCTTCGTCAAGACTTGGTAAGGCTTTCCGTTTCGCCTTGCTCTACTCGGGTTAGCGCCTATACGGTTGACTCACGCGCGCACTCGCGCGTCACCGGAGAAGCGAACGGGAGACCACCACTCATGAAGGTGCCCAAGCGGAAGGACGCCGCCGAGCGCCGCCGGCGGGAGCGGCTCGACACCGCCCAGTCCGAGACTGACCGGCTCAACGCCGCCTTCGACTACTTCCGCAGCGGCGTGAAGGCCCTGCCCGAAGCCGAAGCCGAGAGGGCGCGCCGCGAGCTCGCCGACCAGCTCATCACCATCACCGACAAGATCCGCGCACGCAGCAGGGGAGAAGCCAGGCCATGACCACCATCACGCAGACAGGCCCGGGCCGATGAACGGCGCCGGCATCGCGATCAGCTTCACGACCGCGGTCGTGTGCCTCGTGGCCGGGGGATTCCTCTTCCAGCCGGACAAGAAGGTCGGCCGCAACCGCGCGGCCCTGATCTTGTTCGTCGTCGGCGGGTTCGGGCTCATGGCCGGCCCGGTCGGCACGGCCGTGTTCAAGGGCTCGCAGGTCGTCACCCACTTCATCCAGGGACTCACGGACAGCCGCGACCTCGCGCAGGCCGTCCCGACGCTCGTGGCGGTCGCGGCGTGCTTCTTCGTCATCGGCGCGATCCTCTCGGGCAACGGGTCGATGCTCGCCGCCGTAATCGCGGTCGCGCTCCCGACGCTGCTGTTCCACGTCGACGGCCAGTTCGCCGACGCAGCCCACGTCGTCCTCGACAGCATCCAGTCGCTCATCACCGCCGTCACTGAGGGCTTCCAGGGCGGGGTGAAGGAACTCCGATGACCGAGAAGAAGCGCCCCCAGCCGACGACCGATCGCGGGCCCGTCAAGAAGCCGACCCCAGCCAAGAAGTCGTGGGCGCGTCAGCACCGGCGCGAGCTCGCGCCGGTCTACGCGTTCGGGTGGGGCCTGCTCGCTGGCGCCGTCGCGAAGGAGTCCCCGGACGGCGCCAAGTACGTCATCGCGTGCGCGGTGGCCCTGGCCGCTGCGGCGCTGCTCCTGACCCGGTCGTGGGTCGACCGGAAGCGGGAGCGGCTCGTCGTCGTGCTCGGCGTGGCCGCGGCCGCCGTGTGGATGCTCGTCGCGTCGAAGGTCGGCGTCGGCAAGGAGACGTCGATCGCGTGGGGTGCCCTGTGCCTCATCGGCGGCGTGCTGTGGTGGATGGACTGGTTCCAGACCGGCAAGACCCGCAAGGCCAAGGCCGAGAAGGCGCCCCGCCCCGACCGGAATCCGATCGGCGTGGGGAAGTGGTGGACCGAGGTCGCGCTCCGGGCCGCGTTCACCGAGTCGGGCCTGATCGCCAAGCCCGGCCCTGACGGGGAGCCCGCGCCCGGCCCGAAGCTCATGGGCCGCCCCGACATCGACGACTACGGCACGACCGCGAAGGTGCGCCTGCCCTCCGGGATCCGCTACTCCCGCGTCGAGGCCTCCCGCGAGGCGCTGGCCGCGGCGTTCGACCAGCCCGTGCACCTCGTCACCGTCTCCCAGCTGCGCACCGACCCTGCCGGCGTCGCCCGGATCCGCGTCTCCCACCCGTACGAGCGCACCATCCGCGTCCACGACGTCCCGGAGGGCTCGTCCTGGCGGGACCCGCTCGTCGTCGGCCGCGACCGCCGCGGCCGCGACGTCGCGTTCCCCACCTACGACATCGGGCAGGTGCTCGTCGGTGGCCGCACCGGATCCGGCAAGACCCACTTCCTGCGGCTGCTCGCCTCGCACTACGCCGCCGACCCTGACGCCGACCTCTACATCGTCGACGGGAAGGGCTCCACGGACGACTGGGGCCCGATCCGGTCCCGCTGCAAGCGGCTGCTCTTCATCCACGACGACAACCCGGCGCAGCGGTTCACCGACCTGCTCGAGCACGTCCAGGCGATCGTCACCGACCGCAACCGCCGCGGTGGCCGCGACTGGCCGGGCACCCTCGTCGTGCTCGAGGAGTTCTCGTCGCTGCTCGCGTCCCTCGACCCGCTGGAGAAGAAGGACACCGAGCGGGCCGTGACCCGGCTCGTGCAGACGTGCCGGTCGGCGAACGTCATGGTCGTCATCGCGGCGCAGCGCCCGTCGGCGTCGACGATGGACACCAACACCCGCGCGCAGGCCGCGGTGTCCGTCGCGCTGGCGATGAAGAGCCCCACCGACATCACGATGGTGCTCGGGCACACCCCGACGATGGAGCTGCCGAACGAGCCGGGGGAGGCGATCCTCGTCGTCCCGGGCCGTGAGGACGTGTTCATCGACCTCGACACCATCCCCGACGGCGACTGGGAGGACCTGTGCGCGTCGTGGGCGCCCCCGCCCGTGCCGCCGGAGCCGAAGGCACTGCCGGCGTCGACGCAGATGACGCTGACGGAGGCGCTCATCCCGGGCCACATCGACGACAACGCGGTCGAAGCGGGCCGCTTCGACCAAGACCTGTGGAACGAGCGCGCCCAGCCCATCCCGGTCGTCGACGTCGACGTCGACGAGGACCTCTACGGGCTGGCCGCCGAACTCGTCACCACGACGACGTATGCCACCCGGCAGATGCTCACCCGGAAGCTGCGCGTCGGGTGGGCCGTCGCAGGCCGGCTCATCGCCGAACTGGAGGAGTCGGGCGTCATCGGCCCGGAGCGCGAGGACGGCACCCATGAGGTGCTCACGGAAACGGCCACTGAGAGCCCCGTAGGCGATCTGGACGTCCGAGAGTCCCCGGAAGCGCAGAACGGGCCGGAAAACGGCACTGGTGAGCCAGAACAGCCCGGTCCGGCCAACGCCGTCGAGGCCGTGATGCGTTTCGCCGACGAACACCCCGGCGAGTTCGCCGCATCGAAGGTCACCCTGGCCCTCGGCGCATGGTCCCGATCGTCCGTGAAGCAGGCCCTCACCAAGCTCGTCACCGACGGGTACCTCACGAGGCCGCGCCACGGCTTCTACGCCAAGAAGGAGACCCCGTCATGATGGGCCCATCCCACCGCCTCTTCGGGGCGGTCTGCGGCGCGGCATACGGCCACGTCATCGGCGCCGACATGGCGACCATCATCATGACCGCGTCCATGGCGTCGGTGTTCTCCCACGGGGCCACCTCACCCGACATGGATCAGAAGAAGGGGTGGGTCCGCTTCAACCGGTGGACGCCACCGATCTTCGACCCGCTGCTCGCGCACCGGCGACTGTCGCACTGGTGGGGGCTGGCCGTGCTCGCGTGGTTCGGGATCCACACGATGCCCGAGCACCTCCAGGTGCCATTCATCGCCGCGCTCGTCGGGTGGGCGTCACACATCGTCGGCGATGCGATCTTCGGGAAGATCCCCGTCTGGCCGTGGGGTGGGCTCTACGTCGGCCTCGGGCTGGAGACCGGCGGGTTCATCGAGTCGGGCCGGCTGCGGGTGTTCGGGCGGGAGCGCACCGTCCTGCCGTTCGGGCCGGTGAAGCTCGCGATGGTGCTCGGCATCACGTGGCTGCTGTTCGCGCCGTTCTGGACGCAGCTGGCCGCCCAGGCGCAGGACCTCGCCGGGCCCTGACCGGCACACGACGGAGGGCGGCACCCGGAGTAGTGGGTGCCGCCCTCCGTCGCGCTCAGGCGAGGAGTTCCTTGATCTGCGCGTAGACCTCGTCGGGGTCGAGCTTGATCTGCTCGGACTCGTCCTCGACGGTCGCGGCGTCCTCTTCCTCGTCGCCGGGGTAGTCCTCCGGGCTGTAGGGGCCCTCGCCCTCGACGTCGCCCTCCGGGTCCTCGTCGTCGTAGGCGTCGTCCTCGTCACCGTCAGGCTCGACGTCGTCGTAGCCCTCGGCCTCTTCGTCGTCCATGCCCTTGCGCTGGCCGCGGTACTGGTCGTGCTCGGACGGCATGTCGTCGTCCTCGCCGTACTGGTCGTCGCCCATCACGGCCGCCATGTCGTAGCCCTTCATCGCGAGCGTGTCGAGCAGCGTCAGCAGCGGCAGCTCCAGCTCGGACGCGCCCTTGCCCTCCGGCATCGACGCGACGAACCGGTTGGCCTCGTCGAGCATCGTGGTCGCCGGCGCGATGAAGCGCATGCGCACGGCGTCGGACGTCTTGACGGGCTCGGACTCCGGGCCGGACACGATGACGGACAGCTCGACCTCGACGGGCTTCCCGAGCTCGGGGCCGACGGGCGTGATCGTGTACGGCACCTTCCACGACTGGCCCTGCTCGTTGCCGAACCCGGTGACCGTCGCGATGACGTGGTCGTCGAACGTGGCGTCGATGCAGCAGTACGAGTCACGCTCGCCCTTGTCGTTCTTCGGGGTGAGCAGCGTCTCGAGGGCGTCGACGAGCAGTGCGCGCCGCTCCTCGTACGAGCCGGAGATGCGGGGCATGGACTTTCCTTCGGGGGAGACGGGCAGGGACTTCGCTTCGAGCACGGCGTCGAGAGCGGACTTGCCCTCGATCGGGCGGACGCCGACGACCTCGTCGAGCCCTGCCTTGACGGACTTCTCGTGGCCGTCGCACGTGGGCTGGTAGGCGCGGCCGTCGGCGTGGATGACGCGCTTCGTCGCGGGGGAGGAGCACTTGGCGCACTTCTGCGTCTTGGGCAGGGCCTTGGCCTCGAGCACGGCGGCGTGCGCCGCCTTGACCTGCATGAGGCCGTCGGTGTCCTTGGTCTCCAGGTCGAACGGGCTCGCGGACTTCACCTCCAGGGCGAGAGCCATTGGGTGAGCTCCGTGCAGGACGAGCGACACCTCGAACAGGTCGAGGGCGTAGATGAGCCGGACGCCGTCGGCACGCTTCGACGACATGCCGTCGACGACGCGGTAGCCGATCGAGAACGCGGCCTCACCGTTGATCGCCCACGCCTTCGCGTGCTCGAAGAACTCGCGGCCCTGCTGGGTGCGGAGGTTGAACTGCATCGTGGCGATGAGGGCGCCGGCCTCCTTGGGCCACGCCTTCCCATCGGGGAGCACCTTCGGGAGGCGCTTGTCACCGGGGAGCATCTCGACGATGTGGAGCACCCGACCCAGGGGCAGCTTCCAGTCGTGCATCCAGCAGAGCTTGGCCCTCCGCTCACGCAGGGTCTTGGCGAACGCGCCCGGGACGATCACGTCCTCGACCGAATCCTTCGTGCCTGTGACAGCGACGATCCCGACGATGATGCCTTCGTCGGCGAGGGCAGGGCGGCGCGCGGCCGCGGCAACGGCGCGCGTGGTCCCACGCGTGGCAAGGGCAGTCGGCACTTCGGTCCTCCCGATCGGTTACGTCGGGGGGACCGTGCCTGCCGGGAGGTGCTTGTGTCGCCCGCTACCCCTGCTGGCGGGCGCGGAGGCGACCGAGGGCGGTGTTCGCGCGGGCCCAGCCGCGGACCCAGTAGCGGGCCTTCACGCGCTCCTCGTAGTCGCCCATGATCTTGTACGGGCAGTCCGCTGCGGTCTTGCCGGCCAGGGCAGCCGCGACGCCTTCACGGCGCGCACGGAACGCGCCGATGCGGCCGATCTTGGGGTTCGCTTCGCTCATCGTCGTCTCTCAGTCACGCGTAGGGGAGGCGGTAGACCTTGGCCTCGAACCCGGCCTTCTTCTTCTTGGAGAATGGGGGACCATCCTCCTCCTCGTCGCCTTCGGCGGCGTCGTCAGCCGCGTCTGGCTCCTCGTCGTCCTCGGTGGCCTCTTCGTCGGGGGTCTCCGTGGACTCCTCGGCCGGGTCCTCGTCCGCCTCGTCGTCGGCGGGCTCGTCGCCCTCGGCGTCAGCG
>Ga0163161_10000431_pt1 | contig 35131 bp, 40 predicted proteins | sample S45metaG_FD_129847 | JGI IMG/M metagenome (GOLD analysis project Ga0163161, IMG submission 129847) | Switchgrass rhizosphere microbial communities from Kellogg Biological Station, Michigan, USA - S4-5 metaG | ecosystem: Host-associated > Plants > Roots > Rhizosphere > Soil | place: USA... | reverse complement strand
GGAAAACGAAAACGAACAACGCGCGCACTTCCACTACGACCCGGTCGGTCGTCTGCTCGAGGAACGCGGTTTCGACGGCCGCAGCACGCGCTATCAGTACGACCCGCTCACCGGTCGCCTCGCCCAATCGATCAATGGCCAACGCGTCATCTCTTTGAGCTTCGACCCGATGGGCCGTTTGACTGAACGTCGCGCAACCTTGGGCGATCAGTCGCAAAGCGAGACCTTTGCCTACGATGGCAACGGCAATCTGGTGCTGGCCGACAACGCCGACAGCCGCCTGCAATGGTTCCACGACCCGGCCGGTAATCTGCTGCGCGAACACCAGCATTATCTCGGCCTGGAAAAACCCACCGTCGCGATCTGGCAGCACGAGTACGACGTGCTCAACCAACGAGTCGCCAGCGTGCGCCCCGACGGCCACCGCGTCAGTTGGCTCACTTACGGCAGCGGCCATCTGCTGGGCATGCGCCTGGACGAGCACGAACTGATCGGCTACGAACGCGACGATCTGCACCGCGAAGTCGCCCGCCATCAAGGCAACCACCTGCTGCAAACCCAGAGCTGGGACCCGGCCGGTCGTTTGCAGGAACAGTTGCTGGGACGCAGCGACGACAAATCTACGCTGCTCAAACGCGAGTACAGCTACGACGCCGCCGGCCAACTGACCGACATCAACGACAGCCGCCGCGGCCCACTTGCCTATCGCTATGATCCGGTCGGCCGACTGCTCAGCGCCACCACACGTCAAGGCGTGGAAGCCTTCGCCTTCGACCCGGCCGGCAACCTGCTCGACGACAAGGCGACAGAAATTCGCCGCCCACTGGACCTGACCCCACCACGCAGCAAACTGGTCGACAACCTGCTGCGCGAATACGCCGGCACCCACTACGACTACGACGACCGCGGCAACCAGATCCAGCGCTGGCACAACGGCCAACGCAGCGACCTGCGTTGGGATCTGTTTGATCGACTGGTGCATTTCGAAGACCCGCGCCTCAGCGTTGATTTCGCCTACGACGCACTGGGACGCCGCCTGCACAAAAATTCCCGCGCGCATTACAAACAGCGCCCGGAAGCAGGTTCCCTCTGGAACAGAAACGAACACGCCCGCAAACAACGCGAACTTGGCTGCGGGCTCACGCTTTACGGTTGGGATGGTGACAACCTCGCCTGGGAAAGCAGTCCGGCACAGAGCGATGGCGAACCCGGCCGCACGGTGCACTACGTCTTCGAACCGGGCACTTTTGTCCCTGTGGCCCAGGCTGTACGGCATGCGCCAATTGATCTGATTGGGCTGCCGGATTACAGCGGTGAATACAGCCTCGATGACGACCCGGTGTGGAATCACAAGGTAACGGCTTTACCGTTTGATGCGTTGGCCTGGTATCAGTGTGATCACCTCGGCACGCCGCAGGAATTGACGGACTCGCACGGCAACATGGCCTGGACCGCGCAGTACAAGGCGTGGGGACAGGTGACGGAGCAGCGTTCGGAGTGGGCGCAGCAGCATGGCGTGATGAACCCGATACGGTTCCAGGGGCAGTATCACGATCATGAGACGGGGCTGCATTACAATCGCTACCGATACTACGATTCTGAGGTAGGGCGTTTCATTTCACAGGACCCGATTGGGCTGGCTGGTGGACTGAACCTTTATCATTACGTACCTAACCCGCTGGAGTGGATTGATCCACTTGGCCTTTCCGCCTCTTCTGATCTACCTCGGATGAAAGGTACGAGTATTCCTCGCGCCGGTAGAACGTTGAACAGCGCCGGATTTTCGAAAACCAAAGACAATGGGGTTAACGAAACCTGGAAGCATGCAGACGGTTCAGAGGTCAGGGTTCACAAGTACGGAAACTTGAATGCCTGCCCTCACAAATCTGGCAACAATGCACACATCCATAAACAGGATCCGTCCAATCATCAACTGGATGATGAGGGTAAAGTTTCCACCGATCCTAATAAAACTCACATTGGCATTCGTAATCCTGCCGATTTACCAGCTGTCCGAGGGAGACCACACGGATCATGAGTTATGAATACAAATTGGTGTTTGACGACAACTCTACAGCTCAGCATGTCATCGACATTGTTAAAGCTAGTAGTGCTTGTGTTCGCTCGGGCGACGGTGATCTTTATTTGAAGGATCACTCGTTGAATAGCAGTGGGGCTTACGATACTCGTCTCATTTATGGGGATGATGAATCCCTGTGGCTCCAAGTGAATTTCCAATCAGCAGAACTGTACGCCCTACTTAAAAAAGCACTCAATGGAAGAAATTTCAGGTGTCTTGAAGATGGGGACGAGGATGAAGAGGTTGGCTTAAATGAGGCCTTCCGCGTGTAGGTTGACTCTCGGTCAAATTGCAGCCGAATAGCCACTTTTTAATCTCTAAAAATTTATGAAATATATCAGGGGCAGGCCACGTTTTTGAAGGTTGATTAAACGCAACCTGCCTCTGATAAAACTCTCTGCCATTGGTGGTCGAAAGACGCGAAATTGATCGAGGCTGCAGTCAACCCTCGTAGTCGAAGGAATGACAACATGAAAGACGCCATTCGCTTGGGCGACTCCACCACTCACGGTGGCAAAGTCCTCGAAGCCTTTTCCCAGACTGACCTCAACGGCAAGCCCATCGCAGGGGTTGGCCACAAAGTCAGTTGTCCTCTGTGCAAAGGCATTTTTCCAATTGCCGAAGGCAGCAGCACTTACACCGTCGATGGAACGCCCATCGCGCTGGACGGCATGAAAACCGCCTGCGGGGCCGCGCTGATTGCCAGTGGCCCGAAAGGAGCGGTGGTCAGTTGAATCCGCGAGGGTGAGCTCTTCGTTCGCCCTCAGGAATACTGCAAGTAAACAACCTGGCTTCATCCATTAAAGGAATAAACATGAAGAACACCGCTTTGATCCTCGCACTGACCGCCGCTCTCGGCACCGTCAATGTTGCTCACGCAGAAGGACCGGACGCCGCTACGTTGAAAGGGATGTACGACACTGGGCGCAACATGTCCGGTCTGATTAACCATTGCGTCGACAAAGGTTTCCTGAAAGCTGAAAGCGCTACGAACGCCAATAAAATGGTGGCGTTTGTTGCTGGTATTCCAGGGCAGATGGACAAGAGCGACGGCGATAAGAACGAGGCCCATGGTCGCAAGGGTGAAGTATTGGACGATGGTCAATACAAAACCCTGGAGGCCAATCTGCCGCCGAGTCTGACGCTGAAGCAGTGGTGCGAGCAGGCGGATCAAGGCATGCGTCAGGGATTGGAGCGTGTGGGTCTGTAATCTCCTTGGTGATTGATCGTTCCCACGCGCAACAATGGAATGCCTCAAGGGACGCTCCGCGTTCCAGTTCGCGAAGGGACGCGGAGCGTGGGAACGATCAGCGTTGGAGGTTATTTCGCGGAGAACTTCAACACCACGCTGTGGCTGTAAGTCTGCCCCGGATCAAGCCGAGTGCTCGGGAAGTCCGGCTGATTCGGTGAATCCGGATAATGCTGAGTCTCCAGGGTAAACGCGCCCCAGTGCGGATACACCTTGCCACCCTTGCCCTTGACCGTACCGTCGAGGAAGTTGCTGGTATAGAACTGCACACCCGGTTCCGTGGTGAACAACTGCAGCACGCGACCGGACTGCGGGTCACTCACCTCAGTCGCAACTTTGCCAATATCGCCCTTGGTATCCAGCGCCCAGTTGAAATCAAACCCACCTTGTTTCGGCTCGGCAAATTTCAGCTGCGGATGATCCGCTTTGATGTGCGTGCCGATTGCGGTCGGTTTGCTGAAGTCCATCGGCGTGCCGGCCACGGGTGCCAGTTCGCCGGTCGGGATCAGCTTGGCGGTGACCGGGGTGTAATGGCTGGCGTGCAGGGTGGCGACCTGTTTGAGGATGTCGCCATTGCCGGCGCCGGCGAGGTTGAAGTAGCTGTGGTTGGTCAGGTTGAGCACGGTCGGTTTGTCGGTGCTGGCCTTGTAGTCGATGCGCAGTTCGTTGTTGTCGGTGAGGCGATAGGTCACTTCGGTGGTGAGGTTGCCGGGGAAGCCCATTTCACCGTCGGCCGAGAGATAGGTCAGGGTCACGCCGACCGAATTCTTGTCTTTGGTTTCCTGGGCTTTCCAGACTTTCTTGTCGAAGCCCAGCGTGCCGCCGTGCAGCGCGTTGGTCTTGTCGTTCTGCGGCACTTGATAGCGCTTGCCGTCGAGTTCGAACGCACCTTCGGCGAGGCGATTGCCGAAGCGGCCGATGGTCGCGCCGAAGTAGGCGGTGCCTTTCTGGTAGCCCTGCACATCATCGAAACCGAGCACGACGTCGTCGAACTTGCCGTGCTTGTCCGCCACTTTCAGCGATTGCAGCGTCGCGCCGTAGGTGATGACGGTGGCTTGCATGCCGTGGCTGTTGCGCAGGATGTATTGCTCGACGGGCGTGCCGTCATTGGTTTTACCGAAGGCTTTGTGTTCGGCGCTGAGGCCGGCCGCGTTGGCGGAGAGGGTGGCGATCATCAGGGACAGTCCGAGGCCGGAGAGCAGGTGACGGGATTGAAGCATGGTTGACCTTCCTTTTTGTTGTTGTTTTCAAAATGGCGCCGATGCCGTGTAGGAGCTGCCGCAGGCTGCGATCTTTTGATTTTGGTTTTCAAAGGCAAGGTCAAAAGATCGCAGCCTGCGGCAGCTCCTACAGCGTAACTAGTCATGCTATTTGTATTTGCAATCAAGATTTATAGCTGATTAATCGTTCATTTCAACAATAAAGACAGACTAATTGGTTGGGCAGGCATTGCCGAAGGTCGGCTGGTCGTGCGCACCACTGCACTTTTTCGCAATCGGCGGCTCTATCCATGGCCAGGATGCGGTGACTCCCGCCGCACAGGAATGTGCCTGTTCGAGATTTCATGCCGAGAGTTTTTGCCCTGATCGCTGCTTTTTTCCGCCGCCCGTGCCTGTTGCTGGCGTGTTTGTCGTTGCTGTTTTTCAGCGGTTGCAGTCATCAGGACGGCAACGGCTTCTTCAATCAGATGCGTGAAGGGAAGCCGCAGGAGTTCCTGCAGACCAGCGTCGACCGCATGGCCACGCTGGCGATGCGCGACAACCTCAGCAGCCTCTATCGCTTGCAAGCCAAGCTGTACCTGCGCAACCCGGATGAGCTGCGCAAGTCGGGTTTCCTCAACATCCATGCCGCGGTGAAACAGGTTCGCCTGGCCATCGAGCAGCAACAGCCGCTGCCAGTGCTTGGCGGTCGCAAGGATCTGGCGGCGCTCAGCTATGCGATGAGCCCGGAGTTTCTCGGTGACCGCGTCGGCGCGTTCATCTATGCCATCGGCAGCATGCTGGTCACCGCCCATGGCAATCGCACCGAGTTCTATATGACGGACGCGATCAACCCGACGTTCGTTCACAACGCCGCACGCAATATCGAAAAAGCCACGTGGATCTTGTCCCAGCGACAGAACAAGGAAGGTCAGCCGCTGCTGTTTTCCAATGAGATCTCGGAGGAGGGCAGCAACCTGAGCTTCGCCACCGAGTTCGGCAAAATCGTTGCGCGACTGGATCTGATCACGCAGATGCTTGATGAGCGTTACCGGCGGATCGGCCTTAACTACGCGCAGAGTTTGCTGTTCCTGAATTTCTTGCCGGTGCAGTGAGTTCTGTTTGGGCGGTGATGATCAATTCACCACAAAACCCTGTGGGAGCTGGCTTGCCAGCGATAGCGGTGGGTCAAGCAAAGCAGTGTTGCCTGACCTGGCCTCATCGCTGGCAAGCCAGCTCCCACATTGATCGAATAGTGAAGGTTGTTTTTGTATACAATCCGTCACCGCTATTGATCAAAATGGAGCCGCCCCCGTCATGACCGACCCCGCCAGCGCCGATTTCAGCCGCGTCGACCGCACCGCCCGTGCGGACAAACTGCCCTACGCCGCGTTACTGGCGTTCGCCATGACCGGGTTCATTGCCATCCTCACCGAAACCCTGCCCGCCGGGCTGCTGCCGCAGATCGGTGCCGGGCTCAACGTCAGCGAGGTGCTCGCCGGGCAACTGGTGACGCTCTACGCGTTGGGTTCGATTGTCGCAGCGATTCCGCTGACCGTCGCCACGCGCGGCTGGCCTCGGCGCCGGGTGTTATTGATGACGGTCGGCGGGTTTCTGATATTCAACACTGTCACCACATTCTCCAGCCATTACGGCCTGACCCTGGCCTCGCGTTTTCTCGCCGGGATGGCGGCGGGGTTGTCGTGGGGGATCATGGCCGGTTATGCGCGCGGCATCGTGCCGGCGCATCAACAGGGGCGGGCGCTGGCGATTGCCATGCTTGGCACGCCGGTGGCGTTGTCACTGGGCACGCCGGCGGGGACGTGGCTGGGCAATCTGATCGGCTGGCGCGCGTCGTTCGGGATCATGTCGGCGCTGGCCCTGGTGCTGGCCGCGTGGATTGTTATCGCCGTGCCGGATCGTCCGGGGCAGGCCAGTGACGAGCGTCTGCCGCTGCTAGAATCGCTGCGCCTGCCGGGCGTGCGACCCGTGTTGTTCGTGGTGCTGACGTGGATGCTCGGGCACAACATTCTCTACACCTACATTGCGCCGTTTCTGATGCAGGCCGGGCTGGCTGACCGGGTCGATCTGGTGCTGCTGGTGTTTGGCCTGTGTTCGCTGGTGGGGATCTGGATTATTGGCATGCTGGTTGATCGCTGGCTGCGCTGGCTGACGTTGATCAGCCTCGCGGTGTTTGCGCTGACGGCATTGGTTCTGGCATTGGCAGCGCCGTCGCCTCTGATCATTTATGCCTGCATGGCGGTGTGGGGCTTGTCGTTTGGCGGCTCGGCCACTTTGCTGCTGACCTCGGCGGCGGATTCGGCTGGTGATCACGTCGATGTGGTGCAGGCGATGCTCACCACTTCGTGGAACGTGGCGATCGCCGGGGGCGGGTTGTTTGGTGGGTTGTTGCTGGATCGGGCCGGGGCGATGTCGTTTCCGTGGGCGTTGCTGATTCTGTCGCTGATCGCGCTGGCCACGGTGTGGATCAACAAAAACCACAGCTTCAAACCTGGCCGAAGGGTGCACTGAATCTGCATCCACCACCTAACCCTGTAGGAGTGAGCCTGCTCGCGATAGCGGAGGGTCAGTCACTGAATTCGTCACTGATAGACCGCTATCGCGAGCAGGCTCACTCCTACAGTAAAGCGCTGGTGAATTCGATATGGCATAACGATAGACCGCATCGATATATGTGGTTATAAGAAAAATCGCTATGCTGCGGGCCAGATTTTTCCTGTCGTTTTTCTGGACGGTTTAATGGAATTGGCAAATTTCGGCCTGGTGATTGCCGGGCTGGTAGTGGGGTTTATCGTCGGCATGACCGGTGTCGGCGGTGGTTCGTTGATGACGCCGATCCTGCTGTGGTTCGGCATCAACCCGGCAACGGCGGTGGGCACTGACCTGCTGTACGCCGCCATTACCAAATCCAGTGGCGTCCTCGTTCACCGCAAGAACAAGAACATCGACTGGGCCATCACCGGTTGGCTGACCCTCGGCAGCGTGCCTGCGGTGGCCATGACCCTGTGGTTCCTCAGCACCCTGCACACCGCGCCGGACGCGATGAACGCCATCATCAAACAGGCGCTGGGTTTCGTCCTGTTCGCCACGGCGCTGGCGATCTTCTTCAAGAAGCGCTTGCTCGAATTCGCCCACAAACGCGCCGGTGGCAACTACAACCCGAGTGGTTCACGGCTGAACGTGATGACCGTGATCACCGGTCTGATCCTCGGCACCATGGTTGCCCTGACCTCGATCGGTGCGGGCGCCCTCGGCACTGTCGCGCTGTTCATCCTCTATCCGCTGCTGCCGACCCGCCGTCTGGTCGGCACTGAAATCGCTCACGCCGTGCCGCTGACCCTCGTTGCAGGCCTTGGCCACGCGAGCATGGGCAATATGGATTGGGGTGTGCTGGGCTTCTTGCTGGTCGGCTCGCTGCCAGGCATCTGGCTCGGCAGCCACCTGACCGGACGCATTTCCGATGAAGTGCTGCGCCCGTGCCTGGCGACGATGCTGGTGCTGATCGGTTACAAACTGGCGTTCTGATCCGGCCATGAGTGAAACCACTGTCCACTGCGAAGGCCGTCTCGCGATCACCGTCGAGCCGCGTGAGATGCGCATGAGCCATTGGCTGTACGCGCCGCGGGTGGTCGATTTGCAGCAGCAAACAGTGCTGCTCGATCTGAGCGAGAGCCTGTGGGATTTGCTCGGTACCGCGGACGAGACGGGCAATGGCATCGAGTTGGTGTTGCGCAAATACCCGGGCGATCGGTCGTCGGTGAGGTTGAGTGTTGAACTCGACAGCGGTGAGCTCAAGCTCGGCCGACAACCCGTCGACCCTGCGCAATTGCTCTCGGCGCTCGATTTAGCGCTGGACTGAGGCAGCACAGCTTGCGGCGAGCCACCTCACCACGGGTTAGCGCTGAATGACGTATTTCATCACCGTCACCGGCAAATCGTCGTAGACCAGCTCTTCAACCACTTCCCAACCCAGTCGCGCATACAGCGACTGCGACGTGTCGGTGTACAGATACAACTCGGGCACGCCCAGCGCCGCCGCTTCTGCAACCACTCGATTGACCAGTTGCGAAGCAATCCCGCGACCGCGCTCCTCAGCCTTCACATAAACGCCTGCCAGCCACGGCGTCAGGTTCGGGCGCAGCTTCAGATCACTTTCGATCAGCAGCGCACCGCCCAGCAGTCGCGAACCCTCTAGCGCTACCACGACACTCGGCACGGCACGTTTGCCGCAGGACTCGCGCATGTGTTCGATACGGTCCTCGACGGTTTGTCCGGGACGAAACTCGCCCCACTCCTCGAAGTTGAGCGTGGCCAGTTCTTCGATCAATTCGGGGTGATCGCACAGGTAATCGATGTGCATGCGGGTGAACTCCATTTCATGGGCAGAACTACCACCCTAATGCGGTCATAAAAGGTAATCAAATCCGCGTTGCGATCACCTCGGATATGTTGCGCAATGTCGCGCCTGTCCTAAGCTTCTGACTAGGCGGAAGATATTTGCCGGGTTGTCCCGGAACAATCGCCACGATGCGCAATCATTAGAGCGTGGATATCAAAAGGAGATGCGCATGCTCATCAGGTCATTGACCCTGACACTCTTGCTGGCGATTGCCGGCCCCTTGTTCGCCGCTGACAACGATTCGCCCATCGCCGGGGACATGGGCCGCGCCCGACCGCTGATCGTGATCGCACAAAGCACGGTCGACCCCGTGTGGGTCGCACTGAAAAAGTCGCTGGAGGATCCCGCCAACAAAAAGGGTGTCACCGACCGCAACATCAAGGTCTACACCATCCTCAACATGTCCGGTCAGCTCGACGGCAAGGACATGGGCCAGCAAGACACCATGGCGCTGCTGCGCTCGCTGAAACTGGGAGCCGGGGCGTATCCGAAAGTGTTTCTGGTGGGCAAGGACGGCGAGACCAAACTCTCGGCGTCGGGGGATGAAGCGAAAGCGGTGGATCTGAAGAAGATCTTCGACACCATCGATGCCATGCCGATGGCCGAGAAGGAAGCGGCTGCTGCGGCTCAAGCGCCAGTTGCTGCTACGCCGGAACCAGCCAAAGGCGCGAAGAACGCCAAACCGACCAAGCCTGCGAAACCAGCCAAACCGCCTGAAATGCCGGATGATTGATCGGTTGTTGTAGAGACGATTTCACGTCAAAGGGGCGAGAGGATTCAATCTTCTCGCCCCTTTTCTGTTTCTGCATGCTGCGACGCAAAGCCCTTCAACCTCGTCGGATTTTTCCTGCAAGTCGCGGCGGCGGTGGTGAACTGGTGGGCTTGGGTGAGGAGGGGTAGTCTTCTTTGGCCGCTGCAAAACACAGTGGTCGGATGTGGAAGTCCGGTGTTGGTCGTGAGCGCATGTGCGCCTGTGAACACATGTTGGCGGTTTTTATGCCAACATTGTTTGCTTATGGCAGCTATGCGCAGGAGCACTCTCGAGTGCACCGGGTCTCTCGACCTCCCCGGACTTCCACCCCTGCGCAAAGCTGCCACCCTCTCGTGGAAGTGAGTTTGGCAGTTTTTTCTTCCATGTTTAGAGGTCATTTACTTATGAAAAAACCAACGCCAAACCCTCCCGAATCCCCCATGGATTCAGGATCCTTCGACGCCAGCAACCCCCGCTTGCGCAACCCCCGTCACCCCGATCCCATCAGCCATCTCTTCACCATCCTCCCCGATATCGATACGCCCACGCTGCTCTGCCACGCTTGCGAAACCCTCGCCTCACTGAACGTCCTGACCACTGACCTCGCCGATGAACTGCAAGGCTCGCCGCGCAGTCTCGCCTTGTCGATTCAGCAGTTGGCTGTGCTCGGCGAGTTGCTGGTCAACCGTGCGCTGGACAATCTCGATCCACCAGCGGCGACGCAGCATTGAACAGGGAGGTTAAAACATGACGCGATACATTTCGCTGACCGGGATTGACTGCAAGATTCCCGCTCTGCTGATCGACCGCGAAGCACCGGTAGATGTGCTGCACGGCACAGCGGCTTACCGTTTGCGCTGTGTGACGCAATTGATGGAGACCCTGGCGCTGGGGGATGGCAAGGGACATGACGCCTTGCTGCTGCAGGATTTCGCCCGGGTGATGGCGATTCCGTTGCGGGACAGTTGCGACTTGATGGATGTCATCGGCTGGAAGTTGCAGGCGCAGCTTTAAAGACAAAAGATCGCAGCCTGCGGCAGCTCCTACATTGACCGAGTGAAAACCCGATCCTGTAGGAGCTGCCGCAGGCTGCGATCTTTTGATTTTCAGTCAGTGACAGCGCTGAGGATTTTGTGGGCGATCTTCACCCGCTCAGGAATCGGAAAGTTCTTGTTGGCCATGATCACGATGCCAACGTCTTTGCTCGGCACAAACGCCACGTAAGTCCCGAAGCCCCCCGTCGAGCCGGTCTTGTTGATCAGCACGTCATGCGGCTGCGGTTGCGGAGGGTTCAGCCACTGCACCTTGTGCGCCTGCATGGCCATTTCGGTCGAGTTGCCCGCCAGCAAGCGGTCAAGGCTGATCGGGTAGCGGTACATTTCCCAACCCAGGCCTTGGGTCATGTCGCCAACGGTGTAGTAACCAGTGTGGGTATTGGCGATGGTTTTTTGCAGTACCGCTTCCAGCGTTTCAGGTTTCAGGTTGGCCTGAACGTAACGCAGCATGTCCACCGCGCTGGTTTTCACGCCATAGGCCTGCGAGTCAAGCGCACCGGGCGTGACGCGCACAGGTTTGCCGTTCTTGTCATAACCTTGTGCATACAGCTCCATTTGCGCGGCAGGCACGCTGAGGTAGGTGTGCTGCAAACCGAGTTTCGGCAGCAGGGTTTGCGTCATTGCCTGATCAAACGGCTGGCCGAGGCTTTTCGCCGCCAGATAACCGAACAAACCCAAACTCGGGTTGGAGTACTGGCGATGGCTGCCTGCCGGATAAACCGGTTTCCACTGTTGGAAATAGCCGAGCATCTTGTCAGACGAATCCGCGTTGTCCGGGAATTGCAGCGGCAAACCACCGGCGCTGTAGGTGCCCAGTTGCAACACACTGATGTTGTCAAAAGCGCTGCCTTTCAGATCAGGCCAGAGCTGACTGGCCTTGGTCGACAGGTCGAGTTTGCCAGTCGCTTGGGCGTAACCGGCGAGGGTGGCGGTGAAGGTTTTGCTCACCGAGCCGATTTCAAACAGGGTGTTTTCGCTGACTTTTTGCGCGGTGTCTTTACTGGCGACGCCGTAGTTAAAGTAATGCACCTTGCCGTTGACGGTCAGCGCTACGGTGAGGCCGGGAATGTTCTGCTGCTGCATCACGGGCGTTACCGCGTCGTTGACCAATGCTTGCAACTGCACAGCATCGGGCGCGGCGGCGAGGCAGGATGTGGCGCCGAATAACAGGCCGAAAGCGGCGCAGGAAATGACTTTGCTCGATTGAATGGATGACATGAATGAACCACTCTCCATGAGTGTTGATGATGTTATCCCGCTACACTGCGGGCGATTATTTAGTGGGACGACTGATCAGCGCCGCCAATCTAGTCAGCGCGGCGCCAATCGACAAACGACGAAAACTCGCACGAGCCATTAGAAAAATTTGGGACTGGGCATGATTCGACCGCAATTGCCGCTGAATGCACTGCGCGCCTTTGAAGCCTCCGCACGTCATTTGAGTTTCACCCGCGCGGCCGTGGAGCTGTGCGTCACCCAGGCTGCCGTCAGCCATCAGGTCAAAAGCCTTGAGGCGCAACTCAACGTCACGCTGTTTAAACGCCTGCCCCGTGGGCTGATGCTGACCAGCGAAGGCGAAACTTTGTTGCCGGTGCTGAGCACTTCGTTCGATCACATCGCGCAGATTCTCGAACGCCTGGCCGGTGGACAATATCGCGAAGTGCTGACCGTCGGCGCGGTCGGCACCTTCGCTGTCGGTTGGCTGTTGCCGAGGCTGGCGGACTTCCGGGCGAAACATCCGCTCATAGATTTGCGGCTGTCGACCAACAATAACCGTGTGGATGTGGCGGCGGAAGGGCTGGATTACGCGATCCGCTTCGGTGCTGGCGCGTGGCATGGCATCGAGGCGACGCGTTTGCTCGAGGCGCCGCTGTCGGTGTTGTGCGTGCCGGAGATTGCCCGGCAATTGCATTCGCCGGGGGATTTGTTGCAGCAGACGTTGTTGCGATCGTATCGCACCGATGAATGGCCGGAATGGTTTCATGCGGCAGGGTTGGCGACGCAGGCGGCACCGCCGCAGAGCATTGTGTTTGATTCGTCGTTGGCGATGATGGAAGCGGCTTTGCAGGGCAGCGGGGTGGCGTTGGCGCCGCCGCTGATGTTCGCCCGGCAACTGGCGGCGGAGGCGATTTGTCAGCCGTTTGCGATTGAGATTACGACGGGGAGTTACTGGTTGACGCGGTTGCAGTCGCGGCCGGAAACGGCGGCGATGATGGCTTTCAAAACCTGGCTGCTGCAAATCTCTGGTTAACGCAAAACCCTTGTAGGAGTGAGCCTGCTCGCGATAGCGGTGTGTCAGTTGATATCAATTTTGACTGACACACCGCTATCGCGAGCAGGCTCACTCCTACAGGGACCGTGGTGGATTGGAGATCAGGTTCAGCGCACCAGACACGGCCGCTTGTTATCGAACTTCCACCCCGGAATCAAAAACTGCATCGCCACGCTGTCATCCCGCGCGCCGAGGCCCATGCCTTTATAGAGTTCATGAGCCTTGGCCACCTGGTCCATGTCCAGTTCGACACCCAGCCCCGGTTTCTTCGGCACTTGCACCAGACCGTCGACAATTTGCAGCGGCGCCTTGGTCAAACGCTGGCCGTCCTGCCAGATCCAGTGGGTGTCGATGGCGGTGATCTCGCCCGGTGCGGCCGCAGCGACATGGGTGAACATCGCCAGCGAAATGTCGAAGTGGTTGTTGGAATGCGAACCCCAGGTCAGGCCCCATTCATGGCACATCTGCGCCACGCGCACCGAACCCTGCATGGTCCAGAAGTGCGGGTCGGCCAGCGGGATGTCCACCGACTGCAACTGGATCGCATGACCCATCTCGCGCCAGTCAGTGGCGATCATGTTAGTGGCGGTTTTCAGCCCTGTAGCGCGGCGAAATTCGGCCATCACTTCACGGCCCGAATAACCGTTTTCCGCACCGCACGGGTCTTCGGCGTAGGCGAGCACATGATGCTGATCGCGGCACAAACGAATAGCTTCTTTGAGTGACCACGCACCGTTCGGATCAAGGGTGATGCGCGCCTCGGGAAAGCGTTCGGCCAGCGCTGTCACCGCTTCGATTTCGGCATCGCCGCTGAGCACGCCGCCCTTGAGTTTGAAGTCCTTGAAACCGTACTTGGCATGGGCCGCTTCGGCGAGGCGCACCACGGCCTCGGCAGTCATGGCCTTCTCGTGACGCACGCGGAACCAGTCATTGTCGGCGTCCGGTTCGCTGCGATAGGCGAGATCGGTTTCGCGCTGATCACCAACGTAGAACAGATAACCGAGCATCTTCACTTCATCGCGTTGCTGACCTTCGCCGAGCAATGCCGCCACCGGTACGTCGAGATGCTGACCGAGCAAATCGAGCAGCGCGGCTTCGAGACCGGTGACCGCGTGGATGGTGATGCGCAGGTCAAAAGTCTGCAGACCACGACCGCCGGCATCGCGGTCGGCGAAGGTCTGGCGCACTTGATTGAGGATCTTCTGCCAAGTGCCAATCGGGCTGCCGACCACCAGGCTGCGCGCGTCCTCCAGGGTCTGGCGAATACGCTCGCCACCGGGCACTTCACCGACGCCGGTGTGGCCGGCGTTGTCTTTGAGAATGACGATATTGCGGGTGAAAAACGGCCCGTGGGCGCCGCTCAGATTGAGCAGCATGCCGTCGTGGCCGGCCACGGGGATGACTTGCATTTCGGTGATGATCGGGGCTTTGGCGGTGTCGTGTGCGGTCATGTTCTTATCCTTTTAATACGCAATCTTAAAAATGGGCGTCAGGCGTGTTTCGGCGCGGTCTCGACCACGGCGATGTCGGCAGCAGGTTTCGGCGTGGTGCGTGCGAAGAAGACAATGATCGCGGCAATGATCGAGGTCGCGGCCAGACCATAGAGGCCGCCCTGAATCGAACCGGTGTGTTCTTCGAGCAGGCCGAACGTGGTCGGCGCGACGAAACCGCCAAGGTTGCCGACCGAGTTGATCAGCGCGATCACCGCCGCCGCGATGCGGGCATCCAGATACGCCTGCGGAATCGGCCAGAAAAGCGACGATGCGGATTTGAAACCCAGCGCGGCAAAACAGATCGCGACGAAAGCAAAGATCGGCCCGCCGGTGGTGGACATGAACATCCCCGCTGCGGCGATCAACAGGGCGGTGGCGACCCACGCCTGCTGGTGTTTCCACTTGGCCGAGAACGAAGCGAAGGCGTACATGCCGATGATCGACAACAACCACGGAATCGAGTTGAACAGGCCGACCTGGAAGTCGCTCATCTCGCCCATTTTCTTGATGATGCTCGGCAGCCAGAAGGTTGCCGCGTAGATGGTCAACTGAATGAAGAAGTAGATCAGGCAGAACAGGATGATCTGGCGGTCCTTGAGCAGTTTGCCCATGGATGGCCGGATCGGCGTCGCGGCTTCGCGGGCCTTCTGTTCAGCGTCGATGGCGTTGACCAATGCGTCCTGTTCGGCGCGGCTCAGCCATTTCGCATCGTGAGGTTTGGCGTCGAGCCAGAACCAGACGAAGACGCACAGGCACACCGAGAACATCCCTTCAATGAAGTACATCCATTGCCAGCCGTGCATGCCCAGCCCGTTGATCTGCAGGAGCAGGCCGGACAACGGGCCGGAGATCAACGAGGCCACGGCGGAGCCGCTGAGGAAAATCGCAATCGCCTTGCCGCGTTCGGCGCCGGGCAGCCAACGGGTGAAGTAGTAGATCACCCCGGGAAAGAACCCGGCCTCGGCCACGCCGAGCAAAAAGCGCAATACGTAGAAGTGGGTTTCGTTCTGGATGAACGCCATGCCGGCGGCAACCAGGCCCCAGGTGAACATGATGCGGGTCAGCCAGATGCGTGCGCCGACTTTCTGCAAAAGCATGTTGGAGGGGACTTCAAACAGCGCGTAACCGATGAAGAACAACCCGGCGCCGAAGCCGTAAGCGGCGGCACCAATACCGAGGTCGTGTTCCATGTGGGTGCGGACGAAACCGATGTTCACCCGATCAATGTAATTGACGATGAACATGATCACGAAGAGCGGCAGGACGTGGCGTTTCACTTTCGAGATGGCCGACGCGAGTGTCGAATCGACGCCCTCGTTCATCCCGGAGACGGAGGTTTTCACTTGGTTTTCTCCCACTGATTATTTTTATGCGGGGTAGGGCAGGTGCTGCGTTGTTGCTAGACATCATACAACTGAGAATTTTTGTCCTACAAGTGGGGAAGGCCGATTAATTTTCTCTGGAAAGCCGGTTTTTTATGCTTTTTTACACGGATGCTCAATGATTGCTGGGTGTTATGGCTTTTGAGAAGTGAAGGCTTCCTACGGTTGTGCGGCTCTGTTCGTCTGGGAAGTATCAAATCATTTCGATTAATTTGAGTGTTGTCATACAAGTTGGTCCGCTAAAATCAATCTTGTAAGCCCCGCGCGCGATGCTACGATCCGCAAGCCCCGATCACCGGAACCAACCATGCAAGAAGACCTCGACGCTCCCGCTCGCAAACGTGCGCACAACCTCGCCCATGATCTGGTGGAGAAACTCACCCAGAGCATCCTGCTCGGCCAGTTGTCACCCGGCGACAAGCTGCCCTCGGAGAACGCCATCGTTCAGGAACATGGCGTCAGCCGCACGGTGGTGCGCGAGGCGATTTCCAAATTGCAGGCTTCGGGGCTGGTCGAGACGCGCCACGGCATCGGCACGTTTGTCATCGAGCGCGCGGCGGAGCAGGGCTTGCGCCTTAACGTCGACACGGCGCTCGGCGTGCGCAGCATTCTTGAATTGCGTCTGGGCCTGGAAACACAAGCGGCGGCGCTCGCGGCGCAACGCCGTACCGAGCAGCAATTGCTGCAAATGCGTCAGGCGCTGGATGACTATCAACGGCTGCTCGACAACAACGACAGCTGCGTCGAGGCCGATCGGCGCTTTCATCTGCTGATCGCGGAGGCCACCGGCAACGTCTGCTTCAGCGAGATCATGCAACACCTGGGCAGTGCGATGATTCCGCGTAACCGGCTCAATGCTGCTGAACGTGGCGCGGCGGATTTGAGCAAACTCGGGCAACTGGCCCATCTGGAGCATGAGGCGATTCTGAATGCGATCAAGCGTCAGGATGCGGATGCCGCGCGGGCGGCCATGTGGTTGCACCTGACCAACAGCCGCGACCGTTTTTCCGCGCAAGGTTGAACGCCGTCGGTCTGTTCGATAGCACGCCGCCCACGGGCCTGATTCCAAGTTGTACGGCCCGGGTATTCCGGACCTCCTTGGTGAGGTGTGTCATGGCTAATGATTTGCTGTTTCAGGGTGGTGTGCTGCCAACCGATCCAACCCGGCCGGTGCCGGGTACCGATGAACCGACCCTGGCCGATCACGATTCACCGATGGGCATGCCCCCAGGGCGTGATCCGTTGAGCGATGCTGATCGGCCCGAAGACTGGAAGGATCCGGCGGCGGATGACGATGTACCGCCGGCGGATGAGCCGACGCCGTTGTCGGATGATCGGCGCTGATCGGCGATTGCCTTGATTAATGTGTTGTCTGGGCTGGCCTCATCGCTGGCAAGCCAGCTCCCACAGGTTATGCGGATGTACCTTAAAACTATGTTCACCATAGAACCCTGTGGGAGCTGGCTTGCCAGCGATGTCGGCATTTGCCTCAACAACAATCATTGATCAGATCGCTGCCCGAACACCCCCAACCCGCCGCTCCAGATTCAACGCCAACACACTGATCAACACCACCACCGACCCCACCAGCATCAGCAACGTCGGCCGCTCCGCCAACCCGACCGACGCAATCCCCATCGCCGTTGGCGGAATCAGATACAACGTCATCGTCGCCCGGCTCAAATCCACATGCTGGAGCACAAACCCCCACGCCAGATAGGCCAGCGCACTGGGAAACACGCCCAATGCCAACACCGCCCACTGCACCCGCAGCGGCGCATTCAGCACGGCTTGACCCAGCCCGGGCAGATAAATCAGCAGCATCAACGTCCCCGACCACACCGCGTAACACGCCAGACTGAAGCCGTCGTAACGCCGCGCATGATGCTTTTGCAGGGCGAAGTAAACGCTCCATGAAACGGCCGCCAGCAGGATCAGCAGGGCATGCGCATCGATATCGCCCAGACCCTTATCGCCGCTGACCACAATCACCACACCGACAAAGCCGAGCAACACACAACCCCAGCGCCAGGCGCTGACCTGATCTTTGAACACGAATCGCGCCAGCACCGTGCTGAACAACGGGCTCGATTGCGCCAACACGCTGGAAGCGCCGGCACTGACACTTTGCTGGCCGATGTTCAGTGCGACGTGATGCAGGCTGACGGCGAAAAAACCCAGGGCGAACAACAGCGGCACATCGCGCCAGTGCGGCAGGCGCATGCCTTTGAAAACGGCGATCAACGCCATGAACAACGACGCCAACAGAAAGCGCAGCAATGCCAGATGCCCGGGGTCGTAGGCTTGCAGACCGATGTGAATGCCGGTCGGCGAATACGCCCAGCAGCCAACGACAAAGGCCATCGCCAAGAGGATTTTCCACGGGGAAGGGTGCGGCATGATCGGGCGCTCGGTGGTGTCGATGCGCCGAGTATCCGGGCCGCCAATCATTCGCCACAACTGACTTATACTGCGTCAAATGTTCACTCAGAGTGATGAATATGGAGCTGGCGCAAATCCGTATGTTCAAGACCGTGGCCGAGGTCGGCAGCATCGCGCGGGCAGCGGAAAAGCTGTTTTGCGTGCCCTCGAACATCACCGCGCGGATCAAGGCGCTCGAGGCCGAGTTGGGCGTTGCGTTGTTTCTGCGTGAGGGGCGCGGGTTGCGCATCAGCCCGGCGGGGCAGACGTTTCTCGCCTATGCGGAAAAGATTCTGGCGCTGACCGTTGAAGCGAAACGTGCAGTGGACCCCTCGGCCGAGCCGTCCGGGCCGTTGCGCATCGGTGCGATCGAGTCCTCGGCGACCGGGCGCTTGCCGCGCTTGTTGGCGAAGTTTCACCAGCGCTATCCGCAGGTGGCGCTGGAACTCACCACCGGCACGTGGGGGCAGTTGCTCGATGACACCGTCAGCCATCGTCTCGACGGGGCGATTGTCGCGGTGGATGTCGAACGTTCGCAGCTCAGGCGCACGCCGATGTATCGCGAAGAATTGCTGTTGATCGCGTCGACCTCGTTCGGGCCAGTGCGCGGCATCGAAGATCTGCAGGACAAAACCGTGTTCATGTGGCCGCAGGGTTGTCCGTATCGAGCGGCGCTGGAGCATTGGTTGTTGCGTCAGGGGTTGTCGCTGCCGATCGTCAGTCTCGCCAGTTATGGCGCGATTGTCGGTTGTGTGAGTGCCGGGGCGGGCGTGGCGCTGGTGCCCAAGGGCGTGTTTGAGCAGTACGCGAAAGGGGCCGGGTGTGTGGGGTATGAGTTTGCTGAGCTGACGGCCGTCGACAACCTGTTTTACTGGCATGAAAACGCCGGGGTGCATCCGGCGCGGGAGGCGTTTGTGGCGATGTTGCGGGAGGAGTTTAGTGTGTAGGAAGCGCCGACCCTCACCCCAGCCCTCTCCCAAAGGGAGAGGGGGCCGACCGAGTTGTCATGCGCTATACGCCGACCTGAAACACCGTGTTGAATATAGATTCAACCGAGTCCAGTGTGCTTGATCAGAAAAGTCGATTATGGATTCGGCGCAGCACGTTCAGGTCGGTGAACCTCTCCAACATCCCCCAATCAGTCCCCTCTCCCTCTGGGAGAGGGCTAGGGTGAGGGGCCTTTTCAGGCAACACCGATATCCCGCATCAACAACCCAAACCGCAAATCCACCGCCTCCGGAATCGGCACAAAAACCGTGTGCCCATCCCCCGGCGCTACCTGGATCGCCTCACCCTTAACACTCTGCAACTCACGCAGATCAAAATGAAAATTGCCCGCGGGCGTCATCAATTCCAGATGATCACCAAGACCAAAACGGTTCTTCACCTTGACCTCGGCCAGCCCCTCACGCCGCTCCCCTGTCAGCTCACCCACAAACTGCTGACGCTCCGATACCGAGCTGCCATTTTGATAATTCTGGTACTCGTCATGCACATGCCGACGCAGAAAACCCTCGGTGTAGCCACGCTGCGCCAGCGACTCCAAGTCCGTCATCAGGCTGCGATCAAACTCACGCCCGGCCACCGCATCATCAATCGCCCGGCGATACACCTGCGTGGTGCGTGCGCAATAGAAGTGCGATTTGGTCCGGCCTTCAATCTTCAAAGAATGCACGCCCATGCGCGTCAGGCGCTCGACGTGCTGCACCGCGCGCAGGTCCTTGGCGTTCATGATGTAGGTGCCGTGCTCGTCTTCGAAGGCCGGCATCAATTCATCGGGGCGGTTGGCTTCCTGTAGCAGGAACACCTGATCGGTAGGAGCGCCGAGGCCCAGGGTCGGCTCGGGCTGGAAGGTCTGGACGATGTCGCCGAGTTGATTTTCCGTGGCCGCTTGCGCTGAGTATTTCCAGCGACAGGCGTTGGTGCAGGTGCCCTGATTGGCATCGCGTTTGTTCAGGTAACCCGACAGCAGGCAGCGCCCGGAGTAGGCCATGCACAGTGCGCCATGAACGAACACTTCCAGTTCCATGCCCGGCACTTGTTCGCGAATTTCGCCGATTTCTTCCAGCGACAATTCCCGCGACAGGATGATCCGGCTCAAACCCTGTTGTTGCCAAAACTCGACGCTCGCCCAGTTCACCGTATTGGCCTGCACCGACAGGTGGATCGGCATCTGCGGGAAATGCCGGCGCACCAGCATGATCAGGCCCGGGTCAGACATGATCAGCGCATCCGGCGCCATCTCGATCACCGGCGCCAGATCCTTGAGGAAGGTCTTCAACTTGGCGTTGTGCGGCGCGATGTTGACGACGACATAGAAGCGCTTGCCCTGTGCCTGGGCTTCGCGAATGCCCAGTGCCAGATTGGCGTGATCGAATTCATTGTTGCGCACCCGCAGGCTGTATCGCGGTTGGCCGGCGTAGACCGCATCGGCACCATAGGCGAAGGCGTAGCGCATGTTTTTCAGGGTGCCGGCGGGGGCGAGCAGTTCGGGGGTGGCGAGGGTCGGCGTCATGGCGGTGTCGGTCGTAAAAGCGCGGCAGGGTAGATCGGGTACCAATCGCGAGCATTGATCTGGATCTAGGTTTTGGCAGTTTCTGTTTGTGCAGAAACAGCACAAATCATGTGCCGGTTTCACTGTGTTCGACGGTCTGGCGGCTGCTTAAGCTTTGTTCATCACTTAACTGAACAGAGGCACTCGCCATGCAACGTTTTACCCGTCGTTTCCTCAGCGCCTGTGCATTTTCCGGTGTGTTGGCCAGCACCGGTGCACTGGCAGACAACCATCCGACCATTCGCGCAATGTCCGGGGTCACACCGGTCAGCCAGTTACCGGCCGGCAAGTCCGCCTTGTTGGTGATCGATTTTCAAAAAGAATACTTCACCGGCAGGATGCCGATTCCGGACGGTGCCGCTGCGTTGGCGAAAACCCGTGAGTTGATCACGTTTGCCGACAGCCACAAGATCCCCGTGTACCACGTTCAACATATCGCCCCGGCAGGCTCGGCGGTGTTTGCCATCGATGGCGAAACCGTGAAATTTCACCCGGACATGCAGCCACGCGCGAAGGATGCGGTGCTGCAAAAGACCACGGTCAGCGTGTTCGGCAGCACCGATCTGAACGAACGGCTGAAGCAATCCGGCATCAACACGGTCATCGTCGCGGGCCTGATGACCCACGCTTGCGTCGCCGGTGCCGCGCGGGACGCGGCGCCACTCGGTTACAGCGTGATCGTCGCCTCCGACGCCTCGGCGACCCGTGCGATCACCCGCGTCAATGGCACATCCATCGACAAGGATGCCTTGCACAAAGCCGCACTGGCGGAAGTCGAGGACACCTTCGGCGATGTGCTGAGCACGGCTGAAATCGTCAAGTTGCCGGTTCGTTAATCGGCTTGCGCTGATCCGCAACTATGCTCCATGAATAAAGATGGCACTCGTGCAGGCCCCGGTTGACTAAGCATCGGGGCGTGCATGACGCCTGACTGACATGGATCGGACATGAACGAAAAAAGCCTTCAATTCAAATCCCTCACCGTGCTGCTGTTGCTGGTCACGGTGGCGTTTATCTGGATCCTCCTGCCGTTCTACGGCGCGGTGTTCTGGGCGGTGATTCTCGGCATTGTGTTTGCGCCGATGCAGCGCCGGCTGCAGGCGAAATTCGGCTGGCAGCGCAACCTGACGTCCCTGTGTACCTTGGCGGTCTGCCTGGTGATCGCGATTCTGCCGGTGATCATCCTCAGTGTGCTGCTGGTGCAGGAAGGCGCAGCGGTCTACAAGAGCATCGAAAGCGGCGAGCTGGACATTGCCGCGTATCTGGCGCAATTCAAGCACAGTCTGCCGCCGTACTTTCAGCACTTGCTCGACCGCTTCGGCATGGGCGAACTCAATGGCCTGCGCGAGAAAATCGTCAAATCGGCGATGCAGGGCAGCCAGGTGCTGGCCACTCAAGCGTTCAGTTTTGGCCAAGGTACGTTCGAGTTCGTGGTGAGTTTCTTCATCATGCTGTATCTGCTGTTTTTCTTTCTGCGTGACGGCGCCGAACTGGCGCGCAAGGTGCGCACTGCCGTGCCACTGGAGGAAGGCCACAAGCGGCGCTTGCAGTTGAAGTTCAACCGCGTGGTACGCGCGACGGTGAAGGGCAATCTCGTAGTCGCGGTGACTCAGGGAGCGCTGGGCGGGGCGATTTTCTGGTTTCTCGACATCCCCAGCGCCTTGCTGTGGGCGGTCTTGATGGGTTTTTTGTCGTTGCTGCCAGCAGTGGGCGCGGGGATTGTCTGGGCGCCGGTGGCGGTGTATTTCCTGCTCAGCGGGATGATCTGGCAGGGCGTGGTGCTGGGCTTGTTCGGGGTGTTTGTGATCGGGTTGGTGGACAACGTGATGCGACCGATTCTGGTGGGCAAGGACACCAAAATGCCCGATTACATGATTCTGATCTCGACTCTGGGTGGCCTTGCGGTATTCGGCCTGAATGGTTTTGTGATCGGCCCGCTGATCGCGGCGTTGTTCATGTCGAGCTGGGCGCTGTTCGCCGAAACCAAGCCTAAGGTGCAACTGCCTTAAGCGTGAAACGGCTCGCTGACGATCTTCTGCGACAGTGCCTGCGCAGCGGGCAGCGAAGTGAGCGGGCCGCTGATCGCTTCACCGTCGCGCATCAGATACCAGCAGGCAAGCAGGCCCGAGGCTCTGAGCGAGGCGGGAACGGCGCTGCCGATAACGGACATGATTTGAACCTGAGCCATGACGGGTATCTCCATCTATCAATGGAGCTACCTTAATGAGTCGTCGCTTCTACGGACAATCAACGCTTTCGATAGTGGTCATTGATGCCGTTGAGGGCTGGCTCAGTCGACCACTTGATCGAGCATGTGCATGACTTCGCGTTCGTTGAGCAAACCTTTGTGCACGAGGTTTTCCGCCAGCAGCGAAAGAAACTTGGCGCAGCGATGGCCTTCCAGGTGCTTGAGTTCGGTCAGCGCGCCGTACACCTTGCTTGAGGTGCACAGGCCGACGATGCGGTGCGGGTTTTGTGTTGGCATACAGTCGTCCTTGTTGTTATCAACCTGTTGTTTACGGACGGATTCAGATTGCGGTTCCGTCATGACAAACGAGTGACCGTTTTGCGTAAATGTACATAACGGTCACTCAATCATGCCGACTTTAGCCGGTGAAACTGTCCTCACAGCGACCTTGGCGAGATTTTTTCAGACGCTGGCCGACCAACGGTCATAAAAAAGCCCCGCTATAAAAGCAGGGCTCAGTGTTGCGATTACCAGCGTGGGCCACCGTAGTAGCCATGTGGCCGGCCGTAATAACCGCGAGGCGGGCCGTAGTAGACGGGGGCCTGTTGGATGTACACCGGTTGTTGCACATACACCGGTGCCGGCTGGTAGTAGACCGGTGGTGGCGGCTGCTGCACGTAGACCGGTTGTGGCTGAACATAAACCGGCTGTTGTTGCACGTATACCGGCCGATCCTGGTTGATCAGTGCCGAGCCGATGATGGCCGAGCCGACGATCGCGCCAAACACCGCAGGGCCTTGCCAGCCGTGGCCACCACCGGCTTCTGCCTGACCTGTGACAGCGAGTGCGCCAATCAGCAAGGCCAGAATGGGGAGTTTACGAATCATGATAAGTCCTCGGTTCTTCGACCCAGCGGCAGGGCCTGCACCAGGCCCACAGTTGTCGCGGGGATACTTCTAAGACAGCGAAATTCTGAAAATCAGCACAGCCGCTGGGTAAATTTTGTGTAAGGTCTGTACCGGCTTCTTTACCGGGCCGTGCGAGGGGCACAGAACCCGTTTAAAACAGGCCTCAATGATCGTTCAGAAGCCGATGGGCTGGCTAATCCCGTTTATCCGAAAGTGCGTTTGAAGGAGAAGTTTCATGCAGATGAACCCGAACAAAGACACCCAGCTGTGCATGTCCCTGTCCGGACGCCCAGGCAATTTCGGTCTGCGTTTTCATAACCATTTGTATGAGCAGTTGGGCCTGAATTTCTATTACAAGGCGTTCAGCAGCCAGGATTTGACGGGTGCCGTGGGCGGCATTCGCGCTTTGGGCATTCGCGGTTGCGGCGTGTCGATGCCGTTCAAGGAAGCGTGCATTGCGCTGGTCGATGAGTTGGATGCGTCGGCGGCAGCGATCCAGTCGATCAACACCATCGTCAATACCGACGGCCATCTGAAGGCTTACAACACCGATTACATTGCTGTCGCGCAGTTGCTGGAAACCCACGCGGTGCCCAAGGATTCGATCTTCGCCCTGCGTGGCAGCGGCGGCATGGCCAAAGCGGTGGCCAGCGCCTTGCGAGATGGCGGTTATAAAAACGGTTTGATCGTCGCCCGCAACGAGCGCGCCGGGCGTGCCTTGGCGGATTCGCTGGGTTATCGCTGGCAGGCGGAACTGGGCGATGAACGTCCGCAGATGCTGATCAATGTGACGCCGGTGGGCATGGATGGCGGGCCGGAGGCGGGGCAACTGGCGTTTGAGCCTGAGGCGATCAAGGCTGCGGATACGGTGTTTGATGTGGTGGCGATCCCGTCGGAGACACCGTTGATCGTGCGCGCTCGATCCGATGGCAAAAAGGTAATTACCGGGCTTGAGGTGATTGCGATTCAAGCGCTGGAGCAGTTTGTGCTGTACACCGGCGTGCGCCCGACTGAAGAGCAGTTTGCGGCGGCCGTGGCGTTTGCCCGGAGCTGATTCTCATAATTATGCAGTGAGTTAACTGGCCTCATCGCTGGCAAGCCAGCTCCCACAAGGTATGGGAGCTGCTCACAGATTTGTGTTCCAACCCGAAACCTGTGGGAGCTGGCTTGCCAGCGATGAATTCACCTCGGTTTATCCTGCTGCCTATACTGCCTCCCCAGCAAGCCCAGACTTGCCCACCACAAAAACCGTGACCGAGGCTCCCATGCATCCGCCCATCCTCAACCTGCATCAGGTCGAACTCGAACCCCTGCCCGAAGCCCTGGCCCCTGAAGGCGAAACCGCCGGCCGCTATCAGCAGCGCATGGCGCGGATTGGCCAGCAACTGGGTTCGCAGAAACTCGGTTATCGCCTGTACGCCTTGCCTCCGGGCATGCGCGGCAGTCCGTTTCACAGTCATCGGGTCAACGAAGAGATGTTCTACGTGGTGGCCGGGGAGGGCGAGGTGCGTCTTGGTACCGAGCGTTTTCCGATCCGCGAAGGCGATGTGATCGCTTGCCCGCCGGGCGGCCCGGAGAAGGCGCATCAGATCATCAATACCAGTCAGGCCGAACTGCGTTATCTGGCGGTGAGTACCCAGCAACAGCCGGAAATCTGCGAGTACCCGGATTCGAACAAGTATGCGGTGATGGATAACTTCAACGTCGATGCCGAGGGCAATGCCTCAGGTTTTGTGGCTGTGGCACGGCAGGCGGACGGTGTGGATTACTGGGATGGAGAGTAATGCGCAGATCCCTGTAGGAGTGAGCCTGCTCGCGATAGCGGTGTGTCATTAACGGTAATTTGACTGACACACCGCTATCGCGAGCAGGCTCACTCCTGCATTGGTTTTGTGTGGCTATTCGAGGCGGGCCAGACGCTCTTCCAGCGCGGCAATCCGCGCTTCCAGCTCTTCAATACGCTCAACCGAAACGCCACTGCTGGTACCGCGATCCGACGGGTTCTGCCGTGCCGCCATGATCGCCTCGCTATCCGCCGGATCACCCAGAGCATGGGTGTAGCGATCTTCGCGCTGCCCGGCCTGACGTGGAATCAGTACCGCCAGCCCCCGCGCAATCAAACGCTCAAGTTGATGCACCACCTGCTCGGTGTCTTCAAATTCATGCATGCGCCCACTGCGGGTCAGCAGTTCATTGACGGTTTGCGGGCCGCGCAGAAACATCAAACCGCTCAGAATCACTTGCGCCGGCACCAGCTCCAGCGCCTTGTCGACCTTGTGCTCCCAGCGGTCGGCACGACTGCCCATTACCAGTTTGGCGAAACCGCGACCTTCCAGTGCGCGCAGGCTCTGGCCGACCTGGCCCGGAGTCAGGTTCATCACCGGTTCGCGGCTGGTTTTCTGATTACACGCCGTGACCAGTGCATTCAGGGTCAGCGGATAGGTTTCCGGACTGGTGGCCTGTTTCTCGATCAACGAGCCGAGGATGCGAATCTCCGTGGCATTGAGCCGTGGCTCGTCGAAGGTGGATTCTGGTTCTGTGGTCATCGCGCGTTCCCTCTGCAGTCGAAGGCGCCTAGCCTAATCCTTGCCAAACAAAAGGCAAGCCGTGTGGTCATCAAGCATGGCTATAATCGCCTCCTTGTTCCACCCAGCCACCACACGAGACTGCCATGACCATTTCCCTGTACGCCGCATCTGTCCCGGTTTTTCAACAAATGCTCAACGCTTTGAGCGATGTGCTGAAAAAGGCTGAAGCCCACGCCACCGAGAAAAACATCGACCCGAACGCGTTCCTGCAGGCCCGTCTGTTCCCGGACATGTTCCCGTTGACCCGCCAGGTACAGATCGCCGTGGACTTCGCCAAAGGCGTTTCCTCGCGTCTGGCTGAAGTCGAAGTGCCGAAGTACGACGATACCGAAACCACCTTCGCCGAGCTGCAAGCTCTGATTGCCAAGGTGCTGGCCTACATCGGCGAGATCAAGCCAGAGCAGATTGATGGCAAGGAAGGCATTGAAATCGTCACCCGTCCGGGCACGCCGAAAGAAAAGCGCTTCAGCGGTCAGGCTTATCTGCTGACTTACGGTCTGCCGCAATTCTTCTTCCACGTCACCACCACTTATGCGCTGCTGCGTCATAACGGTGTTGAAGTGGGCAAGCGTGATTACATGGGTGCGTTCTAAAAAGTCAAAAGCCCCTCATCGGAACGCCGCCCGCCTAGCCCTCTCCCAGAGGGAGAGGGGACTGACGGTGTTGTTTGTTCGAGTTACACCGACCTGAACTATCAAGTCGAACTCAAGTCTTGAACAGCATACAAATCAGCTCCCTTTCCCCCTCGCCCCCCTTGGGGGGAGAGGGTTGGGGTGAGGGGGAAAAGATCTCAGCCACAAAAAAGCCCGCCAAGGTTCACACCATGGCGGGCTTTTCATTACAGCGAATATCAAGCCGTACGTTGGGCTTTCGCTTCTTCACCCAGGCACGCCGCTGCGGTAAACAGCACGTCAGTCGACGAGTTCAGCGCCGTCTCCGCCGAGTCCTGCAACACGCCAATAATGAAACCGACCGCCACCACCTGCATGGCAATCTCACTCGGAATGCCAAACAGGCTGCACGCCAACGGAATCAACAGCAACGAACCACCCGCCACACCCGACGCGCCACACGCGCAAATCGCGGCGACAACGCTGAGCAGAATCGCCGTCGGAATGTCCACGGCAATACCCAATGTGTGCACGGCCGCCAGCGTCAACACGGTAATGGTAATCGCCGCACCGGCCATATTGATGGTCGCGCCCAGCGGGATCGACACCGAATAGGTGTCTTCATGCAGGCCCAGACGCTTGCTCAATTCCAGATTGACCGGAATATTGGCCGCCGAGCTGCGGGTGAAGAATGCAGTGATACCGCTTTCACGCAGGCACTTGAGGGTCAGCGGATACGGGTTGCGACGCAGTTTCCAGAACACGATCAGCGGGTTCATCACCAGCGCGACGAACAGCATGCAGCCGAGTAGCACGGCCAGCAGGTGCGCGTAACCGATCAGCGCGCCGAAGCCGGACGTAGCCAGCGTCGAAGCCACCAGACCGAAAATGCCCAGCGGCGCGAAGCGAATCACCACTCGCACGATCAAGGTCACGCCGTTGGACAGATCACCCAGCACTTCGCGGGTGGTGTCGCCGGCATGGCGGATCGCGATGCCCATGCCGATCGCCCAGGCCAGAATGCCGATGAAGTTGGCGTTCATCAGCGCGCTGACCGGGTTGTCGACCACGCTCAACAGCAGGCTCTGCAGCACTTCGCCGATACCGCCCGGCGCCGTCACCGAAACGTTGTCGGTCGACAACACCAGGTGCGACGGGAACGCCATGCTCGCGACCACTGCCACGACTGCTGCCGCGAAGGTGCCCAGCAAATAGAGGAACAGGATCGGGCGGATATGGGTTTCCTGGCCGTGCTTGTGGTTGGCAATCGAGGCCATTACCAGCACGAACACCAGAATCGGTGCGACGGCTTTCAACGCCGATACGAATACTTTACCTATGAACGCCGTGCCTTTCGCCGCTTCCGGGGCGAACAGCGCCAGGGCGATACCGGCGATCAGGCCAATGAGGATCTGCGTGACCAGGCTGAGGTTCTTGAGGCGTTGCAATAGAGAAGGGGATGAAGCGGTCATAGCGGCATCTCTGATTTTTTATAGGGTGCAAGGTTGCGTAAAGCGATGGCAAAACAGGGGCAGACCACCGCCACGAACCGAAAGTGTTGACGCGACATCAACGCCAATAAGCCGGTCGTTGAACAGGCCGTACGTTTTTCAGGGCGCGGACTTTATCACAGCGTAGGCCTTATCCTTCAGGCATGTGACGATCTGCCACCGGATCAGGCAACAAAGTCGGCAGGTTTGTGCAAGTCAGCCCGGACACACTCTGTTAAGATTGCGCATCCTTATTTTCAAACTCTGCCAGCGGGCCTCCGGGTCAACGCTGGTGTCGTCGTTTTGCTGGAGTTGCGCATGCTGTTGCCCATTCTTCTGTTGTCCGCTGCCGGATTCACGGTGCTGACCACGGAATTTGTCATCGTCGGCCTGTTGCCGGCGATTGCCCGAGACCTCGCAGTCACCATCCCGCAGGCCGGGTTGCTGGTGACTTTGTTCGCCTTCACGGTGGCGATGTTCGGGCCTTTCCTGACCGCGTATTTCGCCCGCTTCGAGCGGCGCAAGCTGTTTATCAGCATCCTGATCATGTTTGGTCTGGCCAATACCGTGGCGGCGCTGGCGCCGAATATCTGGGTGATGGCGATTGCCCGGTTGATCCCGGCGCTCGGTCTGCCGGTGTTCTGGGCCTTGGCCAGTGAGACTGCCGTGGACATCGTCGGTCCGGATTTCGCCGGTCGCGCGATTGCCAAGATCGGCTTTGGCATTGTCTGCGCCACGGTGTTCGGCATTCCAGTCGGCACGCTGATTTCCGATGCGTTCGGCTGGCGCAGTGCCTTTGGGATTTTGGCGGTGATCGCTTTTGCCAAAGCCTTGTTGCTATTTGTTTATCTGCCGAAAACCAGCCTGCATCAGCATCAGGTCAGCTTCCGCTCGCAATTCAAAATCCTGCGCAGTCCGCTGATGATCGGCCATATCCTGCTGTCGATTCTGGTGTTCAGCGGCATGTTTACCGCTTACACGTATCTGGCCGACATTCTTGAGCGCCTCGCCGGGTTCAACGGCACTGTGGTCGGTTGGTGCCTGATGGCCTTCGGTGCAGTCGGGTTGATTGGTAACTCGCTGGGCGGTCGTGCGGTGGATAAGCATCCGCTGGGGGCGTCGGTGTTGTTCTGTGCGTTCATGATTGCCGGCATGGTCTCGCTGGTGCCGAACATTCATTCGCCGCTGGGCTTGGCGGTGGCGATGGGGATTTGGGGCGTAACCCAGGCTGCGTTGTTCCTGGTCAGCCACGTGCGCCTGATGAAAGCGGCGCCGGAAGCGCCGGCCTTTGCCGCCTCGTTGAACATCGCCGGGGCCAATCTGGGGATCGGCCTGGGCGCCATCGTCGGTGGTCGGGTCATCGACAGCGCGGGTCTGGGCTTCCTTGGCTTTGCCGCCGCCGGGTTCATTTTGCTGTCGGTGTTCCTCGCCATGGTGCTGATGACGCTCAAGCCGCGCGAAATGTGCGCCGAGGCCTCATAACGCGGTAAACAGCTCGCGTCGGGCACCTTCGGTAATCGCAACGATGCCGGGGTGCTTGACCTTGCGTTCCACCGAAATGGCGTAGAACGACTCGGTCACCGCGTCAGTCTGGCCAATCAGCTCGACGCCATACTGGCGCTTCACCTCATCGGCAATCACGCTCGGGCCGATAAAAATCCCGCTGCCGGATTGGCCGAAGGCCTGCATCAAGGCACTGTCATCGAACTCGCCGACAATTTGCGGCTGGATCTGCTGCTCGGCAAACCAGCGCTGCAAGCGGCTGCGCACCACGGTTTCCGGCCCGGGAATCAACAGTGGTGCACCGTGCAGACTGCGCGGGAAATCCTGGCCGTATTTGGCTGCCAGTTCCGGGGTGGCGAAAAAACTGATCCCGCACTCACCGAGCTTTTGGCTATAGCCCTTGATGTCGAGGTGCGAGGGCATCGGGCTGTCGGAAATCACCAGGTCCAGACGCTGGATGGCCAGATCGGCGAGCAAACGTTCGAGCTTGTCTTCGCGGCAGGTGATGCGCAGTGGTTCGTTCAGCTCCATGGTCGGTGCGATCAGGCGATAGACGATGGATTTCGGCACCACGTCTGCCACGCCGACGCGGAACAGGATCTGTTGTTCGTTGGGTTGCGCGCGCAGCATCAGTTCCAGTTCGCCACCCAGCTGAAACATTTGCTCGGCGTAGGGCAGGGCTTGGCGTCCGGCTTCGGTCAATTCGAGTTGCCGGCCGACCCGTCTGAATAACTCGATGCCATACGTCTGTTCGAGCAGTGAAATTTGCCCGCTGATGGTTTGTGGCGTCAGGTTCAGTTGCTCGCAGGCGCGCACGATGCTGCCGGTCTTGGCTACGACCCAGAAGTAATGCAGTTGTCGATAATTGAGCATGACGTTCTACAGTTCGTGAAAACCGAAGTATAGCCGCTAAAAATACGAATTTTCCTGAAGTGTTCATCTCCCTAGAATGCCCAGCCATCGACGGCTGGTCTGTGACCCTGTCTGTTCATTCGAAGGAAGCCTCATGAAATACACCATCCCAGCATTGATGTTTACGTCTTTACTGCTTCTGGCCGGTTGCGATCAGGCCGAGAAAAGCGCTCAGCAACTGATGGGCAAGGCTGCCGAAAGCGCCAAGCAAGCGATCGACGACACCCACAAAGCCGCCGAGCAAGCACTCAGCGATGCCACCGGCGGGCTGATCGAGAAGAAAGAAACACCGGAAAAAGATGCGGAAAAATCCGAATCTTCCTCCAAGACCATCTAATTCGTCTTACACAGAGTCAGGACTGACCCATGGAATATCTGTTACAGCTCGCCGCCAGCCCCACCGCCTGGGTTGCTTTGGCCACCTTGGTGGTGATGGAAATCGTGCTCGGCATCGATAACCTGATCTTTATCTCGATCCTGACCAACAAGCTGCCCAAGCAGTACCAGCAGAAAGCGCGCCGCATCGGTATCGGTATGGCGTTGATTCTGCGTCTGGCACTGTTGAGCACCATCGCCTTCATCGTGCAGCTGACTGCGCCGGTGATCGAGATTCTGGGCCAGGCGTTCTCCTGGAAGGACATGATCCTGATTGCCGGTGGTCTGTTCCTGGTCTGGAAGGCCACGACTGAAATCCATCACAGCATGGACCCGGCGCCGGAAGATCCGAAGTCGGCGACCTCGACGGTTACCCTGGGTTTTGCCGCCGCTATCGGTCAGATCCTGATGCTCGACATGGTGTTCTCGATCGACAGCATCATTACAGCGGTCGGCATGACTGAACACTTGCCGATCATGATCATCGCGGTGGTGGTGTCGGTACTGGTGATGCTGTTTGCTGCTGAGCCGCTGGCCAAGTTCATCAACGACAACCCGACGGTGGTGATGCTGGCTCTGGGCTTCCTGATCATGATCGGTATGACCTTGATCGCTGAAGGCTTCGGTGCCCACGTACCGAAAGGTTATGTGTATGCGGCGATGGCGTTCTCGGCAGCGATTGAAGTGCTGAACATGATGTCGCGTCGGGCGAGGCAGAAGAAACTGGCTGAGCAGGCGTAACTGCTGAAAGTACAAAAACCGCCTGAACTCTTAGAGATCAGGCGGTTTTTTTTGATTCAAGATTTGCAGTGTGGAATAGATCCAGCCCCTCACCCCAGCCCTCTCCCAAGGGAGAGGGAGCCGATCTGCGTGGTTTTTAAACCTGAGTTCGGCTCGATATTTCACGTCGATGTATTTCTCAATAGCGACTCGATCAGTCCCCTCTCCCTCCGGGAGAGGGCTAGGGTGAGGGGCTTTTGCTTTTAAAGTTTGGCCTCAGTGCGCAGTTGCGTGACGCGGGCTGTGCTTCTCGGTTTTCTCAACCGCAGCAGGCTGAACCGGATGATGGTGGCGCCGCGAAATTCGCAGCACGCCCCACAACATGGCAGCCGCCACGGCCAGCCAGCCGGCAATCAACATCACAATGGTCATGGTCAGGCTCATCAGTGCCTCCTCTTCGCCCTGCATCGGGCGCACGCTTTTTCAATTCGCTCTGTTTCAGTGACAGTCTAGACAATGGGGTGTTTCAGACTATTGACCAAAGGTCGATTGCGACCAATCAGTTTGCTCTATGCAATCGATGGGTCTGCCGCTTAAGGCTATACCGCAGCCTGGCGCGGCCCTATGATCGCAGGCGTTGCCGGAACACGATGACCGGCGTCTGAACAGAGAGTGATGATGGTGCAGGTATTTTCTCGAATTCGTGCGGCGCTGCTGGTGGCGGGTTGCGCGGCCGTGTTGGCCGGATGTGCAGGCAGTGTCGCGCCCGAGGTCAAGCGTCTGCCGGAGCGGGTCGAACTCAGCGGCACGTTCTATCGCGGTGAAGCCAATCAAAGCGGGCCGCAAGTGCTGGCTAGCCTGTTGTCGCAGCAGGGCATCGTGATTACCCCGGGGCTGCTCGAGAAACCATTGCACCTGCCGGGTGCCGAAGACCAATTGCAGCAGAATCTACAAAACCTTGCCCGTGAGTACGGCATGGTGGTGTACCCGCTGGACAGCAAGCTGCCAGCGCTGTTGAAGCAAGTGGCAGCGGGTTATCCGGTGATGGTGCGTTTCAGCGAGGGTTCGGCATTCTGGGCCGAACCGCGTTACGCGATCCTGTCCGGCTACGACCGCAATAAGCAGAAAGTGTTGCTGCGCGCCGGCATGAACCGTCGCGAGCTGATGAGTTTCAGTTCCTTTGAGTCGGCACTGGAAAAGTCCGGTGGCTGGGCCGTGCTGATTCAGAAACCGTCGCAGATCCCCGCAGCCGTCGACCGACAGCGCTGGCTCAAAGCGGCGGATGATCTGGCTCAGGCCGGTCAGGAAAACGAAGCGGCGCAGGCGCGAAAGGCGCTGGCAGCCCACTGAGTCTCCGTTCGTCATTTGCCGGGCACGACTGCGCCCGGCAAGCCTCCTACGAATAGAACCCGCTTTCCGCGGGTGAATCAGGAGGCGATATGACAGATTCCCAAGCACCGAAAGGCCCGCATTCGTCCGAGCATTCTTCGGGAGATGATCTGGGGTTTGATCCGGACTCGCCCGACCTCGATGATCCGCAAGTCGATCCTGTCGGCCCCGCCAAGGCGCCTCTCGACGTTGAGCCAGGCGAAGACCCCAGGAAACCAGCCAAACCCTGCGATCCCCTGGCTGATCTGAAACCTTGATGCGAGGTGCGTATGAGTACTGATTCAAGCTTCGACGACCATAAACCCGACAGTGTGCCCACCACGCCAGAGCCGGAGATTGATCCGGTGCTGGACCCGGACAGCCCGCTGCGCGACCCGATGGCCCGGCCTAATGTGCTGACACCCGAGCCTGCACGGGATCCGAGTGCAGGCGATGGCATTCCTGATGACGACAAGATGCCGCTGCCCAATGACTGAAATGCAGGCGAAAAAAAGCCCCGAGGATTCGGGGCTTTTTCCTGTGCGACGGGTTACTTGGAGGCTTCAACCACGCCGCTCTGGCGCGATTTGAGGTTTTTCTGCGCCTTGTATTGTTGAGCCACGGCTGGGACGTTGGCGCTCCTGCCGGTTTCCACCCAACTGCGGATGCGGCTGGCATCGGCAAAGTGGGTGTACTTGCCGAACGCGTCGAGAATCACCAAAGCGACCGGGCGATTGCCCATTTTCGTCACCAGAACCAGGCAATGCCCGGCGGGGTTGGTGAAGCCGGTTTTAGTGATCTTGATGTCCCAGTCGGCTTTATTGACCAAGTGATCGGTATTACGGAAACCCAGGGTGTAATTGGGTTTACGGAACGACACGGTTTTTTCCTTGGTGGTGGTCAGTTCGCTGAGGAGCGGATACTTATGCGCGGCCACCAGCAACTTACTCAGGTCGCGGGCGGTAGAAACGTTACGCTCCGACAGGCCTGTCGGTTCGACGAAATGCGTGCTGGTCATGCCCAGTGCCTTGGCTTTGGCGTTCATCGCCGCGATAAAGGCGGCGTAGCCTCCCGGGTAGTGGTGCGCGAGGCTGGCGGCCGCGCGGTTCTCCGAAGACATCAAGGCGATCAGCAGCATCTCGCGGCGCGGCAGTTCACTCTTGAGTTTGACTCGGGAAAACACACCGCGCATTTCCGGTGTGTTGCTGATATCGACATTGATCCATTCGTCCATGTTCTGCCGGGCTTCAACCACTACCAAACCGGTCATCAACTTACTGACGGAGGCAATCGGTACGATCACGTCAGGGTTGCTGGAGTAGATGACTTTGTTGGTCTGCATATCCATGAGCAGGGCGCTGCCGGAGGCGATCTTCAAGGTCGAAGCGTCGCGCGGGGCAGCGGTGGTTTCCGCAGCGTTGATCGTTGGCGTGATGAATGTGCCTGTAAAAGCAAAAAACAGGCTCAGAATCGAAAGACGAATTTTCACGCGGGCGAACTCATAAAGGTTGGATATTCCGTTAGTTTGTAACGGGTTATTTCTTCAAAGCGTCGCATTCTAGGAGTATGGCTGAAGATCTGTCGATGGTTGT
>Ga0163161_10000429_pt1 | contig 35217 bp, 28 predicted proteins | sample S45metaG_FD_129847 | JGI IMG/M metagenome (GOLD analysis project Ga0163161, IMG submission 129847) | Switchgrass rhizosphere microbial communities from Kellogg Biological Station, Michigan, USA - S4-5 metaG | ecosystem: Host-associated > Plants > Roots > Rhizosphere > Soil | place: USA... | reverse complement strand
CAGCGGCCCAGGTGGTTACGTAGCTGCAATCAGAGCTTCTCAATTGGGACTAAAAGTTGCAATTGTTGAGCGTGAATCATTAGGTGGTATTTGTTTAAACTGGGGCTGTATCCCTACTAAAGCCCTTTTAAAAAGCGCGCAGGTTTTCGAATATATTAATCATGCTGCTGATTACGGAATCACGACTGCCGGTGCAACTGCTGATTTCGCAGCAGTGGTAAAACGCAGCCGTGGTGTTGCAGACGGGATGAGCAAAGGCGTTCAGTTTTTAATGAAAAAAAATAAAATTGACGTTATTATGGGTACTGGTAAAGTAAAACCAGGAAACAAATTAGAAGTTAAAGGTGCCGATGGTTCTCAACAGGAACTAAGTGCAAAAAATATCATCATCGCTACAGGGGCACGTTCGAGAGAATTGCCTAACCTGAAACAGGATGGTAAAAAAATTATTGGTTACCGCCAGGCCATGGTCCTTCCCGAATTGCCAAAAAGCATGGTCGTGGTAGGTTCTGGTGCTATTGGTGTAGAGTTCGCTTATTTCTATGCCACTATGGGTACCAAAGTAACCATCGTCGAGTTTATGGATAACGTTGTTCCGGTTGAGGATGAAGACGTTTCTAAACAATTATTACGCAGCTTGAAAAAAGTGGGTATCGATGTCATGACTTCAGCAAGCGTTGAAGCGGTTGATACCAGCGGTGCAGGCTGTAAGGTTTCTGTTAAAACAGCTTCGGGTATGCAGACCATCGAAGCCGATATCGTGCTTTCTGCTGCCGGTATTGTAGCCAACATCGAAAACATTGGTTTAGAAGAAACCGGTATTAAAACTGAAAAAGGTAAAATCGTTACCGATGAGTTCTACAACACATCAGTTAAAGGATATTATGCCATTGGTGATGTAGTTGGCGGACAAGCCTTGGCGCACGTGGCTTCAGCAGAAGGTATCATCTGTGTAGAAAAAATCGCTGGTCAGCATGCTGAACCATTAGATTACAACAATATCCCGGGCTGTACTTATTGCACACCGGAAATTGCTTCTGTGGGTTATACCGAAAAAGCGGCAAAAGCGGCTGGTTACGAATTGAAAATCGGTAAGTTCCCGTTCTCAGCTTCAGGTAAAGCAAGTGCTGCCGGTGCTAAAGATGGTTTCGTGAAATTAATTTTCGATGCCAAATACGGAGAATTATTAGGCGCACACATGATCGGTACCAACGTTACCGAAATGATTGCCGAAATCGTAGTGGCACGTAAACTGGAAACTACCGGACATGAAATGATTAAATCTGTTCACCCTCACCCTACCATGAGCGAAGCCATTATGGAAGCTGCCGCTGATGCCTACGGAGAAGTGATACACTTATAAGGCAGAAGGTTTAAAGGTAGAAGGCAAAAGGCTCAAAACCAAAAGTGCAACAAATATCACAAAAACCCTTTAGCTAATCCTAAAGGGTTTTTGTATTTTTAACCGATTCCCGTCTCGATACTTGATACTAATTACTTCATACTCGGCACTAATTACTTGATACCCGACACTAACTACTTGATACTATAAAAAATGAAACTCCACACCATAAACTCAGGCTTATTTAAATTAGACGGCGGTGCCATGTTTGGCGTTGTACCAAAATCCATCTGGCAAAAAACCAACCCGGCCGATGCGAACAACCTGTGCACCTGGGCCATGCGCCTGCTTTTAATTGAAGAAGGTAATCAATTGATTTTAGTGGATACCGGCATTGGAAATAAGCAGGATGAAAAATTTTTCAGTCATTATTACCTGCATGGCGATGATTCTACAGAAAAATCACTGGCAAGTCTGGGTTTCAGTACAGCAGATATTACCGATGTTTTCCTCACCCACCTCCACTTCGATCATGTGGGTGGCGCAGTGATAAGAGAAAATGAAAAACTGGCACCAGCCTTTAAAAATGCCACTTACTGGAGCAACGAAAAACACTGGCAGTGGGCTGTAGAACCGAATGCAAGAGAAAAAGCTTCCTTCCTGAAAGAAAACATTCTTCCGATCCAGGAAAGCGGACAACTTAAATTTATTGCCGAAGAAGAAAATATCGAATGGCAAAAAAACATCAACATTGGTTTCGCCTATGGCCATACTGATGCCATGATGTTGCCAAAAATCAATTACAAGGGAAAAACCATCGTATACATGGCCGATCTTTTGCCTTCGGTGGGTCACCTTCCCCTACCCTACGTAATGGCTTACGACATGTTCCCTTTAAAAACCCTGACCGAAAAACAAGCCTTTTTAGAAGAAGCCGTTAACAATAACTATATACTATATTTAGAGCACGATCCGGTTAACGAATGCTGCACCTTGCAACGTACAGAAAAAGGAATCCGCGTTGCGGAAACCTTCAACCTGAACGACATTTAAATGATCAGGCCAGCTATACCCAGTGACGCAGCAGAAGTTGTACCCTTGATTATTCAGGCAATGGGTCCGCTTGCGCATAAATTAACCAATGTTAAAGACGATGAGCTGATTAATGAAATATTTATGCACTTTTTTAAACAGCCAGGCAATCAATACAGTTACGAAAACACCCTGGTTTTTGAAGAGGAAGGCAAAGTGATCGGATCTTTAAATGCTTATGATGGCGGAAAACTGCTCGAACTCCGCAAACCATTCCTTAATTATGTAAGTGAACATTACCATGCAATTGAACTTCATCAAGGCACAGAAACCGAAGCCGGAGAGTTTTACCTGGATAGCATCAGTGTACATCCATCAGCCCAGGGAAAGGGAATTGGAAAACAATTGATCAAAGCCGGTATCAATTGGGCTAAAAAACTTGGCCACCATACCATTGGCCTCTTGGTAGAGCAAAATAATGAAAACGCATTCAGGCTTTACGAAAAAATGGACTTTGTTATCCAAAACGAAAAGCAATTTATGGGCGGCTTGTATCACCACATGCTTTTTAAGATCAAATAATTAGCCTCTGGTTTATCAGCTCTTCACCGCTAAACGCTTTTCGCCAAACGCTCCCCGCTAAGCGCTTCCCAAATTTATTTCCATTTTTATTTGTATTTAATCTAAATAATACCAATTTTTGTAACCGATGGAAAAAGCATGTATCGATATTAACGAACTGGTTAACGTATTCTCAAATACCCATGGTTCTATTTATCAGTCAGATAAATTAAATTGCTTTTATGTAGATTTTGGCGGCAAGTTTGCCCGCTTTAACTGCCTGTCGCTACAAAAATTGAAAAAGGTGGTAGAAGATATCGATATCGAAGCACTCCTTTTAAATACCCACAAAGCTGATTTCGAACTGGTAACCTTTAACGGCTGCGAACACATTTATCTGTTAAGCGCATTGGAAATCGTTGCCTTAAAAGATTTGTTACAGGGCACCTTTACCATGTTCAAGCTAAACCATATCATTAGCGATTGCCTTTATCGGTTGGTGTATTAGTTGGTTCATTAGCCATTAGTTCTTGATCACTGCAAACTGGAAATTGCCAATGGAGAACTTTCACCCGGTTAACTGACGCCAAACGCCCTACTCCAAACGCCAGATTGATTCATTGATAACCGTAAACTGAAAATTGCCAGCTGAAAACTGATCATTATCCCCTGATCCTCAACCACTATCCGTTTCGCGTTATTCCATCATCCATCTCACCTCATCCATCTTCCTTTCTCCCTTATTTAAACTCATTACAAATAACTAATTATCAGCAATTTAGACTAATTTCATATAGCAAATAAATTAGTTTAGCGAACAATTTCCGTTTACATTTGTAGTGTTATTAAAGTACAGAAATATGAAAGATCTAATGCGTATCAAATGTTTAATATCTCAGGATATCGAAACATTATTAAATCAGCAAATCAAAAAAGAAGCTCATTCTTCATCACTATATTTATCAATGTCATCTTGGTGCGACCAAAATGGATTCGACTTTTCAGCAGATTATTTTTTAAAGCAATCTGAAGAAGAAAGGGTACATCAGTTAAAACTGTTCAAATACGTTTTGGATATGGGCGGAAACGCAATATCTCCTGAAGTATCGGGCATCAAAACGGAGTTCGCAGGTTTTAGGGAAGTTTTCGAAGATGCTTTAGAAGCAGAGATCGCAATTACCCAAAGCTTTAAAAACATAGCTGCAAGATGTCATAAAGAACAGGATTTTGTAACCATGGAATTCTTAAACTGGTTCTTAAAAGAGCAACGCGAAGAAGAATACAAAGCACGCAGAGCTTTAGAATTGTTCGAAGTGATCGGCGAAGAAGGTACCGGAAGATGGGAAATTGATAAACATGTGAACAAAATCACCTATTCAGAAGCATAACAACAACAAAACATATATTGAAAAGCTATCCCGGTTAACACCTGGATAGCTTTTTTTTTTACTTAGAACCCTTACGGAATCGTCATTGCGAGAAGGCTTTTCCGCCGACGAAGCCTGCCTGCTGCAGCAGGCAATCTTTACAGCAAAAAATATTAGCATGATAGATTGCTTTCCCGAAACTTCGGGATTCCTTCTCGCAATGACGATTTATATATATAGCCTGTCATTTTAGCGTTCGCATACATTCCCGGTCTGCGAGGGGGATACATGAGCACAGCAATTTTGCCGCGTTAACACAACCCATTAAAACATTCTGCTTAATCTGCGTTTCTTATCTCTTTGAATCTGCGGAAAAAACCTTAAACATCGTCCCCGTTTGTAACGGGGATGCACGAGAACAGCGATTTTATCGCGCTAAAATAATTCTTACCCCTTAATTAGCAATCTGCGTTTTTGATCTTTTTAAATCTGCGGGAAAAACCTCACCTCGTTTCCCGCTGATCACGCAGAAAAAGATACAGTTCTAAAGCGATTATACCTAAACAAAAAAGATGATAAAAAGAAAAGCTCCAATAAACTGGAGCTTTCTTAGTTTAGGTTGTTTGGTTTATGTTGATTATGAATAAGTCTTGAAAGTTTTATAAAAAAAGCGCCGTTACCAGCGCTTTTTTTAAACCAAATATATAATAATAATTAACGAGCATTACAAAAGTACGAACTTTATCCATATTAGCAAGTATTTTTATCAAAAAAATTAAATATTTTAATAAAAAAATCATAAAACACTAAAATACAGACACAAAAACTAATTTAAAAACACATAATTAGTTTAAAAATTAATTTTTTATACAAAAAAAATAGTTTTTATCTTACAAAATCATAATTTAAGGGAATATTTAAGCAAAATGATAGAAGATTTTATTAAAAATTACTTTAATCATCCCAAAACTTACGATGAAATGTTCCTAAATGGTGATCATTACCGGGATCACTATTTAAATTTCATCAGCAATTTCTCTAAAGAATCGCTCGATAACCTCAACAAAAAGGAAGAACTCGCCAAAAAACTCTTCATGAGCCAGGGCATTACCTTTACGGTATACGATAGTGGTGAAGGCATTGAGAAAATCTTCCCCTTCGACATTATTCCCAGAATAATTACCTCAACGGAATGGAATTTTATCGAAAAAGGAATAAAACAGCGTTTAAAAGCATTAAATCTTTTCTTAAAAGATGTTTACAGCAATCAATTTATCTTAAAAGACAAAATTGTACCTATAAACGTAATTTATTCCTGCCCGCATTTCTTAAGGGAGATGCACAATGTAAATGTATTACACGATATCTATATCCATATCGCAGGCATCGACCTGATCAGAGACCACGACGGTACTTTTTATGTGCTGGAAGATAACCTGCGTACGCCATCTGGCGTAAGTTACATGCTTGAGAACAGGGAAATTACCAAAAGGCTGTTTCCTGACCTCATCCCGCAATGCGGTGTAAGAAGTGTAACCGAATACCCTTCCTTATTGTATAAAAACTTAATGTCGCTCTCGCCAAGGGCGGTTTCTAACCCAACAATCGTATTGTTAAGTCCGGGCATGTACAATTCTGCCTATTACGAACACACCACCCTGGCCCGTTTAATGGGTGTAGAACTGGTTGAAGGACGCGATTTGGTGGTTAAAGATCAAAAGGTATTTATGAAAACCACCACCGGACTGCAACAGGTAGATGTAATTTATCGCCGTGTAGACGACGACTATCTCGATCCCCTGGTATTTAACCCCAACAGTGTATTGGGTGTTGCCGGTTTAATGGGCGCTTACCGCAAAGGCAATGTGGCCATCATCAATGCGGTTGGCAATGGCGTGGCTGATGACAAAGCCGTTTACACCTATGTTCCCGACATGATCAGGTATTACCTGAACGAAGAACCCATTTTAAAGAATGTACCCACTTACCAGTTGAGCAATCCCGATGAACTCGAATATGTATTTGCGAACATCAATAGCATGGTGATCAAAAAAACCAATGGAAGCGGTGGTTACGGCATGTTAATGGGACATGCGGCAACCGAACAGGAAACCGAAGAATACAAAATTGAAGTATTAAAAGATCCACGCAATTTTATTGCACAGCCCACCATCAGCCTGTCCTCTGCTCCATGTTTTATCAACGGAAAACTGGCACCACGAAGAATTGACCTCCGCCCTTTCGCCCTTAATGGACCAGATGGCATCTCGATTGTTCCCGGCGGACTCACCAGGGTGGCCTTAAAAGAAGGTTCGCTGGTGGTAAACAGCTCGCAGGGCGGCGGCAGTAAAGATACATGGGTTTTAACTTCTTAGAATACAGAATATGTTAAGTAGAGTTGCTTCAAGCTTATATTGGTTAAGCAGATATGTTGAGCGCAGCGACGGTATGCTGCGCATGTTAAAAATAAATTACGCTTCCTCACAAGATACCATACAGGAATTTACCTGGAAGCCGGTCATCAGGATCTTTTCATCAGATGACGAAAATGAATTATTGAATATCCAACACGACAGCCGCGCCGTGATTGAGTACCTGTTGTTAAACCGCGAAAATCCGAATTCAATCCTGAACATTGTTACCCTCGCCCGCGAAAACGCCAGAAGTGTTCAGGAACATATCCCGAAAGATTTATGGCAATGCCTGAATGAATATTACCATACGGTAAAGGACGAAAAATTACTCTGGTATGTCCAGAAGGATGATCCTGTTACCGCTTTGGATATCCTGATCAAACAGGTGATGTTGTATAACGGAACGGCCGATAGCGCAATGGAACGTGGCGAAAGCAGAAGTTTTATGAATATTGGCAAACACCTCGAAAGAAGTATCCAGTCGGTTGATATTTTGGACATTAAATTCAGTTCCATCAGCAGCAACCCCGATCTGCTGACCGATATCTCCTACTGGAAACATTTATTGCTTTCCTTAGGCGGTTACGAACTGTACCTGAAAACCTATCGGCAGGGTTTCGATGCGAAAAACATCATCGAACTCGCCATGCTCAATGATGATTTCCCTCGGTCGGCATTGTACGCCATGAACAATATCGAAAGATACTTTAACCGCTTAAAAAGCGAAAGCAATATCATCCACTATAACAATCTGTCATTTAAGATAGGCCGTTTAAAAAGCATGATTACCTACAGCTCGGTGAATACGATGAATGAAGAACAACTGCACCATTACCTTGCCGAAATCAGGACCGAGCTTTTCGGGATTGGAAACCTGTTAAATGAATATTATTTTGCAAATTCATAAGATTATAAATTTTTAAACACAGATCAACACCAGTCAATACAGATATTCTTCCAATCCATCTGAGATAAAATAGAACAACAGCCAATATGCCAGTTTTTAAAATCAAACATATCACCAATTACAAATACGAACTGCCAGTACGCGATAGCGCGAACCAGATTATTTTATTTCCCATTAAAGATGACTATCAGAAAGTGGTAAAACACGACCTGAATATCTCCGGAAGTCCGGAAATAGAAATCTTTATCGATTATTACGGAAATGAAGTGGGCACCTTCACCCAAAACGAACCACATACCCAACTGAAAATCTTTTCAAAGGTAAGTGTAGAAACTTTTGCCAAACCCCTGCCACAGGACGATATGTTCAGCAGCGAACAATGGAACAGTTTGACGGCACTGAAATATGAAGTACCCTATATTGATTATTTACGTCAGGAAAGTTTCGACGGCATTGTCCAGCTTAAAGAAACTGCTTTAGCCATTAAGGGACCTGAAGATACGCCCTACCAAACCGCGATAAAGTACTGTGCCGATGTCTTCAATAATTTCGAATACATTAAGGGGGTAACCGCAGTTGACACAACCATTAACGAGATATTGAAACTTAGGGCAGGCGTCTGTCAGGATTTTGCACATGTATTAACCGCGATGCTGCGTTTAACCGGTATCCCGGCCAGGTATGTAAGCGGTTACATCTGTCCCAACAGAGATGGCATGCGGGGCGAAGGCGCTACCCACGCCTGGGCAGAAGCCTATCTTCCCGAATATGGCTGGCTGGGTTTAGACCCTACCAATAACTGTATCGTAAACGAAAACCACGTTCGCCTCGCAGTAGGCCGGAACTTTACCGATTGCTCGCCCGTAAAAGGCGTATACAAAGGTGGTTTCGAACATATCATGGAAGTAAACGTTTCAGTGGGTTACAATGACGAAGACTTTAACGACAGCGAAACCTATTTCCAGCCAAAAGAAGTGAACTATACCAAACCTTCAGGAACCGTAACCACCGCCAGAACACAAAACAGCTACCAACAATATATGGAAGCGATGCAACAACAACAGCAGCAGCAACAGCAGTAGTTTGGAGTCGGGCGTTTGGAGTTTGGAGCAGACTACTGATTAAAAAACTGAAAACTGTGTATTGAAAACTGTCAACTGATCAACTTTTTTTCTAAATTTGCGCCTTTTACAAATAACAATATGATTAAGAGACAGCAAATTAAAGAATTATTAAAGTCGACAGCATTTGACACAGAAGTAACGGTTATGGGATGGGTAAGAACTTTCCGTAATAATCAGTTTATTGCATTAAATGACGGGTCTTGCATGAGCAATATCCAGGTAGTGATCGATTTTAATAATTTACCTGATGAGCTGTTAAAAAGAATCACCACTGGTGCGGCCATTTCTGCAACCGGTAAACTGATCGAATCGTTAGGTAAGGGGCAACCGGTGGAGATTAAAGCCACGAGTGTAGAAATACTAGGTGACAGCGACCCTGAAAAGTTCCCATTGCAGCCTAAAAAACACAGTTTAGAGTTTTTACGCGAAATTGCGCACCTGCGTTTCCGTACCAATACCTTTAATGCCGTTTTTAAAGTACGCCATGCTTTGGCTTTTGCTATTCACCAGTTTTACAACGAACGCGGTTTCGTATACATGCACACCCCTGTAATTACAGCAAGTGATGCAGAAGGTGCCGGTGAGATGTTTAAGGTAACCACTTTAGATTTCGACAATACCCCACGTACAGAAGATGGTAAGGTAGATTTCTCGCAGGATTTCTTTGCCCGTGCCACCAATTTAACCGTATCTGGTCAGCTGGAAGGTGAGTTAGCGGCAATGGCTTTCGGACAGATTTATACTTTCGGACCAACCTTCAGGGCTGAAAACTCGAATACCACCCGTCACCTGGCAGAATTCTGGATGATTGAACCTGAAGTGGCCTTTGCCGATTTGGAAGACAACATGCAGCTTGCAGAAGATATGATGAAGTATGTAATTAAATATGCTTTAGACAACTGCAAGGATGAATTGGAATTCTTAAATACGCGTTTAGCCGAAGAGGATAAACAAAAACCACAGAACGAACGCAGCGAATTTAGCTTGCTGGAGAAACTGGATTTCTGTTTGGCAAACGATTTTGAGCGTTTAACTTATACAGAGGCGATCAGGATTTTAAAATCTTCTAAGCCAAACCAAAAGAAACAGTTTAAATACCTGATTGACGAATGGGGTGCTGATTTACAAAGCGAGCACGAACGTTACCTGGTAGAAAAACACTTTAAAAAACCGGTAATCCTAACCGATTATCCTGCAGATATCAAATCGTTCTACATGCGCCAGAACGAACCAGATGCCGAAGGCAGACAAACAGTTGCCGCGATGGACATCTTATTCCCGGGTATCGGAGAAATGATCGGTGGATCGCAACGTGAAGAGCGTTTAGACCGCTTAACCAAACGTATGGAAGCATTAAACATTCCGCAGGACGAACTTTGGTGGTATTTAGATACCCGCCGTTTCGGATCGGCACCACACGCTGGTTTTGGTTTAGGTTTCGAACGTTTGGTATTGTTTGTTACCGGAATGACCAACATCCGTGATGTCATCGCTTTCCCAAGATTCCCGAAAAACGCAGAGTTTTAGGGAAGACTTACGAAGTGGGCCACCGTATGAGTCCTTTAGACTTCGTAAGTCTAAACAGAAAAAGGATTCGAGTTTTAAAAACTTGAATCCTTTTTTACGTCATACTGATCCGATAGCTATCGGATTTGTTTCAGTATCTATCATGCTATAAAGATCCTGAGCTGAATCCGATAGCTATCGGATCAGGATGTCGACACAATGATCGCACAACAACTGAGGTTTTACTTTACATCGTCCCAGCGGGACGTCTCCTGGGTAGAACCACCAATTGCAAAATTGGTGGTTTCGTTCCGTAGGAACGTTTGGTGAGTTACACATTAATAGTTCCCCCACCCATGCCAAATAAACCCGATTGCAGCGAGCATACCGATCCTTCATCGGTATAAAGCGTAAAGCGGGACAAAACAAACCCAAGCACTACTGCACCTGCTTTTCAAAAAAACAAATAGCCCTATAACCAAAAAAGTCAAGCTTAAAACGCTTGACTTCCTTTATACTTCCTAAGGCTATGCCATTCTATCTGCCGTCATCATGCATCGTATCCCCATACGGATTGGCATGTGCATAATCTATAGCCGATACCTTATAATCAGTCGGTGCAAAGCTGGCCGAAGTGCTCAGTGCCATCCCCAGTTCGTAACGGGTTGGATAAGGCGTTTGCAACAAACTGCCCGCAGGGATATACGGGAAACTCTCTAAATAACTTTGCATCACACTCGGACTCACCCTCCTGTTGATATAAGCCCTGCTCAACTGATGTGTCTCCCTTAAACCCGCAGCACCCAACAACTCTACAGCACTGGCTACGGTAAGGTTATGGAAATTCTTCACACGAACGGTTTTATCCTCTACCACAAGGCCTTTCATTAAACTCTGGTCTTGCGTGGCTACACCCGTAGGGCAGGTATTGCTGTTACACTCCAAAGCCTGGATACAGCCCAAGGCAAACATCATTCCGCGGGCAGCATTACACATATCGGCACCCAATGCGATATTTTTAACCAGATCGAAACCTGTGGCCACTTTGCCGGAAGCAATAATTTTTATGTGTTTCTTTAAATCGAAACCATTTAACACGTCATATACAAAGGCCACACCTTCGCGCAATGGCATACCCACCGAATTCGAAAACTCCTGTGGCGCTGCCCCTGTTCCACCTTCGCCACCATCAACGGTAATAAAATCAGGATAAATCCCGGTTTCGATCATCGCTTTACAAATGGCATAAAACTCGCTCTTGCGACCGATACAAAGTTTAAAACCAACCGGTTTACCACCCGATAAATCGCGGAGTTTTTTAACAAATTCGATTAAACCGATCGGTGTATTAAAGGCAGAATGCGCAGGCGGCGACAATACATCTTTGCCTTCGGGCACCAAACGGATCCTGGCTACCTCTGGCGTTACTTTTTTGGCCGGCAACATTCCCCCATGACCCGGTTTTGCGCCTTGCGAAAGTTTGATCTCAATCATTTTTACCTGATCGGTTTGTGCCCTTTCGGCGTAAGCGTCATAATTAAACGTTCCATCGGCATTACGGCAACCGAAATAACCTGTACCGATCTGCCAGATTAAATCGCCACCCGGCTGACGGTGATAATCGCTGATTCCCCCTTCGCCGGTATTGTGGGCAAAGTTGCCCATTTTTGCACCGCCATTTAAGGCCAAAATTGCATTCTGGCTTAAGGAACCAAAACTCATGGCCGATATATTATAGATACTCGCAGAATAAGGTTTTTTACAATCTGGTCCGCCAACGGTAACACGAGGATCTAAATTTAGCTCATGGTGCGAAATGGCCGCAATACTATGGCTTAACCACTCGTAACCATTGTCGTACACGTTTAACTGCGTACCGAAAGGGATGGTATCGTTATCTTTTTTAGCGCGTTGATAAATCAATGAGCGGTTTAAACGGTTATAAGGCGTACCATTGGTATCGCTCTCTACAAAATATTGGTAAACTTTCGGCCTTAACTCCTCCATAAAATACCTTAGCCGGCCAAAAACCGGATAATTTCTTACGATACTGTGTTTGGGCTGGTATAAATCGTACACACCGAGGATAACAAATGGACCTGTAAAAAGGAATGTCCACCATAAAAAGGGATGGTACAAGCCCAGCATAACGGTTAGGGCAACTAAAAAAGCGGCAATGGCGACGAAAGCTTTTCTCATAATATTAGATTAGCGTATGTTTTGTTAGTACAAAGATTAGGATTATTAAACAACTGACACCATTAATTTGTTATTTTTACGCTATGCTTATTAAGATTTATCCAGAGAACCCGAACGAACGCGCTATAGAACAAGTGGTTGAAGTGCTGAAAAAAGGCGGTTTAATCATCTACCCTACCGACACCATTTACGGTTTGGGCTGTGATATCACCAATCCGAAGGCCATCGAGAAAATCTGCCGCATCAGGGGGATCAAACCCGAAAAAGCGAACTTCTCTTTTATCTGTCACGATTTAAAGCACATATCCGATTACATTAAACCCATCGACAATACCACATTCAGGGTGTTGAAGAAAGCCCTGCCAGGGCCCTTTACCTTTATTTTTAACGCGAACAACAATGTACCCAAGTTACTGAGTTCGAACAAAAAAACGGTGGGTATCCGTGTTCCCGACAATAACATCGCACGCTGTATTGTAAAGGAACTGGGCAATCCCATCCTATCGACCTCGATAAAAGACGATGATGATGTAATCGAATATTCTACCGATCCCGAACTGATCCACGAGAAATACGAAGACCTGGTTGATCTGGTTATTGATGGCGGCTACGGCGATAACGATGCCTCTACCGTGATCGATTGCACCACTGGCGAGTTTGATATTATCCGTGAAGGAAAAGGGAATATAGAAGAGTTTTTATAAAATTATTGCCGCTTTGTTTACCCCCCTATCCGCCTGCGGCACCTTCCCCCTGAAAGGGAAAGGGCTCAAAGAGAAGTTAATGTGTGCACCCTGCAATCCGGCCTCGCAGATTTTCGCCGGAAAAAGCACGGAAATCTATGCACTGCCCCTCATTACCCTACAGCCCAAGGCAGGATCAAAGCGAGAGCGTTGGGGTAAAGCACGGGAAAAGAGCCTCGATGCTGCCGCAATCGAGATTTCCGTAGGTTTTTACAAGAATTGCGTAGCAATCTTTTATACCGATAAAAACAACATGATCATATAAAAAACGGTGCAAGCCTTGATGTTATGCCTTCGTGTTTGTTGTTTTCAATGGCAGGCATGCTTTCGCTGCGCTCAGGTTTGTTTCTTTTCTATCAAGAGAAAAGAAAGAGCCTCTTCGGCGGCGGCGAGCCGAGGCAAGCCCGAGCATAGGGCAAAACCTCCCCCCAACCCCTCCTAAAGGAGTCCCCCCACCCATAGCCCTAAAACAAAGCGACAGCATTAAGGTTGCCATGTGTGTAAGATCCTATCGAATGACGAATTCATTGAGCTTCACCAAAAAACTTCGCCATAAATAACAACAAAAACCTCTCCTTTCACTACTTTTACCCCATGCCCAAACTGATCAACCTCAACATCTTCAAACAATTTTTCCGTTCAGAACAGATCGGCGGATTTATCCTCCTCATCTGCGTGGCCATTTCCCTCATCATCGCCAACACCCCTGCCAGAGATCCCTTTATTCACTTTTTAAATACCCAGCTCGGCTTTGGTCCCGTAAACTACAGCATCCTCGCCTGGATCAACGACGCCCTAATGGCCATCTTCTTCCTCCTCGTCGGACTCGAAATTAAACGCGAACTCGTAGAAGGCGAATTATCCTCTCTTAAAAGCGCCACCTTACCCGTTATCGCGGCGCTCGGCGGAATGCTTGTACCTGCCCTAATTTACAGCCTCTTTAACACAGGCGAAAGCTCCGCATCGGGCTGGGGAATCCCCATGGCTACCGACATTGCCTTTGCCCTCGCCATCATTGCGATGCTCGGGAAAAGCGTGCCCACCAGTTTAAAAATATTCCTGGCCGCACTGGCCATTGTCGACGATCTGGGCGCCATCCTGGTCATTGCGGTCTTTTACACCAACCAGATCCATTTCGAATACCTCGCCATGGCCGGGGGCATTTTGCTGCTGTTGGCCCTGATGAACTATTTCGGCGTCAAGAAACTCGTATTTTACCTCATCCCCGGCATCTTCCTCTGGTATTTCATCCACCACTCCGGCATTCATGCCACCATTGCGGGGGTATTATTGGCTTTCACCATCCCCACCAACGAAACCGACGTAGAATCGCCCTTAGAGAAACTCGAACATATTTTAACCACTCCGGTCAACTACATCATCATGCCCATCTTCGCCCTGGCAAACACCAACATCACTTTCCAGAAAGAAATGCTCGCCGGACTCATTTCGCCCCTCGGCCTCGGCATCATTGTGGGTTTATTTGTTGGCAAAACCATTGGTGTAACCTTTTTCAGCTGGTTAGCCGTGAAACTGAAATGGGCCAACCTCCCTACAGGTGCGGGCTGGAAACATGTATTGGGTTTGGGCATGCTCGCCGGAATCGGTTTTACCATGTCGATCTTTATTGCCCTGCTCTCATTTAGCGATGCGCTCCATGTGTCGGAAGCCAAGTTCGCGATTCTAACCGCTTCGATTTTATCGGGTGTGGTGGGTTTTGTGTTTTTGAAATCGGTGAAACAGGATTAAGCGAATATTTAACCGCAAAAACCCCTATCCGCCTGTTGGCACCTTATCCCTTAAAGGAAAAGGACTAAAAGACAATCTGCTGCAACCTGCGATATGCTCCATGCTCCCCCCTGAGGTTTCCTCTGTTCGAAAATGACTAACGCTTTAGTGATCCGGTGTAAATGAAAATAGTGCCTACAAAGCACCTCATTATTAAAGCCATTTCTATGTATTTTCAATTAAAATCTTAATTTTATTTTTTTAATACTCTATGAAAATCTTTTTAACCTCATGTGCTTTACTGCTAATTATTGGTCAGTCAAAGGCACAAACATTGGAGGCAAAATATCTGGTCACACAGCAGTGGGACATGCAAATTGCCAATAATAAGACCAAAACAGTTAATGTTGAATTTACTGGTCATTTTTACAGAAACAAAAACCGCTATATTTATTTCAACACCCCTAATTTTCTAAAATTGTACCCAGGTGGAATAATCAAAGATGACAACTATAGTTTAGAGATATGTTCAGATAGCATACAGTACCTATCATACCATGATCTTGATAGTAATATTAGAATATATAGACGGGATATGCCAGGAAAGGCTAAAGCTGATTTTAACATTAAAGATAACGCCCGCCAGATCAAATGGAAGATAGACTACTTGGATGAAACCAGAGAAATTAGCGGTCTGCTTTGTCAAAAAGCTAACTTAAGCGTTAGTGGTTATCCGCAATGGATCGTATGGTTTGCACCCTCCATACCAATGGATGTCGGAATAGGCAATATGAGTCAATTACCTGGTTTGGTGGTAGAGGCTGAAATGATCCCGACAAGGACCAAATATGTTTTGCAGAAATATGTAGTGAATGGTGTTATTGATGAAAAAATATTTCACCCGCGCGAATTCGAACAGCGGTTTGAAGATCCTTATGGTCTTCAGATTGATGAAAAAAAAGATAAGATCAATAAACAATTAAAGCTTTTAAATGGCAATTAATGAGGCTGTGTTTTGTCTTGCTTTTCGTTTTCCAGTTCCTTTTAACCTCAGCACAAGAAACTTCCGTTACGGTAAATGCCGAGATCATCAATACCGAAGGCATCAAGGTTAACAATTGTGCTGTAAAAATTTCTGACCCCCAAACAAAACAGATTTATAGTTTCTTCAACACCAATCAGTCGAATACCTTTTCCGAAAAGATCAGCCGAAAATTAAACGATTCGCTGCTCATATCCATATCCCACACCGCTTATTCCCTTTACGAGAAGAAAGTACCGGCAACAAACGGTATCATTAACCTAAAAGCCATCCTGACAGAAAAAACCAATGTGCTGAAAACGGTCGAAGTGGCCGCACCCAAAACATGGGTAAGGGGCGATACCACCTTTTACAAAGTAGATGCTTATAAAGGGGGCGACGAAAAAAAACTTAAGGACATTTTGCTAAAGCTGCCCGATTTCAAACTGGACGATAAGGGAAAAATGCTGTTCAAAAACAAACCCTTAGATAAAGTAACTATCGATAACGAGGAAATGTTTGCCGATAAGATCGAACTGATGTTAAACAGCTTCCCCATACATGTGCTCAATACCATCCAGGCGATAGAGAACCAAAGTAAGCAGAAATTATTGAATGGCCTGAGTGGGGAGAACAATACCTTCCTCAATCTATCCCTCAAAAAAGAGGCGAAAATGAAAACCGCCTTTGGCGATACCGAACTCGGGATCGATAATTTAGGCCGGTATAATTTTTCTCCGGTAGTCTTTTCAATGTATGGCAAACTAAAGGCGGGTTTCATCGGCAATTGGAATAAGATCGGAAACGGAGTGAGCCAGGGGCTCGAAACAGAATTAAAAAATAAGTACGAAAATGTTGCCACTAACCTGTTGATGAACAACAATTCATTAAGCTTTATCAATAATTTCGAAAACAGGTCTTATATCAGGAATAACCAGTGGGACAACAGGATCCAATTGAACACAAAAATCAACAAAAGGGCAAAATCACTCTTTCAGTTCTCCTATGTAAAAGATAAGCAGGAACAAAACACTTTCAATAACACACAGTTATACACCAACAATACCTACGTTTCCAGGACCGATTCCAGTTTTAATGTATACCATCCAAAAATATTTTCGGCCAAAGAAAGTATTGTTTTCAGCATCGATAGCCTCACAGAGCTTAGCCTGATTGCCAGTGCCTACTTCAACCAATCGGGCGGAAACAGACAGTTTGTTTTTAACGGTCTGGAAATAAGCAGTCCGTTGGATATCAATACACAAAACAACTGGTCGAGTTATAGCTTAACAGGCAATTATACCCGCAGGGTTTCTGAGCGCAGGGCAACAGCTTTCTATCTCAACTTAAACAGCCAGAAGATTGGACAATCCGGTGCAGCAAACTCAAACGACATCGGGGCGATTTTTGGCATTAATCCAGATTTCCGGACAATGGAAAATCAGATCGACTCCAGATATGCCAACATCACTTTGGGTTGGTCTAACCTCTCGAGGGCAAAAAAAGGGGGGATTTTAAATTACGGACTTTTTGCAAGTTACACCTCAGCAAATTTGAACAACTTAAGTTATTTTCAGGATGCATCTTACAACAATGAGGATCCTAAAAGTCAATATGGTAACTATTCCGTGTATAACATTACCGCAAATCTTTCCAGATCCTTTCACTTTATCCTCAAAAGCCCTTTCTCTTTTGCAGCTTCATTTGGTATTGATCAAATTAAGGCAACACAGCAAAACGAAAAATCCGATTGGATGAATGAGGTTGGTCATATCACCTTATCCAATAGGCATGAATTAAGTAAGAAGGTTAATGGAGAATTCAGGTTTTCATTAAATAAGAATGCGGTGGAGATCAATCGCTTAAATCAATTTTTCTATCCAACAGCATTAACCAATTACGAAAAATACAGCAACCCGCAATTGCAGCCGCTCAATTTTAGCACACTGTATTCCTTTGCCCTTACCCCCTTTAACGACTTAACCAGGTTATCATTCCTTATTGTTTATAACAGAAACCTACGGAGCCAGATCAACAATAGCACTTACGATCGGTTTTTGCAGTATAACGATATCTCTGTTATCTCTACAGCCACACACAATATCAATTTTGTAAGCGGTATTTCCTACCCTGCCTTGTGGGCCAATGCTCTATTCGATTTTTCTGCAACTTATAACCTGGGTGATAGATTAATGTTATACAACAACAATATCGTGAAGTCTAAGTTTAGTTATTCTTTAATAGGGATCACATTCAAAAAGAATTGGGAAAAGAAGACATACCTCAAAATCAATCCGGGCCTGCTCACCCAAAGCTCAAAACTTCCTGTTGCCGCCAGTAACAATACCGTATCCACCTTCCGGTTAGATATCAATGGTCGTTACGTGATCAGTCCCAGCGTAAACATCAGTTCGAATGCCAAATTATTAATCCAAAATATAGGAAAGCCAAGTCAGGCCAATTTCATGCTCCTCGATTTTGAAGTGAATTATAATTTTAAGCACAAACCACTCTTCCTAAGCCTAAGAGCAGACAATTTAACCAACCAGCGCAATTATTATTACTACTACAATAGCGATCAGTTATTGAATTTCGGCACCATCCCTTTGATTAAAAGGAACGTATATTTGAGTGCAAAGTATAACTTTTGATCACAATGTTTCAATTAACAAGAAATGCTCGCCGGAATCGGTTTTTACCATGCCGATCTTTATTGCCCTGCTTTCTTTTAGCGATGCGCTCCATGTGTCGGAAGCCAGGTTCGCGATTTTAACCGCTTCGATTTTGTAGGGGGTGGTGGGTTTTGTATTTTTGAAATCGGGGAGGCGGGATTAAGCGAATAGTTAATATCATTTCAAATACATTTCATAACACCAACGGCGACAATTCCACATTAATTGCCAGCGCTCTAAACGATCAACCCACCTTTAATACGATTGAAAAAATTGTAAACTTGTACGAAAGATTGTTGGCGAGTGAAAAAAGAGAAAGTGGAGATATTGAAGAATAAATGATATTAAACCAATTATATAGGTAGTTCATTTAAAATTTTCTTTTGAATTTTCCAGTTAGGCAAATATTTGTTCATTAACATAATAAAATTCTTATTATGGTTGCGTTCCAATAAATGAACAAGTTCATGAACAACAATGTATTCTATACAGGCTTTGGGCTTTTTTGCCAACTCAATATTAAACCATAACATACGGTTATTAATATTACAGCTACCCCACTTAGATTTCATTCTTCTAATGCCAAAGTTAATATCAGTGATGTTCATCTGTTTAGCATAATTCACAAGGAGATTTCCAATAACCCCTTCTAACTGTTTTTTATACCAATTATATAGTGTTTTATGTTTTTGCTCAAGAGTAGCCTGAGGCACGGAGTAAAGTTCAATAGAATGATGTTTTAAAACCAACTTTGGTTTGCTAGCTTCAGTGACTTTGAGTAAATAACGTTTCCCTAAATACTGATGACTTTCCTTAGTGATCATCAACTTTGGCGATTCCCTTTCCTGACTCCTTATTTTATCCTGCTCTCTTTTAATCCATCCTAATTTAGTTGCTGCATAGATTTTAACCTTCTCTAAATCATAAAAATCGGGAGAAGCTATTGTCACTCGCCCATAAGGCGGATGCACACTCAAATGGAGATTTTTAATCTCCTTAAAAGTCACCTCAATTTCTACTGATCCAATCGTTAAACTATTACTCTTCATTAGTACTCATCTTTATGGGCATCGATAATTTTGTAAACCTCTTCAACTTTATCTAAATCTTTTACTACACCATAGATAGCTTTCTTAACTATTTTTTGCTTTGATATGTTTTCTCTAAATCCATCTGTCTTAACATACTGAACAGCATCTTCGCAAGCTAAAGCCAAAACCTCATCATCATCCAAAGTATGGTATAGCGCTACTTTTCCTTTTGTGTTTAATGATTTGGGAATATTATTCTCTTTACCCTGATTAACCTGTCTAATCAGTTCAGCCATCTCTTTTAAATATTGCTGATAATTAATGGTTTCTTGCTTTCTTCTTTCAATCAGCTCGTGGAGCAAGACACTCATATGGTCGAAATATTTTGGATCCAGTAAGTGTTCTTCTACGATTTTACTACGAACATTATTTTCAATCACCTCAGCAACAGCTTCAGGATTGCCTTTTATTTCTTTAGGTAAGCTATCGATGGCCTTACCCATATTAGTTTCCAGTAAATCCAGTAGCGAAATATTTTCGAAAGGAGATATCACCTCCGATTCATCTGCTCTGATATATGTATCAATCAGGAAACGCATATCAGCTTCGTAGGCCTTTAAATCAATAGTTTCACCAGAGGCAATCCTGATCACTTCGCGAAGATTTAAATAAGCATCTAATTTTTCATTAAAACGTTTGATTTCAGCATCCGTAAAATCAGCAGTAATAAAATCTGCTTTCACATTCGCGTAAGCCCTGATGTATTCTATGATTGCTTTGTATAGCGCCATCCGTTTGTATTCCGTTGCTTTTAAATCGTCAGGGGTTTCGGTATTGCCACAGAAATAATGAATGTATGCCAAATCACTTTTGGGTAATGCCACATTCTCACAAATACTTTCAACAGTTTCCAATGCTGTAAACAAACGGTCTTTAGCAATTTTCAAACGGTCTTTCAATTGAATGCCCACCTCTTCTTTAGTAAAACCTTCGCTATCCAATTCAGAAGTATATACATTAATTGCGTCACTAACATTTCCAAATAGCTCCATATAGTCAATAATGTAGCCATAATCTTTATCGTCAGTATCGAGTCTGTTTACACGACAAATTGCCTGAAATAACGTATGATCCTGCATTCTTTTATCAATATAGATATAAGTACAGGGTGGTGCATCAAAACCAGTTAGCAACTTAGAAACCACAATCAACAACTTCATTCGTGCAGGCTCCTTACGAAAGCTTTCTTTAGCATCGGTTTCGTAAGTTTCTGTTTTGGATTTATTTCCTTTTACACTTACTTCCTTCAATAAGTCGGTATAAGTTTTGAAAATAAATTGTTTGTCTGTTTCGTTATCCGCTCCTGTATCTTCTAGAGAAACATCGCTAGCATTAGGATTATAAGAAGTGATAATTGCGCATCTATTCTTCAATTCCGAGTTTAAAAACAAGTTATAATACTTACAGGCTTCGTAAATGCTTGATGCCACTAAAATAGCATTTCCATTCTGCAACTTTAAACGTGGCTTCGTAGAAAAATCAACAATGATATCTGCCACAATTTTCTCCATTCTACTTTTCGAACTCAGTACGTTTTGCATAGTACCCCATTTTCTTTTCAGTTCGTTCTTTTGAAAATCGTTTAAGCCAGCAGTCTTAGCATCAAACCATTGATCCACCTTAGTTTGAGATGTTAGGCTTTGTTCGATAGAACGACCTTCGTACATCAAATCCTTTACCACACCATCCTCAACGGCTTCGTTAAATTTATAGGTATGAATGTATCTACCAAACACATCCATGGTTGTTTTTCTATCTTCTTTCAGTAAAGGCGTTCCGGTAAAACCTATGAAAACAGCATTATGCAATACTGCTTTCATTACCTGGTTTAATTTACCGCTTTGTGTACGGTGGCATTCATCAATGAATACGAAAATCTCGCCTTGCGTCTGCACAGGATTGTTCTGCAATTCCTTAATGAAAGCATCAAAATCCGTTTCCGATTTATTACCAAATTTATGTATTAGCGAACATACCAATCGTGGCCTTGAAGAAGTTAAAAATTGCATTAATTCTTTCCCTGATCTTGTTTTGGCAACATCGGTTTCTCCTACATCTTTAAATACGCGTTCTATTTGATCGTCGAGTTCTGTCCGATCAGTTAAAATAACAATCCTCGAATTGGCTACATTTTCTAAAATCCATTTGCCCAACATTACCATCATTAAGGATTTACCTGATCCCTGCGTATGCCAGATAATGCCCCCTTCTTTTCTATACACAAATTTTTGAGCTTCCTTTAACCCGAAATATTGGTGCGGTCGCGGCAGTTTTTTTACACCAGCATCAAAAACGACACCGTTATAAATTAAATCGATAATGCGTTCTTTAGCACACAACTTCTTCAAGTATTTATCTAGTTTATAACCCTCGTTATCCGCCTCATCTTCCTTCCAGGCAAGATAATACTTGGCTTGTGTTTCAATGGTTCCATATTTCAAACCCTGTGTGTTGTTACCTGCCATCAGCAATTGAACGGTGGTGTAAAACCACTCATTAAACAATACTTTTTGATTAGAAATAGATTGATTGATGCTCTCCGAAATATCTGTTGTTCCCCGCTTCAATTCCAAAACACCAATGGCAATGCCATTAATATACAATACCACATCTGGCCGACGATTATTTTCCCCTTTTTTCAGTGTTACTTCTTCAGCAATACCAAATTCATTTTTCTCGAAATCATTCCAGTCAATCGGGAAAATAGTATCAAACTGCTCGCCCAAATCGGGTCTTGCTTTAACACCATAACGCAGCAGTGAATACATTGCTTTGTTACGATGGTACAAATTACCTGAATTGGTAGTCGCTAAATCATATACTTCCTTAACACCTTTATCTGCTAAGGTCACTGAATAGCCTCGGCTTAGCAAATTCTGCCTTAGAATTTGTTCTTCTACACTACTGTTGTGCTCTCTTTTTTCCCAGTTGCCATAATAGTTATAACCCAATTCTTTTTGGAAGAGTTGGATGATGCGGGTTTGGGTGATACGTTCTATAGGGTTAATCATAATTACAAGTTACAATTGATTTAACTCATATAAAAGCTCCTTGTATTTACTGAGTGTTGATGTTCTTGATTTAGACACTTTATCAAAACCATACTCTTCCCATTTATAACCAAGCTTTTCAATTACCGATCGCACTTCACCCCCATATTCTTCAATTTTATTTACGCCTTTTGCTTTATTAAAAGTTATATAATATTGTTCTCTTGCATACTCAATAATTACTCTATAATGAATTCTATTATGGCACCAATTACTTAAAATTATTAAGGTGGCATCATCATAACCTTTTGCAGGATGTATACTACAATCCTTAAATGGACCAAACAGTTTGTTATCAGAAATTTGATGGTATAAAACTAGTGTATTAAGATCATATCTTAAATGATTCATCTGCGATGCATTTAATAGCTGTATGGTATGATGATTATACTCCCAACTATAAATATATCCTTGACCACATTTTGCTATAACTCTTGGATCATCTACAAAATCTTTTCTCCAATCAGTTACAGCAGATTTATTTATCATTAGCCTGAGAGATTTATTAACAAAATCATCGTTAGTATAATTGAAGTCTGAACAATCAACTAGCTCTTTAAACACACCTCTTTTAAATTTCGATTTTGTGCTAGGTTCTGAATTAGTAAAATCTACCCTTAAAATACGTTTCCAACTATAATCACGATCATAGTTGGCTACTTTTCTGGAACTGCTAAAATTATACCTCCAATTACTGGCCTCTAACAAGTAATTATCAAGTGATAACAATGCTCGTTCTAGTAAGAAATCAATGTTTCTCTCATTCTCCAAAACAGAGAATAGTGCTTTAAACTTACCAAGATATTGCTTAAAAGTATCTTTAGCAGATAATGATTTTTGGGTAATTTCAAACTTATTTTGAATACCGCAAAATTCAAACAAATAACCAATTTGACCTCTATGAAAAACAGCTTTCTCGGCTTCATATATAAGCTCTTCCCATGAATTTTTAGCACCTCTGTCTGATAGAATCGCAATAGCTTTCATCTGCTCTTCATAAACCTGATCACTAAAGAAGAAGTCTATTTTTAAGTCACTTTTTAAGGCTTCCAAAATATTAGGTGCTAAGTCTAAAAGTTTATTTACTGATAAAATTGCGGAGTAAAATTGATCTGGACTATCAAATCTAGTATTTTCAACCAAATTAGCTATAACCCTCATCCAGTCTTGCAAGCCAGAAATATTTTCCGAATGTTTAACTAAGTAGCTGATGTAAGAATAATAGAGGATTCTTTCTGGATTCGAAGCTACATTCTTTAAAATATTTTTAAATACATTTTCGAAATCAAAATAAAAATAATCCGTAACCTTATTAACTGGTTTCAAATTACCATTCATCAATTTATCAAGTGTATCAATTAAAAAAATGACACTATCTTTAGTAAAAAGTTTAAGCTCTTTTTGCCTATTGAATGACATTACATGGTTTCCTAAAAGTAAATCGAAAATAGGCTTATCAAATGGGTTGTTTTTGATGTATGAAAATGTTAACGATGCTCTGATAAAATTCATCAGTTCATCGTCATAAGTATTTAAATCGCCAACTAAATCTCTATAGTTCCAAAATAAATCCGTCCACACACAGTCTACTTTAGTAGAGAAGTATTGTTGAGTTGAACACTCAATAATCTTACCAGCCATCGATAGCGTATAATCTTTAACATTATCTTTAAACAATGAAGATATTTCCTGCTCAAACCTAGCTTTAAAATTTTCAAAATTTGTCAAGGGCTTACCTCTTGAGTTCATCTTTATATAAAGATCATCGCCTTGTTTCAAATCATCAAGATTCAAAAATAAGAATGTGATGATTGACTGGTCAGCAATTAGTCCATTATAAAAATGAAGCACGTCTCTAAATAAATAATGAATATCATCGAGCATATTAAGCATTGAATGTACAGTTGCGTCTCTACTCCAATACTTTTGAAACCAGCCTTTATTAATGATGGTTTTCGACAAAGAATTTTTCCTATCCTTATCAGACTCTTTTAACTCATTTAAATTAATATCATTTGTTAATAATGCTTCACAAAAGTCTGTCGAACTAAATCTAGTTTTATAGACAAATTTAGATTTACCATTATTTAACAATACATTTTCAATGAATTCTAGGTCATTATTTGCTTTAGCCAAATACCAATGAAGCAAAAACAAAGTAGTCAATCTTTGCTGGCCATCTAGTGGTATAAATGATTTATCTTCAATTACATAACCATAAACAAAATCTAAATCTCGGTGCGGAACATCTTCTTCCAAATATTTATACAGAGCTCCTAAAAAGTTAGCTCGCAACTCCCTCTGCGAGTCACGCCCTTGTGCATAATCTCTTTGGATAATAGGTATCTCTATATTAAATGAATTAGTTCTAAGTAGCTGATTAAAAGAATATCTTTCTGCGGTTTTTTGAAGTGCCATTGACTTTAGTTTAAATATTTTGAAAGAACAGTTTTAATTGCAGAACCATAGTCGTTAGCATCCTGTTTAGTCCAATATAAAGCCTGCGCCATTTGTCTACTATAGTATTTTAAGAATAGATTTCTTGTTGCTATTGGAACGAATATGCCTTTCTTATCATTGTCGATAATTCTCTTTCTTTTAATGGGAAACATAGCATTTTTATAACTTCTATTAGTAGCTCCATCCAAAAGCGCTAAATTTTCTATACCATCATTATCACTAATTTCAGCCTCTTTAAAAAATTTATATAATCCGCTAAAAAGCTCTTCTATATCAGAAGCAACATAATCCTGTTCTATATTTATAATAATTTTCTCAAGTAATTTTTTATGTTGAAGTGTCAGCTCGTCTTTCCCAAGCTCTATAATTATTTTATCAATGGCCTCTCTAAAAGTTTGTTCTTCTCCCTCAATGTGATCATCTGAGTATTTGTTGAAACCAGTAAAATATTCTAATAAATCTGTTAACCATGAGAGATAAGTTTTACTATCTGGTATGGCTTGTGTTTGCGAATTAACATGTTCAATATCCCATTTTTCTAATTTATATTTATCGAATGGAAACCAAAATGTGGCTTTTTCAGTTTGTAAAAGTGTTTCTATATTAAATAACAGTAGTATTTTTCTAATTTGTGTTTTATGATAATCAAAAGATAATTCATCTAAGTCTATATTTTTTACAGACGTTTTTATTTTCTCAAAAATCCAGTTTGAGAAAGCATCCTTGTCCATAACATTAGAAGTTTTAATAGCTTCTTCTATATCAATATCATTATGTTCTATCAAAAATCCAATGTAATGATAGAGGTCTTTGTCTTGATACCATTCGTCAAGTTTATGAAAATGCTTCTTTACCTCAAACCACTTTTCATCCACTGTTCTGTCTAACTGTTGGTTGTTTTCACCTAAGAATTTATAATAATGCAAAAAGGAATGTAGCTTATCTGAATCTGCATTCTTATTGTTTTTGGAAATTACATCAAAAATAAAATCTATGTGGTTATCATATTCTATTTTCTTTCTACTTGAATTTAAGAAGTACCAGAACTTGGGATTCCGTAGTTTTCTTTCTATTTCATCCCATTCGGTACTAATCTGTATTTGCTTTAATTCAAAAGCATTTTTAAAGTTTTCAGATTTTAAAAATAACGCCTTAATTAGTTCCGCATTTGTTAACGGTATCTTACCAATATTTATACGTGTAAAAACTTCGATCGCATTATCCGGGTTAGTCTCGAACCAAATAATGTAGGTTTTGTTGAGCAGTATATCTTCAAAACGACTGATAAGATTCATCTTGTCCGCAAAAAATAGCTTGAGAGCGCCATATGCTTCGTAGATATGATAAAAATCAATATTTTTATTTTTTAGTTCACTATCTATATTATGTAGAAAATCTCTGCTTTCTATTCTTGTTTCATACTCTAAAGAAAATACTTTTGGACGGTAATCTTCAGCGAGCCTTCCATTCAAGAACTTTAAAATTAAAAAGATTGTTGTAAGTCTTTGCTGCCCATCAATTAAATCCCAGGCATTATCGAGCTTATTACTTTTTGCAAGCACAATAGGCTGCAAACAGTAGAAATCATCTTCTTCCTTTTTCTTATCCATAAAAGAAAAAAGATCTTTCAATAGAGCCGTTACCTCTATTGCTGTCCAACGATATCCTCGCTGGTAAGAGGGCACAAAAAATGAATACTGCATTAAATCATTAATTGGCAGCAGTTGTAAGTTGTTATCCATTAATTTAGTTTTATTAGTTTTTTAATCGCCAATTTTTCCTTAATCACCTCCAAATCCTTCACCGTATCTCTCACAATCCTGTTCCTCTTGTCACACTCAAAATCCATGTAGTCTATCTCAATGAGCCGAATTCCGTTTGCAGGTAACACATCTCTTCTTCGTTGGTCGTAAATTTTACGCTGCTCGCCACGATGTACACCGCTTACAGTAAGCTCATCAGGCTTATCAAAATGCTTCACTGCATTGCTGTGTTGAAATTCTCGATATTCTACAACTAGCTTTAAAGTTGGATAATAAATATCAACTGGTAATTTTGTCCCGCTATCACCACGTAAAAACTCAAAACGATGCTGTCTTATTCCTTTGATTTGCAATACCTCATCACACAAATCCAACACATAATCTTCGTCTCTTTGTGACATGACTTTTGTGGGTTTAACTGAAAGCTTAACTTGAGCAATTCCTTTTGCTACTTTTGGCTTTTTAATTATGCTTGTGGCCCTTCGAAAATACCAATTTGTATTTTTTAGCTTCCTATTAGCAAATACATACGGTATTTGTTGTAATTTATTTTGAACATCCAGCTTTCTTAAAATTTCACGAATTGGTAATCCATTATTCTTATCCTTTTCAAATATGCCGGCCTCAATAAACTGAGGCATTAAGTCTTTTGCCAGAATGATTTTTACAGATGGATTAACATCAAAATAAGTTTTGACGATGTGAGAGATAAGCGCTATTTTATTCATTTTAGTGGTTAATTTGATGCCATTTCTCTTCCCAACGACTTAAAATAAAATCAGCTAAATTTGGAATTGGATGATTTGGATTAGCATTATTATACTTGCCTTGCTGGTAAAATGCATACCCAGATGGTGTAAGAAGCGTATTTTCGTGGAGTTCGTGTATGGTGCAGTATTGCCGAACAGGGCGCCAAATGCGGTTCCAAAAAGTTGGGGCATTTCCTCTAGTTAGATAAACATTTTTAATGCTCTGGTGATTTTCCAGTAAAGAAACTATTTCTATAAAAGTGTGCTCATGGAAATCATTTGCAATTTTGTCATCGCTATATCCGCCCAAGACTGCCTCATGTTCAGGTTCATTTGCATCTCCAATACAACTAATTAAATCTGTAACAGCAATTTTATGACGTTTACAGAATTTTTTCCATTCGTCTGGATCAGCATTTAATAAACTTGGTTCGCTATACAAACGCGGCAAAATATCCCAGAAATAATTATTTTGTGTTCGGCCATAAAACCATTGGGCTTGGTTATTGGCTGGCCAGGCAGGGTTAAAAGTTCCTACAATTAATGTCGCTGGCTGAAAATCTAAATTTTCTAAATTTAGATCTTCGATAAATTTGTGGTTACAAGGCATTGTTGAGCGTCTTTCTATTAAATTTTATCAAAAAGATTATCATTTTCTTTTAGATAATATGATTTATAATTATCGCCCTTAATTTCTTCCTCCCAAACATCTCTGAGGACTTTAATCTCTTTGTACCAATAATTCATGCCGTGGAACCAAGCATCCCAAACGGCAATGCTAATTCGTTCTTGGTTAAACCAATAATATTCTTCGGCACACAGATTCAAATAGTCAATAACTTCATCATACAAAACTGTATTTGTCTTCAAAGCATCTTTAGTGTATTCGGCATTTTTTGAAAGTTCTTCCAATTTTTTTAAAGAAGCATTTAATGCACTATATCTTAAATTGAAGTCTCTAAAGAGATTATGAAAAAGTGCATCATTACTTATTCTATCACTTTTTTTTGAGTAGGTTTTTGTAAGCCTATATCCAATAAATCCTAAAAATATTGTGGCTAATAATGTTAGTCCGGCAATTATTGTATTCAAAATTCCCATATATGTGAGCGTTATAATTGTTATTTATTTTTAAATGAGATTGCTTTCCCGAAAAGTCGGGACAGGCTGTGCCTCGCAATTGACGTGCGGCAAGCTAAACCAACCTCACTCTCCCCGTTAACAATTCCTGCATCATCCCTTGTTTTACCTTTCTTGCCTTGCCCAGTTTCCCTTCCAAAGCTTCCAGCTCCGCATCCATATCCGATAATATCCTGGCGATGCGGATTTGCTCGGTGAGTGATTTAGGAAATGAGAAATTCAAATTTGATAATTCACTTCCATACAAATGATACACTGTTGACCCACTCACATATTTCAAAACTTCCTCTTTATTGTTGGTAATAAAGTAGGAAAAAAATAATCCATCAATAATTGACTTAAATCTTACTATTAGAATATCACCTCCCAAAATAACACCTTCTTCTTTGATACAGCTTGCTGTTGCAAGTCCTCTTGGTGTTACATCAGAAGTTGGCATCAAAACATCGTTAGTTTTAGATAAAATTGTATTATCGTTATAGTTTGTTTTACTATGGATCTGTCCGACTAATTCTTTATATTTTGTAAATAACTCACCATAATGAATACACTTAAATCCTCCACTATCACTCAATTCTGATTTAGGCAAACCTTTTCCTTTAAAAAAATCAGCAACCTCACCCAACTTCTTCACTTCCCAATCCTCCTTAGGGGTCAACAATTCCTGCATTGCACCTTGTTTGATGAGGCGTTTTTTGGCGATGAGTTGCTCCAGGCTTTCTATCCACGCATCGGCATCACTCAAGGCTTCCGCTATCGCCTCTTGTTCGGGTAAGGGTGGAAGAGGAACTTGGTATCGTCCTAAAGAAATTCCAGTTAGTTGAGGAATGCCTCCACTCTCATCATAAATTTCTAAGTAAGAATTAATATAATTTGATAAGAACACATTGTTCAATAAGTTTGAGCTTAAATCTAAAACTATCAATCGTCCAATTGCTGTATATTTACCGTTTCTACTAAAAGATTTACCTATTCCAACACCTCTTCCAATAACAGTTATTGAATTAGCATCGACTTTATAAGATGAACTATAACCATACAAGCCTCTATTTGAAACTGTATTTGAAAATATAGGGTATCGATATTTTAAATCTTGAACATTTGAGAACTTTGAAAAATTTACATCACCTCCGACAACTATATCACTGACATCTTTAATAAACTTCACATCCCAATCTTCCGGCAACAACCCAATCTCTGTTTGGTTCATTCGGGGTTGTTTATTGTTTTTATCGGTCGAATGGATTTCCGCTTCGCTCCAATTCATCGTATTTCCCTTTACCATACCAATCCCATTTTTTGCAGGTGAGCCAATACTTTTTGCGAAGCTTCTACTGTTTGTGTTTCCAAAGCAGACAAAGGCTGTTGGTAACGGTCGGCCAGTTCCTTAATGCGTTGCGTAAGGTTTTGGCTCAGCTTTTCCTGTTCGCTTTGCAATGCCTGTTGTAATACGGGTGTCCATTTGTGGTTAATCACCATATCTTTTATTTCGGCTTCGGTTAATAAAGGATATTGCGCCACCACTTTTACTTCCAAATTCTCCTTCGCAATTTTTATCAGTTTGGTAATGCCACCCAAAGCTTCCTGCGTATCAATATAGTTTTTAATGTATTTCAATTCTTCCTTAGATGCGTTTTCGGCTTTACGTTCTTTGTAAAAGTCTTTTACATTTTTAATATTAATTTTTTCTAAATCACTGAAAATGCCTTCCTCGTCACTGTTGTCCTCTTCTATTTCCGCAAGGGCTTCCTGCGTAAGGTTCAGTTGATTTTCTAAATCCTGCAAACTGTCATTTTGTTCCTTAAAGAAATAATGTATCATCATTTCCGGCGTTACCATTCTGCCTTCAATACCTGCCAAACCTGAAATCTCTTTGTCCTGCGCCGTTTTGCCGTCTTTTCCTTTTTTCCCTTTGATGACCAATCGGGTGTATTCGTTTCCTGCCGTCCAGCCGTCTAATGCAATCGAATAAAAATCGTCCTGCATCACTTTGCTCCAGTATTGCATCAGGTGCTGGTACATCGCATAACGGTTCACTAAAGCATTGTTTTCAAAATGGCCAAGAATAGTTTGTGCCGATGTTTCAATGGCTTCCTTTACAACAAAACCTTTATCTAAATTATCCCACTCCGTTTGTTGCTCATTCAACCATTTATCAAAAGCAGTGTGCATATTTGTATTAAAGGCTACAAATTCCGGGTGATTGAAAATGGTTGTTTTAATATTTTCCGCAGGTACTTTCAATTCAAAATAACCTGCTCTTGCCTTGCTGAATAAATCAGCTTTCAGTGAAGGGAATAAATCCCAATACGCCTGCAAACTATCCACATCTTTCTGTGGTATACCACCCGACAAATGCCCCGCCAAATCCTGAATATCTTCAGCTTCCTGTGTATCAATATAGCGTGGAATATTGAGGTTGTAATCATTTTTAGGGTCTGCAATTTCCGTCATCGACACCATTCGACTAAATTTTGGCACCTCAGCAAATGCATCAAATACGTCGGTAATTTTCCTGATATCCTGCTCACGCAAGCGGTTTTTATTATTGTCTTTCGTAAAACCTTTGCTTGCATCAATCATAAATAATCCCTTACGGTGTTGAGCATTTTCCTTATCTAACACAATAATGCAAGCCGGAATGCCTGTGCCGTAAAATAGGTTGGCCGGCAAACCGATAATGGCTTTGATATAGCCTTTCTTTAAAATATTTTTACGGATTTCGCCCTCTGCATTGCCACGAAACAAAACGCCGTGAGGCAATACCACCGCACCTTTTCCATTGGCTTTTAAAGATTGTAAAATGTGCAACAGAAAAGCATAATCGCCATTCTTCTCGGGCGGAACGCCTAATGCAAAACGATTGTGTTCATCGCTGTCCACATTCACGCCATTACTCCAGCTTTTCAAAGAAAAAGGTGGATTGGCAACCACGTAATCAAATCTTTTTAAACTACCGCTATCTTCCTTGTAGGATGGACGGCTCAAGGTATTATCTGCAACAATGGTGGCGGTTTCCGCACCGTGCAGGATCATATTCATGTGAGCTAAGTTGGCGGTAGTGGTTTCTTTTTCCTGTCCGTATAGGTCAATATTTTTACCTGCTTCATTCATCACTTTTAATAGTAATGAACCTGAACCGCAGGTAGGGTCATAGGCTGTGGTTTGGTGCGACGAATTGTTCTGATTGATGCCAATTACCTTCGCCAACACCCGTGAAACCTCAGCTGGTGTGTAAAATTGCCCCTTCGATTTACCACTTTCAGTGGCGAAATGACGCATTAAGTACTCATAAGCATCACCTAAAATATCATCGCCTTCCGCAGAATTGCCTGAAAAATCCAAGCTAGGATCATTGAAAATACGTACTAAGTTAGAAACTGTATCTACTAAATCTTTACCCTTACCTAATTTACTTTCGTCATTAAAGTCTGGAAAATCATTGAGCTTATTGGCATCTCTGATTTTATTAAGAATTAGCTTATTAATTTTGTCACCAATTTCAGCATTACCCACTAAATCTACCATATCATCAAACGATGCGCCTTCTGGTACTGTGATTGCTCCGAACGGATCTCCTTTATATTTATCAGAAATATACTTCACAAATAACATCGTGAGTACATAATCTTTATATTGAGAGGCATCCATTCCACCTCTTAATTCATCGCAACTCGCCCATAATGAGCTATATAATTCGGATTTTTTAATCGCCATTAAATTTGTTTGTTAAAGGCCTAAAATAACGAATAGAGATGATTATACAATGGTTTAAAATCACCTTACCTACTTCACTGATCAATAACATCTTACATACTAAAGAAGTAAATAAAGTCCCATCATGTAATTGATCATTTTCGAAATTAAGTAAAATCAGCTTCTAGAATTACTGTTTCCCGTATACGCAATATCTTTAAGCCCAAACAGCAACACTAAATCTCAAAAAATCCTCAATAGCAGTAATTTAAATTTGCCCTTATTACTTTAAAAACAAATCAGCTTCTCTTTTTCGTCTGGCGACTAAACCCGGCAGCACCACTTTTTTCCCTTTCACGGTACCCTTGTTCCATACCCCAAACCAATGTTCGATGGTGGCTTTGTCGGTAATGCCCGCATTAATTTTTTTAAATAAGGTAGCATCAGTGCCACCTGGCCCTACGTTGTAAATAAATGAGGCCAGAGCATCAAACTGGTTTTGATTGACAGCCACTTTGAGCCCTTTATTTACGGCGGGAACATATCTGCTTGAAAGTTTTTGCACAAGCAGTGCTGTAGCCGCTTCTCCGTTATTGCGCGATCTTTTAAAGTAATGGCCTTCCCGTTTTCGTAAACCGTAGAACCGTAACCAATGGTGGGTATCCCCACAGGGTCTAAATACGGTTTACTCCTAAACAGCTCTTCATTTTTGATGAAGGCAATTCCATTTGCTGATATATCCATGATTGCTTCTCCTGTTCTGTTTTTGTAATCCTTTTTGATCGTTTCTTTTCAATTGCGGTAATCTGCTTGCACAACCCCTTTCGGTTCTTGATGCCCGCCTATGATTGTTAAATATTCACGCGCTCTCGCTTGCCTTATTGGAAGCTGAGCGGCCTGGTGTTGCATCTGATTGCCCTGGTATTAGTGCGTTTCCGCATTGGTCTTTTCCCGATCAGCTAAGCAGACGACAATATGCTCAAAAAAATCCTTCACCTTCTTGCCTTGTATTAAAAATAATATTAAATTCATGCTAATCAAAATATTATATTACTTTTTAAACCGAATTGTATATCTAAATCAATTGACACCGGCCACGGCAGAAACGTGGTCAACGGCGAAAAGCTGATCACTTATGTAACCGGCTACGGCGCGGTGTACAACCCCAGTAACGCCAGCATCCAGTTGAGCAGTTTAACCGAGAAAGCCGCCGCGGCCAGGACCGTTAACGAGCAGGTGAACGATCTCATCGCCAAAAACGCCAACGCCATTGCCGCCCGCGACCAGGCCTTTGTGCCCCTCAAGCCGTTGAGCACCCGGATCCTGAATGCCGTAAAGGCCAGCAACGTGCCCAAACAGGTGGTGGATAATGCGGTAACCAACAACCGCAAAATACAGGGACAAAGGGCATCGCCCAAACTGACCGAAGAAGAAAAGAAAGCGCTGATTGCCAAAGGAGCCACCGTAAACGAGAAAACATCGGCACAGCTCGGCTTCGATAACCTGCTCGACAGTCTCGACAAGCAGCTGAAGGTATTGGCCACTATTCCGCAGTATGCGCCAAACGAAGTAGATTTACAGCTGGCCACCCTAACCGCTTTATACAACGATTTATTGGCGAAAAACCGCGAGGTAATAAACAATAACGCCTTACTGAGCACCCTACGCCTCAACCGCGACAAAATCCTGTACGATGCCGAAACTGGTTTAGTGGCCCTGGCTTTAGACACCAAGAACTATGTCAAATCCGTGTTCGGATCCACCAGCCCCCAGTTTAAACAGATTTCGGGTATCACACTCAAAAAAATAAAAGCATAAAAATCGTCCCATGAAAAAAATCATCCCATCCCTAACCACAACTTAAACAGCAACAGACCTCAAAATCAGTTGCTGTTTTTCTTTTATAGCTAACGCTAACCTAAAACGCCCTACTGAAAACTGCAAAATGTCAACTGCGAGTATAAAACTCCTTACTGCGACTTCAAAACTCTTTACTGCGACTTCAAAACTCCTTACTGCGACTTTAAAACTTCTTACTGCGACTATAAAACTCCTTACTGCGACTATAAAACTCCTTACTGCGACTTCAAAACTTCTTACTGCGACTATAAAACTCCTTACTGCGACTTTAAAACTCTTTACTGCGACTTTAAAACTTCTTACTGCGAGTATAAAACTTTTTACTGCGACTTCAAAACTCCTTACTGCGACTTCAAAACTCCTTACTGCGACTTCAAAACTCCTTACTGCGACTTTAAAACTCTTTACTGCGACTTCAGAATTTTCTACTGCGGGTATAAAACTTTCATCTGCACGCATAAACCTCCCCCAACCTGCCGAAAAATCGGCACAGGCTCTCCTGAAGGAGGGGAGCGCCCACCCATAGTATTATAGAATCCATTACGAATGCCTTTCTCTGCTCCCTGTTTCTGCGCCCCGCTATCTGCACCCTGCCATCCGGCATCGGATATGATGGAAGGGTGATCCTTCGACTACGCTCAGGACGTTAAAGCTTTAGCACCTCCTTTCAACCTACCACAACCCCGAGGCAGCACACCCTCCCCGATTTTTCATCGGGGCTTGTGCTGGCGACCAAAAAAGCTTTGACGAATTTATCCGACATCAGATCCAAGCCTTGATGTTATGCCTTTG
>Ga0163161_10000428_pt1 | contig 35258 bp, 28 predicted proteins | sample S45metaG_FD_129847 | JGI IMG/M metagenome (GOLD analysis project Ga0163161, IMG submission 129847) | Switchgrass rhizosphere microbial communities from Kellogg Biological Station, Michigan, USA - S4-5 metaG | ecosystem: Host-associated > Plants > Roots > Rhizosphere > Soil | place: USA... | reverse complement strand
TAGAGCGAGGCGCGCGCGGCCATCTCGGCGCAGTCGCGGATCGCGTGCACTTCCATCGCGCGCATCAGCTCGTGCGGGCCGGGGGCGGCGAGCTGTTCGAGGTCTTCGTGGATCTGCTCGAAGCGCGAGAGGCCGATCTCCATCTTGCGCGTGACCTTGGGCGGCTGCAGGTAGTCGTTGACCATGCGGCGCAGCTTGTATTCGACTTGCGCGGGTGGCAGGCCGCCGCTGCGCAAGAGCGGGGCGCTGACGCGAGCGTGCTCGCGTGAGACCTGTTCTTCGTCGAGCGCGGGCAGTTCGGTTTCGGCGCAATGTCGCGCGGCGCTTTCTCCGGCGAGCCGGCCGTAGACGAAGGCGCCGAGCATGTAGTTGTGCGGCACGCAGGCCAGGTCGCCTGCGGCGTGCAGGCCCCGCACCGTCGTGCGCGCGTGTTCGTCGACCCACACGCCCGAGGCCGAGTGGCCGCTGCACAGGCCGATCTCGGAGATGTGCATCTCCACCATCTGTTCGCGGTAATCGGTGCCGCGCCCTGCATGAAAGCGCCCGCGGCTCGGGCGTTCGTTGGTGTGCAGGATCTGCTCGATGGTGGCGATGGTTTCCTCGGCCAGGTGGCTCAGCTTGAGGAAGACGGGGCCGTTGCCGCCCTGCAGCTCGTTGTAGAACTCCATCATCATCTGGCCGCTCCAGTAGTCGCACTCGATGAAGCGCTCGCCCTTGTTGTTGGTGGTGTGGCCGCCGAAGGGGCCGGTCACGTAGGCGCAGGCGGGGCCGTTGTAGTCCTTGATGAGCGGGTTGATCTGGAAGCACTCAATGCCCGAGAGCTCCGCGCCCGCGTGGTAGGCCATGCTGTAGCCGTCGCCCGCGTTGGTCGGGTTCTCGTAGGTGCCGAAGAGGTAGCCGGAGGCGGGCAGGCCGAGCCGCCCGGCTGCGCCCGTGGCGAGCACCACCGATTTCGCGCGGATCACATGGAACTCGGCCGTGCGGCAGTCGAAGGCCATCGCGCCCGCGATGCTGCCATCGGCCGCAGTGAGCAGGCGCGTGACCACGAGGCGCTGCGACATCTCCACGCGCGTGCGCTTCAGGCGCCGATACAGCACGTTCTTGATGTTGTGGCCCTCGGGCATCGGCAGCACGTAGGTGCCCATGTGATGCACCTTGCGCATCGCGTAGTCGCCGGTCTCGTCCTTCTCGAACTTCACGCCCCAGCGGTCGAGCTCCTCGATCATCGAATAGCTGTTGCGCGCATAGGCCATCACCGTCTTCTGGTTGAGGATGCCGTCGTTTGCGGTGGTGATCTCTTTCACGTACTGCTCGGGCGTGGCGAAACCGGGCACGACCGCGTTGTTCAGCCCGTCCATCCCCATCGAGATGGCGCCGCTGCGCTTGACGTTGGCTTTCTCCAGCAGCAGCACTTCGAGCTTGGGATTGGCTTCCTTGGCCTTGACGGCCGCCATCGGCCCGGCCGTGCCGCCGCCGATGACCAGCACGTCGACCGTGCGGGTGATGATGTTCATGGGATGTCCTTCGTGGGATGGCTGCGGGCGATGCGAAGCCGGTGCTGGAACGCATCGCCGCGGAAATAGAGGTCTTCGAAATCCAGCGGCGCGCCGTCGGCCGTGTGGGTGAGGCGCTCCACGCGCAGCACCGCGGTGCCTTCGGGAACGTCCAGCGAACGTGCGAGCAATTCGTCGGCGAGCATCGCGTCGATCTGCAGGTCGGCGTGGCCGAGCGCGATGCCGTAGTCGTTCTCCAGGATCAGGAAGATGTCGCGCCCGGCGAGGTCCGCCTGCCGCAGCCGCTCGCCGATGGCGTGGGGCAGGTAGGTCACTTCGTAGGACACCGGGGCGCGGTTGAGATGCCGCACGCGCTTGATCTGCGCGACTGGCGTGCCCTCGGCCAGGCCCAGGCGCTGCGCCACGCGCGGCGAGGCGGGCACGGTCTTGTGGCTCGTGACCTGGTTGCGGATCTCGTAGCCCATGCGGCCCATCGATTCGGCAAAACCTTCGAGCTGCCCGAGCTGCTGGAACGCCTTGGGCTTGGCGACGAAGGTGCCCTTGCCCGGGATCTTGAAGATCAGGTTCTCGCGCTGCAGGTCGCTGAGCGCCTGCCGCACCGTGATGCGGCTGACCTTGAAGAGCGCGACCATCTCGCTCTCGGAGGGTAGTTGCGCGTGCGGTGCGTAGGTGCCGTCGAGAATGCGCTCGCGCAGCGTTTCGCGAACCTGGGTGTAGAGCGGAACGGGTGAAAAGGCGATGGGCTCGAGCGCCGGGGCAGAAGACATGCGGCTGACTTGTTATGACCAGTTGAAACAGGTCGGATGCTAGTCAGGGGTGCTTCTTTCGTTAAAGAACGAAAACGCGCTTCGATATTTGGAAATTGCTGGGTTGGTGCGGAGCGGGGAAAGTGGTGCGAGCCGGCTGAGGCGCGCCCATTTCGTCCGACAGGCGCCCGATGCGGGGCGCTGTTCGTTCATCTGTAGAATCCGGCGCTGGCCGACAACCCGTGGAATCGACGGGTTGCAGATGCGGGTGTAGTTCAATGGCAGAACGGCAGCTTCCCAAGCTTCATACGAGGGTTCGATTCCCTTCACCCGCTCCAGTCTTCTTAAGTTGTTGATACCAAACAACTTTCCCGGAAGACTGAAGAATCCAACTCACACATAGCACCCACACGGCTGCTGAAAATTTAGGCACTAGGAGCTTCCTATGCCTACAGCCATGTCACGGCTGGTGCGTGACAACAAGACATCTACTTCTTCAGGGTGGTTTGCCAAGATCGTTGGCGAAAACTATCAGCCAGAAGTGCGCGTATGTCTCTCTCAAAACTGGAAATGGGTTGGCTTTTGCAATGTTCAGCAGCGTAAGCTGAAGAATACTCAAAAGCCTTAAGGAAAAATACGAAGCCAAAGGCTGCTGTATTTTGATTGGTCTTAATGGATTTAAGACAAAAAATCCAGCGACGCAAGAATTCCGTAAGGACACTACGCGGACAAGGAATACGTAGTGACTGTCTATGTAGTGAAACGGAATAAAAATGCCGGCAAACACCGAAGCTTGAATTCAGTCAATGGCTGAGTGAAGTAATCGTTAATGCGGTGAAATGAATCAGCTTAGAAGAATTGCCCTGTAAAAATAGACGACCCCGGTTGGAATCAAAGCCAAAAGTACCAGGATTGAAATAATAAAGAACAGGTTTTTTCCTGTGCGCCCGAAATGCGACCACAAAAACAATCCAACTATTGGAAAGGTAGCTGTGCATAATGGGAGCCAAGTAAAAAGCGAGGCTAATGCAATATTGGAGCAATCCTCCCCGCAATGTTTTGGTTCGAACGCAATATTAATTGTCGCAACTGATATGCCGCAAATTAAACCAATGAGTAATAGCAGCAAGAATGCAGCCAGGGATTTCATTTGATTTCCCAGAATAAGATTTTTGTACTGCTCGCTAGGTCGCTAAAATTATATGCATCCAAGGGCCATGGCAACCATTGAATGCTGCCAATACCTAGGCGGCGTACGTTGTTGGTCGCATTAGCTGTAAGTCTTGAACCATTCCATAGATCGATATGATCGCCTGAGGCAGTTTTTGTCTCCCCGGTTCGGTACCAGTAATTCTCAAAATAAACAATTCCGGTTTTTCCTTTTATTTTGCTTTCCCACTCTTTTCCGGTGATGTTTTCTGGCTCCTTAGGCAATCCGCAAAATGGCTGTAGCTTCAGCCAGTTCGCAAGCTGAGTTGCCCCAATGGCAGTTTTCAGATTATTCACGAGCACGCTTGAGCCAGTGAAAGATTTCATTTCAATGCCGGTGCCATGGATGGCTTTGCTAACTTTGATTGCGCATTGATTTTCGTACCCCGTGGGTGGCCTCCCTGTTTTTTGATCTATATATGGTTGATCGCTTGGATAGGAGTCCCATAATTTTTGGAAGGTGATCGCTTCAACATTGATGGTGCAAATAGAGTCTTTTGCTGTGTTGGTTCGAACCAAGTGTTTTTGTTTTGCTGAACCACTCATTCTCCGTCTCCATTTATTTTATTCAATGCTTCATCTCCAAAATAAACCTCGTAGACATCATCTTTTTCCGTGGCAACTCGGGGCAGATGCTTATCATCTTCAATTCGCCCGCTATACACTCTGCCATCGGAGACTTTAATGTAATAGGGCACTCCAGAAATTAGCTCATGATCCAACCTTACTTTTTCATCGTATGTGAAGTTTTCAATATTCTGCATTGCAGTTGCTGCTGCGATGACACTTGCTGATGCGGTCTTGGAAATCAACACAGCTCCACAGGCAATCGTGTCTCCATCACGTGGTACAGCAATATCCCAGTCAATAACGGTTTCATCACCAGTCACAATTGGAAAAAGATGTGGTTTGCATCTAGGACACGTCACCATATCTCCCACGCGAGCATTTAATTTTCCATCAGCTTTCATCATATGGCCGGAAGCTCCGACCACCACTCCACCGTGTGATGTCATATCTCCTTGATAGATGGTGCCGCGCGGCCCGCCATCTTTCATGTTGATGATTCTTCCGATTTCGTGCATATCACTCCCTTTATTTGATTTGACAAGTTAGCCGATTATTATTTTTATAGCTAGACTGCTGCTCACACATCTAATCAACATCAGAACGCCAAAAAAATAGGCAGTCTTGTGAACTAAGTTGTTGATTTGATCGAGGTGAGGGTCAGAAGAATTCTTCTCCCTTTACTTGCTCCAGTTGGTCAATCATGTTGACTCAGAGCTAATCGAATCAACGACTTAGCTCCCGAGCTTCTCTTGTGACCTCTCATGCTCGCTCATTGCAGCGCGCCGGATGAAGGGGGCAAAACGGGGAACGAAGGCACATTTGCCTTCGGTTGAGAAGCTTGTCCCCCTAGCCATCGCTAGGTATCGGATAGCGAAGTCCGAGCCATGCTCTCGCCGGCTAGCGGAACTGGTTGCCGATCCATGCCCCGGCGTGGCTGATGTAGCCGCGCACGCCATCGCGCACGACCTCAAGCACCGCGGGGTCGAACGACGCATCTATCTCGTCATAGACCGGATCAATGACCGTATCGCCCGAGGCATCGATGGCGCCCACTTTCCGTTGGTATGCAGAAAGATGGCAAGCCCTGCATAGCTAAAGCCCGACACGTCGTCGAAGCCCGGGTCGATCATCAGCTCTCCAGCCGTGTCGATGAAGTCCCCTCGTTTCCTGATGCGAACCTTGGGGAGGCCGTTCGCAGCGAAGCCGGCGGCTTCCGCGTAGCGTGCAGAAATGCGCGTCTCGCCCCCGTTGCCCATGTAGCCATATCGATAGTTGACGGCCTTGAAGGTCGCAAGCCCGCACGCATCGAATTCGCTGAACTCCTTGATGCCGGGCTAAGCGCTTCGTTGCCGGCGACGTCGACGAATCAGCGATAGCCGGTCAGGAGCAGCTCGTCGCCCCAGCACTCAGATGCGCGGCGAACCTTTGGCGTAGCAGTCCCGATCGAGGTCACTCACATCGACTGTTATCTGAATCTCCAGCGTCGAAATCGGTGAGGAGGAAGCTACGAGCTTTTGAAGTGCTTGGAGCAACCGGCTCGATAGATCTTTCTTGATCTGAGGGGTTCGCCCGCTCAGCAAACTCAGGTTCACATGGACAAAGGCCACGTCAACTTCTCCAACGCCAATCTGAAAGCAATCCGACGCTACCGCCCGACTCTTGATGTCGGGTCCTTCGAATTGACTGCTTTCCACCAGCGCGATGTTCAGGCTGTTCAAGGCAGCCCTGGGATCAAAGCCTGCGAGATTGGTCGTGTATTCCAGCGTGAGATGAGGCATGTGCGGCAGTTTTTCGGGGCGCGAAATGTGCACGGGGCGAAGTAGCCACTCGTGCTGTTTGAGAAATGCACTATCGGACTTGATGCCCCGAGTCGATGCGGCTGTTCAAGTGCGTGGGCAAGAGCTCCGGAACGTCCTTGAGGTACAGACGCGGATCGTGGCCGCACAGGCGTGTCGTACAAATGGGCCGGGATGCCAAGACAGGCGCTCTGGGCAGAGCTCCCGGCAATATGTGCGGGCAAAGGCCAAAGCGAAGTAGCGCAGCGCACCGGCCGCGTCTTGAACGAGCGAGGCGCGCCTCGTTGGCGCGGCATCGAGATCGCCCGGTCTCGTACCGAGTGAGAATGCTTTTGCCATGAACGTCCGCTTTCTGGAATCCTTCGTCTGTGTCGCCAAGCTTGGCAGCTTCAAGGCGGCTGCCGACATGCTCCACACGACCGCAGCCGCGGTTGCGAGCCGCATCGCCACACTCGAAGAGCAGTTCGGCGTGCGGCTGTTCGAGCGCGATCACCGCGGCGTGCTGCTCACGCGCAGCGGCACCGAACTGGTGCCCTACGCCGAGAAGATGATCGAACTGCAGACGCGCATGTTCAACGCCATCGGCGATCCCGATGCGTTCTCGGGCATGCTGCGCATCGGCGTGATCGAGACTGTCGCCCACACATGGCTGCCCGACCTGCTCTCGCGCTTCGCGAAGAAGTACCCGAGGGCAACGCTGGAGATCGGCTCCGACCTCACGCCTCGGCTGCGAGACGATCTGCTGCGCGGAACACTCGACTTCGCGATCCTCTCCGACGAGATCACCCCCGGCTTCATCGAGAACCGGCGCATCGCGAATCTCGCGATGCGGTGGGTGGGCAGCCCGTCGCTGGCACGGCAATTTCCTGCCGGGGCGCCGCTGGGTTTTCAGGACCTGGCGAAACACCCGATCATTTCCTTCTACCGGGAGTCCGGCGTCTACCGCAACATCGCCCAGAGCGCCGGGGCATCGATCGATCTGCGGATCAGCTTTTTCTCGTCGATCGGGGCCATGATCGACATGGCGCGTTCCGGCTTCGGCAGCTCGCTGTTGCCGGTGGCCGTGATGCAGCAGGACCTGCTCGACGGCCGGCTGGTGCCGCTGGATGTGACGCCCGCGCCGGCCGCATTGCCGCTGGTCGCGAGCTTCCGGATGGAGCCGGCGTCACCGCTGGCGGAAGCGCTCGTCGACATGGCGCGCGCCTCCTGCGAGGACTTCATCGCCAACAGCCCCTGCGACGTGCTCGCGCGCTGAACGGCACGCGGCAGTCCTCGTAAAAAGTTGGGGCTGCTCCCAAAAATTTCTGGTTTGCCGCCGCATGCCACCGCGGGAACACTTCGCCCGGAGTTCAAACCACTTCCGGAGATTCCCTCGATGAAAACGCTCGCGCCATTCACCCTTTGCGTCCTGACGCTCGCCGCGCTCCAGGCCTCTGCCGCCGACGACACGCTCACCGTCTCGATCGGCAGCGCCTCCCCGTTGTCTGGCGCGCAGGCCCACCTCGGACGCGACACCGCCAATGGCGTGCGCCTGGCCGTGGACGAGCTCAATGCCAGAGGGGTGACGATCGGCGGCAGGAAAGCACGTTTTATCGTCGTCGCCGAAGACGACGGCGCGGACCCGCGGCAGGGGACGGCCGTGGCGCAGAAGTTCTGCGATTCGAAGATCAACGGCGTGGTCGGCCACATGAATTCCGGCACCGCCATTCCTGCGGCCAGGATCTACAGCGACTGCGAGCTGCCGAACCTCACGCCCTCGGCCACCAACCCGAAGCTCACCCAGAGCGGCTACAAGACCAGCTTTCGCATGATGGCCAACGACGACGAACTCGGCGCGGGCCTCGCGAGGCTGGCCGCCGACAAACTCAAGTTCACGCGCGTGGCGGTCATCGACGATCGCACGGCGTACGGGCAGGGCGTTGCCGAGGTCTTCAGGAAGACGGCCACGGCCAGGGGCATCCAGATCGTCGCGCAGGAATACACGACCGACAAGGCGACCGACTTCTCGGCGATTCTCACCACCATTCGCGGCAAGTCGCCCGACGCGATCTTCTACGGCGGCACCGACTCGCAGGCCGGCCCGATGGTGCGGCAGCTGGCGCAACTGGGGATGGACAAGGTCAAAATTTTCGGCGGTGACGGCATCTGCACGTCGAAGCTGGCCGAACTCGCGGGTGGCGCGGCCACGCTCGCCAACGTCGTCTGCGCGGAGAGCGGCACGGCGGCCGAACTCTCGCCCAAGGTGGCCGATTGGAGGAAGCGCTACGAGGCGAAGTACCCCGGTGAGTTCCAGATCTATTCGCCCTATGCCTATGACGCGACCATGGTGCTCGCGGCGGCCATGGTGAAGGCCGGATCTGCAGACCCCTCCGTGTATGCGCGCGAGCTGTTCAACACCAACCTCGAGGGCGTGACGGCGCGCATCGCATTCGACCCCACCGGGGAACTGAAGAACCCCGCAATGACGCTCTATCGCTTCGAGGCCGGCAAGAAGGTTGCACTCAAGTAATGCATGCCTCTCGCGAGTCCAGCACAGATCGCCGGGCAGACCGCATGACATCGACCTGCCGCGGCTCGTTGTCGGCCGATCTTGCAAGCCTGAGGGCCGAGCGCCTCGACCGCCTCCGAGCGCTCCTGCATGGTCGAAGTCTTCGTGCGGTGATGGTCCACGCCCAGGGAGGCGCACTCGGCGCGGCCACCCGCTCGAACGCCTATCTGCGTCTTTTCATCGACTGGGATGGCTTTGAAGCGCCTTCGACATTGCTGGTGGAAGCGGGTCGCCGCACGCTGATCCTGTCGAATCCGTTCCAGCTTCGCGCGGCGCAGGCTGTCGCAGGAATCGATGCGGTGGTCTTCGCTCCGCCCGCCATGCTCGGCGAGACGGTGCGCGACTTGCTGGCGATCTCCAAGGAAGACACCAGCCGCGTGGGACAGGTCGGCTGGCCAGAGCTTCAGTGGCAAACGATGGAGTCCATGCATCGGGCGCTGCCTCAGCTTCAATGGGAAGACATTGCATCGGAGCTGGATCACTGGCGAAGTTCGAAAGCCGGGCCGGAGGTCGAGGCGCTCACCCGCGCGGCGTCTCTTTGCGATGAGATCTTTTCTCGCTTTCCTGCGTTCCTGCGTGCAGACCGGGAAGCATGGAGAACCCAGCGCGATGTAGAGCACTTCGCGCTTGTCAGCGGCGCCGAGTACTGCAAGACCTGGCTCACCATCAGCCCCGCAGCACAGGGCCCGCAATACCTGCCTCACGAGAACCGGCGCCAGCCAGTCTCCGGCGATCAGGTACTTCTGGGCATCATGCTGAAGCTGGACGGCTACTGGGGTCACGCGATACGCATGGGCGCCTACATCGAGGCCTCGCCGCTGCATCGGCAATTGCACGGCATCGTGCGCCGGATGTTCGATGCCGCTGTTTCCGTGTTCGATGCGGGCGCGGATCTGACGGGTGCGGAGCAGGCGATGGGCAACATCCTCGCCCGTGGTCTGGAGGGTGTCCCGGCCGAAGCCATCTTTCGCTTTCGCAACGGGCACGGACTGGGTCTGAGCTACGAAGAGCCTCGTTCGACCGCAGCCTTTCCGCAGTATGCGGATCCCTTCGACGCGGGCCGGTCCGAGCCTCTGGAGGCGGGTGCCGGCGCCATGTTCGAACTCCACCCGAACTTCTTCGCAGAAGGGCTGGGAGGCGCCGCGCTCGGCGACATGATTCATGTCACCGAAGCGGGAAGCCGAAGACTGCTGCGCACGTCCCTCGACCTCCAGGTCTGGGGATAGGGTGCCTTGCGCCCCTCTGTGCGGGGGCGTTCACCGTCGCAAGGGTAAGTGCCCGAGCTGGCTTTGAATCGCACGTTCCGGGCAGGCAATCTGTTGGATTCCGCCGCTCTCCGACCCTGGGCTAGACGCTGCCGTCCTCGACAAGCTGAAGAGCCACCTGGACGTTGTTGCGGCCCGCTCCCTTGGCCCGGTAGAGCATTGCATCCGCCTGTCGCACCAGCCCCTCGACGGTCGTGGCGCCTCCCTGATAGAACGCGATACCGATGCTCGCGGTGACATCGAACGTCTGCTGGTCGATGACGAATGGCGTTCTCATGGCCTCGACGATCTTGGCGGCGACGGTCGACGCTATTTCTGGCCGCGGCAGGCCTTCCATGATCACCGTGAACTCGTCGCCCCCGAGGCGGGCGACGGTATCGCTGGAGCGCAGCGTCTGCGACAGGCGGCCGGAGAATGCCCGCAGCAGTGCGTCGCCCGCGTTGTGTCCGAACTGGTCGTTGATCTGCTTGAATCGGTCGATGTCGAGGTACATGAGCGCCATCAGTGCTCCGGTAGCGCGGCAGCGCTCCATGGCTTCGGCCACGCGCAACTCGAAGCCGGCGCGGTTGATGACGCCCGTCAGAGGATCCACGCGTGCCAGTTCGGTCAGCCGTCTCTCTTCGACCTTCTGGCGCGTGATGTCGCTGACGACCGCGTGGAAGCCCAGCACGGTGCTGCCGTCGGCCGCCAGTTGCGGGATGTACTGGGCCTCGTAGTAGACATGGCTGTCGCCGCTGGCGATCTCGCTCAGGAACGTGACCGCCTCTCCGCGCAGCGCGCTGCGAATATGCGGCTCGACCGACTTGTAGGCTGCGTCGCCCAACAGCGCATGAACAGTCTGCCCGTGGATTTCCTGGCGCGATCTGCCGAAGCCGCGCTCGTAGGCCAGATTGTTGAAGCGGTAACGCTCGTCGGAGTCGATGTAGGCCACACGCATCGGCAGCACATCGGTCACCGTGCGCAAGCGCGCCTCGCTCTCCTGAAGCGCTCGTTGCGCTTCGCGGTACGAGGTCACGTCCTGGATGAGGGTGTACAGCCCCACGACCGTGTCTTGCTCGTCCCGGTCCGGGACGACCGTGACTTGCACATGGCGCAGACCGCCATCGGGGCTCACCATTTCTCGGTCATAGGCAACGTCCTGACCGGCCAGGGCGGCTCGCAACCGGGGCTCGATCTGCACCCAGGCCTGCTCGCCATAGAACTCCCGCACGCTGGTCCCGATCTGCGGTGCCGCCTCCTCGCCAAACCACTCCTGGTAGGTCTGGTTGAGGAAGCGGAATCGCAAGTCCCGGTCGAGATAGGAAATCAGCACCGGCAAATGGTCGGTCACCATGCGCAGGCGATGTTCGCTGTCGCGCAATGCCTGTTCTGCCGCCTTGGCAGCCGAGATGTCGCGCATGAGGGCCGAGAAATATTCGACCTTGCCCTCTTTGTCGCGGTGGGCGATGACGATGTGGCTCACCGGAAACTCGCGCCGCGCGGCATCCCAGACCACCGACTCGCCCACCCATACACCGGTGGCCACCGCAGCCGGCCAGACCTCCGAGATGAATCTGTCGAGCGTGTGCGGCGGATTGAAGTCTTCCAGCGTCCGGTGCTCGAGCGATGCGTCCAGAGCCACGCCCGTGCGATGGCGTGCGGCGGGGTTCATGTAGGTGATTCGGCCCTTCATGTCGAGTTGCACCACGTAGTCGGTCGTCGCATCGAATATCGCGGTGAGCGCGCGCATGGCGCCTTCAGCCAGCTTGCGCTCGGTCACGTCGGTGTACGTTCGCAATACGCCCCCGCCTTCGATCGGCACGCTGTGAATTTCGATCGCGCGGCCATCCGGGCGCTTGCGATCGTAGCTATGCGGCCGATCCAGGATGCCCCCTTGGCGAACGAACTCTTGCACGTCCTGCGGCGTATGGACGAACTCGTCGGTGGCCCACTGGTAAGCAAGCACCGCTTCGAACGTCGGTTTGGACGCCATCAGGTCTTTCGGCAGGTCCAGCAGCTCGACCGCACGCCGGTTGCAGACCTCCACCACGCGCGCGGCGTTGACCATCATGACGCCTTGTTCCATTCGCTCCAGCGTGGCTTCCAGGAGCGCCGACTTCTCCGTGAGGAGTTCCTGGCTGGCATGCAGGGCCAGTTCCGTCTCCTTGCGCTCGGTCACGTCGCGGCCGACCGAATGAAGCATCGGCTCGCCCGAGGGATCGCGCTGCAGGCTGTGGGTCCAGGCGACCCAGCGCTGGGCGCCGTTGGCACCCGTCATGCGGTTCTCGCTGGTCACTGTCGTGCCCGTCGAGAGGACTTGCGCAACGACCTGCCGAACGGCCACACGGTCCGCAGGCTCGACGTAGTCGAACAGATTCGCGCCGGTCATCGCCGCGGGCGTGAGCCCGAAGTGCCTCGCGTAGGCCGGGTTGACGTAGCTCAGTTCGCCATCGGGCATCGCGAGCGACACGAGTTCGGATTGGTCCTCGACGATGGCTTTGACTCGCTGTTCGCTCGCAACCAATTGCTTGAGTACCGGCCTGACCTGGCTGTGCTGGGCATAGACGGCCAGCGCGACGATGCCCACGAGGGCCAGGGCCAGGAGCTTCAAGCGCGCTCGCAGCGGCGCATAGAGCGTATCGACATCGGTCCTGATCGCCAAACCGAGCCCGAAATTCCTGACCGGCGTAAAGGCCGACAGGATGTTGACGCCACGCCTGTCCTTGAGGAATTGCACGCCACGTTCACCGAGCAGTGCTCTGGCCACGGGAAGGGCAGCACCACCGGCCGCGTTGAACATCGGCAGATCGAACCCGGACGGCCGGAACCGATTCGGCGCACAGACCAGTCTGTCCTTGTCGCGCCCGCAGATCGCCACGTCGGACGTATCGCTGGAGGCTCGAACGTCGGCCAGGAGGCTGTCGAACAGCGGCATTCGCTGCTCGGTGAACACCCGCCCCATCGTCCGGCCATCGACGAGCACATCGTTTTCGGTGAGGAGCACATAACCGTCTTTCCAGGCCAGGACGGCGGTCTGCCCCGCATTCGCCAGACGCTGAACGATCTGCGCCTGTGCCCGCACCATCACGCCAGCCTGGACCAGGCGCATGCCGTTCGCATCGAAGATCTCCAGGCCCGTCAAGTCGGCGGTCAGGAAGCTGTCGGCGGCCTTCTGCAGGGCGTCCTTGGCGGCAGCGTCGTCGGGCGCCTTGCTGAGTTTGTCCAGGGTCTGGCGCACGGTCGGCCGGGTGACAACAGTCCGAGGGAACCACAGGCTCGCATCGAGGGCGTGGCCGAGCGATGTCGCGTTCGTCGTGGCGGTGAGCAACATGTTTTGCGAGATCGACTGCTCGAACGTGTCGCGCATCACTGCGAAACCCGCCACACCGCCCGCCAGCGCGACGAAGATGATCACTGCGAGCGAGCGCCGCTTGATGCGCCGCTCGCTCTTGTCCAGTGCCTTGCGGTCGAACGCCTGAGACGCTTCGTGAAGCATCCACAAGCCGCCGCCGACAACCGAAATTCCGACAGCGGTTAACGGCAGCATCCGGTTGACGCTCGCTACCTGGTACAGCGTCTCCAGACCCACCAGGTAGCCGACCAGGCCGCCCAGGCCGATGATGGAAACTGCCAGGACCGACGTGAGGAAGATGAGTTTGCCGACCCGGGTGGGTCGTCGTCCATGCAGCCAGAAGGCGACGCCGGTGAGCAGGAACGCCAGGCTGGCGTTCGGGGACAGTCGCCCGGGATGTGGGTTGGTGGCCGTGGGAATGGTGCCGGCGCGGACAAGGTCGACCCCGAGCCCGATGCCGGACGCGCTTTCGAACAGGTATGCCAGTGGCAGCGCGATCAGGGCAGCGATGCAGATCGCCGAGAGTCGAGCGAGCCAGCCGCCGGACTTTTGCGGCAGGGTGGCGTTGAAAAAGCAGATGCCGACCGCGATGAAGAGCAGTGGATTGACGATACCCACTTGCTCGGAGCCAGGGATGAGATGCCCGATGGCTTCGACCTGAAAGAGCCAGCGCGTGGCCGTGGCAGCGCCGAGCAATCCGACCAGGATGCCTGCAACTTGCGGAGCTGAAGGAGCAGGATTTTGCATATTGGTATTCGGGGCGGAAGCTGGTTGCGGTCGGGCGTGCTCTGGGACATGGACGGATCAAGCGTCGGCGGAAATGTGGGCCATGTACGCGCGGAAATCAACACAGGATGTTCAGAGCGGCTGCGGCGGGCCCCCGAGCGCCTCCGATCTGGGTTGGGCGTGGCTCCAAAGCGGCTGTGCTGATATCGAGGCATCCTCCTGGACGCGCCGTTGTAGATGCGCAGAAGAAGCAACCAGCTGGACTCGAGCGGCTGGTCAACAGCGAGAAGACGCGCGACCCCGTGGCTTGGGCCTGACACCGGGCGTCGCTCTTTCGGCCAATGCCGCTCCGGCCTCGTGGTCCGCCCTCGTCCACGAACTTGCGGTGGCCGTCCAGTGCCGAGTGCGCATAGCGCAAGGTGAAGAGTCCCAGCTCGTTCGGCTGCATGTCGCGCGGCAGGCGATCGAACAGGCGCGCTTCCAGCATCTCTTCGATGCATCTCCTGCTGACGGTACTTGGCTTCCGCCACGTGCAGGTACCTGCTGAAGTACCGACAAATTGCGCAGGCCCGTGCTACGCACCGACATAGCAAGAGGCAAAGAAAAAACCCGCCACCCCTGTGAGAAGTGCGAGTTCCGAGGCAGCGTGACGCTGCGTGAAATGAGGGATTGGCCTGCCCGGAGGGGATCGAACCCCCGACAACCTGCTTAGAAGGCAGGTGCTCTATCCAACTGAGCTACGGGCAGATTCCGGGCCGGACAGAAGCAAAAACGAAAACACTGAAAAGAAAACTTGGTCGGGGCGAAAGGATTCGAACCTTCGACCCTCTGGTCCCAAACCAGATGCGCTACCAGGCTGCGCTACACCCCGACAAGCCCTCGATTCTAGCCCGGATATCGACCGGTTCCGGGATTTCTCAACGTTTCTCGTATTGAGTCTTGCCGAAAAGAATCTGGCGCTCCTTGTCGCCGGTGAGCGGCTGGCGCAGATCGGCCAGCACTTTCACGCCGCGCTGCACGGCCGGACGCGCGGCGATGCCGTCGAACCAGGCCTTCAGATGCGGGAAATCGGTAAGGGTGATGCCCTGGTTTTCCCAGCTGCGCAGCCACGGGAAGATGGCGATGTCGGCAATCGAATAGCTCTTGCCGGCGATGAACTTGTTCTTCGACAACTGCTTGTCGATCACGCCGTAGATGCGCTTGGCTTCATTGGTGTAGCGGTCGATCGCGTAGGCGATTTTTTCGGGCGCGTACAGGCGGAAGTGATGCGCCTGGCCGAGCATCGGGCCGACGCCGCCCATCTGGAACATCAACCACTGCAGCACGTCGTAGCGTTCGCGGTCGCCGGTGGGCAGGAACTTGCCGGTCTTGCCCGCGAGGTACACGAGGATCGCGCCCGATTCGAACAGCGAAATCGGCTTGCCGTCTGGCCCCTCGGGGTCGGTGATGGCGGGGATCTTGTTGTTGGGGCTGATCTGCAGGAACTCGGGCGCGAACTGGTCGCCCTTGCCGATGTTCACCGGGTGTGCGCGGTAGGGCAGGCCGCACTCCTCCAACATGACGTGAACCTTGTGGCCGTTGGGCGTGGGCCAGGAATAGACCTCGATGGGCGATGCGGGCATGTCTCGGGCTCCGGAAAGGGATGGGTATGAGGGGAGGGCCGCAGCATATACGTGCGATTCCAAACCCGTGCCGGCGCGGGAATTCGCCTTGCGGCAGCGCCTTTCAGCCCACCTGCAACTGGTGCGCGTTGCACCACATCCAGTCTTCGCCGGGCTCTAGCGACTGGATGACCGGATGCCCCTCGGCCTGCGAATGCCGCGTGGCGTGGCGGTTCTTCGAGGAGTCGCAGCAGCCCACATGGCCGCAGTGCACGCACAGGCGCAGGTGGACCCAGGTGTCGCCGGTCTTCAAACAGTCTTCGCAGCCGCGCGCGGTGTGCGGTTGCGCGATGGTGGCGGGCACGTGGTCGCAAGCTTTGATGGACACCGAAGAACTCCTATGGATGTTTGATTGAAAAAGCAGGTCAGGCCACAGCCGTTGTCTGCGACAGGTGCTGATGAATCAGCGCCACCGCCGCCGCGCCTTCACCGATCGCGCCACCCACGCGCTTGACCGAGCCCGAGCGCACGTCGCCAACGGCGTACACGCCGGGCACGCTGGATTCGAGCGCCGTGGCCGGCCGCGCGGGAAAGCCGCTGCTCGCCGCCGCGCCGGTCAGCACGAAGCCGTGCTTGTCGACCGCGACCGCGCAGCCTTCGAGCCACGAGGTCTCGGGTTCGGCGCCGACGAACAGGAAGATGTTGCGTGCCGGGCAATCGTGCTCGTTGCCGCTCGTGTGGCAGCGCCACGTCGCGCCGGTGAGTCCTTCGTCAGAGCTGCCATGCAGGCGCACGAGTTCGGTGTGGGGCTGCAGCTCGATGTTGGGCGTGGCCTCGATGCGGTCGATGAGGTAGCGCGACATGCTGGCGGCGAGCGACGGTCCGCGCACCAGCACGTTCACCTTGGCCGCGTGGCGCGAGAGGAACACCGCGGCCTGGCCCGCCGAGTTGCCGCCGCCGACCAGCGCCACTTCCTGCTGCGAGCAGATCTTCGCTTCGATGGCCGAGGCCCAGTACCAGATGCCGCGCCCTTCGAATTCGGCAAGGCGCGGAACATCGGGCCGCCGGTAGCGCGCGCCGCTCGCGATGACCACGGTGCGCGCGTGGATCGTGCGGCCGTCGGCCAGCGCGATGCCGAGGCTCTCGCGCTCGTTCTCGCGCGAGCAGTCGAGCGAGGTGACCTTTGCCGGAATCAGCATCTCGACACCGAACTTCTGCGCCTGCACGAAGGCCCGCCCCGCGAGCGCCTGTCCCGAGATGCCGGTCGGAAAGCCCAGGTAGTTCTCGATGCGCGCGCTGGCGCCGGCCTGGCCGCCGAAGTCGCGGCAGTCGAGCACGATCACGCGCAGGCCTTCGGAGGCGGCGTACACGGCGGTGGCGAGGCCGGCCGGCCCCGCACCGACCACGGCGACGTCGAACAACTCGTTGTGCTCGACGGTGTCGACCATGCCGAGGCAGCGTGCCAGCGCGTCCTCGGCCGGGTTCACCAGCACCGAACCGTCAGGGCACACGGCCAGCAATTGGCAGGTGCCATATTGTTCGAGCAGCGCGGCGGCGTCGGGGTCTTCGGCGGCATCGACCAGGTGATAGGGATAGCCGTTGCGCCGCAGGAAGTTTTCGAGGCGCGCCATGTCGGCCGACTGCGGCTTGCCGATCAGCACCGGCCCGCTCGCACCGGATTCGATCAGTGCCACGCGCCGCAGGATCAGCGCGCGGGTGATGCGCTCGCCAAGATCGGCTTCGGCCACCAGCAGCGCGCGCAGTTGTTGTGGCGACACGAGCAGCGCCTCGACGTCTTCGTCGGCATGCCCGTCGACCAGGGCAGGGCGGCCGCTCAACTGGCCGACTTCGGCCAGGAATTCGCCCGGGCCCTGCCGCACGATCGGCACCACACGCCCGAGTCCGTCGCGCTGTGTGACAGCGACCACGCCCTTGAGCAGCACGAACATGCCAGGACCGGTTTCTCCGGCGGTAAAAAGTCGTTCGCCGCGCGCGAATTGCTGCACGCTGCCGAAGCGCGCGATGCGCGCAATCTCGGTGTCACTGAGGACGGGAAAGGTCTGGTGAAAGCGGCTGCTGTCGGTGCCGTTTGCTGCGGTGGCCATGTGTCCAAGCTCCATGTCGCGAATCCATCGCATTAGACGACGAAGTACCGCAGACCGGCTGTAACACCGTCATACGCATGCAATCTTCCTGACACGCCGGCTTCATCGCAGGTGCGGAGACTCCCTCGGCAGAAAGGGTTCCCCATGAAAGAACTGCCCAACCCGACGTTTCCGCTCTCGCAGCTCGGGCTGCGCGCGGCCTTGTGGCCTGCGCCCACGGTCGTCGCTGCCGCCGGTGCTTCCACCGCGGCCCGTGTGTCGGTGCCGCAGGCACCCGCCGTCATTCTTCCCCCGCCCGTCGAAGCCAAGCAGGGCATCACGGTCGGCTGGGCCCGCCACCTGGACGATGTGCGCGCCGCGCAGCGCCTGCGCTACGACGTGTTCGTCGGCGAAATGGGCGCTCGCGTCTCCTCGCCGCTGGCCGGCCACGACATCGATCTGTTCGACGATTTCTGCGAGCACCTGCTGGTGCGCGACGAACTCACCAACCAGGTCATCGGCACCTACCGCGTGTTGACGCCGGCGCAGGCGCGCCGCGTCGGCAGCACCTACAGCGACACCGAATTCGACCTGACCCGCCTGCGCGACCTGCGCGAGCGCATGGTCGAGCTGGGCCGCAGCTGCGTGCATCCCGAACACCGCCAGGGCGGGGTGATCCTCGCGCTGTGGGGCGCGCTGGCCGGTTTCATGCACCGCAACAAGCTGGACACCATGATCGGCTGCGCGAGCATCCCGATGTCACACAACGGTGTGACGAATGGTGACGCGGCCGCCAGCATCTGGCGCCAGGTGTCGGCCAGCCACATGGCGCCGATCCAGTACCAGGTGCAGCCGCGCCTGCCGCTGCCGGTCGAGCGGCTGGACAGCACGCTCGACGTGGAGCCGCCCGCGCTCATCAAGGGTTACCTGCGTCTGGGTGCCAAGGTGCTGGGCGCACCGGCCTGGGACCCGGACTTCAACGCCGCCGACCTGCCGATGCTGATGCGCATCGACGACCTGCCGGCGCGCTACCGCAAGCACTTTCTCGGCGCATGAAACCGGCGGCCGTCCGTCCTGACGACGGGCCGCCCGCCCACCCTCCGGGCATGATGGAACCGCACAGGGCAGGGGACGTTGCGTCACGCGATCGTCATTCAACTGTCACAAATGACATCGACACTGTCATATTTCCGCCTACGTCTGCTCCCGTGCCGCTTGCTCCAGAATCAGTGTCCATGTCACCAGCCCCCGCAGACCGGTCGCTCGCCGTCGCGGCGCCCACTTTCTCCCTGCTCGACCGGGATCACAGCATCCTGTCGTTCAACGAGCGCGTGCTCGACTGGGCGCACAGGCCCGAGGTCCCGCTGATCGAGCGATTGCGCTACTTGTGCATCGTGTCTTCGAACCTTGACGAGTTCTTCGAGGTCCGCGCCGCGCCGCACCTGATCGCCGGCAGCGCCGGCGACCAGAAGGGCACCTACACCGTCGATTCGTTCGAGCAACTGGCCGAGGCGGCGCACACGCTGGTGGCACGCCAGTACGCGCTCTACAACGACGAGCTGATGCCGACCTTCGCGACGCACGGCATCCACATCATTTCGCACGGCGAGCGCAATCCGGCGCAGCGCAAATGGGTGAGCGAGTATTTCGAGCGCGAAGTGCGCCCGCTGCTGATTCCCGTCGGGCTGGACCCGGCACACCCGTTCCCGCAGGTGGCGAACAAGTCGCTCAACTTCATCGTGCGGCTGGGCGGCAAGGACGCCTTCGGGCGCGAGAACCCGATCCAGATCGTCAAGCTGCCGCGCGTGTTGCCGCGGCTGATCAAGATGCCGGCCAAGGTGTCGGACGGCAAGACGCTGTTCGTGGCGCTGTCGAGCGTGGTGCGGGCTCATTTGTCGAGCATGTTCCCGGGCCGCGAGGTGGGCGACTTCTCGCAGTTCCGGGTCACGCGGCACTCCGATCTTGCGGTGGACGAGGAAGACGTCAAGAACCTGCGCACCGCGTTGCGCCAGGGCCTGCAGCATCGCCATTACGGCCAGGCCGTGCGCCTGGAGGTGTCGGCCAGCTGCGCCGAATCGCTCGCGAGCTTTCTGCTGGCGCAGTTCAACCTGCCGCCCGAGTCGCTGTACCGCGTGCATGGGCCGGTAAACCTGGCCCGGCTCACGCAGCTCATCGACCTGATCGACGAGCAGCAACTGCGCTTTCCGCCGTATTCGGCATCGTTTCCCGTCACGCTGTCACCCGCCCAGTCGTTCTTCGAACGCCTGCAGCGCGGTGATGTGCTGATCCACCAGCCCTTCGAAAGCTTCGACGGCGTGCTCGCCTTCCTGCGCGAAGCGGTGCTCGATCCGCAGGTGCTGGCCATCAAGCAGACCATCTACCGCACCGGTGCCGATTCGGAGCTGATGGACCTGCTGCGCGAAGCCGTGCGCCGTGGCAAGGAAGTCACCGTGGTGGTGGAGCTCAAGGCGCGCTTCGACGAAGAAGCCAACATCAACTGGGCCGAGATGCTGGAGTCGATCGGCGCGCAGGTGGTGTACGGCGTGGTGGGTCTCAAGACCCACGCCAAGATGCTGCTGGTGACGCGCCGCGAGGGCAAGCAGCTGCGCCGCTACGGCCATCTCTCCACCGGCAACTACAACCCGCGCACCGCGCGCCTGTACACCGACATCAGCCACCTCACGACCGATCCGCTGCTGACGGCCGACATGGAGGCGGTGTTCGTCCACCTGGCGAGCCAGAGCCGCCTGCCCAAGCTCAACCGCATGTGGCTCGCGCCCTTCGACCTGCACAAGAACATCGTGGCGCAGATCGATGCGCTGGGCGTTGCTGCCGCCAGTGGTCAGGTCACGCGCATCGTCGCCAAGATGAATGCGCTGACCGACGAGGAAATCATTGCCGCGCTGGTGCGGGCCGGGCAACAGGGCGTGAAGATCGACCTCATCGTGCGCGGTGCCTGCACGCTGCCGGCACAGGTGCCGGGGCTGACCGACAACATCCGCGTGCGCTCGGTGATCGGGCGCTTCCTGGAGCATTCGCGGGTCTTCTATTTCCGCAACGGCGAAGACGAGTCGCTCTACCTCTCGAGCGCCGACTGGATGAACCGCAACATGATGCGGCGCATCGAGCTGGCCTGGCCCGTGACCGACCCGAGCTTGCGCCAGCGCCTCATCGACGAGTGCCTGGTGGCTTACCTGCACGACGGCCGCGACGCCTGGGACCTGGGCGGCGACGGCATCTACACGCGCGTGGACCGGGACACCAATGCGGGCGAGGAGGGCGCATCGCGCGCCGTCGAGGCCCACGGTGCCCAGACCGCGCTCATGAACCGCTATGCATCGCGAGGGCATCACGGCGATGCATCCAGCAACTGAAGACCGAAAGACGATGACCATGGACTTGATCTTCTGGCGTCACGCCGAAGCCGAGGACTGGACCGAGGGTTGCGACGACATGCAGCGCTCGCTCACCGCACGCGGCGAAAAGCAGGCCAAGCGCATGGCCAGCTGGCTCGATCGGCAATTGCCCGACGGCACCCGCATCATCTGCAGCCCCGCACGGCGCTGCGAGCAGACCGCCCTGGCGCTGGGCCGCAAGTACAAGCTGCGCAGCGAGCTGGCGCCCGACACCACGGCCGATGCGCTGCTCGGCGCGGCAGGCTGGCCCAACGGCAAGTCGGTGGTGCTGATGATCGGCCACCAGCCCTCGGTGGGGCAGGCCATCTCGCTCCTGCTGGGCCTCAAACAGGACAGCTGCCCGGTGCGCAAGGGCGCGCTGTGGTGGATTCGCACCCGCGAGCGCGACGGCGACGTGCAGACCGTCGTGGTGACGGTGCAGTCGCCCGAACTCCTTTAAGTCGGGCTCAAGCCCCGGTCAGTTCCACGCGCCAGTTGCTGGTCTTTTGCCAGGCCAGCACTTCTTCGCGCAGGAGGTGCGCCGACTGCGGATAGGCATCGGCCCAATCGGGCGCGCACACGATGGTGAACGCCCGCGCGCCCAGCGCCGCGAGGTGCAGCGCCTGCGGATCGGGATCGCGGCGCGCATGGCACAGGATGATGGCCAAGCGCAGCGCCAGCAACTGCATCACGAAGGTCTCGTCGTCCAGCGCCGCTTCGAGCTTGCGCAGCTTGCCACGCTGTCCGAGCACCAGTTGGCCGAGCGCGTGCAGTTCGTTCACCGCGAAGCCGGGCGCGTCGGTGTTGTCGAGGATGTAGGCGCCGTGCTTGTGATAGTCGCTGTGCGACACCAGCGCGCCGATCTCGTGCAACTGGGCGGCCCAGCCGAGCTTGCGAAGCGCGCGGCCGGCGCGGTTCGACGTGCTGCCTCCGCGCGCGGCGGGGGCGAGCTGCACGAACAGCGAAGCGGCGGCGTCGCCGACCCGTTTGGCCTGCGCTGCATCGACCGCGAAACGCGTGGCGAGCCGGGCCACCGTGGCGGTGCGCATGTCGGCGACGCTCTCGTCGCGTTCGAGCAGTTCGTAGAGCACGCCGTGGCGGAGGGCCCCCTGGGCGACTTTCATTTCCTCGATGCCGAGCAGGTCGAACACCGCGCGCAGCACGCTCACGCCGCCGCCGATCACGGCCTTGCGGTCTTCGCGCATGCCGTCGATTCGCAGCTTGTCGACGCTGCCGGCCTTGAGCAGGCGGTCGAGCAGCCAGTCGAGGCCTTCGCGGGTGACGAGGCCCGGTTCCGCGCCGGCGGCCGCCAGCACGTCGCCGACCGCGCCGATGGTGCCGGAGGCGCCATAGGCCACGTCCCACTGGTCGCGGGTGTAGCTGCCGAGCGCGTCGTCGAGCACCGCCTTGGCCGCTACTTCGGCGGCGCGGAAGGCGGCGGGCGTGAACTGGCCTTCGGCGAAGTGCTTCATCGACCAGGCGACGCTGCCCACGCGGTACGACTCGACCAGTTCGGCCTGGAGCGAGCGGCCAATGATCATTTCGGTGGAGCGCCCGCCGATGTCGACCACCAGCCGGCGTTCGTTGTCCGAGGCGTCGGTGTGCGGGAGCATGTGCGCCACGCCCTGATAGATAAGGCGGGCTTCTTCGCGTCCAGGGATCACGTCGATGCCGAACCCCAGGATGGTGCGCGCGCGCAGCAGGAATTCTTCACGGTTGCGCGCTTCGCGCAGCGTCTGCGTGGCGACGGCGCGCACTTGCGAGCGCTTGAATCCGGCCAGCCGCTCGCCGAATCGGGCCAGCGCGTCCCAGCCGCGCTGCATGGCTTCGGTCGTGAGATTGCGGGCGCTGTCCAGGCCATTGCCCTGGCGCACTGTTTCCTTCAGGTACTCGGTGCGGTGGATCTGTCCGTGGTCGACCTGTCCGATTTCGAGCCTGAAGCTGTTCGAGCCGAGATCGACTGCCGCGAGGCGGGTGCCGTTTTGCATGTAGTTGTAGTGAAGAGGGCGGTTGCTTTGATCGTAGCGCCGTGACAGGCGCGCCACCTCCCGAATCGCTCGGCGGCGAGGTCGGGAAGGCTAGGCGCGCCCCATGACGGTTGTGTGACAGCGTCACACGGCCGAAGGGGGAAATACAGGCATTTTCCCTCGACAGCAGGGTGTCATATGGATGTCACACAAGCTTTTTAGAGTCCGTCCCAAGCCCGAAAGGGACTACTTCTTACTTCTAAAGGAAGCTTCATGAAAACGACGTTCAAATTTGCAACCGCCGGTCTCGTAGCCGCGCTGTTCTCGATCCCCGCCCTCGCACAAGACGTGACCGGCGCCGGCGCCAGCTTCCCGGCACCGCTGTATGCCAAGTGGGCTTCGGACTTCAACAAGGCCACCGGCGTCAAGATCAACTACCAGTCGGTCGGTTCGGGCGCTGGCCTCAAGCAGATCGAAGCCAAGACCGTCGATTTCGGCGCTTCGGACGCTCCCCTGAAGGACGACGAACTCCAGGCCAAGGGCCTGATGCAGTTCCCCACCGTCATCGGCGGCGTGATTCCCGTGGTCAACATCACCGGCATCAAGCCGGGCGAACTGAAGCTCAACGGCCAGGTTCTGGGCGACATCTACCTGGGCAAGATCACCAAGTGGAACGACCCCGCCATCAAGGCACTGAACGGTTCGCTGGCCCTGCCCGACGCCGCCATCGCCCCGGTTCGCCGCGCCGACGGTTCGGGCACCAGCTTCCTGTTCACCAACTACCTGAGCAAGGTCAACCCCGAGTGGAAGACCAAGGTCGGCGAAGGCACGGCCGTGAACTGGCCCACCGGCGCGGGCGGCAAGGGCAACGAAGGCGTCGCAGCCTTCGTGAACCGCCTGCCCAACTCGATCGGCTACGTCGAGTACGCCTACGTCAAGCAGAACAAGATGACCTACGCCCAGCTGCAGAACGCCGCCGGCAACTTCGTCTCGCCCGACGACACCGCCTTCAAGGCCGCCGCCGCCGCCGCCGATTGGAACAAGAGCTTCTACCAGGTGCTGACCAACCAGGCCGACAAGGGTGCATGGCCCATCACCGGCGCCACCTTCATCCTGATGCACAAGGTGCAGGACAAGCCCGCCAACGCGACCACCGTGCTCAAGTTCTTCGACTGGGCCTACAAGGGCGGCGACAAGACCGCTGACGACCTGGACTACGTGCCGATGCCCGACGCCGTCAAGGCCACCATCGCCAAGTCGTGGGGTGAAGTGAAGGATGCATCGGGCAAGCCCGTCGCGTTCAAGTAAGCAACCCACTCACCAGTCCAGAACGGCGCATCCATGAGCAACTCTTCGCTCGAGGACGCGCCGCTTTCGTCTTTGCCGGAGCGACCCTTGTCATCCACTCTTCCTGCTGCCGCCTCGTACGACCTCGCGGCCGACCGTGGCCGCGCCACTGCGCCGCCACCGCCGGTGAAGGCGCCGCGTTCCGGCCCCATGGCCGACCGCCTGTTCGGCTGGGCTGCCAAGGGCGCCGCGCTGCTGACGCTGGCGATGCTCATCGGCATCCTGTTGTCGCTGATCGTCGGCGCCTGGCCCGCCATTTCCAAGTACGGCCTCGGCTTCCTCACGAACAGCACGTGGGATCCGGTCAAGGAAGAGTACGGCGGCCTCGTGATGATCTACGGCACGCTGGCCACCTCGTTCATCGCATTGGTGATCGCGGTGCCGGTGAGCTTCGGCATTGCCCTCTTTCTGACCGAGCTCTCGCCCAACTGGCTCAAGCGCCCGCTGGGCACGGCCATCGAACTGCTCGCCGCCGTGCCGTCCATCGTGTACGGCATGTGGGGCCTCCTGGTGTTCGGCCCGATCCTCTCGACCTGGGTGCAGCAGCCGCTGCAGAAGCTGCTCGCCGGCGTGCCGTACCTCGGCGCCCTGGTGTCCGGCCCGCCCGTGGGCATCGGCATTCTGTCGGCCGGCATCATCCTGGCGATCATGATCATCCCGTTCATCGCCTCGGTGATGCGCGACGTGTTCGAGGTCACGCCGCCCCTTCTGAAGGAGTCGGCCTACGGCCTCGGCTCCACCACCTGGGAGGTCGTTTCCAAGGTTGTGCTGCCGTACACCAAGGCCGGTGTCATCGGCGGGATCATGCTCGGCCTCGGCCGGGCGCTGGGCGAGACGATGGCGGTCACCTTCGTGATCGGCAACATGAACCAGCTCAACTCGCTGTCGGTGTTCGAGGCTGCCAACAGCATCACCTCGGCCCTGGCCAATGAATTCGCCGAAGCCGGCGCGGGCCTGCACCAGGCGGCGCTGATGTACCTCGGCCTCGTGCTGTTCTTCATCACCTTCGTCGTGCTGACGCTCTCGAAGGTGCTGCTGGCCCAGATGAAGAAGAGCGAAGGAACCAAGTCGTGAGCACTGCGCAAGACCTCATCAGCGCCAAGGCGCTCGCCGAAACGCGCCAGGCCCGGTTCGCTTCGCGCAACCGCGTCAACAAGATCGCGCTCACGCTGTCGCTCGCCGCGATGGTGTTCGGCGTGTTCTGGCTCGTGTGGATCCTCTGGGAAACGCTGCGCCTCGGCCTGGGTGGCCTCGCACTTGCCACCTTCACCGAAATGACGCCGCCGCCGAACGAAGTGGGCGGCATCGCCAACGCGATCTTCGGCTCGTTCGTGATGGTGATGCTCGCCACCTTCGTGGGCACGCCGATCGGCATCATGGCCGGCATCTACCTGGCCGAGTACAACCCCAAGGGCTGGCTCGCCTCGGTCACTCGCTTCGTGAACGACATCCTCTTGTCGGCGCCCTCGATCGTGATCGGCCTGTTCGTCTACGCCGTGGTGGTGGCGTACTTCAAGACCTTCTCGGGCCTGGCCGGTGCGCTGGCGCTCGCGCTGATCGTGATTCCGGTGGTGATCCGCACCACCGAGAACATGCTGCAGCTGGTGCCGCCGGGCCTGCGCGAAGCGGCCTACGCATTGGGCACGCCGAAGTGGAAGGTCATCATCAGCATCACGCTGCGCGCCGCACGCGCCGGTGTGGTCACCGGCATCCTGCTGGCCGTGGCGCGCATCGCGGGCGAAACCGCACCGCTGCTCTTCACCGCGCTGAACAACCAGTTCTGGACCGCCGACGTGAGCCAGCCGATGGCCAGCCTGCCGGTCACGATTTTCAAGTTCGCGATGAGCCCGTACGAGAACTGGCAACAGCTGGCCTGGGCCGGCGTGTTCCTGATCACCGTCGCCGTGCTCGCTCTCAACATCCTGGCGCGGGTCCTCACGCGCAACAAACACTGACTGAAGAAGAAGATCTCCCATGCCAAATACCGTCGCACAACCGTCGCGTTCGAAGATCTCGGTCAAGGACCTGAACTTCTACTACGGCAAATTCCACGCGCTCAAGGGCATCAACCTCGAGATTCCCGAGAACAAGGTCACGGCCTTCATCGGCCCGTCGGGCTGCGGCAAGTCGACCCTGCTGCGCACCTTCAACCGCATGTTCGAGCTCTACCCCGAGCAGCGCGCCGAGGGCACGATCGCCCTGGACGGCGAGAACCTGCTCACCTCGAAGCAAGACGTCGCGCTCATCCGCGCCAAGGTCGGCATGGTGTTCCAGAAGCCCACGCCGTTCCCGATGTCGATCTACGACAACATCGCCTTCGGCGTGAAGCTGTTCGAGAACCTCTCGGCCAGCGACATGGACGACCGCGTCGAGTGGGCTCTGAAGAAGGCCGCCCTCTGGACCGAAGTGCGCGACAAGCTGCAGCAAAGCGGCTCGGGCCTCTCCGGCGGCCAGCAGCAGCGCCTGTGCATTGCGCGCGGCATCGCGATCAAGCCTGAAGTGCTCCTGCTCGACGAGCCGTGCTCCGCGCTCGACCCGATCTCGACCGCCAAGATCGAAGAACTGATCGCCGAGCTCAAGAACGAGTACACCGTGGTCATCGTGACGCACAACATGCAGCAGGCGGCCCGCTGCAGCGACTACACCGCCTACATGTACCTGGGCGACCTGATCGAGTTCGGCGCGACGGAGCAGATGTTCTTCAAGCCGCAGCGCAAGGAAACCGAGGACTACATCACCGGCCGTTTCGGCTAAGGAGACAAAACCATGAGCGAGAAACATCTTTCCAGCCAGTTCGACAGCGAACTCAACGGCGTCTCGTCGCGCGTGATGGAGCTCGGCGGCATGGTCGAGTCGCAGATCCACACGGCGGTGTATGCGCTGCTGCAGTTCGACGCCGAGGCGGCCGACCGCGTGATGGAGACCGAACACCGCGTCAATGCGATGGAAATCGACATCGACCGCGAGCTCTCGTCGATCATCGCGCGCCGCCAGCCGACGGCACGCGACCTGCGCCTTTTGATCGCCATCAGCAAGACCACGGCCAATCTGGAGCGCGTGGGCGACGAAGCCAACAAGATCGCACGCATGGTCAAGTCGATCATCGAGAGCGGTTCGGCCCGCCAGTTGCCCACGACCGAACTGCGCATCGCCGCCGACCTGGCCTCGGGCCTCTTGCGCACCGCGCTGGACGCCTTCGCGCGCCTGGACACGGCCGCGGCCCTGTCGATCCTGAAAGACGACGACCTGATCGACAAGGAGTTCGACGGCTTCGTGCGCAAGTTGGTCACCTACATGATGGAAGACCCCCGCACCATCTCGGCCAGCCTGGACCTGCTGTTCCTGGCCAAGGCCATCGAACGCATCGGCGACCACGCCAAGAACATCGCCGAATTCATCATCTACATCGTCAAGGGCGCCGATGTGCGGCACACTTCGATGCAAGAAATCGAGTCTGCGCTGCAGTGACCTCGGCGGCAAGACTCCCCAATAAAGCATGAAGAAACCCAGAGTCCTGATCGTCGAAGACGAGTCCTCGATCGCCGAGCTGATCGCCGTCAACCTGCGCCACAACGGCTTCGAGCCGATCTGGTCGGAAGACGGTGCCGCAGCCCAGCGCGAAATCGACGCCTTTCTGCCCGACCTGATCCTGCTCGATTGGATGCTGCCGGGCCAGAGCGGCCTGCAGCTTGCCCGCCAGTGGCGCAAGGACCCGCGCACCAAGGCCATCCCGATCCTGATGCTGACCGCGCGCGGCGATGAGCCAGACAAGGTCGCGGGCCTGGATGCCGGCGCCGACGACTACATCACCAAGCCCTTCTCCACGCAGGAAATGCTGGCCCGCATCCGTGCAGTGCTGCGCCGCCGCGCACCCGAGGTGGTGACCGAGCGCGTGGAAATCGGCGAGCTCGCGCTCGACACCTCCACGCACCGCGTGACCTGGCAGGGCGGCGCGCTCAAGGTCGGCCCGACCGAGTTCAAGCTGCTGGCTTACCTGATGCAGCATGCCGAGCGCGTGCACAGCCGCGCGCAGTTGCTCGACAAGGTGTGGGGCGACCACGTCTACATCGAGGAACGCACGGTCGACGTGCACGTCAAGCGCCTGCGCGAATCGCTGGGCGCTGCTGCGCCGATGGTCGAAACCGTCCGGGGAGCAGGCTACCGCCTGACCGCCCAAGTCACGGTTTGAACGCCGTGGCGTCCCTCGGCCGCGGGCGCGGATAATCGCCCGCCATGCCTTTCCGAATTGCTACTTTTTTAATAGCGTCCCTCGCAATAGGCGCGGGCGCTGTCGGCATTTTTGGCTGGAAGTTCGGATGGCTGGGCGCCTGGCTGGGCGCTGTGCTGTGGCTCGCACTCGATGCCTGGCGCGCCGAGCGCCTGCTGCAGGTGCTGCGCAACGACGCCACGGGCCTGCCGACACGCGGACCCGGCGTCTGGGGCGAACTGGCCGAACGCATCCGCAAGCTGCTGCGCGACCGCGAGCAGCAGACCCGCCAGGCCGAAGAGCGGCTGCAGGAGTTTCTGGCCGCCATCCAGGCGTCTCCCAACGGCGTGATCCTGCTCGACGAGCAGGGCCGCATCGAATGGTGCAACCAGACGGCGGCCGGCCAGTTCGGCATCGATGCCGAGCGCGACCTGCTGCAGCACCTGGCGAACCTCGTGCGCGATCCGGCCTTCGTGGCCTACCTGGCGTCGTGGAACTACAGCCGCGACGTCGTCATCGACGCTTCCGGCCCGGGCCACACGCACCAGCGCAGCCATCCGGTGCGGCTGTCGGTGCAGGTGCATCCTTACGCGGGCAATCGCCGCATGCTGCTCACGCGCGACATCACGGCGCTGGAGCAGGCCGAAGCGATGCGACGCGATTTCGTGGCGAATGTGTCGCACGAGATCCGCACGCCGCTCACGGTGCTCGCGGGCTTTGTCGAGACGCTGCAGAACCTGCCGCTCGATGCCGATGAGCGCACGCGCTATCTCTCGTTGATGGGGCAGCAGTCGCACCGGATGGAAACGCTGGTGAACGACCTGTTGACGCTGTCGCGCCTGGAGGGCAGCGCATCGCCTTCGGGCAATCAGTGGATCCGCATCCGTGCCTTGCTGGCGCAGTGCGAGGACGAAGGACGCGGCCTGTCGGGCCGGCTTGCGCCGCTGGGCCATCGGCTCTCGTTCACCATCGATGCCGAGTCCGAGATATCGGGCGCGCCGACCGAATTGCAGAGCGCAATGTCGAACCTGCTGAGCAATGCGATCCGCTACACGCCAGGCGGCGGCGAAGTGGCGGTGAGCTGGCGGGTGCTGCCCGATGGACGCGGCGAATACGCGGTGAAGGACACCGGTCCCGGCATTGCCGCCGAGCACATTCCGCGGCTCACCGAGCGCTTCTACCGCATCGACCGCAGCCGTTCGCGCGAGACCGGCGGCACGGGGCTCGGCCTCGCGATCGTCAAGCACATCGCACAGCGGCACGGGGCCGAGTTGCGCATCGAGAGCACGGTGGGCAAGGGGAGCCGGTTTGCGCTGGTGTTCCCGGCCACGCGGGTGCGCGAGGCGCGCGTGCTGGCGAAGTGAGCTTCGGGCCGGCGTTGTTTGTTCTTCAGCCGGCTCGCTTCTGCATCGTCCAGCGCAGCAGCGCGCTGAACAGCAGGCCCGTGAGCACCAATGCGCCGGCGCTCATGATCCAGAACGCCAACGGCGATTGCATCGCCGGCCACGGCCCAAGGCCGCGGTAGGCCAGCAGGTAGCTGCCGCCGAGGCCGAGGCCCCAGAGCATCGCGCAGTAGATGACCAGCGGCGCCAGCGTCACGCGGTAGCAGCGCAGCACGAACACGCACAGCGTCTGCAGGGCATCGGCGAGATGGTAGACCGCGACGACTGGCAGCAGCAAGGCGGCCAGCGCGATCACTTCCGGGTTGTCCGAATACACGTTGGCAAGCTCGTGGCGCAGGGCGACCATCGCTCCGGCGTAGACGAGGGCGCACAGCATGGCCAGCTCGAAGCCGAGGCGGCAGGCGTGCCGGGCCTTGGCGGCATCGCCGGCACCCAGCCAGAAGCTCACCCGCGCGCTGGTCGCGATGGCGAGCGAGAGCGGCATCATGTAAGCCACCGCCAGCAGGTTCGAGGCGATCTGGTGCGCAGCCGCCGCGGCGGTGCCCAGGCGCGCGATGAACAGCGCCATCAGCGTGAACGAGGTCACTTCCACCAGCACCGCCAGGCCGCCGGGAACGCCGAGGCGCGCGAACTGGCGGATCTGCTGCCAGTCGGGCGGCTCGATGCGTTCCCAGAGCGCATAGCCACGGTAGAAGGCGCTGCTGCGCAGCAGCCAGACCGCGCAGCCGAGCATGGCCCAGTTCACGCACAGCGTGGCCCAGGCACAGCCGACGAGGCCCATGGCCGGCAGGCCGGCGCCGCCAAAGGTGAACCAGATCGACAGCGGCAGCTTCACCACCAGCGATGCCAACTGCAGCCAGGTCACGAGCTGCGGCTTGCCCAGGCTCTGGTTCAGCGTGCTGAAGAGGCGAAAGAGGAGGGACGGCGCCAGCGCGAAGGCCAGTACCGCGAGGTAGGCCTCGACCTCGCCACGCATTTCCGCCGGCACCTGGGTCCAGCGCAGGGCGCCGCCGGGCAGCAGCAGCGCCACCATGCCCACCGCGATGGCGATGCCGGCCAGGTAGAGCGACTGCCGCACCGAGCGGCCCACCTCGCCGCTTCGGCCCGCGCCGTGCAATTCGGCCCACACCGGCAGCAGCGCCTGCAGCACGCCCATCAGCGAGACGTACACGCTCACGAAGATGGCCGCGCCGACCGAGAGCGCCGCCAGCGCGTGCTCCGAATAGCGGCCCGCGATGATGGTGTCGGTCACGCCGAAGGCCATCACGGCCAGCTGGCCGACCAGCACCGTGCCGGCGTGGCGTGCGATCAAACTCCGTTCGCCCGCCACGGGTCAGGGCACGATCTTTTGGTAAAGGAGCAGGTCGTCCGCGGCGCTGCTGGGACGGCGCAGGGTGCCGCTGAAGCGCCACTTCTCGAGCGGAATGATGGTGTGCAGCCGCTCGATGGTCTCGGGGCTCACCAGCAGCCAGGGGCAGTCGGTGCCGAGCAGCAGTGGCTGCAGGTTGAAGTTGCCGTGGTGGCGCAACGCTGCCGCGTGCGGCCGGCTCAGTGCCAGTTCGGCGATGCAGCTCGGGTGGCCGACCCGCTCAGCCACCGCACGCACCTGCGGCAGGTAGCTGCGCGCGTAGTCGATGGGGGGCAGCCAGAGCGTCATCAGCAACATCCAGCACAGCGCAGTGCCGCCGGCCGGCAGCACCAGCGTTTTCCAGAGTGCGGCGCGGTGGCGCCCGGTGCGCCAGCGCACCAGCCAGCACCACGCGATGGTCGCGGCCAGCGCGAGCACGAATGCGATCGGCGAGAACTCGCCCACGAAGCCCGGCACCAGCCGCGCGACGCTGGCCGCGGGCTTGCGCGGCACGCCGGTCAGCATGGCGATCCAGTAGAGCCAGCCCAGCACCGCGAGGCCGCTGAAGAAGAGGACGTTGAACCAGTCGATCAGTGCCGCGGCGCTGCGCCGGAAGGTCGGCAGCGCGAAGGCGGCGAGCGTGGCGAAGGCGGGCAGGGCCAGCAGCAGCGAGCGGTCGGAGTAGTCGGTGGTCCAGGTGGCGGCCAGCGGCACGACCGCGAACCAGAACGGCAGCGCGACATGGCGCGCCGTGAGCTGGCGGCGCCAGCGCCAGAGCGTCCAGATGGCGAGCGGCCAGACCGGCCAGGTGAACCAGAGCAGCAGCTTGGCCTGGCTGCGGATTTCGCTGCCGATCGAGTTGCCGTCCAGCGTGATCTTCCATTGCGACAGGCCGAGGCTGAACACCAGCGCCGCCGCCAGCAGCGTGACGCCGATCATCGTGAAGAGGGCGCCGCGGGTGTAACCGGGGCCGTCGTCGGAGCTGGCGTCCGCCCCTGCCTGGGCGACGAGGTGCCGTTCGTAGGCGATGTAGAGCGCGCTGCCGACGGCGAGCGCCAGGCCAACGGTGGGGGCGCCGCTCAACGTCATGCCGAGCGTGCCGACCACGAGAGCGATCACCGGGCCTGCGCGGCGGTACGGCAGCGCGGCCACACCGTAGAACAGGTGCGAGGCGAAGTACAGCTGCGCGAGGGCGGGCGTGGTTTCGTGCCCGAGTTGGGCGAGGCCCAGGCAGGCGATCAGCGCCAGCAGGCCGCCGTCGGCGATGGCGCGCGCGTAGTCGGTCGGACGGGCCTCGCCACCGAAGGCGAACGCCACGGGCTGGGCGCGCGCCGTGCGGGCAAGGTAATAGACGGCGTACCAGGTGGCGGTGAAGGTGCCCCAGAGCATCAGCGCGAAGACGAATCGCACGGCGAGGTCGGGGTTCAGCCACGCGGGGGCAAGCTTGATCGCGATGGCGCCGATCCAGTAGGGGACCAGCGCGGGCGTCTCGGGCTGCATGCCCAGCAAAAGGGGATCGAACCAGCGCGCGATGCCTTCGGTGCCCCGGGCCAGTTCGGCCATGTAGCCGAAGGCGGTGATGTCGGCACTCTTCCACGGTCCGCGCCCAACCAGGCCCGGCAGCAGGTAGGCCGCGCACAACAGCAGCAGCGCGATGCGCGGCAGCCGGCGCACGGCATTCTGGGCAACGATCGCGGGAGTGGGCTGGTTCAAAGGGCGGAAAGCGGAGAGAAGGGCGAAAGGAGATTCGGAATGAAAAAGGGCAGCGCGGTAAACCGGGCTGCCCTCGACGCCAAAGCGCGTGCTTTACTTCGAAGCAGCGCCGGTGGTCTTGCCGAAACGGTTGCGGAATTTCTCGACGCGACCGCCCATGTTGTCGACCGACTTCTGCGTGCCGGTGTAGAACGGGTGCGATTCGCTCGTGGTGTCCAGCTTGAACAGGGGGAGCTCGCGACCGTCGTCGGTCTTGCCCATTTCCTTGGTGTTCGCGCACGAACGGGTCACGAACTTGAAACCGTTCGACATGTCGACGAACAGGATTTCGCGGTAATTCGGGTGGATGCCTTCTTTTGCCATGGTGTTTCCTTTGCGCTGTTGGAATCAATGCGCGGTCGATGCGAGAGCCACAAGCGCGTCGACTGTCGAAATGGACTGGGTCGGCGGCTGTCCCGGGTGAGGGGATCGCTGGGCAGGACGCCCGGCTGCACTTTTCGCGGAGCCAGCGATTATCGCATACTGGCCGTTTTGAGCGAAAAGTGGCCACAGATGACTTCCACAGCGTTGCGCGCCGGCCTCGTCGGCTACGGTTTCGCCGGCCAGACCTTCCATGCGCCCGTGCTTTCGGCCGTTCCGGGGCTCGAACTGGCGGCCGTGGCGAGTTCGCAGCCGCACAAGGTCCACGCGGACTGGCCCGGCGTGGCCGTGGTGCCCGATGTGGCGGCGCTCGTGGCCCGGGCGGACATCGACCTGGTCGTGGTCGCCACACCCAATGCTCAGCACCATCCGGTTGCCAAGGCGGCGCTGGAGGCCAGCAAGCACGTGGTGGTGGACAAGCCTTTCACGCTCGATGTGACCGAAGCCAGGGAGCTCGAATTGTTGGCTCGACGCAACAATCGCATCCTGGCGGTCTATCAGAACCGGCGTTTCGACGCCGATTACCTGACGTTGAAGGATCTTCTCGCAGGCGGTGAGTTGGGGCGTCCGGTGTACATGGAATCGCATTTCGACCGATTCCGGCCCGAGGTTCGCGAGCGCTGGCGAGAGCAGCCGGTGCCGGGTTCGGGCCTCTGGGTGGACCTGGGCTCGCACTTGGTCGACCAGGCCGTGCAGCTCTTCGGTCGCCCTGACACGCTGCAACTCGACACGGCTGTCTTGCGCGATGGCGCCTTGGTCGAAGACTATTTCCACGCCGTGCTGCGCTACGAAAGCGGCCCTCACGCACCCCTGCGCGCTGTGCTGCACGCCACAACGCTCGCGGCTCATGCGGCGCCGCGCTACATCGTGCACGGCACGCGGGGCAGCTACCTGAAGCACGGCGTCGATCCGCAAGAAGACGCGCTGCGCGCCGGACAGCGGCCGCCAGCCGAAGGGTGGGGTGCCGATCCGCTCGATGGCGAACTTACTCTGATCGGCAGCGACGGGGCGCGGCACTTTCGCGCCGTGCCCACGCGGGCGGGCAACTACGTCGATTACTACGCTGCAGTGCGTGATGCGATCCTTGGCCACGGTCCGAACCCCGTCCCGCCGGAGCAGGCGGTCGCGCTGATGGAACTCCTCGACATCGGCCGCCAGAGCGCAGCCGAGGGTCGGGCCATCCGCATCGAGCGCCCATGAAAAAAGCGCGTTGACCGATGAGGTCAACGCGCTTTTTTGCGGAAGAGCGGGTGGTGCTCAGCCGCCGCGACGCATCATGTCGAAGAACTCGACATTGGTCTTGGTCGCCTTCATGTTCTTGAGCATCAACTCCATCGACTCGATCTCGTCCATGTTGTACATGAGCTGACGAAGAATGCGGGTCTTCTGCAGGATCTCGGGGGCCAACAGCAGCTCTTCGCGGCGCGTGCCGCTGCGGTTGAGCTGGATCGAGGGGAACACGCGCTTTTCGTACAGGCGGCGGTCCAGGTGGATTTCGGAGTTGCCGGTGCCCTTGAACTCTTCGAAGATCACTTCGTCCATGCGGCTGCCGGTGTCGATCAGCGCGGTGCCGATGATGGTGAGCGAGCCGCCTTCTTCCACGTTGCGCGCGGCGCCCAGGAAGCGCTTGGGGCGCTGCAGCGCGTTGGAGTCGACACCGCCGGTCAACACCTTGCCCGACGAGGGCACGACATTGTTGTAGGCGCGGGCCAGACGCGTGATCGAGTCCAGCAGGATCACCACGTCCTTCTTGAGTTCGACCAGGCGCTTGGCGCGCTCGATCACCATTTCGGCGACGTGCACGTGGCGCGCTGCAGGCTCGTCGAAGGTCGAAGCGATGACTTCGCCCTTCACCGTGCGCTGCATTTCGGTCACTTCTTCAGGGCGCTCGTCCACGAGCAGCACCATCATGTGCACGTCGGGGTAGTTGGCGCTGATCGCGTGAGCGATGTGCTGCATCATCACCGTCTTGCCGCTCTTGGGCGGCGCCACGAGCAGGGCGCGCTGGCCTTTGCCGATGGGGGCGATGATGTCGATGATGCGGCCCGTGATGTTCTCTTCGCCCTTG
>Ga0163161_10000426_pt1 | contig 35489 bp, 38 predicted proteins | sample S45metaG_FD_129847 | JGI IMG/M metagenome (GOLD analysis project Ga0163161, IMG submission 129847) | Switchgrass rhizosphere microbial communities from Kellogg Biological Station, Michigan, USA - S4-5 metaG | ecosystem: Host-associated > Plants > Roots > Rhizosphere > Soil | place: USA... | reverse complement strand
CGGGTATCCGCAACGCCCGAGTGACGATTGCCGGGCAATCGTTGCCGGAGCCGCGTGTGGTTACGACCGGTTCGTTCGGCTACTTCTCGTTCGAAGGCCTCGCGGCCGGCGAGACGTATGTCGTAACGGTCAACTCGCAGCGTTACACCTTCACCGCTCCGAGCCGTGTGATCACACTTGTCGACAATCTGACGGATGTTGACTTTATAGCCGAATAGGCTTCATGACCCTTACACTTAAAGCGGCCCCAGACCGGGGCCGCTTTTTTTATTGCCAAGCGTCAAAAAGCCCTTTACCTTTTCGCGTTTTCCACTTAAAATCATTGCGTACTGAAGCAACCAGCGGACGGAGGCGGTTCATCATAGCCCAGGAAGAAGTATTACAACCCGGCACCGATCTTTTAGGAGTTTCTATGGATCCACACTCGGCAGTGATCGAGCAGGAAATGCCTCTGGGGTTTGATGCGCCGGTTAAGGCGGCGTTCCAGGCACCGGCGGCTGCTGAGGTCCCATTTGATGAAACGACGCCGGATATTGAATTGTGCCGTATGGCGGCCGGCGGCAACATCGCCGCGTTCGAGCTGATCTACGAGAAGTATCACCGCCGCACTTACAGCCTTTGCCTGCGGATGACGAGCAGCCAGACCGAGGCCGAGGACCTGACGCAGGAAGTCTTTATACAGCTTTTTAGAAAGATCGGCAGTTTTCGCGGCGATTCCGCCTTCTCGACGTGGCTTCACCGGTTGACGGTCAACCAGGTCTTGATGCATTTCCGCCGGCGAAGTGTAAAGAACGAACGGACGTCAGATGACGGCGAGATGCCCGAGCAGACGGTTCGTGGCACAGCCGATCCGAACAAAATGGCGGTCGTCGACCGAATCGCACTGAAAAATGCCATCGCCGAACTGCCAAACGGTTATAGAAACGTGTTCATTCTTCACGATGTCGAGGGGTTTGAGCACGAAGAGGTCGCCCGGATGATGGGCATCTCGGTGGGAACGTCAAAGTCGCAACTTCACAAGGCCAGATTGAAGCTGCGCGGGCTGCTTATCAGACAGCAAGATTAAGGACAATTCGGTAACCGTAGCGCGAATCCCGACATGTCGAGATTCGTGTTTTTTCTGTCGATATTTATTAGCGATTTGCTTAAAAAGATGCCTTTCGCGAGGCAACTTTTACGGGCCTCGCTTAATCTATCAATGTGGCAGCTATTAAGAGTTTTCTTCTAAGAAATGACGTGCGACGAGTGTAAGAGTCTATTGAGTTCCTTCATGGACAGCGAGCTGGATGAGGTGCAAGCCGCATTCGTCCGTGAGCACGTGATCGCATGTCAGACCTGCGGCTTGGTTTGCGAGGATCTGGCGTCGATCCTCGATGTTTGTGATTCGGACAGCGCATCCGAACTGGTGCCGCCTAATTCACTGGCCCTCTGGCGGCGCATCCATAACATTATCGAGAGCGAGATAAAGCCTTTGCCGTCCGAGCCGCAGGTGCGCAGGCACTTTTGGCAGCTTAGCGTTGCACAGCTTGCGACGGCCATGACCTGCATCGCGATCGTTAGCTCGCTGCTGACGATCGTCGCGATCAGGAATTATATGCGGCCGCCGGGCGACCCTACGATCGAATCGGCGGCGAGCCGATCGATCTTTGAGAAGGCGCTGGGCAAACTCGGGCTTGTCGAGACGCCGCAGCAGGCGCGTGACAGACGGCTCAAGCAGCAACAGGCGGCGATCGATTATTGGAATGCCCGCGTTCAGGCGCGACGCGAGCGATGGGACCACGCGACGCGCGAGGCATTTGACCGCAACCTGCAGGTCATCGACGAGTCGGTCAATGGCTATACGATGATCCTCGAGCAAGACCCCGAGGACGATCTTTCGGGCGAGATGCTCGACTCGGTTTTGAACGAGAAGATGAACCTGCTGCGCGATTTCTCGGACCTCTAACTTTGAAATGATCTTTAGGTCGAATCGGCGCCCTGTGACAAAAACTACGATCCTCCTGAGCGTAGTTTTTTTCTTTGCGCTCGCGGTGGGCCATGCCGCCGCGCAAAAGAAATTCTCACGGAGCTATCCGGCCGGCCAAAACGTCCGCTTGCAACTGATGAATCGCATGGGCACGGTGGAAGTCGAGGGCTGGGACCGGACCGAGGTCAGCATCCAGGCCGTTCTCGAAGCTCCGGCCGCAGTCATTGTTCCGCAAAGCCTGAGCGGCACGATAGTCATAAACGTGCTTAAAGACAATCAAGGCCGGGGCGAGGTCGGCAGCGTCAATTTCAAGGTGCGTGTGCCTTATTACTCTATGGTCGATATCGAGACCCGCATCGGAAACTTGAAGGTCACTAATATCCGCAGCGGCCTCGTACGCGCTCACATTTCGAGCGAGGGCGACATTGAGTTGCTCAACATATATGCAAGTGCGGTTTCGGCAGAGAACGGGTTGGGTGATATCTTCTTTGACGGTGTATTGAGTGAAGGCGGTAATTACCGGTTTTCGTCGATGCGGGGCAATATCACTTTGCGCATTCCGTTCAACTCGTCTTTCCGCCTCGTCGCGACCGCTCCGTCCACGCGCAACATCTCGCTTGGCTCTTGTGCGGGGTCCGATTGGAACTACTTTGGCAACGGCCGCCGTGTCGTCGGCCGTTGCGGCGACGGCAGCGCGACGCTTACAGCCACTAACCAGCAGGGCAGCATCGCGTTCATCCGCCGGTAATTCTTTTGTTGACCCGCACTCGACCGACAGCCTAAGATTGTTCCAGTCTGTCTCTCCGCCACAACAATGAAAAAATTCAAGATCGTTTGGCTTCTGATACTGGTTGGGATGTTGGCTGCCTCGCTGTCGGCTCAGTCGCTACTGAAACGCACTACGGTAAAGACAGACAAGTTCGACTTCGCAATGGGTGGGACGGTTGCCATTATGGGTGCGCCGATGGGGTCGATCCGCGTGACGGGCTCCAATAGCGCCGAGATCGAGATCACGGCGACCATCGAATTGCAAGCCGCGAGCGAAGCCGACCTCGCGAGATTGGAACAGGTCACCGGTTTCTTGACCGATGAGACCCTTGGCCGCACGGGCATCATAAGTTTTGGCACGCATAACAAGCTCGGCGACAAAAAGCTCTGGAAAAAATTCCCAAAGACCTTGCTCGGCCTGCCGTTCCGTATCGACTATGTCGTAACGGTGCCGCATTTTTGTGACCTCGAGATCGACGGCGGCAAGGGCGACCTTTTTATCAGCGGCGTTGATGGCTCGGTACAGGTACATTTTCTCGAAACGCACGCGGATATTGAGGCCGGATACGCGGCGACCCAGATCATCGTTGGCAGCGGCTCGGTGGATGTCGTTCTTGGCCCTAAGGGCTGGCGAGGCCGGGCCGCAAATATCCAGGTCGCGAACGGCGATATGAACGTTCGACTTCCCTCGAACCTTGCCGCCGAGATCGATGCCACGATCCTTCGATCGGGCAGCATCGAGAACACGTTTCCCGACCTTAAACCTCGCAATCGAAAAGTCCCGTTTACCGATAAGTCTATAATCGCGAAGGCCGGTGTGGGCGGCCCCTCGCTCCTATTCACGGTCGGCGACGGCAAGCTCAAGATCGAGCGATTTACTCTGTAGCTTGTAGTTCCAACTTCAGTTCGCATCCGGTTATAATAAGAGCCAGCTAAAGCTGGAACTCAAAATATGACCATCAAATCCGACGTATGGCTGCGCCGTATGGCCGAGGAGCACGGTATGATCTCGCCGTTCCTTGCCGAGCTCGTGCGCGAGGCGGACGGGCGGCGCATCATCTCGGCTGGATGTTCGAGCTACGGATATGACATGCGTCTTGCGGATGACGGCTTTCGCATCTTTTCGTCTGTCCACGCGAAAGAGATCGACCCGAAGAAGTTTGATGAACAATATTCCCTGATCGAGCCCGAGCTGCACGCGGCCGAGGACGGCGCGATGTATTACCTGCTGCCGCCGCATCATTACGGGCTCGGTGTGACGGTTGAGACCTTCAAGATGCCGCGAAACGTGACTGGTGTCGCTCTCGGCAAATCGACATACGCACGTGCGGGCCTGCTTGTGAACACGACACCGCTTGAGGCCGGCTGGACGGGCCGTCTTGTAGTGGAGATCGGGAACCTCGCGAACCTGCCTCTGCGCGTTTACGTCAACGAAGGCATTGGACAGATTCTGTTCTTCGAGTCCGACGAAGATTGTTCGGTCAGCTACGAAGACCGCGGCGGAAAGTATCAGGGCCAGACCGGGCTCACCTTTGCCAAGGTCTAGCGGGCGTCTCCCTTCGGGAACATTACCTTTCCAGGCTCGGCGTTCAAACGGTCGAGCATTTTTTTTATAAGCCGGGATTTCACCGACCCAGCGCGTCGTGGTTCGACCAGATAGCGGCAGATCGCCTCGACCCATGTGTTCTCGCCGACCCGGAAGACGACCACGGGTTTCTCCTGCACCTCAAGCTGATCCACAGGCGTCTCGGCGAGAAGTTCGCGATAGACGCGGACACGCTCCATCATCGCGTCGCCGACTTCCTCGGCGGCGACTTCCCGCATCGTCTCGGCCACGAACTGAAGGTCGCTCTGGTAGGCGATCTGAAACTTGATGTCATTCCAGATGTATGGAAAAAGCGGCCACGAATAGTTGTGGACGACGGTGCTGAGGACCTTGGAATTAGGGAACTTGATCAGCCGGCCGCTGGGGTGGTTCGATGTCGACAGCAGCTCGCCGCCGAATTCCCACAAGGTCGTGTCGAGATACCCCACCGCGATCACGTCGCCAGCGGCCTCGGCGATCTTGATGCGGTCGCCGACCTGATACGGCGCCTTGACCAAGATGTATATCCAGCCGATAAAGCTGGTGATCGGTGTTTGCAGCGCAAAGCCAAGTATCAGCGAAAGAAGTCCGAGGGAAACTACCGCCGTGTACCAGTTCGCAAACAGGACCGACAGGATCATAAAGCATATGATCAGCCCGGCAACAAGCTTGCTAACTCGATCGAGATTATAGCGAGCGGCTGGAGTGGCGAGTTGCCGAATAATGTAGGTCCGCACCGCCCGCAGGACCATCAGGACAAAAGTTACCGCCATCGCGCCGAGGGCGGCTCGTTCAATTACCGGTACGTAATCGCCGGCAAGTGCGAAATAGCCGAGCCGCGACACATAATAAACAACGGTAAGTCCCAGCAAAACAAAAATGTACGGTATAAGCCAGAACTGTTTTTTCGGCTCGATCTTCGGGGCGGTGCCAGGTGTCTTGCCGGTCGTTTGTTTCAGCTCACGTTGGACATCGGCGTCCTTTTCGAGCTGTTTGACCTTTGCTTTTTCGTCGTTCACGAGTGTCTCCCGATGGGAGCATAGTCTTTTTATACATCGAAACCCATTCCACGAACCGTTTTGTGGATTACAATGGACCTTTTGGCGTAGTTTGTAACAGTTCTTGTTTGAATGCAAAGGATAGAGAATTACATCGGCGGCGAATCTGTTGAGCCGGCGTCGGGCGAGTATCTGGACAACTTTGACCCGTCGACCGGAAAGGTGTATTCGCAGGCACCCGATTCCGATGACCGCGACGTCCATCTTGCTGTCGAGGCGGCGAAGCTCGCGTTTCCTTCGTGGTCGGGGGCACCGGCGGAAGAGCGGTTTGCGATCCTAATGCGACTTGTCTCGCTGATCGAGCGCGATCTCGAGGCACTTGCTCAAGCGGAAAGCGTCGATAACGGAAAGCCTGTCACTCTGGCCCGCACGGTCGACATTCCGCGGGCGGTTGCAAATTTTCGATTCTACGCCACAGCCGCGATGCATACGATGAACGAGTCGCACGATACTTCTCTCGGTAACGGCGGCCAGGCGATCAACTACACGTTGAGACAGCCGCTCGGTGTCGTCGGCTGCATCTCGCCGTGGAACCTTCCGCTATATCTTTTTACGTGGAAGATCGCGCCCGCCATCGCCGCCGGCTGTACTGTCGTCGCGAAGCCAAGCGAGGTTACGCCGATGACGGCATATCTGTTATCGCGATTATGTTTGGAGGCGGGCTTGCCCGCCGGCGTTCTCAATATCGTTCACGGCCTTGGTCCAAAGGTCGGGTCGGCGATCGTCGCGCATAGAGATGTGAAAGCGATCTCGTTCACGGGCGGCACAAAGACCGGTGAAGGGATCGCACAGACCGCGGCACCGATGTTCAAGAAACTTTCGCTCGAGCTTGGAGGCAAGAATCCCAATATTATCTTCGCCGACTGCGACTACGAGCAGATGCTGGCGGCAACCGTTCGATCGTCGTTCTCAAACCAAGGTGAGATCTGTTTATGCGGGTCGCGGATCTTTGTCGAGCGGCCGATGTACGAGCAGTTCAAGGGCGACTTTCTCTCTCGCGTCGCGGCGTTGACCGTTGGAGACCCTCTCGATGACACGGCGGATGTCGGTGCGATCGTGTCAAAACAGCATTTTGACAAGATATTGTCGTATATCGAGCTGGCCCAAAAGGAGGGCGGTACCATCCTGACCGGCGGTAAGCAGGTGCACCTTGACGGCCGTTGTGCTGATGGATGGTTTATCGAGCCAACCGTTATCGAAGGCCTTTCCCACGACTGCCGCACCAACCAGGAAGAAATATTCGGGCCGGTAGTGACGATAATGCCATTCGATACAGAAGACGAGGTGCTGGGACATGCGAACAGCGTTCGCTACGGGCTGTCGGCGACCGTTTGGACCGAAAACCTGTCCCGCGCTCATCGTGTTGCAGCAAGACTCGAATCAGGCATCGTTTGGATAAATTGCTGGCTCTTGCGCGACCTGCGCACGCCGTTCGGCGGCGTAAAGGACAGCGGAATGGGCCGCGAAGGCGGCTTTGAAGCGCTGAGATTTTTTACCGAAGAAAAGAATATCTGTATCAAGTTTTGAACGCGGACGCGATGAACTCCGGCACGATCATGGGAATGACATTGTCGGCGGTGATCTCACTCGGATCGGTCGCCGTCGCTTTCGGACAGACACCCACACCCACCCCGCAGGATGAACCAGACTTTATCGTGCCGGCCCGGCCCACGGTCTCGAATCCAGCTGAGTTTCAGCGTCCGGGCGTCTTGCAGTTAGAGGTGGGAGCGAACAGCTCTACTTCCATACAACAAGACGTGCCGGTGGCCCTGCGTTTTGCGATCAGCCGGCGTGTGCTTGTCGAATTTGATCTGGACAGTCCCTATTCGGTGAGAGGTCCTCTCGGCAGCCGGCAGACTGGCTGGGGCGACGGGCAGCTTGGCCTTCAGGTCGTCGTTCAGCATGAGGACCGATCGCGGCCCGGGCTTGCGATCGCATATTACATAAAGGTGCCGACGGCGTCCGCGCGACGCGGACTGGGCACCGGAAAAGCCGATCACAGCCTGGTCGGGCTCGTAAGTAAAACGGTGCGTAAGACAACAGTCGACTTCAACGCGATCTATCTTCTCGCAGGAAGGACGCTCAGGAATAGCCACACATCAAGCGGCCAGGGGGCATTTGCGGTCACCCAAAAGCTGAATAAACGTTTCGGTATTCAGGGCGAGCTTAGTGGATCAAGCCGAAATGATAGACAACCGGGAGCGATGTTCGGCCTCGGCGTTGCGACATACCAAATCAACCGGCGAATGATCATCGACGGGGGCGTTCGCATGGGGCTAACACCGGATGCTGCGCGTGTAGGCTTTGTTGCCGGCGTAACATTAGGCGTCGCGAATCTTTACAAGCATCGCCATTGACGCGTTGTGAACCAGACCTGAGCGATCATTTCTCAATGTACAAGTCAGGAAGTTTTTGCTTTAACGCAGCAAGCTTTGGAATGTCATTGTAAACGATGTACGGCTCAGTGGGGTGGTTCTTCAGGTAGTCCTGATGATAGGCCTCAGCCTCATAGAACTCTTTCAACGGGCTGACCTCGGTCGCGACCGGTTTTGGCAATGCTTTTGACCTGTTGATCGCGTCGATGTAATCAGTTGCGAGCTTTTTCTGCTCGTCATTCATGTAGAATATCGCCGAGCGGTATTGCGTTCCCGTGTCAGGGCCCTGTCGGTTTACCTCGGTTGGATCATGCGCGACTGAGAAGAAAACGGTCAAGAGCTGTGTGTACGATACCAGGGCAGGATCGTAGGTGACCTTTACGGACTCAGCGTGGCCTGTATCGCCGTCGCTCACGCGTTCGTATTCGGCCGTCTTTCTCTCGCCGCCCGCATAACCGGAACGAGCATCGGTGACGCCTTTGACGTGCTCGAACACGGCCTCAATGCCCCAAAAACAGCCGCCCGCAAACACCGCGGTCTGAAGTTCCTTTGACTGAGCCAAGTTCTTTGTCGGTGTCGGTGCGACATCGGCGATAGCTGCTGGATCTGTCGCCGTCGCCGAGCTGCCCGCGATGGTACAGCCGATAGCGGTCGACAATAACGCAAGAATAAATGCTTTCATAACGATCATAATGTCCCTCACGCCATTATATTCGATGTCACTCGATAATTAGATTCGCTTTCCCGCCACAACGCCGCATGCGGAATATTCTGCTAAAATCATAGAACACGTTATGAACGACGCCGCGCTCGACTCAGAAAGGGCCCCGGAACCGGTCGGTTCGTACCCGCACGCACGGCGTGTCGGGAATTTGCTTTTTCTGTCGGGCGTCGGTCCGCGTAAACGCGGTACGAGTGAGATCCCTGGCGTCGAGTTGAACGACGCGGGCGAGATCATTTCGTACGATATTGAAAAGCAATGCCAGTCCGTCTTTTCTAACGTTAAGGCAATTGTTGAGGACGCCGGCTCGTCGTGGGAGGATATCGTCGACGTGACCGTTTTCTTGACGAATATGAAGAGCGATTTTGAAACATACAATCGCATTTATTCTGAGTATTTTGCGGACAATCAGCCATGCCGCACCACGGTCGAGGTTGGCTCGCTGCCGACGCCGATAGCGATCGAGTTGAAGGTAATAGCTACGATTGAAAAATGATAGACACGCAGGCTGACAGCCTGCGGTCCGACAGATAAAGGAGAAAAAATGAGCGCAGCAGAAACACAGGGTTTAGCAACACGAGGATTCGCTACACAGGGGCCTGAGGCGAAGTTCGAGGCTTTCAACTTCGTCCGCCGCGAGCCGGGGCCGCACGACATTGTCATCGAGATCGATTATTGCGGCATTTGCCACTCGGACATTCATCAGGCCAAGAACGAATGGCCCGATGTGATGCCGGCGGCGTATCCGATGGTGCCGGGCCACGAGATCGTCGGCCGCATTTCGGCGGTCGGAAATGAAGTTACCAAGTTTGCCGTCGGTGACGTCGCCGGCATCGGCTGTTTTGTCGACTCGTGCCGCGTGTGCGATCCGTGCAAGGCCGGCATCGAGCAGTACTGCGTTAAGGGCTCGGCGATGACCTACAACGGGACCGAGATGGATCGCGTGACGCCGACCTACGGCGGATATTCGAAGCATTACGTTATCGACGAAAAGTATGCGCTCAAGGTGAACGCGACCGGGGACCTTTCGGGTGTGGCCCCATTGATGTGCGCCGGCATAACAACCTATTCACCGCTCAAACATTGGAAGGTTGGTCCGGGCAAAAAGGTCGCCATCGCAGGCCTTGGCGGCCTCGGCCACATGGGCGTCAAGATCGCGGCCGCGATGGGTGCCGACGTGACAGTGCTGAGCACGTCACCGTCGAAAGAAAAGGACGCCAGATCACTCGGGGCGACCGGTTTCGTCAACGTTCGCGACGCGGAGGCACTGGCTGCCGCGGCCGGAACGTTCGACTTTATTCTCAACACGATCGCGGCAAAGCACGATTACAATCAATACCTCGGCCTGCTCAAGCTCGAGGGCGTGATGGTGATAGTCGGCGTCCCATCCGAGCCCATCCCGCTCAACGCCTTCTCGCTCATCTGGGGCAATAAGGTTCTGGCCGGCTCGGTCATCGGCGGCATTCCCGAGACGCAGGAGATGCTCGATTTCTGTGCCGATCACAACGTCGTATCGGATGTCGAGGTCATTACGCCGGACCGCATCGAAGAGGCATATGACCGCACCGTGAAGGCCGATGTGCGGTACCGCTTTGTCATCGATATGAAGAACGTATGAGATACGTGGCCCTGCTCCGCGGCATCAATGTCGGCGGCAATGTCATGATAAAGATGGAGGAGCTTCGAAAGGTGTTCGAGGACTTAGGATTCGATAATGTCAAGACATACATCAACAGCGGCAATATTGCGTTTGACGCGGGCAAGACTACCGAGGCGAAGCTCGTCGGAAAGATCGAGGCCGCCGTCGAAAAACACGCCGGCCGCGCCGTTCCTGTTATGGTCCGGGAGCAAAAGGACATCGAACGCATCTTGAAGAGCAATCCATTCGACGGCCAATACGGCAGCCACAAGGAAATGCACGTTCTCTTTCTCAAAGAGCCTATGCCGAAGGAGAAGGAAGAGCAGCTTCAAGCCTCGGCATTGCCCGGCGAGCGATACGAGGTGCGCGATCGAGAGATATACAACCACCTGCCGCACGGCGTTGCGGGCAGTTTGTTGACTAAAGGATTTTTTGAGAAGAAGCCGAAGGTTACGTATACGGGACGCAATTGGAGGACAGTCGAAAAACTCGCAGAGCTATGATCCGCAGGCCGTTCAATTTCAAACAATGGATCGACGAGCACCGGCACTTGCTTAAGCCGCCAGTGGGCAATCAATGCGTTTATTCGGACGATGATTTTATCGTGATGGTCGTCGGCGGGCCGAATTCGCGAAAGGACTATCACTGGGACGAGGGCGAAGAGCTTTTTTACCAGCTTGAGGGCGACATCAAGGTACAGATACAAGAGGATGGCAAGGCGGTCGAATTGCCGATTCGCGAGGGCGAGATGTTCTTGCTGCCGCCGCGTGTGCCGCACAATCCGATCCGCGGCGAGAACACCATCGGCCTCGTCATCGAACGCAAACGGCACGAAGGAGAATTGGACGGGCTTATGTGGTTTTGCGAGAACTGCAACAACAAGCTCTTCGAAGAGTATTTTCAACTGACCGACATCATGACGCAGTTTCAGGGGGTTTTCAAACGATTTTACGACGACGAAGATTTAAGGACTTGTAAGAATTGCGGCGCTGTGATGCAGCCACCGTCCGTAATCGGCTGAGGTTCGATCCTCTGCGGCAGAGTTTAGGATAGTTTATATAACCTAGCGCAAAATGCTTTTTGAAGCAGCTCAACCAATTTGACTGCATCGCCTCCTACCAATTTCCGGCGAATCGTCCGATATTGCAGTAAGTTTTAGCAAGCTATCCCCGATATGAAAGCTGCAAAATTATTCTCAACTAAGTATCTCGTCGTTGGGATAATGTTGGCAGCCCTGCTGCTCACTTCTCACTTCCTGCTCTATGGAATTCCAAATAATGACGATTCGCTCATTCATTTTACATTTGCCAGTGCTGTTTACGATTCCTTAAGCAGCGGAAACCTGTATTTGTCCGGACAACCGGAAGTTAATAACGGATATGGTGCGTTTACTGTTCGTTTTTATCCTTTGCTTGCGGCGTATTCTATTGCGGCCTTATATTTTATTACCAAGAGCTGGCACGTCGCAGGATTTCTCTTTTTTTGGTTCTGGATGTCGATAGGCGGGATCGGCGTATTCCTTTTCTCCAAAGAATGGCTCGAGAGTAAATATGCCTTTCTGGCTTCCATATTGTATCTTTTTGAGCCATATCATAACGTACAGATCAATGCCCTTTTTGCAAATGCAGAGTTTGTAGCAGGTTCGGTGTTGGTTTTTTGTTTTCTGTTTACGACTCGGATTTTGAAAAACGGCAAGACCGGGGATGTTCTGGGCTTGGCCGTTTCTTACAGCTTATTGATCTTGTCGAATATCCCGATCACTTTGATTGGCTCAATAGTCTTAGGAGCGTATGCACTGGGGTGTTTTTATTGCTTCAGAAGTGATGTTAGAAAAGGGCTGAAATTATTAGTTGGCTTTGTGACCGGCATCATTGGTTCATCTTTCTATTTATACAGATTGTTTTCAGAACTGGGCTGGATAAATCATTCTGATCCCGCATTTCTTAGAGTTTCCGGAAAAAGTTACGAACATTATTTTGTAGATAATGCAACGGCATTTTTCTTCGGAGATCTGGTCTTGTTTAATTTCGTATTTCTGATCGTGGCGCCGATTGCCGTCATACTATTTAAGACAAGCCGTGAGACAAGGCGAACAGTCTATCCATTGATCATTGTGACTGTCTTTTCGCTACTTATGTCGACATCCTACAGTGGTGTTATTTGGCGCGCCTTTCCCGTGCTGCAAAATGTCCAGTTTCCATGGCGATGGTTCACGGTAACATCGATAGGCTTCGGGATAATAGTTGCGTTGTCAGCGTCTACCATGGCTCAGATGTTAGCTGAAAAGAAGGTCGTCTTAACATTATGGATATGTGTATTTTTGGTTTCAACACTCGTCTTCACATACGCATACGTTATAAAGGCAAATCTCATGGACGATAGCTTTGTGATCACGAACGAAGAGCTTCAAAACGCCGTGAATACTAACTCTCATCGTCCAACCTTCGATGTATGGCAGACGATCTGGGCCAAAAAAGCGGCATTTTCGGTAAAAGAAAAAGTAATTACCAATGGCAGAGACTACGAAATATATGAGTGGGACGGTTTCAAGAAACGGGTAAGAATCGATTCGGGGGAAGCTCAGAACGTCAGGCTGGCGGTCTCTTATTATCCGCATTGGAGAGCGACACTAAACGGGATGCCTGTCGAGGTGTCAAAATCAGACGACGGAGCAATAATGATACCGGTACGATCTGACGAGTCGGTAATTGATCTAAAATTTGTCGAGCCGCTTTCGATCAAGCTTTTTTTGGTTGTCTCATGTGTTACGTGGCTAGTACTACTGTTGTTGGGTTCTTTACATGCAAGCCGTGGATTGTGGTCACGTAGGTTTTTTTGCCTGAGAGATCTAGTACTTGAGGAGATATAAATGAACCTGATAAAAATCGTAAATGCTAAAGATTGATGTTCACACTCATATTCTCCCGCGCGATGTTCCGCGATGGATGGATAAATTCGGCTATGGCGGCTTTATTACGCTCGATCATCACACCGCCGGATGCGCCCGCATGGTGCGCGATGACGGCACGCAATTCCGCGATGTCGGCGAGAATTGCTGGTCGCCACAAAAACGTATCGAGGAGTGCGACGCGCTTGGCGTAAACTTGCAGGTGCTCTCGACGGTGCCCGTGATGTTCAGCTACTGGGCAAAGCCGGCGGACGGCGCCGAGATTGCGAAGTTTCTCAACGACCACATTGCGGCCGCGGTGAACGAGTTTCCTTTAAGGTTCGTCGGCCTCGGGACAGTGCCGATGCAGGATACCAAGCTTGCTATTGCCGAGCTTGAGCGATGCAGAGAGATCGGTCTCGCGGGCGTAGAGATAGGCTCGAACGTCAACCAGCTAAACCTCGGCGAGACCCAGTTTTTTGATTTCTTTGCCGCGTGCGAGCAGCTCGGCATGGCTGTGTTCGTCCACCCTTGGGACATGATGGGCGAACGAGATATGCAGAAATACTGGCTGCCATGGCTTGTCGGCATGCCCGCCGAGGTATCGCGGGCGATCTGCTCGTTGATATTCTCAGGCACTCTAGAGCGGCTGCCGCAGCTTCGCATCCTATTCGCGCATGGCGGCGGCTCGTTTCCCGCCACGATAGGACGCATCGAGCACGGCTTCAACGTACGTCCCGATCTATGCGCGATCGACAACCCTCACAGTCCTCGTCGATATCTTAGCCGTATGTATTTCGATTCGCTCGTGCATTCGCCGGCCAAGCTCGACTATTTAATCAAGCTCGTCGGCGCAGACCAGGTCGCGCTCGGGAGCGATTATCCTTTTCCGCTGGGCGAGGCGGCGCCGGGCGAATTGATCGATGCATCGGACTATGATGACGATATACGAGCAATGTTGCTGCACGGAGCGGCCTTAAATTGGCTAAATATGGAGAAATCGGCGTTTATCTGACTTGACTAGCTAGTCTGGCCAGCTTAGAATTGACGTATGAAAGTTAGCGTATACGAGGCAAAATCAAAGCTCAGTCAGATGATCAATAAAGCGTTGGAGGGCGAAGAAGTCATTATCACCCGCAACGGAAAAGAGGTTGTCAAACTTGCGCCGGTTCAAAAGAAAAAACGGGAATGGATCGGAATGTGGAAAGATCAGATCAAGATCCATGAGGACTTTGACGATCCGCTTCCCGAATTCGAGGAATACACGTGAGCATCCTCATAGACACGCATGTATTTCTATGGGCGGCCGGCATCGAGGGACGACTCCCGAATGGAGCCCGCGAGCTCTTAGAGGACCCTGAAATCCCTATCTTCCTTTCAGCTGCGAGCGCATGGGAGATCGCTATCAAGTGGTCCAAGGGACGCCTCGACTTGCCCGCAAAGCCGTCAGAATTGATCAAGGAAACTGTTAAGGCCGCAGGTCTGACTCAACTTATGGTGTCGATACTGGATGCGTGTGCCGTTGGAGAACTTCCATTTCACCACAAAGATCCATTCGACAGATTGCTTATAGCCCAGGCCAAGACAAACGGCTTGCGGCTGATGACTGCCGATCCAATATTAGAACGATACGATGTGGATGTAATAGCTCTATGGCTCGATGAAGATGAATAACGCGATGACCAAGTCGGTACGTGAAATAGATGCGAGCGATAAGATGGCCGATCTGCGCGATCGCTTTCATTTTCCCGAGCCAAAAAATGGCTTCGAGCCTATCTATTTCACTGGCAATTCGCTCGGATTGATGCCAAAAAAGGTCCGTGAATATGTGGACGAAGAGCTTGAAGATTGGGCAAGGCTTGCGGTTGAGGGACATTTGCATGCTAGGCATCCGTGGCTGCCGTATCATGAATTCCTGACCGAGCCAATGGCACGGATCGTTGGTGCAAAGCCGATCGAGACCGTGATGATGAATTCGCTCACGGTAAACCTGCACCTGCTGATGGTGTCGTTCTTCAAACCGCAAGGCGAGCGGCGCAAGCTTGTGATAGAAAAAGGCGCGTTCCCGTCAGATCAATATGCCGTCGAGTCACAGCTACGCTGTCACGGCCTCGATCCGCGCGAGTGTCTGGTTGTTTTGACGCCCCGCAAAGACGAGTCAACGCTGCGGACCGAGGACGTTGTCGCGACGATCGATCGCGAGGGCGAGTCACTTGCGCTGGTGATGCTTGGGGGCGTCAATTATTACACCGGCCAGGCATTCGATATGAAAACGATCACCGAGGCCGGGCACAAAACGGGTGCGACGGTCGGCTTTGACCTCGCCCACGCCGCGGGAAACATCGAGCTGAAGATGCACGATTGGGATGTAGACTTCGCCGTCTGGTGTTCGTATAAATATTTGAACGGCGGCCCTGGAGCGGTTGGCGGCGCCTTTGTTCACGAGCGTCATGCACGCTCTTTTGACCTTGATCGTCTGGCCGGATGGTGGGGACACGACAAGGAAACGCGGTTTCTGATGGGACCGCAATTCAAACCCCTCGCCGGCGCGGAAGGCTGGCAGCTCTCGAATCCGCCGATCTTACAGATGGCCGCTCTCAGGGCGTCTCTCGAGATATTTGACGAGGCCGGAATGCCGGCCCTCATTGAAAAGTCCCGAAAGCTGACCGGTTATCTCGAATCGTTGATCGATAACATCGGCGACGAGCGCATCGAGATCGTTACGCCGCGCGAACCGGCTGAGCGAGGCTGCCAGCTTTCGATCAGGGTACGAAATGCCGGCCGGTCGCTTCACGAGCGCCTGGTCGCACGCGGCGTTTATGCCGACTGGCGCGAGCCTGACGTCATCCGCGTCGCGCCCGTCCCACTCTACAACTCTTTTCAGGACGCCTTCCGTTTTGCGCAAATACTAAGAGAATGCCTCGCGTAACGATCATCGGGGCCGGGCTGGCTGGCTCGCTGCTGGCGATCTATCTTGCAAAACGTGGGGTAGAGGTGGCGGTTTACGAGGCGCGTGGCGATATGCGGCGCGAGGAGATCGCCGCGGGACGCTCGATCAACCTTGCTCTTTCAGATCGCGGAATTGAGGCGCTTCGCGGGGTCGGAATGGACGAATATATGCTCGCCGAGGCCGTGCCTATGTACGGCCGTATGGTCCACAGCATATCAGGCGAGAACAAGCTGCTTCCTTATTCGGGCCGGAAAGGTGAATATATAAATTCCGTGTCGCGTGCCGGGCTGAACATCGCTCTGATGAACGAGGCCGAAAGATATGGCGTGCGGATCCATTTCGGTCGCCGGTGTGCCCGTCTTGACGGCGGAACGGGCCACGCGCGATTTGACGACAGCTCGACGGTCGCGAGTGACACGCTGATCGCGACGGACGGTGCGGGTTCCGCCGTGCGCGAATCAATGGCTGAGCTGATCAAGGGTTTCGAGCTGGCCCAGACGTTTTTGGAACATGGTTATAAGGAGTTGCACATCCCAGCCGGCCCGGACAGAAGATTCTCGCTATACACGAATGCGCTGCACATCTGGCCGCGGCATCAGTTCATGATGATAGCCTTGCCCAATTGTGACGGAAGCTTTACATGCACACTGTTTCTGACAAACCACGACCCGGGGAAACCTGCATTCGATTCACTTGTTGACGAAGCTTCGCTGATGAAATTCTTCCAGGCCGAGTTTCCGGACGCAGTGCCGCTGATGCCGACGCTTGTCGAGGATTTCTTTCACAATCCGACCGGGCTGCTGGGAACTATCAAATGCTGGCCGTGGAATGTCGGCGGGCAGGCATTGCTGCTCGGCGATTCAGCGCATGCGATGGTGCCGTTTTATGGGCAGGGAATGAACTGTGCATTCGAGGACGTCCGCGTGCTTGACTCGCTGATCGAAAAGCACGGAACCGATTGGGCAATTGTTTATGAAGAGTACGGCAAATTGCGAAAGATCAACGCCGACGCGATCTGCGACATGGCGCAAGAGAATTTCTACGAGATGCGCGATGCAACGGCCGACCCGGTCTTTCAACGCAAGCGCGAGCTGGAAACAAAACTCGAACAGACCTTTCCCGACTACTTTTCAAAATATTCGATGGTAACGTTTCGCGAGGACTTGCCGTATTCTGTTGCTAAGATGCGTGGCAACGCTCAGGACGCGGCGTTGATGTCGATATGTGCAGCGGTCGCAGATGTCAGCGAACTGGATCTGGAAGAGGTGATGAGCCGCATGCGTGAATTGGAGTCGTAACTATGAAGCTTACAGTCTTGCTTTCATTGATCCTTACTTTTTCGCTGTCCGCCTGCGGGCAAAAAAAGGCGACCATCGACGACCTCTTCGGCGATTGGACCGGCGAATCTAAATGCGTCGGCAGCAATCCTAATTGTCATGACGAAATAGTCGTCTACCACATGACCCGCGCGAAGGCAGATGCGACAAAGGTCAATTGTTCGGCTGATAAGATCGTTAACGGAAAACCCGAATTCATGGGCGAATTCGATATGACGTTTGACGCCGAAAAGATGACGCTAACGGCCGAGTTCACCATCCAACGCACAGGTGGCAAGGGCGTGTGGCTGTTCAAGGTCGGCGGTGACAAGATGGACGGGACGCTGACGGTCTTTCCTGAGAACGAGATCGGCCGCAAGGTCAGCGTAAGGCGCAAGAAGACGGACAAATAATGGCGACGATCGAGATCCGCGGGCAACGACATACGTTTGACGGGAACACCCCGATAGACATCTCGATACCGCTGCGTTTTGAGGGGCCTCAGCCGAATGCGTACGGTGTCGAACGGGCGACATCGACCGCGTGTGAGTACGGGACGCTCATCGGCGACACGCGCCGCGGAGGGAGCTGCAACTTCGAGCGCATGACACTCATTCCGCACTGCAACGGCACGCATACCGAGTGCGTCGGGCATATCACGAACGAGCGTTTGTCGGTTCGTCAATGTTTGAACGATGTGTTAATGCCGGCAATCCTGGTGAGCGTTATACCTGACATGATTGGCGATCGCGACTCGGTTATTACGCCGCATGGGCTTGAGAATGCTTTGGCGAGTGCAGGCGGGACTGTCCAGTCGGGGCCAGCGGCACTTTTAGTGCGGACGCTGCCGAACGACGACAGCAAATTATCGAGCACTTACGACGAAAACAACATGCCGCCCTATTTTTCTGTTGATGCGATGAAACATATTGTCGAGTCTGGCGTCAAACACCTACTCGTCGACGTACCGTCGATCGATCGACTATTTGATGAGGGCAAACTGACCAATCACCGTATTTTTTGGAAGGTCAAACAGGGAAGTTTTGAGACGAACGCGGCGACGCGCGTTACCAGTACGATCACAGAGTTGGTCTATGTGCCTGACGAAGTTGCGGACGGCGAGTATCTCCTGAATCTCCAGATCGCGCCGTTCGAATCTGACGCTGCGCCCAGCAGGCCGATACTTTTCAGTCTCACTTAACCGCGTGTTCGATCGCAGCTTTCAACTCGGGATATTTGAATTCGAAACCGGCATCGATCAGGCGTTTTGGCATGACCTTTGTGCTTGTCAGCAGCAGCTCGTCACCCATTTCGCCAAAGACCATCGAAACCACGAATTCCGGTACCGGAATAAGCGTGGGCCTATAGACAACTTCGCCAAGCGTCTTCGTAAACTCTTGATTCGTGACTGGTTGGGGCGATGTCGAGTTGACCGCTCCTCGCAAATTCTCGTTCTCGATCGCGTAGTTTATTGCAGCGATGTGATCGTCGAGCGAGATCCAGCTCATCCACTGTTTTCCGCTCCCGACGACACCGCCCACGCCCAGCTTGAAGGGCGTAAGCATCGTCCCGAGAGCGCCGCCATCCTTCGACAATACGATCCCGGTGCGAAGAAGTACGGTGCGAACACCAGCATCTTCGGCACGACGAGCTTGTGATTCCCATGCCTTTGAAACTTCGGCGAGAAAGGTGTCGCCGGGGGCGGCCGACTCGGTCATCTCATCGTCGCCGCGTTCGCCATAGAAGCCGATCGCGGACGCTGCTACCAAAACCTTTGGCCTGTCCTCGAGGTTTGAGATAGCCTCGACAACGCTGCGGGTGCCGAGAACGCGGCTGTCGCGGATCGCCTTTTTCTTTTCGTCCGTCCATCGCAGTCCAAAAACGCTCTCGCCCGCAAGATGCACGACAGCATCGATACCTTCGAGGCGGCCGGGTTCAGCAAAACCGGTTTCGGCGTCCCATTGAATGTAGTTGTGGGCTTTCGGTTCATCGCGCGAGGCAAGCAGCATCTCATAGCCTTTTTCACCAAACGACTTTTGGAGCGCCGCGCCGATCAGCCCCGTCGCTCCTGTGATAAGCACTCTCATGTCACTTATTATTGCCGCGCAGGTCACGTTGGACAAACCGGACCATCAGGTTGATCTCGCGCTCGGTGAGTTGATCTCTAAAAGGCGCCATTCCGTTGCCGCCGTTGGCTATATGGTTATAGATCTCGTCATCGGTCTTGTATTTGTGTTCGCCATCGCGGATGTTTGGTATGAGGCGGCCATCCTCGAGCGTTTGTCCTTCGCCCTCCGGACCATGGCAGATGGCGCAGTTCTGTCGGAAAAGTGAGGCTTCATATGCTTTGCTGTTTGTGATGGAGTAACGGGATGTTGTTGTGGTCGAACAAGCGATGGCCGCGATCACGAATAGCGCAGTTATTGCGAGTTTTAGGTCAAACATGTTAAAGAAAAAGTTTCAAGCAAAGACGCAAAGAACGCAAAGGAGGCGTTAACCGGCCGCCGCTTCCTCCTTTAAGGCTCGTTTGAAAATCTTGCCCGTGCCGCCTATCGGCAGCTCGCTGCGGAATTCGACCCATCGAGGGTATTTGTTGCCTGCGATCTGTGTTTTGCACCATGCGACGAATTCGTCCGAGGACAGCTCGCAGCCTTGTTTTAGCACGACGAATGCTTTTACTTCTTCGCCTAGCCGTTCGTCTGGAACGCCAATTACCGCGCACAACGAGATCGCCGGATGGGTGATGATGACTTCCTCCAACTCGCGCGGATAAACGTTGTAGCCGCCGCGGAGGATCATGTCTTTTTTGCGGTCGACGATCGAGAGATAGCCTTCGTCATCGAGCACGCCGATGTCACCGGTGTGGAACCAGCCATTTCGAAACGCCTCGGCGGTTGCTTCGGGGCGTTTGTAATAGCCTTTCATTATGTTCGTCCCGCGCATGACGACCTCCCCACGTTGGCCTCGCGGCACCTCGTTATCGTTCTCATCAAAGCATTTGATCTCGACCCCGAATATCGCCTGACCGACAGTGCCAGGCTTTGACGGACGCTCGATATGGTTGAATGTTGCAAGAGGCGACGTCTCGGACAGGCCGTAGCCCTCCATCACGCGAACGTTGAATTTATCCTGGAATTCGCGCATCACCTCGACCGGCATCGGAGCGCCGCCCGAGCTGCAGACTTTCATGTTCTCTGCGATGCGGCTGACGTCGTATTTGTTTTCGTCCGCGTACTTTAGCAGCGACCAATACATCGTCGGCACGCCGACCCAGAAGTTCACTTTCTCGGCGACCATAGCGTCGAGCGTCGCTTTTGGCTCAAATCGCGGCAGCAGTACCACGCGGTTGCCGCCGTAGATGTTGGTGTTCATTTGCACGGTCTGGCCCGTGGTGTGAAAGAGCGGCAGCGTGACGAGCACCGTCTTTTGGACGCCGTCGGTGAAATCGAGCGCCGGCAGATGAATGCCCCACGTCGTCACGACATTCGACCAGAGGTTGAGGTGTGTCAGCTCAGCACCTTTGGGTTGCCCGGTCGTGCCGGATGTGTAGAGGATGGCGCAAGTGTCGTCGGGCCGCGTTGGATAGATCTCAAACTCCTCAGTCCTGTCCATTATGACCTCAGTCAGCGTTCGATGGCCGGTGATCGGGCCGCCGCCCATCAAGTTCCTGGTCATTACGATCAAGTGTTCGCAGGTATCAACCCGATCGAAAGCCTCTTTGACGCGCTCGGCGAGCGGCAGATCGTCCGTGCCCTCGAATACGAAAACGGCCTTGGCGTCCGAATCCTCGAGGTGATATGCAAAATCACGGGCGGTAAACAGGACGTTGAGCGGCACAACAACCGCACCCGCTTTCATGATGCCGTAATAGACGATCGGAAAGAATGGCAGGTTTGGGCAGACGAGTGCGACCTTATCGTCGTGGCCAATGTCCATCTCGACAAGTGCATTAGCGACGCGATTCGAGAAGTGGTCCAACTCGCCATACGTCAAACGCACGTTTTCCCAAACGATGGCTTCACGGTCAGGCGTGAGCTTTGCGTGATGCGCGATCATCGAGGCCAGGTTCAGTGTCGTCGCCGTGCTGTGCATTATGGTTATTGACAGGTCTGGTAGAATGTAGTTTATTTTCTAACCTTGTGGCTTTCAAGTCACTCTCCACGGAGTTCCGACGATGATAAAAAATGTTGCCATATCTGCGCTTGTGTTGCTGGCGGCCGCCTCGGCATGTCTTGCGGGCGATAAAGAGTTTACTGGCCAGTTCGACTCGACGCTTGTCTCAAACCGCGAGGACCTCGAACGCGTCGTTCTAAAAGGTATTAACTTTCAACAGTTAAAGGGAAAGGCGGCGGTCCCTGATGATGCACATCTTGCTGCCGGGCGGCTCGCCGACCCACGGACGCAAAACTATTCGATCCTGACGCTGCTGGTAGAGGAGGAAGGTGAGGATCCGTATATCCTTGTAGATCTCAACGGCGACGGATCACTCGGCGAAGGAGAGAAGGTCGCGTTCAGGCGCGTCGAGCACGACGACCCTTATCTTTGGGACGCGACGATCGACATCAAGGCGCCTGACGGGATGTTTAAGTCGCTTCCCGTCTATGTCGAGTACTTCAAGTCTGTCAAAACCGAGAAGATGGGGCCCGAGGATCGGCTTGTCATGCAGTCGACCGAGGTTATGGCGCGTGCACATGTTGACGTGAACGGCAAGAATGTATTGTGTCAGTACACGTACAACGCGTCCGGCAAAAAGATCGATCCACAGAATGGCTGGCTCGGTGTCGATACGGACGGTGATGGCGACGTGGATATCGGCGACCTCTCACCGGAATCGACAAAAGCCGATCAGGAGACCGTTGTTTTCAGGGCCGGCGACATCTACGTATCGACAAAAAAGGCCGACATCAGCAAGAACCAGGTCATCGTCAAGCTTAACCAGCAGAATGATTACAAACGCGCCGAGCTGTGGCATGGCAAGGAATTTCCCCAATTCTCATTTACCGATTTTGAGGGCAAGAAGCGCAACTTCAGTGAATTTCGCGGTAAGTACGTTCTCCTGGACATCTGGGGCTTTTGGTGTCCCGCGTGCCGCGATGAGCTGCCGTATCTGCGTGAAGCAAATCGACGCTATCAGTCGCGCGGGCTTGTCGTGTTGGGGCTCAATACGGACGAGGACTACACGATCGATTCGATGAAGAACGGCCTAAACAAAGCGGGAATGAACTGGACGCACGCGCAGTTCACGAGCGTGATCGATTTCCTCCGCGTGAATCTTCGGGTCCATTCCTTCCCGACGACCTTTCTTATCTCGCCTGAGGGAAAGATACTATCCATGAACCGCGTCGAAAAGGATGAGCCTAGTCTTCGCGGGCGTTCGCTGCTCGAGACTCTTGACGAGTTGCTGCCGGCGATCTAGTGGAGACAGAAAAGTCGATCTTTGGGGCGGCAAAGATCTCGCCGTCCATTTTTTGCATCGAATGAACGCGCCACTCGTCACGAGCTTCAGGAAAATCGGACCGGAAATGTCCGCCCCGCGATTCTTCACGCCACAGAGCCGCCCTTGCGACCAGCCTCGCGAGTGTTACAAAGCTCCGCGAAGAAGTGCTTAGCCGTCCTCCGGCGATCTGGTCGAATTCTTTTAATGCTCTGGCAAGCGAATCCCTATCACGAATGATGCCGACGCGTTCCCACATGATCCGTTTGACGCGCTTGCGGACGGCGGTGGAGATCGGTGTTCCGGGTTCCGAGTTTCGAGTTTCGAGGTTTTTGGCTTTGAACTCGGAACTTGCAACACGTAGCTCGAAACTATCGCGAGTTGCCGCTTCGCCTGCCCTTGCTCCGAAAACGAGGCCTTCGAGCAGGGAATTCGACGCCAGGCGGTTCGCCCCGTGAACGCCGGTGCAGGTGACCTCGCCGGCGGCATAAAGGCCCGGCAGCGTGCTGCGGCCCCAGAGATCGGTGCGGATGCCGCCCATGCAGTAATGCGACGCAGGCGACACGGGAAGCAGATCGGTTGCTATGTTAAGGCCGAAGGCGAGGCAGGTCGCGTAGATCTTTGGGAACCGTTCTTTCAAAAAGGACTCATCGAGTGCCGTCATGTCGAGAAAGACCGTTCGCGTTCCGGTGCGCCGCATTTCGGCGACGATCGAACGCGAGACGATGTCTCGCGGTGCCAACTCGGCTCGTTCATCGTATCGCGGCATAAAACGCTCGCCATATTTATTCCTGAGTATGCCGCCCTCGCCGCGCATTGCCTCGGAGAGCAGGAACCGCGGTGCGCCTTCGAGATTCAGAGCTGTGGGGTGGAACTGCACAAATTCCATATCGGCCATCTCGGCGCCGGCAAAATACGCCATCGCCATGCCGTCACCGGTCGCGACCGGCGGATTCGTCGTATGCTGATAAAGCTGTCCCGCACCTCCGGTACACATAATGACTGCTTTCGCATATATGGCCCGCGGAGCCCGTAAAATGGGATCGAGAAACCTGACGCCGACGCAGCGACCGTCGTCGACGATCAGGCTTTCGGTCGTGGCGAACGGTGTCAGGTTAATTGTTTTTTCCTGCGCGGCCCGCGCAATGAGAGCACGGACGAATTCCGCTCCGGTTGAGTCGCCGTGCGCGTGAAGGATCCGTCGCCGCGAATGCGCGGCCTCTTTTGTGAACACCAGCCTGCCGCCGTCGCGGTCGAACTCGGTTCCCCAATCAATAAGCTGTTTGATGTACTCTGTGCCTTCAGTGACGAGCACCTCGACCGCCTTTTCGTCGCACAGATCGGCACCGGCGACCAGAGTATCGCCCTCGTGCAGCTCGGCCGTGTCGTCGTCCGAAAGAACAACTGCGACACCGCCTTGCGCGTATTCGGTGTTGGACTCGCTGGCCTTGTCCTTTGTCAGAACCGTGACACGTGCGCCGCTGGGAGCGAGCTCGATCGCCGCGCGCAGTCCGGCAACGCCGCTTCCGATGACGATAAAGTCGGTTTCAAGGGACATTAAACCGACTCTATCAAAGTTCTGCTTGCACCGTTAACCCGCCGTCGACTTCGACTTAAGGTCTTCGGGCTTGTACAGACCACTATAAGCGCCTTCTCGCAGGTCGATGCCGTATTCCATGAAGGCCTTAAGGTAACAGAGCATATGCGACCAGCCTATGCAATTGCCGTACGAACTATCGAGGTCTTGCTGGGTCTCGCGCCAGCCGGTCTCCGAGATCGTAACCAATGTGTCCTCCGGCCCGGCCTGTTCGAATTTCATCTCGGTGCGCGTATTGTGGTCGCGGGCGCCTTTCCAATCGAGAACTATAAGCTCGTTCGGGATGACCTCGAGCACGGTCACCGGGGCGGTGAACGCTTCCTGACCCGGCGTGTCTGCGAAGCTCCATTGCACGGTCGTGCCCTCGTCCAGCGGACCGCTCGCACCGCCGTTCGTAAAGTAGCTGCTTAGTTTATCCGGGTCCTGAACCGCATCGAATACCTCCTCGAGGGGTTTTTGTACCTTTATTTGTACCTGAAACTTTAATTCCATTTTTCATACCTCCTATATCTTTAGAATCCTTTTCTTAAAAAAAAGCCCGCCGAAAATTTTCGGCGGGCTTAGTAAATTAGCTATTTGCGACAGTTTATGCCGACGGTATCTTCAACTCCTGGCCTGGATGGATCAGGTCGGGATTGCTGATGATATCGCGGTTCGCGTCATAGATCGCTTGCCATGAGAGGCCGTATTTTTCCCCGATCTTCGTCAGGTTGTCGCCGGCGACCACTGTATAGGTGTTACCGGCGGCAGCTTCTTGTCCGGAGACTTCCACATTCAGGACGAGGTCGCCCGACGCGTAATTCGGGTCGAGCTCATCGTATTTAGCCCAAAGCTGCTGTTTTGCTTCTTCGGACGGGGCGGTGCCGTTGATGTGTAGCACACCGTCGTCCCCGCCGCTCAGTTCATACGTCGTTCCGTTCGACTGGGCGAGTTCGAGGAGCGATTGGTATTTTGTTTGTAATTCTTCGTTTGTCACTTTTCTTTTCCTCCTCGCTTTATTTGACGGTCAGCTTGTTATTGACCTTTTTGGGGTTTGTCGAGCTGGCGGCCTGCATGGCTTTTGCCAGGTTGTCTTTGCTGACCTCTCCCGTCAGTGTTACTTCGCCTTCGGTCACGGTCACCGTAACGCCGGTGATGTTAGCTTTTTTCAGATTCTCGTTGATCGTTCCCTCGAGCATCTTGTCAGGGCCGGCCGGCGACGGTGCCGGCGGCAGCGGTTTCAGAGTGACTTTGCTCGAATCCACGGATTTGATGCCTTCGACCGTTTTGACCGAAGCCTCGGCCTTGGTCTTGACAGTGATATCGGCGGCTTCTCCGCCCAAAGTAGCTGTGCCGTCCTTCACGGCAACGGTGATGCCTGTGACTTTGTCGGCGGCGAGCTTATCGGTCGCGGCTTTGGTCAGATCGGCGTCGCTTTTGCCGCAGGCGCTCAAAAACAGAGCGACGGCGAGTGTCAGAACTGTAAAGACTTTTATTCTCATTCGTCTTTCCTCCAAAAATTCTTACTGATGTTTATTCATTATCGCAGAAAGATGGCAAATGTTCGAATCTACGAAAAGATCTCTTCCCGCATGTTGCGGGCAACGTCATAGGACGTGAAATCGGGCCTAATAACAAAATGCCATTCCGCGAGGCAATAGAGCTTTTGCCGATCTTCAAACAACTTGAGAGTTTTTTGTTTATCGCGGGCGAGCGGGCGGTCCTTGCGCGAAAGGCTGATATTCCGCCAGCAATGATCGAACGAAGCCTCGAGCCAAACGCTCGTAAACCTGTTTAGTTTCAAAAGTTCGCGGTTCTCCGGCGTTGTCCATGCACCTCCGCCGAGCGAGAATATACGCGCGTCCGACCGATTCAACGCCTCCTTTAGCCACTTCGTCTCGATCTTTCGATATGCAGCCTCGCCTTCGGCGTCGATGATCTCGGCGATCTTTCGGCCCTCGTGGTCCTCGATAAAATGATCGAGATCGAGCCGCTTGCAGTTGAGAAGGTTCGACAGATGACGCGCGACACTGGATTTTCCAACGCCCATAAAGCCGGTCAGTGCGACGCGGATGTTCTTGTTCATAATTCAGCGAACGACATCAGCAAGCGTATCAAAAAATCCCGGAAACGATATGTCGACGCACCCGGGATCCGCGATCTCAGTCTCGGCTTCGGCCAGCAGCCCAGCGATCGCGAAGGCCATCGCGATCCGATGATCGCCGAACGGATCGAGCGAGGCGCCCTTGAGGTCGGACCTTTCAACTCTGAAACCGTCGGGAAATTCGTCGACGATCCCGTTCATTCGCCGAAGGTTTTCGACCACGGCGGCGATCCTGTCCGTTTCTTTGTGACGCAGCTCTGCGGCGTCTCGAACTTCGAGTCCGGCAGTGAGTTGCGTGCCAATTACAGCCAGAATTGGGATCTCATCGATCACTTGCGGGACGGCAGGGCCCCTTACGACAGTCTCGCCGCTTGGCTTAACCCCGCCAAGGACGCGTAATGTTCCTCGCGGCTCGTTAGAGATGTCCATTTGATCCAGTACGTCAATGCTTCCCCCTATCATTCGCAGAAACTCGAGGATTGCAGATCTTGTTGCGTTGAGGCCCACGTTCGGAATGGTAACGTCCGAATCCGGCAGACAAACACCCGCGGCAAGAAAATATGCAGCTGACGAAATATCTCCAGGAATGTTAATATCCCTCGCGACCAGGACCGAGTCGCCCGAGACCGATATTCTTTGACTCCCGTAATTAGTTGCCGTTTCCACCTCTACACCGAGCCACTCCAGCATCCGCTCTGTGTGATCCCGTGTCGCAGTATCCTCAATAAGGGCGGTTCTGCTGTCGGCGAGCAAACCGGCCAGCAATACGCAGGACTTCACCTGGGCCGACGCGATATCGGGCCGGTATTCAATACTGGCGAGGCTTTTATCGCCGGAGATGCGGATCGGCAGACGGCCGCCGTCCGCCTCGACCTGCGCGCCCATTTTTCTAAGCGGCTTGATAATACGGCCCATCGGTCTTGCACTCAGCGAAGCGTCGCCAGTGATGACCGAATCAAATGACTGGCCGGCCAATACGCCCGTAAGCAGCCGGGCGGTCGTGCCGCTGTTGCCGCAGTCGAGCGGTCCGTCAGGCTTCTGGAAACCCCGTTTGCCCACGCCGGTGATCGTTACGATGTTCTCAGAACGGCTGATTCGTACGCCGAGGGCTTGCAAACATGAAAGCGTTGACTGACAATCCGCAGCCTCGCTGAAGTTGCTGATCAGCGTCTGGCCCTCGGCCATCGCGGCGAGGATCGCGGCCCGGTGCGAGATAGATTTATCGCCCGGCACGCGGACGGTACCCTGCAGCGATCTTGCACATCTGACCTTCATGTTGAACATTTTAAGGCCGCGCGAGGCGTTTGTCTTGACAGCAAATACCGACAACCTATAACTTACAATTCATAAACGTGTCTGAAACTCTGGAAATTACCCTGCCGAGCAAGATCGGATCGGTCGAAGAGGTGGCAACGGCGGCCGAAGAGTTTGTTGCTTCTCGAGGCCTTGGCGACGAGATGGCTTATGCCGTCGATATGGCCGTTCGGGAAGCTGTTGCCAATGCGGTCAAGCACGGCAACAAGCTTGATGACTCAAAGAATGTCGAGGTCACGCTGGCGGACACGGGAGATGCTATCAAGGTAACCGTGCGCGATCATGGGGCTGGGTTCGACGTTGAAGGCGTGCCGGATCCGACCGATCCCGAGCACTTGCTCTGCACAAACGGCCGCGGGATTCTGTTCATGCGGTCGTTCATGGACGAGGTCGAATGGGCGAACGCTCCGGGAGGCGGCCTGATGGTAAAAATGTCGAAGGTGAAAAAGTAACGGCTTTTTCACGCTTTCACCTTTTCACTTTTTCACTTTTTAGTCTAAAATTTGCTATTCGCACTTAATTCAAACGAACGAGGAGAGAAAAATGTCGGATATCACTATCACAGAACGCCAGGCGGGCGACGTCACAATCGTTGATCTAGAGGGAAAAGTGACGATAGGCGAGGGCAGCGTCGCCCTGCGAACGACCATTCGCCGGCTGCTGGGCGAGGGCAAGAACAAGATACTTCTCAATCTGGCGGGCGTCGGTTATATCGATTCATCGGGCATCGGCGAGCTTGTGTCGAGCTTTACCGCCGTTAAAAAAGAGGGCGGCACGCTGAAGCTCCTGAAACTGACGCAAAAGATCCAGGACCTCCTGGCGATCACCAAGCTGCTGACCGTTTTCGACGTCTACGACGACGAAGGCGAGGCTCTGAGCAGCTACAACTAGGTTCTTGTCCGAATTTCAAAGTTTTTGGAGGATAGAGGAGCGGTTTACTGTTCCTTTATCCTTTGTTTTTTGCTTTAGTGCATCTTTAGACGCGAGGCTGTCATCTTTTTCACAGCGACTTTTTTACCTGATGCGACGAATTTTCTTATTGGCAATTGTGTTGTTAACTGCGTTGGCCGCGGCAGGGCAGAACCTCCCGCCGGGCTTTGACCTTGCTAATTATGGCGTTCGGATCGAGCCTGATCGGCGGCTGATCGTCGTCCTCTCGGCGCTCGAGATGGCCGAAATGGCCGACGCCGGCGGCAAGGCTGAAAAGCTCATCAACACGCCGTTATCCAAGACAGGAACAAAATTCAGCGCGCAGCTGATACAGGATAATGCTTCGCTTAACGACGACCTAAGGCGCCGCATCTCGTCATTCGTTTTCCAATACAAGAAACGTCATCCAAAGGCGACGGACGCCGAGATCGTCGCCCCGTTCATCTCGATGGCCTACACGCTTTCGCCGGTGCCTGAGCTCGGTGATCCGTCGAATTCCGGTGACCTTCCGGGGCCGTTGCTCGACGTGCTTGATTTTGCGCCGCTCGTCAGGGAGTTCTATCGACGCTCGACGATTTCTGCGAAGCTCGACGACTATGTAAAGGCCTACCGGGCCGAGGCGGACGGTATTCTACGTACGACGGCGCGGGAAATGGTCAGCGACCTGCTCGATTATCTTCACACACGGCCGCAATTGTTTTTCACCGAAAAAGTAAAGGTCGCGACTCGACAGACAAAGAGCAAGATCGCGATCGAGAAGACCGAGACGCGAACGCACGACCGGCATTTCTTTATCGTTCCCGAGATGCTGGCACCGCAGGGAAGCGTGGATTTTCTTAACGCACGTGACGACTATTTCGTGATCATGCCGCCGGACAAGGACTTGAGCTTCTCCGAGGTGCGGCGGGCATTCCTGCAATTTGTTGTCGATCCGCTGGTCCTGAGCAACTCGAAGCAAATGATCACGCTTCGCGACTGGACCAAGGCAAAGCTCGATGACCGCCGCAAGGCCGACGCGAATGTATCGGCGGATGTCGTCCTCGCCGTCTCGCGTTCGTTAGCCGCGGCGGTCGACGTCCGGCACATCGAATACACAAAGGCCCGCATCGCCACCGAACAGGCGCGCCGAAGGCTCGCGACGCTGAGAACCGATGATGAAAAACTCGCCGTCACCGCCGAGCTTGAAAAATATAAACAGGCACTAGCGGACGATGCTGTTATCCAGCTGGCTGAGGACTATGACAAGGGCCTTGTGCTCGTATTCTTTTTCGCGGACAAATTGCACGGTGTCGAGGAATCGGGTTTCGACATTGCCGCTTCGGTCAGGGGCATGATCGAATCCTTTGACGAGGCACAGGAAACGTCGCGGCTGACAAATGCGGCAAATGCCCGCAAGAAAGCAGTCGCGGCCCGCGAGGAGCGGAAGAACACGCCGGGAGTGAAGACCGTCGTTGCCGAAAATCCGGTTACCAGCCGGCTGATCGACATTCAAAAGATGATCGACGCCAAAGAGTTCGTTCGGGCGTCCGCTGAGCTGACTTCACTTTCAAAGGCCTATCCGACCGAGCCGCGTATCTATTACAATCTCGGCCGTGTCGCCGGCTCGCTGGCTGCCGCGACCGACGACCCTGACGTCGAAGCCCACAAACTTCTCGAAGCTAAAGAAGCCTATTCAAAGGTCATCAACACGGCGACCGGCGATACGGACCGGGCCTTGCTCTCGCTCACCTACGTGGCGCTCGCGCGGATCTACGAGCACTTTGACAATAAAGACACCGCCATCAAATTGTACGACGCTGCGATCAAGCAGGGTGATGTCGCTGGCGGAGCGTTCCGTGATGCCCTCGCCGGCAAGCAGCGGCTGCTCAAACCGCAGTAAATTCTGTATTCTCACAAAATCTGCTAACGTCTAGGAATGGCGAAAACAGCCTATAAAAGCGGTTTGGTCGCGCTCATCGGGCGGCCGAACGCGGGCAAATCGACGCTGCTCAACCGCCTCGTCGGCGAAAAGATCGCGGCTGTCTCGAACAAGCCGCAGACGACGCGGCACCGCATCAAGGGTGTTGTCACACGCGGCGACGGACAGATCGTTTTTGTCGACACGCCGGGCGTCCACAAGCCCGGACACCTGCTAAACCGGCGCATGATGGCGGCCGTTCACGACGCGATCCTTTCGGTCGATCTTCTCGTGTTGATGCGTGATGCGAGTGTCTCGACGGGAAACGGCGACCGGTTTGTGCTCGAACTTGTGAAGAACTCCGAGAAGCCGGCTGTCCTTGTGCTCAATAAGATCGACAAAATAAAGAACAAGGGTGAAATGTTGCCACTGATCGAAACGTATTCGAAAGAATATGATTTTGCCGAGATCGTTCCGATCTCGGCGCTCAAGGGCAGTGCTCTCGACGATATGCTCGCGTCGATCATAAAACATTTGCCCGACGGCGACGCGATATTTACCGAAGACGAGCTGACTGACGAACCGGTTCGCAGCATCGTCGCCGAGATGGTCCGCGAAAAGATATTGATGGCAACGGGCGAGGAGATCCCATATGTCACGGCCGTTGTCACCGAAGTTTTTGACGAGTCCGAGGCTGGCCTAACCCGAATATTCTGTGCGATCTATGTCGAGAAACCGTCACAGAAAAAGATCGTCATCGGCAAGCTAGGTGCAAGGATAAAGGACGTCGGCACTAAGGCGAGGCTTGACATTGAGAAGTTGCTCGGGAAGAAAGTCTTCCTAAAACTCTTTGTTAAAGTCGTCGAAGACTGGCGCAACCGCGAGCGCGACCTCGACGACATCGGCATTCGCGAATGAGCGAAGGCAGCCAAAAACAATGGTTCGCCGTGGATGTGACTGCAAGCCCTACGGCTGCCGAGGCGGTCCAGTACGCATTTGATCAACTCGGCTCGATCGGGACCGAGATCAGCGATTTTCCAAAAGATAAGCCGGATGTGTGTGTTGTCGGTTACTTCGAGCAACTCCCGGATGGGGCTCTGATCAAAGATCGCATGGACGACGCTTTAGAGATCTATGATTTGGCGCGTGGCTCGATCGTTTCGACTCGAACGCGGAACGTGCCAGAAACCGACTGGCTTGCTGAATGGAAAAAGCACTGGCGGCCGACGACGGTCGGTAAATTCGTCATCGCACCGCCTTGGTCGGATGTGCCGCAAACGGACAAGGTCGTCATCCGCATCGAACCAAACATGGCGTTCGGGACTGGCACTCATGAGACGACCCAGCTTTGTCTCGAGGCCATCAGCGAACATTTTCGCGACGGAATGTCGTTGTTGGATGTCGGGACAGGAACCGGAATTCTCGCTATCGCTGCCGCAAAATTGGTGCCCGCCTCGGTGATCACCGCCTGCGATACTGATGCCGATTCGGTCAAGATCGCTCGTGAGAACGCAGCAGCGAATGGTGTCGCGGATCGAATCGTTTTTCTGGACGGCTCGATATCAGCCGCAACGCCGCAGCATGACTTCGTATGTGCCAACCTGACCTTGGGTGTGATCGCTCCGCTGCTGCCGCTGCTGACGGCAAAGGTGAGCGCGGTTCTTTTGCTCTCCGGTATCCTGGCCGAGCAAGAGGCGGCCATCCGGGACGAGCTTTCTAAATTTCAGATTTCAAATTTCAAATTTGAGTACGCCGGCGAATGGCTGTCGGTGCTGATCGAACAGTCACGCTAAGCGTACGGCCTAGCTACGGTGTTTTTGGCGGGATGGCTACCGGTATGTCACCGTCATCCGTGATGGTCACAAGCGGAAGACGCGATTTTGGCTTTATCCTACGCGGGGCCATCTTTAGCTCTGGAGCGCCTCTAAAGGCTTCCATGGTCCGCGGGTTTAGCGGTTCGGTTCGCCTCAGCATCGTCCCGCCCTTTCCGGCGATCCACAGCCGGTCGCCGCCGCGATAGGCGATCGCCTGCAGGACCTTTCCGGTGATGTTCGGCTGGCCTGCCCACGTCCGCCCGCCATTCTCCGTGAGAAGAACAATGCCGAATTCGCCTACCGCGACGGCGCTTTCAGGACCGATCGTTTGGACCGCGAATAGGTTATTGCTTGAGACAGCCTCGAGGTCGTTCCAGATCGATCCGCCATCGGCCGTCCGGAGCACTGTGCCCCCCGAGCCGACGGCAAACGCTATCCGGCCATTGTAAAAGCTAACGGCATACAGATTTTCCCGTATGTTGGTCTTGATCAGTTTCCAGGTCGAACCACCGTCGCCGGTCATCAGGATCGTGCCGCGATCACCGACAGCAACACCGTGTTTTTCGTCGGTGAATTTGACATCCTCGAGCCAATTTCGTGTGCCGGACGCGAGTTGTTCCCAATATACGCCTGCCGAATCGGTCCGTAGGATCATGCCGTTCGCCCCGACGGCGAACCCGACTTTTTCCGAAACAAAACTGACGCCGAGCAGGTCCTCGGGCACGTTAGAGATGCCCTTGCCCCAACTGGCACCGCCGTTGATCGTTCGCAATATTATGCCGCCATCGCCCACTGCCCAGCCGTTTTGGCCATCGACGAAGGCGACGCTGTTAAGGTTCTTGTCTGTATCGGTAAAGACCGGCAGCCATTCCTTGCCGGCGTCGTTCGTGATCCACACTCTTCCATGTGAGCCGACCGCGACACCGATCTGGTCGTCGAGGAACGTCAGGTCATTGACATCTTCACGCCCGCCTTCGCTCAAACGCTGCCAGCTATATCCGCCGTCGTCAGTGCGTAATATCAACCCGTTCTCGCCGACGGACCAGCCGGTGAAAGTGTCGGCGAAGTAGGTCGCAACAAGCCTGGGATTTGTCCGCACGTTGAATGGAAGCCACGTCGTGCCGCCGTCGCCGGTCAGCCAAACCATGCCGTTGGCGTCGGTCATCGAGCCGTTCTTGTCGTTGGTGAAAGAGATCGACAAAATGTCCGAGCGGCTGAAAATGTTCTGCCGTGACCACGTCGCACCTGCGTCGATACTGCGAGAGACACACCCGTCATAACCCGCGGCGATCACCGTGCCGCCGTTCAGATACGCCGCGCCCGACACGATCGCCGGGCCGCACGGATCGGCCGCCTTCCATGTTTCGCCGCCGTTATTCGTGATCAAAAGAGCACCGTTGACACCGGAGGCGATGGCATGAGTTTCATCGAATGCGGAAATCTTTAGGAGGTGATCGGTCGTGCCGGATGGCTGACTTTTCCAGGTCAAACCTCCATCGACGGATTTGAGAATGCGGCCGTATGTGCCGCAGATAAAGCCGGTCATGAGGTCGGTGCCTGCGAACGTGATGCTGTAGAGGTGATCGCGAGTATCTACGGTGAGCGGCTTCCATGTGCGGCCGCCGTCGACCGTCGAGAGGATCGTGCCGCGAGAGCCGACGACAAAAATGTTCTTTGTATTTCGTACGAACACGCCCGAGAACGTGACGTCGGTCGGTGCGTCCTGGCGCTTCCATTTGAAACCGCCGTCTTCGGTGCGCAGGATGGTGCTGTCCGACCCGACGGCATAGCCGGTCACCCTGTCGCCTGCAAAATGTATCGAGTAAAGCGGGTTGCCCTGCGGCCGCGGATTTTGCCAAACCCATCCAAGCGCCGTCCGCTGCGCACCGGCGGAAGAATAGCCGCAAAAAAGCGCAAAAAGCGCAAATATGCATGTCAACAGGATGCGGCTTACTGGTGTCATCAAAACAGTTCTTCTATTTTTGCGTTCCTTCCGCCTTTTTGCGGCTATATTTCTTTTACGCCGATATCTAGCACGGAATCTTCGAGCAGTTCGGTGTCCACGCGTCCGAGCGTTGCTATCTTTTTCGCAGTCTTATCTGCGATCTCTTGTATCTCGTGCCCGGCGTGGCCCTTGGTCCATTCCCAGGTTATTTGGTGCGGGTTCGAGGCCGATTCGAGTCGCAGCCACCAGTCTTGGTTAGTTTTTTTTCTGAAATTGCCGTTCATCGTCTCGACCACGTACCTGGAATCGCTCATCAGATGTACTTTGCATGGCTGTGTCAGGCTCTCGAGACCGATGGCGGCCGCGGCGATCTCGGCCTGTTGGTTCGTAGCATTGCCGAGATACTCACCGACCGCTTTCCAATAGCCTTTGAAACCGAGCACGGCCACCGCCGCGGCACGCGTGCTACCGCGGCCGTTGCCAAGGCTCGATCCGTCGCAGACTATCGTTACGTGCTTCATACGCGGCCGCCGAGCGTTATCACATTATCGACATATTGATCGAACGTGTCGTCGTGCGAGATGACAAAAAGCTGGTCAAAATGCGTTATACGGCCAAGCTGCATGGCAAAGTTCTCGCGCCGCTCGACATCCATATTCGCCGTCGGCTCGTCGAAAAAGGCAATACGAATATCGCTGAGTTGTTTGAGCAGCGCAAGCCGCACGGCCAATGCGGCGGCCATCTGCTCGCCGCCCGAAAGGCTTGGGAACGGCCGCTCAAATCCGTCCTGTTCGAGAGTGATCGCATAATCTTCATTCCACTTCAATGTTTTCTCTGCATCGCCGATGATCTCGCGGAACATCTGCCCAGCCTCGATCGAGACGTGATAGACGTAATTGCGCGCGACACGCGGCGCGGCCTCCTTGAGAGTGTCGCGGATAAAGGCGGTCGTGTCGCACACCGTCTCGAGCCGCTCTCGTTCCTGCAGCTCGGCCTGCTGCGTCTTTCGTATCTCGGCAAATCGCTCGAGCTCGGCGGCAAGCTGGTGCTCGCGAGTTTTTGCGGCTTCGAGGGTCGCTCGGATCTCGGCAAGCCGTTTGTCCGCTTCGTGCAGCGATGCCCGCTCGGCTGCATGCTGCTCCGCATCATATAATGCGCCGGACGCGGCCATGAATTTCTCCTGCTCAAGTTCGGCAAAAAGCCGCAGCCG
>Ga0163161_10000425_pt1 | contig 35535 bp, 33 predicted proteins | sample S45metaG_FD_129847 | JGI IMG/M metagenome (GOLD analysis project Ga0163161, IMG submission 129847) | Switchgrass rhizosphere microbial communities from Kellogg Biological Station, Michigan, USA - S4-5 metaG | ecosystem: Host-associated > Plants > Roots > Rhizosphere > Soil | place: USA... | reverse complement strand
GTGTTAAAGTAAATTTTTCTGCCGGCCTCGTTAATCAAACACCAATTTGTTTTGGTAGATCCGCCGTCTGCAATTACTATCATTTTATTTATTTTTGGTTTTAGCACGATAAAAGTATAAAAACTCTTATATTTTGTATCCTTTTTTTTAATAATTTTTTAACAAATTGTTGTTGTGGGAATTTAAGTGTGTAAAAAATACACTATATAGGGTGTTTAATCGCCGAAAAACCTTAAAATTATACCAGAAAAGGCATCGGTCTTTTTTTTTATGTCAACAATATTTTACAACAAAATAGATAAATGAACAACAGATTTTTAGATTTCAGGAGTGATACGGTAACCAAGCCAACTGCCGGAATGTTGGATGCCATGATGAGTGCAAAAGTTGGTGACGATGTTTTTGGGGAAGACGAAACGGTGCATGCCTTAGAAACAAAACTGGCTTCGACTTTTAACATGGAGGCAGGATTATTTTGCCCCTCGGGAACGATGACCAACCAGATTGCGATCAAATGTTTTACCCAGCCGATGGATGAGGTGATCTGCGATCAAACGGCACACGTTTATCGCTACGAAATTGGAGGTATCGCGTACCACTCGGCAGCATCGGTAAGGTTGTTGCATGGCGAAAGGGGAATTTTAACCCCGGAGCTGATTGAGCCCGAAATCAATGAAGATAACATTCATTATCCTAACTCCAGCTTAGTGGTGTTAGAAAATACGGTGAATAAAGGTGGCGGTAGCTGTTATACCTTATCACAGATTGCGCCTATCCACCACTTGTGTAATATAAAAGGTTTGAAACTGCATTTGGATGGCGCCCGTATTTTTAATGCCCTTATTGCTACCGGAGATCAGGCCGGCGAATACGGAAAGTATTTCGATGGAATTTCAGTCTGCTTATCAAAGGGGCTTGGTGCGCCAGTTGGTTCTGTCTTGTTGGGAAGCAAACAGATGATCCATAAGGCAAGGAAAATCAGAAAAGCTTTTGGCGGCGGCATGCGCCAGGCAGGATTTTTAGCCGCTGCGGGTATTTATGCACTCGATAACCACGTAATGCGTTTAAAGGATGATCATACCCATGCACAGGCGCTGGCCAATGCATTAGCCAACGCAAAATATGTAAAATCGGTAATGCCGGTAGAAACCAATATTGTAATCTTCGAAGTAGAAAAAGGATCGGCAGAGAAAGTTGTGCAGCAGTTGAAAGAAAAAGGATTGCATTGCAATACCACCAGTGCGAGTACTGTCCGTTTGGTTACCCATTTGGATCTGAGTACCGAAATGATCGATCAGGCCATTGAAATAATATTACATTTGTAGGCAGAGTCGGTGGTTCGAAGACGGAAGTCCGACGTCATAGTTTTATAGTTCATGGTCAATAGTCAGGTCGTTTATTTATGATCTGCATATATATTAAAGTCTAACCAAAATGTCCGAAAATTCCAAACCCCTAACGCCGATCTCTAAACTTCTCATCGCAAACCGCGGTGAAATTGCCCTGCGTATTATGCGTTCAGCAAGAGAAATGGGGATCAAAACCGTCGCCGTTTTTTCTGAAGCCGACCGTAATGCATTGCATGTACGTTATGCAGACGAAGCAGTTTTTATCGGGCCGGCACCCTCTAACCAGAGTTATCTGGTAGGGGAGAAAATTATCGATGCCTGTAAACTCACAGGAGCAGAGGCCATCCATCCAGGTTATGGCTTTTTATCGGAAAATGCCGGCTTCGCACAAAAAGTTGCCGATGCAGGACTGATTTTGGTTGGCCCTTCGCCCCGGGCAATGGAAACCATGGGTAACAAACTGTCGGCGAAAGCTGCAGCATTAAAATATAATATCCCCATGGTGCCTGGTACAGAAGAAGCCATTCAGGACGTCAACGAGGCAAAACAGCGTGCCATCGAAGTTGGTTTTCCGATTTTAATTAAAGCTGCCGCAGGTGGCGGCGGAAAAGGTATGCGGATTGTAGAGCAGGCAGCAGATTTTGAAGAACAGATGCAACTTGCGGTAAGCGAGGCTACTTCGGCTTTTGGCGATGGTGCTGTTTTTATTGAACGTTATGTTACCTCACCGAGGCATATCGAAATACAGGTTTTGGGCGATCATCACGGCAATATTGTGCATCTTTTTGAACGTGAGTGTTCCGTGCAAAGGCGCCATCAAAAAGTGGTAGAAGAAGCGCCTTCGTCGGTTTTAACGGAGGAAATCAGGCAGGAGATGGGTAAATGTGCGGTAGATGTTGCCCGTTCGGTAAATTATACAGGCGCTGGTACGGTAGAGTTTATCTTAGATGAAAACCTCGATTTCTTTTTTCTCGAAATGAATACCCGTTTGCAGGTAGAGCATCCGGTAACCGAACTCATCACGGGGATAGATTTAGTAAAGGAACAGATCAAAATTGCTTCAGGCGAAAAATTGAGCTTTACCCAGGAGGATTTAAAAATCAGCGGGCATGCCATCGAACTTCGTGTGTATGCCGAAGATCCGGCCAATAATTTCCTGCCCGATATCGGTACCTTGCAGACTTACAATACCCCTAAAGGTAATGGGGTAAGGGTTGACGATGGCTTTGAACAGGGTATGGAAATCCCGATTTATTACGATCCCATGATCGCCAAGCTGATTACATATGGCAAAGATAGGGAAGAAGCGATCGAACGAATGGTGAGGGCGATTGAAGAATATGATATTACGGGGATACAAACTACTTTGGGTTTTGGTAAATTTGTAATGCATCATGAAGCTTTTAAGACCGGGAATTTTGATACCCACTTTGTAGGCAAATACTTTAAACCAGAAAGTTTAAAGGTACAGGATGAAACCGAAGCACTGATTGCCGCTGTAATTGCAGCGAACCTTTTCGGAAAGAAAGATATAAAGATTGGAAGTGCTGTAGTTAAAAATCCTTCGCACTGGAGAAAAAATAGATTGAAATATTAATAACATACATCGTCATCCGATAGCTATCGGATGCCAGAAGGCTTTTTCAGCCGACGAAGCAATCTCAGTAATAAGGTTTAAATGGACGATGAAATAAATAAAAAAATGTTCACAGGAATTATAGAAACACTTGGCGAAGTTACCGCCATTAAAAACGACCATACCAATATTCATTTTACCATTTCATCAGCCATCAGCCACGAACTAAAAATCGACCAGAGCGTGGCCCATAATGGCGTATGTTTAACCGTTGTTGCTTTAAACGATGGTAGCCATACTGTTACCGCGATAGACGAAACCTTGAACAAAACCAATCTGGATAATTTAAAGGTGGGCAGTAAAATCAATCTCGAACGCTGCATGCAGATGAATGCACGTTTGGATGGACATATAGTACAGGGCCATGTAGACCAAACCGCCGTTTGCGTAAAACGTGAAGCACTGGACGGCAGCTGGGAATACCGCTTTAAATATGATGCTTCTGCAGGAAATGTAACTGTAGAAAAAGGCTCTGCCTGTGTTAACGGCATCAGCCTGACGGTTGTAAATTCTCAGGCCGACGAATTTTCAGTTTTTATTATCCCTTATACTTACGAACACACCAATCTTCAGGAGGTTGAAGTGGGCGATACCGTAAACTTAGAGTTCGATATCATCGGTAAATATGTTGCCAGATTAATGAATCGGTAATCTTCGTTTCTTTTTATAAGTGGTTTAATTATAGGTTGTTGTGTGTTTATATGCGTTATATAGACGTTTAATTTTCATGACAGTGCAGGATGGTTGCCTGAATAATAATTCTGAATATCGTAGTGTTAAGATTAAAAAATTAACGCTAACCATTTATGAATAAGATTTTCCGTACCTCAAGTGTAATATTGACGATTACCTTGCTGTTTTTATCCACCACTCAACTATTCGCGCAGAAAATCTCGATAAAAGATTTAACCGTAGAACATTTAGTAAATCCTTTTAGTATTGATAACCCAAAACCCCGGTTTAGCTGGAAGATCGTTTCAGGTATTAAAAACACGAAACAGCGCACTTACGAAATCAAACTGGGTACCTCGGCAAGCATTGATAAAGTTTTTTGGAAAGCAACAGTAAACAATGATCAATCGGTACTGGTTAACTATGATGGACCTCAGCTCTCGTCGAAAACAAAATATTACTGGCAGGTTAGGGTAAAAGATAATCATGGCAACACCTCTGCGTGGTCGCCCATCCAGTTTTTTCAAACAGGTTTAAAACCCGAAGACTGGAGCGCGAAATGGATTTCGGTGGAAGGGAAAGATACTGCGCTGGCCAGTCCGTTGTTCAGAAAGGAAATCAACTTAAAAAAGGATGTAAAATCCGCAACGGCTTATATTACCGCCAAAGGTTTATATGAGGCCCACATTAATGGTGAACGTGTAAGCAATGCCTACTTTGCACCAGGCTGGACGAGTTATAAAGACCATATTCAATATCAGGTTTACGACATTAAAAAATCATTGAAGAAAGGCGCGAATGTAATCGGCGTTTCACTGGGTGATGGCTGGTATAAAGGACGCATCGGCTTCGGTTACCAGAAACAATTTTATGGCGATGCCAGGGCACTATTGCTACAGCTTGAAGTAGAATATACCGATGGAAGCAAAGAAACCATCATTACCGACAACAGCTGGAAAACCGCTTATGGCCCGATACGGGCCTCCAATATTTACGACGGGGAAACCTACGATGCCCGATTGGAAATAGCAGGCTGGAACAATACCGGCTTTAAAGAAAGTGCCAGCTGGAAAGCTGTTCAGGAATTAACCAAAGGACCAGAAAAACTGATTGGCATGAGCGGACCACAGGTAAGCAAACATGAAGAATTTAAGGCCTTAAAAATATTTAAAACCCCGCTTGGCGAAACTGTTGTCGATTTCGGGCAGAACTTAGTGGGCTGGGTAATGCTGAAAGCCAAAGGTGCTGCAGGTACAAAAATCACCATCAGCCATGCGGAAGTATTAACCAAAGAAGGAAATTTTTACACCACCAACCTCCGGACAGCCAAACAACAGAACAACTATATCTTAAAGGGCGATGCTGTGCAGGTATTCGAGCCGCATTTTTCGTTCCAGGGATTTAGATACGTAAAAATAGAAGGTTATCCCGGCGAGCTTAAACTAGAAGACCTGACTGCTGTTGCTGTTTATTCGGATATGAAAACCAGTGGAAAATTTAGCACTTCCAATGCCCTCTTAAACCAGTTGCAACATAATATCTCCTGGGGGCAAAAGGGTAATTTTGTTGATGTACCCACAGATTGTCCACAGCGGGACGAGCGTTTAGGCTGGACGGGAGATGCACAGGCCTTTGCCACAACGGCGGCCTATAACATGGATGTATCAGGCTTTTTTACCAAATGGTTAAAAGATGTCGCCGCAGATCAGCTTCCAAACGGGAGTGTACCTTTTGTGGTGCCCAATGTATTGAGCGACAGGGATGCGGGATCAGCTGGCTGGGCAGATGTGGCCACCATTATCCCCTGGGATATGTATGTGTCGTATGGAGATAAAGGCATACTGGAAGCACAATATAGCAGTATGAAAAAATGGGTCGATTATATTTCTTCGGTATCCAAAAACAACCTCTGGAACACGGGTTTCCATTTTGGCGATTGGTTATTTTACCGCCCCAATGATGATAATGATGGCCGTGCTGCGGTAACCGATAAATATATGATCGCCCAAACATTTTATGCACATTCTACACAGTTGCTCTTGAATGCAGCAAAGGTATTGGGTAAAACAGATGATGTAACGAAATACACCGCATTATTGGAACAGATCAAATCGGCTTATATCAAAGAAAATATGACGCCAAGCGGTAAACTGATCTCCAATACCCAAACGGCCTATGTTTTAGCATTACAATTTGATATGTTGCCAGAAAACCTGCGCGCCCAGGCTGCACAAAGGTTGGTAGATAATGTAAAAGATTATGGAAACCACCTCACCACAGGCTTTTTAGGCACACCATACCTGTGTCATGTATTGAGCAGGTTCGGACATGAAGATGTTGCTTACGATCTGTTGCTACAAGAAAGTTATCCTTCATGGCTTTACCCGGTTAAAATGGGGGCAACCACTATCTGGGAACGTTGGGATGGGATTAAACAGGATGGATCCTTCCAAACGGCCGATATGAATTCTTTTAACCATTATGCTTATGGTGCCATTGGCGATTGGATGTATAAAAATATTGCTGGCATCAATCCGGTTTCAACTCAACCTGGTTACAAGACCATTTTAATCGCGCCTCGACCAGGTGGAAAATTAACCAATGCATCAGCAGAACTGGAAACGGTTTATGGTACCGTTAAATCATCATGGACCATTGCAGATGGTGTATTCAAACTTGATGTAACTATTCCAGCCAATGCAACCGCCACAGTGGTATTGCCAAAAACAGATAAAAAAGAAGAAGTAGGCTCCGGTAGCTATCATTTTGAATATAAATATTAATCTGTAATATTGCGGCATTGTAAAAAAGGATACTAGTGATCGTCATTTCGGGCGGAGTGCAACGAAACCGAGAAATCTATTTAGACAGATCTCTCCATTCCACTGCGTTTCAGTCGAGATGACGATGCTTTATGTTAAATAATTAATGTACAGTAAAGAAGAAGCAGCCCGTTTACGCCAACAGTTTTGGATCAGTTTTGGGCAATATATGAAACCCGTTCCTTCAGCCAGCGGTTCGACCGTGAACTGGACAAATTATAAAACGGGTGTAAAAAACATCTTCTTTAAAATGGATGTCGACAACAAAAAAGCTTTTATCAGTATTCAGCTTTCACACCCTGATGCCGATATCAGGCATCTTATATTCGAGCAGTTTGAAGAGTTTAAGCTCATGTTCAACAATACAGTTAATGAAGAGTGGGATTGGATCAAAGATGCAACGGATGATTTCGGCAAAACCGTATCACAGATTTCCAATAGTATTAAAGGGGTGAGCATCTTCAATCAACAGCACTGGCCCGAGCTGATCTCTTTTTTTAAACCCAGGATTATTGCCCTCGATGAATTTTGGGACAATGTAAAACCTGTTTTCGAAGATCTGGTTTAATCGGCCAGGTTGAGCTGCGCGATCCGGTCTTTTGAAAATTTAATTTCTTCCTTATCATCCATTGTACTCGGCCTGCTTTTTAAATAGAGGTTGTAATATTTAAGTGCATTCTTCCCCTGTTTTAAACGCGTATCGTAAAATACCGCCAGACGGTAATATAAAGTTGGTGTTGCCTTAAACTGTAGTCCTTTTTTATAGGCAGCATTGGCCAGCAGCAACTGGTTGTTTTCTTCATAAACCAGTCCCAGCAGCGAATAATAGCTGGAGGTATTGGGCGAAATGGCCTCATCGATGGTTTTTCTGGTGTAAACAGCCGCTTGCGGATAATTTTTCAATGCGCGGTAACTCAGTGAGGTATAATATAAAGTAGCCTCATTTTCCATGGCGGCAGCTTCCAGCAGTTTAAACAGGTCTATTGCTTTCTGATATTTTTTGGTATAATAATAAGCTTTGGCGACGTCTTTTATCACCCCGGCATCGGCACCATCTTTCAGTAATTTCTCTCCTGCGGCAATCACTTCAGCATACTTTTTGAGTTGATTGGCAATGGGAAGTTTTGTCCGCTGCAGCATCAGGTTGTCGCTATCTCCTTTAATGGCAATATCAAGCACATCATAAGCTTTTTCATATTGCTGATAATTGGCGTGTACCTCTGCAAGATCGGCGGCCACATCACCTTCAAGCGGGTTAATCTGGTTCGCTTTTAACAGGTAGATCCGTTTTAGTGAATCATCTTTTGGCGAACTGTATAGGCTGGCCATCAGTTTTTGCACACTGAAGTTATTGCTGTCTATTTTTACAATTTCACCATAGTACAGTTTAGCTTTATCGGTATTTCCCCTTTTGGTGTTGATACTGCCCAAACTGAAGAGTATGGGCAGATTTAGAGGTTGCAGCGCATAAGCCTTGGTATAAAATTTTTCTGCTTCAACATTATTGCCCGCCATTAAAAAGCAATAACCGATCTGACTGAGGGTTTTAAAATCGCTCACCTCTTCGCCAAACATACTTTTAAGGTACTGCGCGGCATCAGCATACCGTTGTGTCTGATAAAAATCGAAAAGTTTTTCCTTATCAATGGCAGGTGCATTTTGTGCATAAGCCGTTGAACCCAAAACCACTAATATTAACAACGTGCATAGCTTCCTCATGACCTATAATTTTAAACTAATTTATTAGTTGTTTTTGATAATTCCAAATCTATCTGTTAAAAAATGGTCGCATAAAAACAAAACAGAGGCTCAGGGGTTTATAAGAAATAGTTGAACTAAAAAAATAAGACCTATGAATACTTTAAAGAAGTTTGAATTAATGGAAAAGATTGTGCGTGAATTGGAAGACTTGCAAAACTCTCAACAGGCACTTATTCAGAAAATTGGTAAAATTGAAGTAGATAATATCGAACTGGGCGATAGCCGTCTGGAAAAAGATTTACCGGACATCCATCAAAATTTAGCCGATAACTTAGATACTATTTCAGGAATTTTAGATTACTTTGCAGGTAAAACACAAAACTTTGGTGATAAAAACAATGTTGATGCTTTAAAAGAACAGGAAGCCATCAACAATGCCACCAGCTAAAATTAAACGCATATGAAATTTTTATCTTTAACCGTTGCCTTTTTGCTTGTTGGCTTATTCGCCAGCGCACAGGTATTGCCATCATTCCAGCTAGGCATTAAAGCTGGCGCAAATTTTGCAAAATTTGATAGTGAAAACACTTTCAACAGTAACAACCGCACAGGTTTTTACGGTGGTCTTTGGGCCAGGGTAGGTGCAGCAGGTGTTTACTTCCAACCGGAGCTTTATGTTTCAGGAAAGAAAGCGGATTTGGTGAGTGATGCAACGGGAGAAGTAAATAAAGTCCGCTTTACAAGTTTAGACGTGCCTTTATTGATAGGTACTAAATTTGGTGCCGCTGGTATCGGCCTTCGCTTAAACACAGGGCCAATGTTTTCACTAATCCTAGATGAAAACCAGAGTTTCGGTCAGGCGGCAGGAAGCGTTTTCAGGGCCGACTTTAAAAACCAGGCTTTGGCATGGCAGTTTGGTGCTGGGTTAGACCTTAAAAAATTAAGCTTTGATGCACGTTACGAACTGGGTTTATCAAAAATCAATAAAGCAGGTTATCCTGGTACAAAGTTAAACTTATTTACAGTTGGCTTAGGTTATAGGATTTTGTAACCACTGAATTTAAATTTATAAAGGGTATCCATTTAAAAATGGATACCCTTTTTTCGTGCCATATATTTCCATCTTGAACTATTCAAGCTATTCGTTTAATAAAACAAAAATAACCCGCTGAAAACACAACTTATTGCTAAAACGATTTATATTTACATTAAGCTAGTATAAAATATGATGAGATATTCTTTTGCGAAAGCATTCTGCTTTTTTGCACTATTTGGCGCGAAATGCGTTGTTGCCTCAATACCACAGCCAAATATCACAACTGTTGGCCCCGGGGTTAAAATAATCAGTACAGGTCAGCCCGACAGATTTACCCCATATAGTTTTTGCAATGAGAAACCCAGAGTGGCCGCGATGGGCAAACTGGCCAATGGGAAACTCCCATTTGAGCTCTCAGAAATAGAAATCTCGGTAAATGCCCGTGGAACAGTGGTGAAAATCCCGTTGGGCGACAATGAACAGTTATATGGCTTCGGATTGCAGATCGGTTCTTTTAATCAAAGAGGCTTGAGAAAAAAACCGGTTGTAAATGATAACCCCCTGAATGATCTGGGCTATACCCATGCACCATCCACCTTTTATGTATCTACCAAAGGTTATGGAATATTGATCAATACTTCACGTTATACCACCTTTTACTGCGGTACTACAAATGAGCTCAGGGATGATTCAAGTAAACCGACAAAAAGTTTCGGAGCAGCCAATTCAGTAGAAGATTTATACCAAAACCGTAAATCCGCTTCGGGCAACGTGGTTGCTGATATTCCGGGAGCAAAGGGCATCGAAATTTTTATATTCGAGGGGCCAGATCTGCTTACTGTGCTTAAACGTTACAATCTATTCTCGGGTGGAGGGGCGCTGCCACCGATGTGGGCGCTGGGTGTGAAGTACCGGGTGAAAGCCGATTTTAATCAAAGTCAGGCTGGGGCTGTTGCAGATTATTTTAGAAAGAACCATATTCCGTGCGATGTGATTGGTTTGGAGCCGAAATGGCAAACAACCGCTTATTCCTGCTCCTATGTTTGGAACACGCAATATTTCCCGTCGCCAAATAAATTTATAGATACAATGTATAGAAAAGGATTTAAAGTAAATCTTTGGGAACATGCCTTTGTAAATGCGGCTTCCCCGCTTTATCATCAGCTAAAAAGCCGTGCTGGAAATTACCTGGTATGGAATGGACTGGTGCCTGATTTTGCGGACCCCGTAGCGCGTAACCTATTTGCGGATTATCATAAAAAAACATTTGTTGAACATGGGATTTATGGTTTCAAAATGGATGAATGTGACAATTCAAATCTAAGCTTTGGTAGTGCCACATGGAGTTTTCCCGAACACAGTGAATTTCCATCAGGCATTGATGGCGAACAGATGCATCAGGTTTTTGGTCTGCTCTATCAAAAAAGTATCTATGGGATCTTTAAGGATATGAATAAACGTACCCTGCTCGACGTAAGGTCCTCAAATGCATTTGCTTCATCCTATCCAGCAGCCATTTACAGCGATATTTATGGGCATAAGGATTATATTGAAATGATTGGCAATTCAGGTTTCTCAGGCTTAATATGGTCGCCGGAAGTCCGTGAATCAAACTCTGTAAGCGACCTGATGAGACGGAGCCAGACTGCCGTACTATCTGCCCAAACGCTCTACAACTCCTGGTATCTTCAACATCCGCCCTGGTTACAAATCGATAAAGAAAAAAACAACAGGGGCGAACTGATGGACAACGCGAAAACGGTAGAGGATGATGTCCGTAAACTGCTCAATTTCAGAATGAGTTTGATACCCTATTTGTATAATGCTTTTTCGGAATATTACCTGGAAGGTACACCACCATTCAGGGCCCTGGTGGTGGATTATCCGGATGATAAAGAAGTATATAACATCGCTGATGAATATATGATCGGACAAGACCTGTTGGCCGCACCCTTAACAGAGAAAGCAGAAGAAAGAAGCGTATATCTTCCAAAAGGAAACTGGTATGATTTCAATAACAACAAAAAATATGAAGGAGGAAAATCATATAAAGTAAAAGTTGGATATACCGATCTGCCCTTGTTTGTGAAAGAAGGAACGATATTGCCGCTTGCGAAGCCACTTGAATATATTACACCGCAAAGCCGGTTCGAAATCACCTGCAATTTATATGGAAGCCAACTCCGTAAAACAACCTTGTTTGAAGATGATGGCACTACATTTAATTACCAGAACGGGAATTACGGAATTTTAAGTTTAGCATACACGAACGGAAAGGGGATGATTAACCGGACTGATAAAAAAAGGAAATCTTTGTATAACATTAAAAACTGGAATCAAATCCAATAAGTCTGTTGGCATTTGTTCGCTTTATTATGCGCTGTCTGGATGGCTTAAAAAAGTTAGTCTTCTTTTTCCGGTTCGACCTCGGTAAGTTCATAAGCGAACGACCCGTTTTTTGGTATAATCGGCGTAGCCCTGCCCACACTTAATGCTTTGATAAACGACGCGCCAAAGTAAAATATCAGGGAGGAGTAGAATACAAAAAGCATAATTACGATTATGGATCCTGCTGAGCCGTAAATATTACTGATGTTGCTCAGTGGCAATAAAATCCTCAATATATACTTTCCTGCGGTAAAAAGGCATCCGGTTAATAGTCCGCCTGAAATGGCTGCCCGCCAGGTTGGTCGCCCGTTGGTTAAATACCGGAACAATATGGTAAACCAGGTGGTTACAATCACCACAAATACCAACTGGTTAATTACAGAGGTGAGGATCAGCCCGAAAGATGGCGCGCCATCTTTTAAATACGCACCGATTAAAGCCTGCACGCTATCGGCCAATAAACCGATAAAAAACAGTATTCCGGCTAAAAGGATAATGGTAACCGATATGGCTCTTGATTTTAAGGTATTGATAATGCCTTTTTTATCTTTCTGGGCAATATTCCAGATCTGCTCTAAGGAGTTTTTAATCACGTTGAACAAAGTGGTGGCCACAAACAAGAAAAATATAAAACTGAACAAGGTCACATACCAGGCCTGATCGATGCCGCGGATATTTTTTAAGGTAGTTCTGATCTGTAAAATACTCTCATTGTCGAGAATACTGGCCAAACGCTCGAACAGGTGGGTAGCCAACAGTTTTCTGTCGGTAAACATCCCGAAAAGCCTGATCAGGATAATCAAGATCGGAGGTAAGGCAAAATTGGTAAAAAAAGCAGTTGCACCGGCCAGGCGCAGCGGATCGTTCTGTTGAAATAAATTAAAGGCGTTTTTTATGGTTGAGAAAAAAAACTTCAGATCTTTTGTTATAGATGGCATTACTCCTGCGTTAAACTCAAAAGGCCGAAAATAGTAAAAATACTTTGTTCAGCCTTTTTTATAAATGTTAAAGTTTTCTAGTCCGTTTTAGTAAAAACAAGCAGTGTTTTATCGCCATTGAGCAGATAAAGCTTGTTATCAGTTACTTTGGCACTGTTTACCTGGTTAAGGGCATGCAGGTAGGAGCGTTCGGCCGCATCAGTTTCCTGACAGAACATTCTGGTGCCGAAAACATCTTTAATTGTTATTTTATTATCTGTGATTTCGCCTTTTCCGCCATAACTATTGCAGAATGATTTACCACTGATCTTTAAACTATCTGCAAAATTTAAGGTTGCTTTTGCTGATCCGGGCAATGTTAAACCTGGCAATTCAGTAAGTTCCCATTTGGTATTGGTAAAACTTGCCGGATCCAGTTTTTCTTTACAAGAACTCAATAATAAAATCAGCATGCTGCAGTAAATAAGGTGTTTCATAACGATAAGTTTAAATGATTTTATTATTTATCATCAAAAACTAAACCATAAAAGGCAAAATGCACTTTTGATGATGTTAAACTGGTTTTACAATCTTCAGCCAATGGTGTTTTATGCCGCGGTAATCGAAAATGGATATTCGCTTTAAGCCCGCTTTTTCTAACACATGGATAGAAGCAAGGTTACCGATATCCGCTATTCCAATAATTTCATCAAGCTTTAATACCTTAAAACCATAATCCCTTGCGGCAATAGCCGATTCTGTGGCGTAACCTTTCCCCCAATACTGCTTGCTAAACCGATAGCCCAGATCGTAATAATTGCTATGGTTATTGTGTGTTTCCGTCATCAACTTTAAGCCTGCCCAGCCAATAAAGTTACCGGTTGCCTTTTCGATTACCGCCCAACGGCCGATCCCATTTTCAGTATATTGTTTTCTGATAAATTCGATATCTGCTTTACTTTGTTCAATAGATTGAACTGGCTTATTGCCAAGAAAAAGATGGACCTCGGCATCGCTGTCCATCTCAAACATCCCTTCGGCGTCTGCTGGTGTTAACTCACGTAAAATTAATCGTGCTGTTTCGGCGAAAATCTTCATTTCTATGATCGTATTTGATCAAATTTAGCATAATTTCTACCTAATGGAGCATTACGATGGAAAAGCAACCGGAGCATTCGCTTTTCTTTTCAAAATAAGTGCGGCTACCAGGGAGACAATTATTCCAACAGGTAAAATTTCCATATAGGTAAACAACACCACCATAATAGGGTTTTTATACAGTTCCTGATTAGTGGCGAGTTCTTTTGCCATTTTAGTGAGCTCAGCTGCTGATGTACCCTTAGCTTTAGCCTCTCTCAATGCCTGGGCTACATATCTATCCATAAAATCGGGAATAAATACATAAAAATCGATCAGCCACACCACTACATAAATACTAGAGGCGATTAAACTAATGTAGAGGCCGATTTTAAAGGCCTTGCCAAAAGTAATTAAACCATCATTATATTTATCACGGTAGTTTTTTATGCCCACAAAAATAAAGGAGAATGCCAATACCATGGAGGCATAACCAATAAGCATGCTGTGCTCAAGATTGGGATCGTTATAACACCTCGAGATAGACAGCACCATTAATACCGATACAATTATGCCCGCGATTAATCCGAATACAATTACGTTCTTTTTCATGTTGTTTATTTGATTGATTTATACCACAAAATTGTTTCGATTATTTTTTTAAACGCTCATACTTTAGGGTGATTTTTAAAATATTCGGTTTTTAATGCAGATAATAATCCCACTTAAGGAATAATACTCAATCTTTTGGCTGTCTCTATGGCCTGTGTTCTGCGTTTAACTTCCAGTTTTTCAAATAACCTGGCATTATGCGTTTTGATCGTGTTTAACGATACAAATAATGTTAAGGCAATTTCCTGGTTACTCAGACCTTCCGACATCAATTGTAAAACTTCCAGCTCCCTTTTACTGATGTTAAGTTTGGCGAGTTCTTTTTCGTTGAGGACAAACGTTTCGGACTTTGCTGTAAAAACCTCCTTTTCGATCAATATGGTTTTAGGCCTGGTTAATTTAAGTGCGAGCCAAATGCCCAGGGCGGTAAAAAGAACGGCTATCGCACCTGCATAAATTTCAAAGGCATGGCTCATAATCATAAAACGAAGCTCCAGCCACTTTAACAAAAAAAGCAGTACAGCCAGAAATATCCCATATAAGACCACACTTTTGTTTTTACTCAGGAACTTCGATGTATTTGCCATTGCCAATCCGTTGATCAAAAATAAGGAAATTAGTTTTATTCATTAATCTTTAATCTAAACTCAAGATTCGACAGTTAAAAGCATGGGTGTTGTAGCCAGCAGCTACGCACCAATACCCTAACCTAACTCTTTATTTATGATATATACCTTTTCTTTACCTTTTAGGTAAGCAAAAGGTAACCAATTGGTAAGCAAAAGGTAAAGGATAGGTATAAAAGAAAGGTAGAGAATAGGTAAACAAAGGGTTAACCTGGGGTTAACTTGGTACCTAGGAATAGACCACCAATTTATTTGAGTTTGGAGCCTGATCTTTGCGGTAAATGGTGGGAGATATAAAATGGACAATGAAACTGGTTCTGCGTAAATCCGGGTAATCCGCGGGAGAAAATTGGCTAAGGTATTTCCTGCAGATTAAATAGATAGCCGCAGATTAAACTGTTCTCCCAGCTTTCTGTAATCCACACCTTTTTTTATGATCGCTACGGTTAAAATAAAAACACAACCAATTTGCACCAGAACAATTTTTTTATCAGATGCCGTAATTTTCTGGTGACTTTAACCAAAGAAAAGCAATAAAGATTATAAATTAGCGAAAAAATAAATAACTATACCTATGAAAATTACGCTTTATGCACTCTTCCTTTCCGTTGTTTTATTCGGTTGCGGTAGTTCAGAAAAAACCTACAAGGCAAAGGCATTTGCTGCCAACGAAGATTTTAATGTCTTCCCTAAATCAAAGAAAAATATCCTGACTATTGTAAAAACCGATTCGGGCGCTTCAGCTGCTGCTGATCGTTTTGCCATCCAATCTAAAGATACGACCATTACCATTGATGATGCACCGAATGCGGCGGCAAAGAAATTTTTGCTTGCTTCTTATATCAATACCCAAAAAACAGCTGTATTGGTACAGGTAGCCAGTGAAGCGGGTAAAATGGCGCCGTTTTATATCATCACGGTAAAGGATGGTGCAACAGAAGTGATCAGTTTGAACAAAGCATCAAAAGGTGCAGAAGATAAAAAATATACCAATGGCCTGGAAGAATTAACCCGTAGTAATATCCTGGTTAACAATGATTTCTTTATTACCACCATCAATTCCAGGGTATATCCCATCAAACGACAAAATCCTGATGAACGCATTCAAGGAAAGTTTTTTATGTACTCTAGTGATAAAACTACATTGGTGTTTTTAACTGCTAATTCTTTGTACCAGGTAAACACGGCCACAGGTGAAAGCTTTAACCTGCCGTTGCCGGCAACATTGACAAATGAGCCTGAAACATTGGTTGGGAATATCCAGAACGGTTATACCTGGGTGGTTAATTCAAATGGTACTTCTTTCTTAAAGAAAAATGCAGACGACAACCGTATTGTAGATATTAAGGAGTTTAAACATTAATCAACATTATTTTTAATTATTCACAATGAGTTTTTACGAGAGATATAAAAACGGAGAAACTCATGGTGTTTATGCAGACATTGAAAAGCTGGGAGAAGAGGCATTTTCTCCTAGCTATTATAGTGATATTGAAAAAGTGTTGATTGAAACCTTCCAAAGGGTTAATTTCAATCTAGATGTTATCTATAAGGCGCTTAAAGATATTGATTACATTTTTTGGAAAGATAAATTGGGAAATGATGAAGCATTACTCAAGCCATTCTCTGATACGAACGAATTACTGAAAGTATTAGAGCGGAATGTTGAGCCTATCGGGAAATTACCGGTATCGATTAAAATGTTTTATCAGTTTGTTGGTTCGTGCAATTTTGCATGGAATTATCAAGAAGATCCAAATATTTTGTGGGAGATGGCAGATCCGATTCAGATTACACCTATAACGGATTGTGTTTCTCAGGTAACTGATCAATATTGGTTGGAAGAAATGGAAGAATGTATTCAAGATGGAGACTTTGGTTTTGCTTATCTAGATCTTTCCGCTGATGACCTTCATAAGGATAACATTAGTGGCGGAGCTCCATACGCATTGCAGTTAAATAAGGATAAAAGTATTGACGGTAGGTTTCTAAATGAACCGAATGATACTACGTTTATCAACTATTTGAGGATCTGTTTCGAGAGTTGTGGATTTCCGGGGATGTCTTATGATAACAATAAGATATTTCAGGAATTCTATGATGAAGTAAAGCCAAAATTGCTGAAAATATAAATTTGTTAAATGTTGTTTCGGGGAGACACAAACCGAGGCATTAAAATCTGATTGAGAGTAGTGATCGATTGGTTTACGCTGATGATAACTACTCTTCTCATTTTATGACCTCTATAGCCATGGTATGTGCCCCAAGTTCCACTAAAAATATAAACTTTTAAAATGCTCAGTTCGTGGAGACATGAACCAAGTATCAGAGTGAATAATTATCCACTGGTTTAGGCCTGTGATAACTACTCTTTTCATTTTATAGCTTTTAAGGCCGTGGTACGTGCCACACGTACCGCAAATGATATAAAAAAAAGCCAAGCTTAAACCACCATCGTTCTAAACGTTAGGTTTACCCTTGGCTGATTTACTTTTTTGGTAGGGGGTAAGCGGTGTAACCAGTTCGTTTGGGTTTCATCCTTCATCACCAGTAAGCTTCCATTTTCCAAAAATAAAGCAACGGTTTCTTTGGTCTGTTTGTGTTTGAATAGAAATCTTCTTTCGGCCCCAAAGCTTAAAGATGCAATTGCAGAATCTTTAGCTAAGGCTTTTTCATCGTCACTGTGATAGGCCATTCCCTCATCACCATTGTGGTATAAATTGAGCAGGCAGGAATTAAATGTAGTACCCGTTTGCTCCTCCGAGAGTTTTTTTAACTCCAGGAGCTCCTTTGTCCAGGGTAGGGCCAGTTTCGATTTATTGGAGTAGGTATAAGAATATGACTCATCGCCATACCAGGCCACTTTTCTTTTGGTAATGATGTGTTTGCCCATGATAAAGGCTTCATCGTTTTTCCATTCGATGGTATTCATCAGCACCTTGAGATAGTGATCAGCTTCCGATAAGGTGAATAATTTTCCGTAATAATTTACGGTTCCGCCATAGGGCAGCAGGTTCTGATTAATATCTATTGCTGTGTTGAATAAATCCATCGTTTGTAGTCTCTTGCTGGTCATTTTACTATTCCTGATTGGCTTTTGCCACTTCCCATCCAATTATCGCTGTTTTCCTGTTCACCCCCCAGTGGTATCCACCCAATGCGCCACTCGATTGGATTACACGGTGGCAGGGAATCAGAAAGGCCACTGGATTGTCGCCGATAGCCGAACCCACTGCTCTGGATGCATTAGGATTTTGCAGATGTTTCGCGACACCTCCGTAAGTGGCTAGTTTGCCCATTGGGATTTTTAGCAATGCTTCCCAAACTTTTAACTGGAAATCAGTTCCTTTTAAGTGGAGTTTAATCTGGTGCAGTTTGCTCCAGTCGTGACTAAAAATATATAATGCGTTCTGCTGTTCCCTATCCAGTAGCTGTTGGTAGGTAGCCGCTGGAAAAGACCGTTGCAGGTTCGCCAATGCGATGCTTTCATCATCATAAAAAGCAATATGGCAGATTCCTTTTGAAGTACTTGCCACAATAATATTTCCGAAAGGGCTTTCTGCAAAGCTATAATTGATGTGGAGGTTCTCACCACCATTTTTATATTCGCCAGGTGTCATGCCTTCAATGTTCACAAAAAGATCGTGCAACCTGCTGGTTCCTGATAAACCAGTTTTGAGGGCCGTATCGAACAAACTTTGATTTTCTTTTAACATCTCTTTGGCATAACCAATGCTGATGTATTGCAAAAACCGTTTTGGTGTGGTACCGGCCCACTCACTAAATAACCTTTGAAAATGAAAGGGACTTAAATTTACCTGTTCAGCAATTTCCTCTAACCCCGGTTGCGCTTTAAAATTGGCCTTGATATAGCTGATGGCTTCGGCTATCCTGTTGAAATTAATTTCTTCCTGTGCTTTCATGGTCTTGAATAATTTATATCCAAAAGTACTATCGTAAGAAACGGCAAACCACCCGAAACTTGCTAAGTTTAATTTAGGTTTTTAATAATGGATGTCAATTAATCTTTTTGCTAATGCGAGATCGATTTCTCCATTCGAGGAAGCCCTGAGGAAATATGGAGCTTGCCATTGCTGGGTTTTCTCTGCCTGTTTATTGATTGTGGTATCCCACGGGGGATACACCCTAATCCCTCTTTTACCCTCGATGCCATTTTTAGTGATGATTTTATGTTGTACGAGTATTGCCTTTGGGAAGATGAACTGCCCTAAGCGATCTTCGCTTTTTGCAGTGATGATCACCAGATCAAAATTATCATGATCATCAAATGGAGCAATAATACCAGCTTCATTCCTTTTCCAGATGGTAACAAATTGCCCGGTTTTAGTCGGAGTGATTTTTGAAAGACGGTGTTTAATCTTTAAACCTTTTAGTTCAAATGTACAGGCTAAATATTCCTGGCTTTCGCTTTCCATTTGTAAGTTTTTGATTTGATAGCCTAATGGATGGTATATCAAATCGACAGCATTTTTTAATACTGCAGGCAAACGTGTAGTTCGAGTTTCTTTTTCTGGCATTTTCAAGAAAAATTGGATTGCATATCGGCTGATCAAAAATTATCTTCTAACGGTGGTCCACAGCATCTTTATTGGTTTTGGCAAGTTATCCATTTTTGCCCATACCCACGGGCAAGATAATTAAGAATTGCTACAGCGATCAACTAATTTAAATTTTGACCATTAAGACGTTAAGACAGTTAGAGGAATCAGCTATTATTCTTCCTCTATAACCGATATACCTTTCGATCGATCACCCGGTGTCCATTCCCATGTTTCATCGAGCCTGATTTGACCGTTTTCCAATAGTTCAGGTTTTGAGTAACAGATCCCCCTCATCAGTGCCCCCTGAACATTTACCTGACGGTAGTGCATTTCGATACGACCGTTCTCATCAGCCAGACCGGTTAAATGACCAGAAATAATTTTAACCGCGAGCATATCCGGCGGTAAGTACATTGCCTGACTGTTAATATTTAAAAATGGATTCATTTGAGGTTTCTCCATTTTCGGTTTTACTGATGGGCTGATAAGTTTGATATTGTAATTAATCATAATACCGTAAATTCATTCCCACCACATGGCGAATAGTTATCGTTAGGGTATTTTTGTTAAAGCTTTACAGCCAGTCCAGTGTAAAAGTTGATTCCCGCGGCTGGATTAAAGTATCTTGCGTTTGCGGCATTTAAATCGTTTCCCAGACTGTAATTAACATTCAGTAAGTTATTTACTCCCGCGAATACATCAACATGGGTTTTACTTATCTTTAAATTCCGGATGCCGGCTTTTGTCTCTACCAAATGGTATCTTTTGGCAAATGCAGTATTTGCATCATTTAAGGGGATGGTAGAAGTATAATTGTGCTGAACAAACAGGTAAAATGCTTTTGGAAAGTTAAACTCTAAACTACTAAGCAAAATGTTTTCAGGTACACCGGTCAGTTTGTTACCGCTATAGCTGGTATTGCCGCTTACAAAATCTTCAAACCTGAAATGGCTAAAAGTATAGTTGCTTCTCAACTGTAGTCCTCTTAAAAAAGAAGAAGGATTTCTGATCATCCAGATGGCTGTTTCCAGTTCGATACCTTCCTGTCTGGTTCCACCGGCATTGATAAAATATTCAGCATCATTTTGGTTTAACCTTCTTACAATGGCATCTTTCAACTGATATCGGAAAATATTTCCGTTGGCATAAAAGCGGTTATTCTTTGTTTTGTAACGCAAGCCCAATTCATAATTCCAGCCTGATTCAGCCTGTAAATTGTTGTTGATGTTATTGTCGGAAGACCTCACTTCTGCAATGGTGGGTGGTGAGTAACCTTTGCTTACCGAAGCCCTGACTGAAAAATCGCTGGTCAATAAATAAGATAGTGCTATTTTTGGCATAAATTGCGCATCAAATTTCCGTTGTTGCGAGGCGATAACCACAGGGAAATAACTTTCATACTGATACCTGTAGAAATTCAGGCTTGAGGCGAGTTCGACCAGCAACTTGCTGTTGATGTCGAAGTTTAATCTTAAATAAGCAAAGTCCTGACTGGCTTTTAACCGGTCGGATGCTTGCATCGCAGTTGCGTCTCCGCCATTATTATCGAAATTATTAATCTGGCTCTTGGTCGCTGAGCTTTCTAAGCCAATCTGTGCATTAAATTTAAAGCCTTCACTCGCCTGCGCATAATCTAAAAATGTCCGTAAACCCAAAGTGCTTTCATAACGTTTTTCGTAATTGGTAATGAAAGGGTTTTTGAAATCGGTATAGGAGGTAAATAGCGCAATAACATGTTTGAAATGCGTATTGATCTGATAAGAATTGGATAAACCTGCGAAAATGGTTTTATTGTAAATGGCTGCCTGCTGTGAAATGGCCCCTGGAATAGTAGGTGTTGCTGGGCGTGCCAGTTTAGGATCTTGATCTAACTGAGCAGCTGTTAAGCCCCCAGGAGTGCTGTATGCCAAATCGCTGTAAAAAGCAAAAGCTTTTAAACTACCGGCAGTACTGTAGTTCCATTGGTGTATGGTCTGAAAATATTTTCGGTCCATAGCACTGTTCTGACGGAAACCATCGCTTTTCTGATAACCCTCACTAAAGCTAAAACTGTAGTTTTTAAACTGGTGTTTAATATCGGCCGTTTGATGAAAGAGACCGTAAGAACCGGTTATGGCAGAGGCACTGATTTCATTCTGATCTAAACCTGGTGGATTGATCAAAACGGCGCCTCCGGTATTTGCCCCAAATATACTGGCTTCAGGTCCTTTGTAAATTTCGATGGTGCCAACCGCAGTTACATCCAATGCATTTAAATAGGTGTTGCCACCAGCATCAGTCAAGGGGAAATCGTCGACATAAATCTTAATATTTCTAATGCCAAAAGGTGAGCGCAACAAGCTGCCACGAAGCGATAAACGGTAACTGCCAGGTGAACGTTCTTCCATTCTCACTCCAGGAACGGTGTTAAATGTGCTTACCAATGAACTGGTTTGTTGATTTCGGATTGAGCTGCTATCAAGCAGGTTTACAGCAGATACCGATCTCAATAAAGGTTGATGGTTATAATAACCTTTTACCGTAACCTCGCTAAGTTTTTTTACCGAATCGGGTTTAATGGTCTGTGCTAAACAGCTAAGTGAAAATAAGGTAAAGAGTAAGGTCAGGTTCGGTTTCAAGAGGATAAGGATTGATGGTTTAGCCACAGATCTGGCAGATAAATTTAATGCATATTCTGTGGATCTGTGGCTATTGTATTAATTATTTTGCAGCAACCTTCCAGATTACGCCGCTAACATCGTCGGCCACCAATAAACCTCCATCAGGTGTTAGGGTAATGCCAACCGGACGGCCATATACTTCTGCCTTATCAGCGTCGGCTACAAATCCGGTTAAAAAATCTTCTGGTTTCCCCGTTGGTTTTCCGTCTTTGAATGGAACGAAGGCAACCTTATAGCCAGATATTGCCGACCTGTTCCATGATCCATGCTGACCAATAAAGGCACCACCCTGGTATTTTTGAGGGAATTTTGTGCCTTTATAAAAGGCTAAGCCCAAAGAGGCAGTATGTGCACCAACAGGTACATCTGGTGCAATTGCTTTTTTAACCATCTCCGGGTTTTTACCTTTTAACCTCGGATCTTCGTTCTGGCCATAATAAGAAAATGGCCATCCATAGAAGGCACCTGGTTTTACACTGGTAATGTAATCCGGTACAAGGTCATCGCCTAATCCATCACGCTCATTAACTGCTGTCCAAAGCATATTGGTGGTTGGAGCCCAGTCTACGCCAACCGGATTGCGCAGTCCACTGGCATAAATCTTTTCGCCGGTTCCATCGGGATTGATTTCCAGTATATTGGCTCTTCGCACTTCATTTTCCATACCATTTTCACCAACGTTACTGCCCGAACCAACGGTAACGTAAATTTTGCTTTTATCGGCATTGGTAATCAGATTTCTTGTCCAATGGTTATTGTAACCTCCTGCTGGCAAACTTAAAATCTTTTTCCCTGTAGCGGTGATTTTGGTATCACCGGCTTTATATGGATATTGCCATAAACCATCGGTATTGGCCACGTAAAATGAATTGCCGATAATCAACATACCAAAAGGTTGGTTCAAACCATTTAAAAAGGTGGTAACAGTTTCGGGTTTACCATCTTTGTTTTCATCACGGTAAAGCAAAATGGTATTTGCACTTTTTCCCGGAACCTCAGATTTTGATTTACCTGTTACCGTATTGGCCACCGCTTCTGCAGTACTTCTTTCTGAATTGGAAAGCGCCACCAATACGTCGCCATTGGGTGCGATATAGGTATTGCGCGGGCTTTTGATGTTGGAAGCGAATTTGGTCACCACAAATCCTTCAGGAGCAATGGGTGTTTTGCCATCTGGCCAGCCAATTACTTTGCTGAATTTACTTTTAGCCGCATTGGTATCTGGTGCGGGTAAATCTACTGCCCCATTTTTGGTGGTTACGGTGGTATCTTCTCCCTGTTTCTGCGAATTTGAATTGGATTGACATCCTAAAAGGACTGCTGTTGAGAGTATTGATGCGTAAAAAATCTTATTTTTCATATTAACCGGTTTTAACAATCTTAGAAAAATAACATCAAAACCGGATAGATGTTTTTGATTTTAGCAGAATTGCCACAACCCCGGAATCATAAAAGGAAAGTACTCTAAAGTACCTTCCTTGAGAGAGCGCAGATTGTTTTCCCTGTCAATACATTGTAATGATGAACAAGGATATATTTTAGCATGCTTTAACGGCTTTTTTAGAATAGTGATGCGTGCTTACGATCAGCCATCTGTTTATAGAGGGTATCAGGCAACTTTAGGATAAAGGTGTTGACGCAAAGAAATCTGAGCATAATTTTCCGGTTGAGTAATGTTAAGTTAAAAACGATTAGTTAAAACTAAATTACGGTTTGATAACCAAAGATTTAGTTAAGGAATTGTTAAATCGTTTATGAACAGCAACCAGAATTTTTAGACGCTTATTTGACCAGGTTTTGGAGCAGTTTTTTCTCGATATCTTTAGCATTCAAAAGCAGTGCAGAGAACTGCGGATCAGACTTTACCAGTAAAAATTTTCCGTCGGGGAGGATAATTGCCGAAGTACCACAAGTGGTATTCTCTTTGAATAACAGCTTTTTGAGAAATCCGGGATCGGTTTCTATTTCTAAACCTTTTGATTTAACCGGACTAAAACTGTTTCCTACCTCACGGTATTGATAAATCGCGACTTTTGGACGGGCTTCAGCCTTTTCGGTAATGTTTTTTTGAAAGGTCCACCTTACATTATTCAGAAACTCAGGATTTTGATAATCAAGATCATTCCAACAGGCATCCTTATTAAAATCGTATTTGATGATAATGGTATCTTTGAGTGCCAGTCTTTGATTTTCTTTTAAGAAAAGATGCAGCGAATCTATCTGCGCATCGGTGAGTGTTCCTGCCTGATAACGTTTGTTTTCATCTACATAAAGCTTTGGAGAACAGCTGTAGATTAAGATAGAAAGCAGGAGGAGCGTAAATAACTGCAGTTTGATTTTAGATGTCTTTTTCATTTGTGTGAGCATTAATTTCGAATTTTCCTGACTGGAAATTTATAATCCGGCCAGGAAAATTCTTAATGATAAATTTATAACTTAAATGTTGAGCATGAAAATTTATCAGGTTAAATTGGTTAACCTTTCAAAATTTTTGCCTTTTCGGCATCAAATTCTTCCTGTGACAATATTCCGGCATCCAGTAGTTCTTTAAGGTCTAACAAGGCCTGCTTTTTTGCAGACATGTCAGTTTTTACCGTTGGTACATCGTTTTCTACAATTGCAGTTTTCAAAGGCTGGTGCAAATCGCTTTTCGGACCAGATTTTAACAGTAATTCTGTGATCTCATTAAAACCTTTGATATTCGAATAATCGATTGCTTTCTGTTCTTTTACATTTACAATGCTGGGATCGGCCATTTGCTCAAGTAAAAATTTCACTGCGTCTTTTTTGCCGTTTGCTGCTGCATAATGCAAGGCGGTATTTCCACTTTCATCCTGTATGTTCACATTTGCACCTTTTTCCATTAACATTTTTAGCATACTCAAATGCCCGCTCTTTGCTGCTACATGGAGCATGCTTTCCCCGCCGTAATTGTAACTGTTATCAAACGAAAAACTGGCCGAAATGGAAATGTTATTGGCCGTTTCTACCCATTCGAGGTAAGAATACATCGAATCGTCTTTACCCGAAAGTGGTTTTGCATAATTGACATCAACGCCGTTATTTAAAAACAGATCGACAATTTCCTTCTGGTTATTGGCACAGGCATACCAGATTGGCGACAGTCCATCTTTTGAGGAAACGAATACATCTGCGCCTTTCTCTACCAGGGTTTTGGTTAGCATCCGGTTGGCATCGTAACAGGCGAGCAACAACGCCGATTCGCCGGCATGGTTGATATGATTAATGTTCGCACCTTTATCCAGGATGAGTTCGACCATTGGTGCGTTTTTAGATTTGACTGCAAAAATTAATGGCGAATCGCCATGTTTGTTTGTGGTATTGATATTGGCACCAAATTCCAATAGTTTCTGCACAATTTCTTTATTTCTCCAGCTGGAAGCGATAAGCAAGGGTGTTTCGGCCTCGTTATTTTCACCATCAACATCAAGCCCTTTGCTGAGCAGCTTTTCCAGTACTTCGATCTGCCCGTTCTGCGCCGTTAAATGCAGCAGGCTGTTCCCTTTTAAGTCTTTAATATCAATTCTGGCTCCCTTATCGAGTAAATAAAGTGCAGTTTGTTTCTGTTTTTGTAAACAAGCAAAGTACAATGGGGTTTCGCCCGCATGGTCCTCGTAATCTAAGTCGGCCCCCCGGTCGATTAAAATCTGTACAAGATCCAGATATCCACGATGTGCTGCATAATGGAGGGCAGTTCTGCCTTTTTCGTCTGTATAACCAATTTCTACTTCACCGTTGGCCAGTAAAAGTTCGGCAATTTTTCGTTTGCCGCTTTCGCAGGCAATTATAAATGACATCGACATATTTAAGATTGTTTCATCAATAGTTCTACAGTTTTTATTTTCAGGTTATCATCCGAAGCGAGCATTAAAGCGGTCTGATCCTTATCGTTGGTGATTGCAATATCCGCTCCATTTTCGATCAGGAGCTTTACTTTACGATAAGTTTCCTTAGCTTTTTCGGCTTCGTAGTTTACATTGTAAGCACAAACTTTATGCAAGAGGGTATTGCCTTCGTCATCGGTTCTATTAATATCAACCTTTCCGGTTTCCAATAGAGCCTGCAAAATATCCGCCTGTTTTTCGGCAACAACATCCAGTGGTGTTTTATCCGCGCTATACCATGTGCTGGTTTGGTATAAATCAGCACCATCTTCAATCAGTTTTTTAAGAAAATTTATGCCGCTTTCGCTGTTCGACATCATCCGCACATATTCGAAAAGCAGGTTTACCCCATTCTTGTTGATCTGATCGAAATCTGGCGAAGCAAAGTTACGCAGGGTGTCATATATACTTTCACTTTGCGAATGGGCCACGGCGTAAAAGAATGCCGAATTGCCCTCCCGGTCGGTATGATTAGGGTCGGCACCGTTTTCGAGCAGATGTGCGATTAAATTTTTCTTGTTGGTTTTTATCGCGGTAATTAATGGCGTTTCCTGTATTACATTACCTTCGTTCATATCAACACCTTCATTAATGAGTATGTCGATATATCCTTTCAGTAAGTCGGTGGTCTGCTCATCATTTAGGCCATAACGGCGGATGAAACTTTTTACCACCTGATGGATATAATTTTCTTCGGCATTGGTTTTAAAGTTGGTGGCACAACCCGCATCAATACAGGCTTTGATCAACCCTAGGCTTACTCCGTTTTCGAAAAGATAACCCAATAATGTTTTGGTATCGACTTCATCATTTAAGTTATCGAAACGGGTAATAAATTCGCTAAAGAATGCGATATCCTCTTCGCTATCGCCAAGATTGCGGACGATACTCTGAAAAATGCTTTTATCAAAATTGTCGAATTCGTAAATGTCGGTTTCGATGGTTTTATCTTTTACCATCATGTGGAGGATTTCGTATTGTTTTTCTCTAACAAGGGTATCCAAAATAGATGATTTTTGGTGTTCCTGAATGCTTTTGGAGAGCTTTTCGCCATGTTGCATCAGTGTTTTGGCCTCATCGAATTTGCGGGCATTTAACAGTTGATCTAAGGTAGCTTCGGTCATTTCAATTAAAAAGTTTAAAATAGATAGATATATTAGCTTTTCAACCTACAAAAGTTTAGCCAAAATATGAAGAAGTTAAGGTCTATTTATGTTGAAAGCTTCGCACCGTGGGTGGCGACAGATCATGAGGGTCATGAAAGCTTCCTGCCATGGGTGGCGACAGATCATGAGGGTCATGAAAGCTTCCTGCTTTGAGCAGCGACAAATCATGAGGGTCATGAAAGCTTCCTGTCTTGGGCAGCCACAAATCATATAAATAGGTGATCCGCATCATAATTAATATCATTAAGTTATAATTATCTATTTTTTTTTGGAAAGCAGTTGAGGCATTCCATAGGTTAATATCTTCCTGCTCTACCTGCTGCCATGAAAAATGGCATTCGTTCGATCAGGTTTAGCTTAGGTGGTTTTCTGCTACTATGTCGGTTTTCCATGCTACAGGCCTAAGTATATAGCCCTGATCGAAGCGGCATCCCCGATATTTCATCGGGATATAGCAGAGAGCAGGAGTAACGATAAAAAAAGCGAATTGTCCTGCGCTCCAAAACAATTTACCGTTATTAAAATTTTTCAAGCAAATGGTACATCCTTATCATAAATACATAAAATGGCGAATTGTCCTGCGCTTCAAAACAATTTATCGTCATTAACATTTTACTAAAGGAATAATGCATCTACCTCATAAATAACATTGCGATGTTCCTTAATTCATTCGATTATTTTATCTTTAGGCGATTTTAAAAAGATCGGTTTACAATGCTTGAAACTGATCTGATCATTAACCTTAATAAGCAAAATCAATATAAACATGTCAAATACATCAAAAATTATCTACACCAAAACCGATGAGGCGCCAATGTTGGCAACCTATTCACTTTTACCTATCGTACAAGCTTTTACCGCATCAGCGGGTATTGATGTAGAAACCAGAGATATTTCTTTAGCAGGAAGAATTTTGGCAAACTTTCCTGAGTATTTAAAAGACGATCAAAAAATTGGTGATGCTTTAGGCGAGCTGGGTGCATTGGCTACCACTCCCGAAGCAAACATCATCAAATTACCAAATATCTCTGCCTCTATCCCGCAATTGGTTGGTGCCATTACCGAGTTACAGGCTCAGGGTTTCGCCATTCCAAATTATCCGGATAATGCGCAGACTGATGAAGAAAAAGCAATTAAAGCTAAATATGCAAAAGTTTTAGGCTCGGCTGTAAATCCGGTTTTACGCGAAGGCAACTCCGACCGTAGAGCACCAAAAGCGGTTAAAAACTATGCAAAGCAAAACCCACATTCGATGGGGAAATGGTCGGCAGATTCGAAAACCAAAGTAGTAAGTATGACCGAAGGCGATTTTTACGGTTCTGAGAAATCGACAACCGTTGCTGAGGCAAGCCAGTTCAAAATTGAATTTGTATCGGCTGATGGTACGGTAACCGAATTAAAAGCTTTGTCGCCATTAAAAGCAGGAGAGGTGATTGATAGCTCAGCATTGAGTTTATCGGCATTGAAAACTTTCGTGGCCAAAGAAATTGCTGAAGCAAAAGCCGCAGGTGTTTTATTATCTGCACACTTAAAAGCAACGATGATGAAAGTGTCTGATCCGATTATTTTCGGAGCCATTGTTGAAGTGTATTTTGCGGATGTTTTTACCAAATATGCAGATCTTTTCAAAGAACTTAACATCGATACCAGAAATGGTTTAGGTGATGTGTATGCGAAAATTGCCGGCAATGCTAAACAAGCTGAGGTTGAAGCTGCTTTGGCTCAGGCCATAGAAAACGGTCCGGCTTTGGCCATGGTTAATTCTGATAAAGGAATTACCAACTTACATGTGCCATCAGATGTGATTGTTGATGCTTCTATGCCTGCCATGATCCGTACTTCTGGCCAGATGTGGAACAAAGAAGGCAAGGCTCAGGATACCTTCGCTTTGATTCCAGACCGTTCTTATGCCGGGGTTTATACCGCTACCATAGACGACTGTAAAGCAAACGGTGCTTTCGATGTGACCACAATCGGTTCGGTTCCGAATGTTGGTTTAATGGCCCAGAAAGCTGAAGAATATGGCTCGCATGATAAAACTTTTCAGGCAACCGGTTCCGGAACTATCCGTGTAACTGATGCTGATGGTCAAGTGTTTTTCGATCAGAAAGTAGAAAAAGGCGATATCTTCCGCATGTGCCAGACTAAGGATGCTCCGATTCAGGATTGGGTTAAACTAGCGGTTAACAGGGCACGTTTATCAGAAACTCCGGCCGTTTTCTGGTTAGATGAAAACAGAGCACATGATAGAGAGATCATTGCTAAAGTAAATCCGTATTTAAAAGACCACGATACTACAGGTTTAGATATCCGTATTTTGGCGCCTATCGAAGCCACTAAATTTACGTTAGAGCGTATCCGTAAAGGTTTAGATACCATTTCGGTTACCGGTAACGTATTGCGTGATTATTTAACGGATTTATTCCCGATTTTAGAGTTGGGAACTTCGGCTAAAATGTTATCAATCGTTCCTTTGATGAACGGTGGCGGTTTATTCGAAACCGGTGCAGGTGGTTCTGCCCCAAAACACATCGAGCAATTTATAGAAGAAGGTTATTTACGCTGGGATTCGCTTGGTGAATTTTTAGCGCTTCAGGCTTCTTTGGAGCATTTATCGCAAACACAAAATAATGCAAAAGCACAGGTATTGGCCGATGCTTTGGACGAGGCTAATGCTAAATTCCTGGCAACAGATAAATCTCCTGGTAGAAAATTGGGAACGATCGACAACCGTGGCTCTCATTTCTATCTGGCTTTATATTGGGCTGAAGCATTAGCCGCTCAAACAAAGGATGCTGATTTGCAGGCTAGATTTGCGCCATTGGCTAAAACTTTATTGGAAAATGAAGCGAAAATTAACGAAGAGTTGATCGGTTCTCAGGGCAAGCCCCAAAACATTGGCGGTTATTACAACCCGAATGATGAATTGACAAGCAAAGCCATGCGCCCAAGTGAAACATTAAATACTTCTTTGGCCAGTTTATAAACTAAAGAAAATGATAAGTGAAGCGTTCCGATGTAAAATCGGAACGCTTTTTTTGTGGGCTGTCAACTTTTTCCGTCAATGCTATCGTTATTTCTGATACGTTTTTCATGCGTGAGGGATAGTAACGGAAAGCCCACAGCCCGATTTTTCACCGGGCGGGGAATGCAGTGTATAGTCCGACCCTTGCGCAGCCTGGGGCACGCCCAGATAATATTAAGATTCTATCACTAAGGAAAACCTTATCCATATCCTTTTGTTATATTCATATAAATTAAAGGAGACCCATATCATGGCAATTAACGAGAATAAAGGATCGCAGGATAAAATACATAGCACCACAGAAAATAGCGAAATCAATAAAGAAAACCTTTCATATGATGAAAATAAGCAAAGTTATGAGCTTGATGTAAAAGGTACAGATGAGGATTACGATCATCCGATGGGATACGAAACCGTTGCGGCAGGTGCAAAAGACGATGATTCAACTTACGATGAAGCTAATCCTTATGTTGGTGATGAATATGCACGCGATGAAGAGGTTGCGGAAGATAACCTGGAAGAATTAGGGATGCACGTGGATAATGGAGAAAGTGTAAAGCTAAGTCCTGAAGATGAAATTCTTGCCCGTACGCCGGAAGATAACCGTGATGATTTAGATGAAGAAGGTTATCCGGTTAACGATACACCAAAGACCAGTTAGCAGGTCGCGGTTTTTCAATTCACCGTTAACTAGAAACTGTGAATTGAAAACTTTTTACGGGTTAACATCTAAGTTAAACCTCCTGCGAAGTTCGTCGAGTTTTGGGTTTTTTCCTACCAGGTATTCATATTTTTCACGGTTGCCATAAAGCCTGTTTTCGATTTTACGTTCCATCAGTTTGTAGGTCACCTCTACACCAAAATTACGGAGTTCATTCCGTAAAAAATTTAAAAGTTCCACAGATTCCTGTTGCACCAGATGTTCCTGTGTTTTACTTTCAACCGAAATTTCGATCAGTTCAGGGGTTAAAAGTGTTGGTGCAAAGTTATTTAAGATGGTATAAATATTAATTCTATCGGTGGCCTTCATCTTTTGTGTAAAGATACTCCACACTTCCAGCAAACGGTCATAACTAAAAGCATCTCGCGCATCGCCGGTCACTTTCTTTGGGCCATCACTTTCATCTTCTTGTGCTACACGGTCAAGATCGTTTAAAGAAGGAATGAGTGTACTTAACGTATTCGCCTTTGGTATATTGATGCTGATGGAAGTGGCCGATGGTGGAGGACCTACTCTTGGCGTTTCTTTAGGTTGTTCTGCTGCAGAAATACTGGGTAAAACAGGAGCGCTAACAGCAGGTGCTGATGCTGGAATAGTTTTTTCGCTTTCAGCTTTCGGCTTTGCGCTTTCAGCTACGACATTAGTTTTTTTTTTATCCTGATCTTGGTCAGTTGCTGTGTTATTAGGGCTTAAGGGCTGTTGTGCTAAATTGACGACCGACCGGATGTGGCACATTTTAATCAGTGCCAGTTCCACCTGCAAACGTTGGTTTTTAGAATTTTTGTAATTTAAATCGCAGGTGTTGGCCAGGTTCAAAGCCGTTAACAGGAACGAAAGTTCTGTTTGCCTGCATTGATCCAGATATTTCTGTTTAATGTTTTCGCTAACCTCTAACAATTTAATGGTTGAAGCATCTTTGCCCACCAACAAATTACGGAAGTGAGAAGCCAGGCCGTTTATAAAGTTATTGCCATCGAAACCGTTGTTTAAAATCTCATCGAACAGGAGTAAGGTCTGGCTAACTTCAGCTGCGGTTAAATAAGATGTCAGTTTAAAAAAGTAATCATAATCTAAAATATTCAGGTTATCGATTACAGCTTTATAGGTAATGTTCTTGTTTGCATAACTGGCAATCTGATCGAACATCGACAGGGCATCACGTAATCCACCGTCGGCCTTTTGGGCGATAATGTGTAAACCATCACTTTCGAATGCGATATTTTCGCGTACGGCAATAGTTGATAGGTGACTGGCGATATCTTCTACCTGGATACGGTTGAAATCAAAAATCTGACAACGAGATAAGATGGTTGGCAGGATTTTATGTTTCTCGGTAGTGGCCAGTATAAAAATGGCATAAGATGGTGGTTCTTCCAAAGTTTTCAGAAAGGCGTTAAATGCACTCTGCGATAACATGTGAACCTCATCAATGATATAGATTTTATATTTTCCGGCTTGTGGCGGTATGCGTACCTGCTCGATTAAACTACGGATATCGTCAACTGAGTTGTTCGATGCCGCATCTAATTCGTGTACATTAAAAGAATGTCCGTTCTGGAAAGAAAGACAATTGTCGCATTTTCCACAGGCTTCCATTTCTGCTGTAGGATTGGTACAGTTAATGGTTTTTGCGAGGATACGCGCACAGGTTGTTTTACCCACGCCACGCGGACCGCAAAACAGAAATGCCTGGGCAAGCTGGTTGTTTTTGATGGCATTTTTTAAGGTGCCTGTAATATGCTGCTGACCAACTACGGTTTCGAACGTGGCTGGGCGGTATTTACGGGCAGAAACGATAAAATTTTCCATCGGCACGAAAATAGGAAAAATTTAGGTGTTGTGGGATTGAAAAGTCGGAATGTTGAAAAGTTGGGTGCCGGGAGGTTTAAAAGTTGAAAGGTTGTAATATTGCATTTAGCAAAGCCATTTACTCATTCCAAATTCACTCATTCACTCTTTCCTTATTTAGGGATGCAGTTTATAAAACTGTTTATAACTTCTTTCAAATGCATTAAAACTGCCGTAGGTAAGTTCAATCGCTTTTTCGCTGTCGTAGCCTTGTGCAGTAAGTTTGATGATATTTTTCAGGCCAGCGGTTCTTTTGTTTTTAACAAAATAATAGATGACGCTGTAGGCGGTATTGTAGTTGTCGTCTACGCCATGACCATAAAAGGTGCCGTCGTATATTTTAAAAAAGTTCTTTAACCTGTCGGTATCTTTAAAATCTAAACCAGCTTTAATGCTTTTAATCCGGTTGCTTTGCGGTGAGGCGTATAAATTCCCTTCACTATCAAAATCCAATGTTTCGAAAAATTCGGCTAGACCTTCATTGAGCCATTTTGGTGCTTTTTGATAGTTGAACTGAAAAATACTGTGACTGGCCTCATGCAATGCCACTGCTATAAAATTACTTCCCTTCATGATAAAGGCTTCATTTATAGCCGGGACATAGAATCCTGTTGGTGATGGTGCGTTATATCTGACTTTTTCTAAACGGTAATCTTTGTTTTTCCCAAAGAGGTTTATTTTAACCGGTACGGAGATGTTTTCCCTGGTTTCAAAGATTTCGTTACAGAACATGCGTTCGTAGGCAATCAGCTTTTCTATTTTCTTCTGTTCGGTATCACTTATTTTGCAGTTGACCAGATTGAACTCAACATATTGGGCATAGAGTGATAAACCGATCAGATTAAAGAAAAATAATAGGAAGAGCATTTTCATATTTAATTATTTAATTACTGATTTTAATTCTTGTCTATATTCTGAGGCGCTTTTACCTGTAAATTCTTTAAATAACTTATTAAAGTGGCTAAAGTTATTAAAACCACTTTCGTAGGAGATGTTGGCAATGCTGATCGGTTTTTCTGCAAGAAGCTTTGAAGCATGAACCACACGGTATTCGTTTACGAAATGTGTAAAGGTTTTTTTGGTGATTTTTTTAAAGTAGCGGCAAAAGGAAGGAACGGTCATGCTCGACATTTCCGCCACATGTTGTAAACTGATCTGTTCCTGATAATGGTCTTTCACATAGTTGAATATCATATTAATACGGTCGTTATCCTGTACCTGCATTTCCATCGAAAAGCCATCTGCATTTAAGATTTTATAATCACCGGTCAGTTCAAGGTCCTTTAAAACGCTTAATAATGTGAGCAGTCTTTCGAAAGGTGGTTGATCATCCATCATTTCGATCCTGTCGCCAACCTTGAGCATGGTTTCGGCACCAAAAGCGATTCCGGCCTTTGCTTTGTCGAATAATTCGTTAATGCCTTTGATTTCCTGCAGGCCTAAAAAGATATCGCCAAGGAAGTCTGGCTTCATCTGGATTACGGTTTCATTTTTATTTCCCGTGTTGGTGTCGGTAAAGCCACAATGAGGGAGGTTGCTGCCGATCAGGATCAGATCGCCATCGGTGTAGTAAGAAACGTGACTGCCGATCTGCCTTTTTCCGGCGCCACCGTTTACAAATACCATTTCGATCTCTGGGTGATAATGCCATAGGTGTGCCATGTTGTTGGCATTTTCTACATACTTCGAATAATAAAACGAACTCCCGAAAGAGGGTTCAACAACTTCGAAACTTGGTTTCATATCTGCTAAATTATTTCACCAAAATACATAAAAAATATGCTTTATTATAGCTTTTTGTCAAATGAACGTATTTCTGGGGTAATATAGCATATAAAGTGGAAAATATGCAACTCACTATATCCCAAATAGCGCCTTACCTTAGTACCATCATATAATGATTAACTCTTTAAAAATATTGGTTATGAAAAAGTTCTTAAAAATCGGTTTAATAGCAGCGTTATTTTTTACTGCTACGGGTGTTCACGCTAACGATGATAATTTTACACTAAAAGTAAAAGGTGAAAAAGATAAATTTATCCGTTTTTCTGTAGATAAAGCAGAAGATGTTAATTTATCACTTATTGGTTCAGATGAAGAAGTATTGTTCGAAGAAAATATCCACGCTTCGGCTGCTTCAAGCAAAATTTATGATTTAAATGCACTTCCTGATGGAAACTATGTACTTAAAGTAGAGTCTGATGTTAAATTGGCACAATATACAGTAACAATCAAAGATGGTGCGGCACTTGTGTCAGAGCCAAAAATATCGAACGTATTTAAACCGGTTTATACTCAAAATGAGCAGGTAATCACACTTAATTTAGATAACCTCGATAAAAACCCGATCGAAGTTAAAGTATACAACGAATATAACGACGAGGTTTACAACGAAACATTTAAAGATAAAGCGCAGTTGACCAAAAAATTCAACATCAGTAAAACAGATTCGAAAGAATTAACCTTTGTGGTGAAGTTTAAAGATGAGAGTTTTGTGAAAACGATACAAACCTATTAAACATTACAGCTAATTGATGTAAGGAGATTGTCTTGATAGATAGTCTCCTTTTTTTTTGCCGTAAAATGAAGAAGGGTTGATGCGAGGTCATGGAATTATGGGCTTGTTGTTGATCCATCGTCCATTTTCCATCCTAAGTTTTCCATCTTCTTATTCTTTTCTTATTAATCGTTTGATTTTAAGAAATATATTGTTACTTTTGCATCCCCGTAATATACCTCGGGATTAAAAATTAAAAACATAATTTATAACAATGAATCAGTACGAAACTGTTATCGTTCTAACCCCTTTGTT
>Ga0163161_10000424_pt1 | contig 35586 bp, 23 predicted proteins | sample S45metaG_FD_129847 | JGI IMG/M metagenome (GOLD analysis project Ga0163161, IMG submission 129847) | Switchgrass rhizosphere microbial communities from Kellogg Biological Station, Michigan, USA - S4-5 metaG | ecosystem: Host-associated > Plants > Roots > Rhizosphere > Soil | place: USA... | reverse complement strand
CACCACACGGTTGAAAACGGGCTTTCCCAGAGCAGTGTACTTTCTATCGCACAGGATAGCCTTGGATTGATGTGGTTTGGTACAAAGGACGGCCTCAATAAATTCAACACACAGACCTTTGAAATTTTTAAGCATAAGCCCGCAGACAGCTCCTCCCTCAGCAGCAGCCAGAATATCAACGCGCTACTAACAGATCACCGGGGCAACCTCTGGGTGGGCACGCAAAACGGGCTCAATCTGTACCTGCGCAAAAGTAATTCCTTTCAGCACTTCTTCATTCCCAGGGGCGCCGCAGGAGAGTTAAGCAGCAATGTCATCCGTTCGCTTTATGAAGACCGGCAGGGAATCATATGGGTGGGAACTGATAACGGACTATACAAACTGGACAAAAGCCGGAAATTTCAGCGTATTGAAGGGCATACGGCGGATGGGAAAGTATTCAGGAAACAGCTGATCAAGTCTGTTTATCAGGATCATGAAGGTGTGCTCTGGGTTGCGGCAATGGAAGGATTAACACGTATCAGGCCTAAAGGCAATGCGTATGAGTTCATGTGTTTTGTACATAACCCTGCAGATCCGCATAGCCTCGCAGATAATGATGTCACCTCAGTTATCGAAGACCGGAAGCACCGGTTATGGATAGGTACGCACCAATACGGACTGGAATTGTTTGACCGGGCGTCAGGTACCTTTAAGCGGGTCAGGCCTGCTGCCGGCGGTATTGCCGCAAGCAATGGTGATGTGATCCGAAAACTAACACTCGGTCAGGATGGACGGATATGGATCGCTATGCTCAATGGCATTCATCTTTTTGATCCTGATCAAAATGAATTTATCCAGCTTAAACATGATGCTGATATTCCTACCAGCTTAAATCAGAATTCAATTTATGATATCCACCGCGATGCAGCAGGGTCTATGTGGGTAGGTACTTATTATGGAGGGATCAATGTCTATCATGTAGATGCAATGCCCTTTAAAGGTTACAATAGCTTTGCGGACAAGAACAGCCTGAGCAGCAATGTAGTGAGCTCAATTGTAGAAGACCGGCAGCATAACCTGTGGATAGGCACAGAAGCCGAAGGTTTAAATTACTATGACCGGAGAACAGGTCTCTTCAAAAGTTTCAAGACCAATGCATCAGGCTCCGGACTGAGTTCCAACCTCATCAAGGCTATTGCAATAGATCATCAGAACAGGGTATGGGTAGGAACCTATGAAGGTGGGCTGGACCTTTATCTTCCGTCCAAGAATATATTTAAACATTATTCCGGTAATTACTCAGGCTACGGAAGGCTTACATCCCGCCGTATCACCTGTCTGCTCTATGATCATCAAAACCGCCTCTGGGCAGGTACAAGGGCTGATGGGATTTATTTATATGATGAAAAAAGAGATGCTTTTATTTCATCAGACCATAAGCTGTCCGGAAAAAAGGCCCCTGTCAGGCATATCAGGCATTTGTTTGAGGATTCTAAGGGGGCTGTCTGGGTAGCCACCAATCTCGGCACTTACAGATTAGACAGGGATGCTGAGCGGTTTACAAAAATTACCGCTAAAGACAAAAAAGTTCAGCTGGCTGATATCAATGTGATCAGCGAAGACCACATGGGCAGGATCTGGCTCGGCAGTTATCAAGACGGACTGATCTGCTACGACGCTCAACAGCGCTTATGGCAGAATTATACGATCGAAAATGGGTTGCCCAGCAATGTGATACTGGGCATACTGGAAGATGCAGCAGGTAGCTTATGGATCAGTACCGATAACGGGCTTTCGAAATTTGACAGGCATGTTTTTAAAAATTACACGATAAAAGACGGACTGCCTGGTAACGTATTTAACTACAATTCTTTTCTTAAAGACAGCCGGGGAGAGTTTTTCTTTGGTGGATATAATGGTTTGCTCAGTTTTTTTCCATCCCAGATCAAAGATAATCAGGTAAGGCCTAAAGCAGTTTTTACCAACCTCAGACTGTTCAATAAGGAAGTACAGATCGGGGATCAGACCAGGCTGCTCAGTAATAATATCAATGTGATCAGGGAACTGACCTTCTCTCATGATCAGAATATCTTTAGTATTGATTTTGCAGTGCTGAATTATATCAAGGCAGAAAAAAATAAATATGCCTTTAAACTGAACGGTTTTGAGCGGGAATGGAACTATGTAAATGATGCCTCTGCTACTTTTACCAATCTTCCTGCCGGTACATATACCCTGCTGATCAGAGGAACCAATAATGATGGGGTCTGGAGCAGGACTGAAAGCTTGTTGATCCACGTTAAGCCTCCATTCTGGGCAACCTGGTGGGCATATACCTTGTATGTGTTATTTTTCATGGGGCTGCTCTTTTTAATCCTTCGCTTTATCTGGATGCGGGCAATAATGAAGAAGGAACAGGAAGTGCACAGGATGAAACTCGATTTCTTTACCAATGTTTCTCACGAAATCAGGATGCCGCTCACCCTGATCATGGGCCCTCTGGAAGTGTTGATTGCAGAAAGCCAGGAATTTCCTGTGCTTCACCGTAAGCTGCTTGCGGTGAGGAAAAATGCAGGCCGCCTGAACAGGCTGGTTACAGAGCTGATGGACTTCAGAAAGGCTGAGGCAGGTAAAATGACGCTGCATGTTTCTCCGGGAAACCTGGTGAATTTCTGCAGGGAGATCTTTTTATCCTTCCGCTATCTGGCCATTAAGCATGAAATAGACTATCGCTTTGAGAGTGAAGAAAGGCGTATCGAAGTCTATTTTGATAAGTTTCAGCTGGAAAAAGTGATTTTCAACCTGTTATCAAATGCCTTTAAATTTACACCGGACCATGGCATGATCTGCTTATCGGTACGGGACATGGGCAATGGCACTGTAAAAATAATGGTAGCTGATAACGGTATCGGCATCGCGGAAGAAAACAGGCCACAGATATTCACCAACTTTTATCAGGTAAAAGATCCTGCATCCCGCCATAGCGGAACAGGGATAGGACTGGCACTTTCTAAGAAGATTGCCCAGTTCCATCATGGTGACCTGCGATTGCTGGCGCAGGACAAAAAGGCTGACGTACATACCAGTTTCTGCCTCGAACTCAAACTTGGATCGGCACACTTCAGACCGGATGAACTGATTTCACCTTATCTCAATACGGATGATCCGGTATTGTATCATGAGTACACAGAAACGGTAGTTGACAAAGAAAATCAGCCTGCAGCAACCGGCCCTGATGCGCAGACTGAGATCCTGATCGTGGAAGATAACGAAGAGGTAAGAGAGTTTATCCGGCAGTCCTTACATCAGCATTACCGGATCACCGAAGCTGTGAACGGCAGACAAGGGCTGGAAATGGCATTTGACAGGATTCCGGATCTGATTGTAAGTGATGTCATGATGCCCGAAATGGATGGGCTTGAATTGTGCCGCATGTTGAAAACGGATGAACGTACGAGCCACATCCCCGTCATCCTGCTTACCGCACGCTCTGGTCATATCCATGAAGTGAACGGGCTAAAAACCGGCGCGGATGTATACCTGACGAAACCTTTTGGCGTAACTGCTTTACAGTTGACTATTGCCAACTTACTCAGGCTGCAGGCCAATATGCGTAAGAAGTTCAGTCAGCAGATTACGCTTCAGCCTGCAAATATCCTGATCGAATCATCAGGTGAAGAATTTCTTCGTAAACTGGTGTCGCTGATAGAAGTCAATCTGGTAAATGAAGACTTTTCTGTAAATATCCTGGCTGCAGAAATCGGGATGAGCACCCCAGTGCTGTACAAAAAGATCAAAGCATTGACAGGGATGACCGTAAATAATTTTATTAAATCTGTACGCCTGAAAAGAGCGGCACAACTGCTGAAGCAAAATAACAGCACGGTATATGAAGTAGCTTACATGGTAGGATTTAACGACAGCAAATATTTTAGCAGGGAATTTTCGCGGCAATTTGGACAGACACCCACTGAATATGGTTTAATGGAATAAAAACTAGTATAAATTTATAATTTTCACCCTCTTAATTTAAGATTTTCACCCCTGTGTGAACGTGTTGCGGACTACATTAGCAGTACCGAATGTAAACTCAATGAACCCAAATCTTATTTGTCAACGCCGACGGTTGAGGGGCAGGTCCGCCGCTGTTCAACTGCTGCTGTTATGTATACTTTTATGTCCTGCCGTATCTTTTGCACAAGAGAAAACGCGGTTAAATACCAACTGGGAATTTCTGAAAGGAGATCTTGGTGGCATATGGGAAGCTGTCCGTCCTTTTAAAGCTGGTGGTTCTGAAACGGTGCCCCTCTGGGAAAAAGTAAATCTTCCTCATTGTTTCAATGCCACAGATGCTGTTGACCCAGACCTGAATTATTATGAGGGCCCGGGATGGTACCGTACGCAGCTGAGTATTCAGGACAGGTATCCAAAAGGCAGGACATTGCTGCATTTTGAAGGTGCGGGTCAGAAAACGTCAGTTTATATCTATGATAAAAAAGTAGGAGAACATGTTGGCGGTTATGATGAATGGACAGTGGATATTACCGATGCTGTGGCAGAATTCAGAAAGACAGCTGTATACAAACAGCAGTTCAACGAAAAAATCCCTTTGTCTGTTCGCTGTGATAATTCACGGGACCTGGAAATGATCCCCTCAGACTTATCAGACTTTAATGTTTATGGCGGCATCTACCGCTACCTGAACCTGGTTTATGTGCCGGAAATTTCTGCAAGCCAGGTGTTTGCAAAAGCAACAGTAGATGCTGACGGTAAAAATGGAAAAATCAGTATAAGCGCTAACTGGTATCATCCTCATAGAATAGCTGATGCGCAGCTGAGGGTTACGCTGAAAGACCCGCAGGGTAAAACGGTTAAGAACTGGAAAGGCAGCCTGAAGTATTTGAAAGAAGCAGCCAGCAGTCCACAGGCTGAGAGCGGGCAGCAGCAGATCTGGGAGACAGGCATCCTGAAACCCCAGCTGTGGTCGCCAGACAAACCTTTATTATACACCCTGACGCTGAGCACAACTGTTGATGGACAAACCAGTATACATACCGAAAAGCTGGGCTTCAGAAACTTCGAATTTGTGACCAAAGGCCCTTTTCTGCTCAATGGCAAGCGTCTGCTGTTAAAGGGTACACACCGTCACGAAGACCATGCCGGGGTAGCTGCGGCCATGACCGCAGGCATGATCCGTACGGAAATGAAGATGATGAAAGAGATGGGGGTAAACTTTATCCGTCTCGGTCATTATCAGCAATCCAGGATTGTGCTGGATCTCTGTGACAGTCTGGGCATTCTGGTGTGGGAAGAAATACCATGGTGCAGGGGCGGTCTTGGCGGAGAGGTTTACCAGGCCCAGGCAAAGAGAATGCTCAGCAACATGATACAGCAGCATTATAACCATCCGGCAGTAATTATCTGGGGCCTCGGTAACGAGAACGACTGGCCCGGAGATTTCAAAACTTTTGATGAGCAAAAGATCAGGGCCTTCCTTAAGGAGCTGAATGATCTTTCGCATCGTTTAGACCCATCGCGTAAGACAGCCATCAGGAGGTGTGATTTTGCCAAAGATATTGTTGATGTATACTCTCCGTCAATCTGGGCGGGCTGGTACCGGGGGATCTATACTGAATATGCGGATGCTGCCAGGGAAGAATTTAATAAGGTTGACCATTTCATTCATATGGAATGGGGAGGTGACAGCCATGCAGGCAGGCACTCAGAAACCCCTGATAAGGCATTGAGCCTGGTGAAGACAGGTTCCGGGGCAGATGAAAGAGCCGGGGACGCTTCTTTATATGGTGGTGGGGCACGGGTATCCAAAGATGGCGACTGGAGCGAGAGTTACCTCAGCAACCTGATCGACTGGCACCTGAAGGAGCAGGAAAAGATGCCCTGGCTGACAGGTTCGGCCTATTGGCCATTCAAAGATTTCTCAACACCGGTACGTCCTGAAAACCCGGTCCCTTACATGAACCAGAAAGGCGTAGTAGAGCGCGATTTTAAGAAGAAAGAATCGTACTACGTTTTTCAGTCGTACTGGACCAGCAAGCCGATGGCACATATATACGGGCATAGCTGGCCGGTAAGGTGGGGCGATGCAAAGGAATTAAAAATGGTAAAAGTTTATTCCAATTGTGATGAGGCGGAGTTATTTGTAAACGGTAAAAGCCAGGGACTGAAAAAGCGTGACAGTCAGGATTTCCCGGCGGCAGGATTACGCTGGATGGTCAATTATCAGGAAGGTAATAATGAGATTAGGGTTGTTGCGGCCAAAGGCAAACAAAAGGTTACTGATCAGCTGACGCAGATCTACCAGACTGCCAAATGGGGGAAGCCGGTAAAAATGACTTTAACAAAGATTGCCGGGAATGCTGATACCACAACTATAGAAGTGAAGCTTTTCGATGCAGAGCAGGTGTTGTGCCTCGATGCCAGCCAGTATGTAACCTTCGGTTATACTGGTGAGGGCAAACTGATAGACAATCAGGGTACTTCCGCAGGTTCGCGTAAGGTTCAGCTGTATAATGGCCGTGCAGTGATCAGCATACAGAAAAGCAAAGGAAAAGGAGTAGCCAGTGTGAAATCCGAAGGGTTGGCTACAGCATTACTGGAATTATAAAAATTTTTATGATGCAAAATTTAAAACGATTTTTCAGCATATCAGTCAGTGTCTTCCTGCTGGTGCTGTGCATCTGTGCCCATGCACAGAGCGTAAGTTCTGCTGCACTGGGCAAGTCTGCTGCTGAAGTTTTGAAAAAACAAATCCTGAAGGAGGCTGCCTGGGCATTAAAACAGCAGCCTGTAACCGTTACAGCTGCAGTATCTTCAAGGAGTGCAGGCGGCAGGAATGATTTCTATTCTGAAGGAGACTACTGGTGGCCTGATCCTGCACATCCTGATGGGCCATATATCCAGCGCGACGGCCTGAGCAATCCCGACAATTTCAGCGCACACCGCTTAGCGATGATCCGTTTCAGTAAGATAATTGGTGCCCTGGCATCAGCGTATAAACTCAGTGGTGACTGTAAATACGTTGAACAGGCAGTGCTACATTTAAATGCCTGGTTTGTAAAACCTTTAACCAGAATGAATCCTGACCTGCAATATGCCCAGGCCATTAAAGGCCTGTTTACCGGCAGGGGAATAGGGATCATTGATACCATACACCTGATGGACGTTGCCCAGGGGACGCTGGTCATGGAGAAGGAAATAAAGCCCGGTGAGCTGCTGGCAATCAAATTATGGTTCAGCAAATATCTCCAATGGCTGATGTCACATCCTAACGGAAGAGCAGAGATGAACGCAAAGAACAATCACGGAACATGTTTTGTGGCCCAGGTGGCTTCCTTTGCAAAGCTAACAGCTAACCAGGAGCTGATGGATTTCTGCAGCGCAAGATATAAAAACGTCTTATTGCCAAACCAGATGGCTGCTGATGGCAGTTTTCCGCTGGAGCTGGCCAGAACCAAACCCTATGGATATTCGCTGTTTAACCTCGATGTAATGGCAGTCTTGTGCCAGACCCTCTCCGGGCCGGGAAACAACCTCTGGGATTACGCAACCCCGGACGGTAAATCCATAAAAAAAGGAGTGGAATATCTCTATCCCTTCATTGCTGATAAAAACAAATGGCCGCTAAAACCAGATGTGATGTACTGGAAAGAATGGCCGGTTGCGCAGCCTGCCCTTTTGTTTGCTGCTGAAGCTTACGGTCGTCAGGATTGGTTCGGCACATGGAAAAAGCTTGACCATCTTCCCCTGGAGGAAGAAGTAGTAAGGAACTTACCTGTTAAATATCCATTGATCTGGACTAATTGATAAAATGATGAAAAACATATACAGTATAGCCCTGCTGGTGATTTTAGCCGGATGTTCCTCAAAGCTGAGCCGGAAATCAGTGGTCAGAAATGCGGCAACACAAACTGATCTGATGATTACTGAACTGGAGCAGGCCAAACTTGCAGGGAATAACCTGGTTTCGCCCAGGACGCTGGAAAACGGTAAACTAAAGCTTGTTGCATCCAAAGACTGGACCAGCGGGTTTTTTCCGGGCGAACTCTGGTACCTGTATGAGCTGAGCCAGGACGATAAATGGAAAGAGCTCGCCAGAAAATACACTGTGCCGGTTGAACAGGAAAAACTGAATGGCGTAACCCACGATATGGGTTTCAAAATCTATTGCAGTGTGGGCAATGGTTACCGTTTAACCGGAGATGCCCATTATAAGGAAGTATTGATAGAGGCTGCAAAAACATTGAGTACCCGTTTCAATCCAAAGGTTGGCCTGATCCGTTCATGGGACCACCACAGCGGGCAGTGGGCCTATCCGGTCATTATAGATAATATGCTGAACCTTGAACTGCTGTTTGAAGCCAGCAGGCTAACGGCTGATTCGTCATTTTATAAAATCGCAGTAAGCCATGCAGACAAAACCATAAAAAACCACTTCCGTGCCGATTTCAGCACATTCCACGTGGTCAGTTATAACCCGGAAAGCGGAGAAGTGGAGAAAAGACAAACACATCAGGGATATAGCGATGCCTCTGCCTGGGCAAGAGGTCAGGCATGGGCCCTTTATGGCTATACCATGTGTTACCGTGAAACAAAAAATCCGGCTTATCTCAGACAGGCAGAAGCAGTGGCAGGCTTCATCTTCAGCAATAAACACCTGCCCAAAGACCTTGTGCCTTATTGGGACTTTGACGCTCCCGGTATCCCGGATGAACCCAGAGATGTATCTGCGGCAGCGGTCATCGCTTCGGCATTGTATGAACTGAGTGCCTATGCCTTACCAGGAAACCAGTATCAGGCAAAGGCCGATACCATAATGGGCAACCTTGCACGGAACTATACTTCTGCAAAGGGAGAAAACAAAGGCTTTATCCTGGGCCATAGTACCGGCTCCAAACCTATGGATTCTGAAGTAGACGTACCGCTCGTTTACGCAGATTATTATTACCTGGAAGCCCTGGTCAGAAAGAAGAACCTACAAAAATAATTAACGCCGGTAACACATGTCATTGTGCCAGATAGCCCACTGATATCCATTTAACCAAATAAACAAGTATGATATGATAAAAAGAATTACATTTCTTATTGCGTTTCTGCAGATTAGCTGTGTGGCTGCATTTGCGCAAACTGTTCCGCTAAGCGGAACTGTAAAAGATAAGCTGAACAACCCTCTGCCGGGAGTTTCAGTGAAGGTCAAAAACTCAGCTGCTGCAGCTTCTACCAATACCGAGGGCAGATTTGTGCTCGCAGCCAAAACAGGAGATATCCTTGTGTTTACCAGCATTGGCTTTGTCAGCCAGGAACGTACGGTGACCACAGGCGCTATGAATATTATACTGACAGAGGATAACCAGGATTTATCGGAAGTAGTGGTGGTAGGTTACGGTACACAGCGGAAAAAAGACCTTACGGGGGCTGTATCTTCCATTTCTGCAAAGAGTGTTGAAAACGTGCCCATCACCCGTCTGGACCAGATCATTCAGGGCCGTGCAAGTGGTGTGCAGGTGAGCCAGACACAATCGCAGCCGGGCGGCTCGGTGAGTCTGCGTATCCGCGGAACAAATTCTATCAACTCGGGTAACGAACCCCTGTTTGTGATTGACGGATTTCCCGGAGCCGGAAACTTAAACTCTATCAACCCAAATGATATCCAGTCGATAGACATCCTCAAAGATGCCTCTTCCATTGCTATCTATGGTTCCAGGGGCGCGAACGGGGTCGTTATCGTGACCACAAAAAAAGGCTCGGCAGGCTCTTCGGCCATCAATTTCGAAGCCTATCATGGTTTCCAGAAAGTAAGACATCCGTATGAGCTGATGAATGGTTCTGAATACGCTACTTATTTGAATGATGTGCAGCGCCTGAATAATGCCGAAACACCAGCTGCTGCGCGGCCATTGCCTTATACAGATGCACAGATTGCAGCAATTGGCACGGGTACTGACTGGCAGGATGAACTGTTCAGGACTGCCCCCATCAGCAATTACCAGCTCAACTTTATCGGCGGCAGCCAGGATACCAAATACAACCTGAGCATGAACTATTTCGATCAGCAGGGGATAGTGATTAACTCCGGTTATCAGCGGGCCTCCCTGAGGTTTAACCTGGATAAAAAAGTGGGCGAAAAACTGAACTTCGGTTTTAGTTCACAACTCACCGGCGGGGTGGATAACCGTGCTTTGGTCAATACCACGGGCGGCTCTAACGGAGGGGTAATCCTGGATGCGCTCAGGATCAACCCTGCATTGCCTGTACGTGACGCAAATGGTGCGTATACCTTCCAGAACGGGCCTACAGGATACGTATTTGCACTGGGCAATCCCATCGCCTATGCCAATCAAACGCAGAACAGGTACAAAAACCTGCGCGGACTGGTAAATTTCTTTGGTGAATATGAGATCATTGGCGGACTAAAATTTAAAACCACGGCAGGTACTGATTTTAACCTGCAAACCCGTGATTTTTATGTCCCTTCTGATACCTTCACCGGCGCCAATACCTTAGGTGCTGCCAGGAAAGAATACAGCAATACCCTGAGCTGGGTAAATGAAAATACACTTACCTACGATAAAAAAATAAATGATAACAATGCGCTGAACGTGGTGGGCGGTTTTAGTATGCAGCAATTTGATTATGATAATTTCTTTGCAGCCAGTAATAACTTTTTCACCAATGTGCTCGGTTCAGATAATATCGGCATTGGTTCCAACGTATTGGTACCCGGCTCAGGCAGAAATAAAAGTACGCTTGCTTCCTTCTTTGGCCGTTTAAACTACAGGCTGATGGAAAAATACCTGGTGACGTTTACCATGCGTGCCGATGGTTCTTCCAAGTTTGGTGAAAACAATAAATGGGGCTACTTCCCTTCAGGAGCTATCGCCTGGCGCGTAATCGATGAAGACTTTATGAAGTCGCTTCCTGTAGTGAGTGATTTTAAAATACGCGCAAGTTTGGGCGTATCAGGTAACCAGGAAATTGATCCTTATCAGTCTATTGCACGCTATACCGGTAACGGGGCAACCATCGGCGGAGTAAGGGTAGTGGGGGTATCTCCAAACAACATCCCCAATCCAAATCTTTCCTGGGAGTCTACTACTTCCTTTGACATCGGTCTGGACCTGGCCTTCTTAAAAAACCGCATCACTTTTACAGCAGATTATTACAGCAAACGTACCAAAGACCTGCTCCTGAATGTCTCTGTGCCGCGTACTACGGGTTTTGCAAGCAACCTGATCAATGCTGGAGGTGTGGAGAACAAAGGTTTTGAGCTGGCTTTGAGCACAGAAAATATTACAGGGAAAACATTCCAGTGGACAACCAACCTGAATTTTTCATTGAACAGAAATATGGTGACTGACCTGGCAGGAGAAAAAGAGCGCTTTATTGGCGAAGCCAGCGGAAGCCTTTTCCCATCCGGCACAGGGGGAACAAATATCCTTAGGGTAGGAGAATCCATCGGTTCATTCTACGGATACCGTTTTCAGGGGATCTGGCAAACTCAGGCTGAAATTGATGCCAGCGGAATCAGGGGCGTGCTGCCCGGTGATCCAAGGTACGCAGATACCAATAACGACCGTGTAATTGATGCGAGGGACCGTGAGATCATCGGCCATGCCCAGCCCGATTTTATCTATGGCGTAACCAACAACTTTACCTATGGCAGGTTAAACCTCAACATCTTTTTGCAGGGCGTGCAGGGGAGCGATGTGCTCAATCTCAACAGGTACGAGCTGGAATCCGGTGATTATACCACCAACAAACTGGCCGCTGTAAATAACAGGTGGACAGGCCCGGGCACCAGCAATACTATTCCCAAAGCAAACAGCACGTTGCGCAGACGCACCGGAATTACGAGCGATGTAGTGGAAAACGGAAGTTTCCTGCGCTTAAAAACCATCTCGCTCGGATATAATATTCCTGTTGGCAAAAACCTGGGCAAAACCATCAAGTCTGCCAGTATCTATGTATCAGGCACCAACCTGCTCACCTTTACCAAATACAGCGGCTATGATCCCGAGGTCAACTCTTTTATCTCCAACAACGATAGCCCCAATACAGATTACAATGCTTATCCCACAGTGAAAACATATACTGCCGGTATAAGAATGGGTTTTTAACAAATGATGATTAAGTAAAGAAACATGAAGAAGATAAATATATTTCTGGCAGTACTGATCATAACCAGTGCTGTATCCTGTAAAAAATTCCTTCAGGAAGATGCCTACGATTTTGTTTCGCCTGACAACTTTTACAAAAGCGAAGGCGATGCGAATGCGGCGCTCAACGGGGTGTACAGTATCATGCAACTGCAGCAGTACTATGGCCGTACGGTTTGGATACTGAACGATCTGACGGGTGATCAGATGTCAGTAGGTGCCCCGCAAACCAACAGGCCCGAGCTGTACAGCCAAACCTATACTTCCACTAACGGGGAGATCAGCAACTGGTGGAACAATTCATATGTGCTGATTAACCGTGCAAATGATGTAATCCGGAATGTCGAGAACAGCACACTGCCTGCTCCTGCAAAAAACAACATTCTGGGCAATGCAAGGTTCTTACGTGCACTGGCGCACTTTGATATGTTAAGGAGCTTTGGTGATGTTCCCCTGCTGCTTACCCCAACACAGGCATCAGACGATGTGAGGGTGCCCCGTACTCCTGTTGCAGCAGTTTACAGGCAGGTGATCGAAGATCTTGTTTTTGCCGAGGCCAACTGTCTGTCAGAAGCCCAGATCCCTTCAGCCAGTAAAGGCAGGGCTTCCAGTGGTGCGGCAAGTGCCCTCTTGGCAAAGGTTTACCTCAGCAGGGCTGCCAGCCCTGCAGCCGAAGGCACAGACAACCAGAATGCATTGGCTGCCTGTAATAAAGTTATTGCTGCAGGACCATCTGTATATACCTTACTGCCCTTTGCCGATGTATTTGATCCGGATAAAAAATCAGCAAACAGGGAGGAGATATTTGCCGTGCAGTTTGGCCTGCCGCCAAATACAGGCAATATTACACCACGAATGCACCTGCCCAGATCCGTTGCCCCATTTGATGGAAACGAAGCATTCTTTGTAGAAAATGCTTTTGCACGCTCTTATGCTGCTAATGACCTCCGCAGAAGTGTGACCATTGCTGCCGTTCCTTCAACCAGCAATTTCTATTACAGGAAATTTACCGATCCTCAGCGCCAGGGCAACAATGCCCGCAACAACTGGGTAATCCTGCGTTTTGCTGATGTCCTGCTCATGCAGTCAGAGGCCGCCAATCAGATTAACCCGGGTGATGCAGGCAAGTTTACAGGGATCAATCTGGTGAGGGCCAGGGCAGGGCTTACGCCACTGAGCCTGGCTACCACACCGGGCAAAGATGATTTCATCACCGCACTGGTAGATGAGCGCGGCTGGGAGTTTGCTGCCGAGGGTCAGCGCCGTTATGACCTGCTCAGACTGGGCAGAATGAAACAGCAGCAGCTGAAACTGCATAACATCACGCTGGATGATAAGTATCTGCTGATGCCTGTTCCTGAAACAGAAAGGACTTTAAATCCAAACCTGACACAGAATCCGGGTTTCTAAAAAAATGAGGTGTGGCCAGGTCAGCTATGACCTGGCTTTTTTATGTTCAAAATTTAATATTTCCTTAACCTTTGTCAGGGAAGATGTTCGTTAGTTTAGCGCTGTAAATAACCCCGCTGGTTTTTCAGAAGGCGGTGGTCAACGCATAATAATAACGACTATGAAGAATATATTGATTACAATTGGCGCACTGGCGCTGTTTGCGGGAACTGCTTTTGGCCAGCAGAAATTAGATGTTCAGGGACACCGCGGAGGTATGGGCCTGATGCCAGAAAACACCATTGCTGCGATGCTGAATGGAGTGAAGGTTGGCGTCAAAACACTTGAACTCGATGTCGTGATTTCCAGCGATGGTAAAGTTGTGGTTTCTCATGATGCCTACATGGCATCAGACTTTATGCGTAAACCTGATGGGTCTGACATCAGCAAGGAAGAGCAAATGGGGATGGCCTTGTACAAGATGACCTATGACAGTATCAGTCGCTTTGATGCAGGCAGCAAACCGCATCCTCATTTTCCTGAGCAGGTAAAAATGAAAACGTACAGGCCGCTGCTCGGCGATCTGATTGACAGCGTAGAAGCATACGTGAAAAAGAATAAGTTAAAGCCAGTTTACTATAACATCGAGACAAAAATATCTCCTGCGGGAGATGGTATTTACAATCCCAAACCGGATGTGTTTGTGAACACGCTGATGGGAGTGCTGCGCACAAAGAACCTGGGCAAGCGTTTAACCATACAGTCTTTTGACATCAGGACACTTCAGATCCTGCACAAAACTGAGCCGGAGATAAGGCTTTCATTACTGGCTTTCGGAAAGATGGACCTGAGCTCAGAGCTCAATAAACAGGGGCTTGACTCTGCAGGATTGAGAAAAGTTAAGCAGGCTATACTGGCTTATGGAAAAGGCGGGGTGGATGCAGACCTGCAGAAGCTTGGTTTTACACCGGATATTTACAGCCCTTATTACACTTCAGTAGATCAAGTGATGGTTGATAAAGTGCATGCCATGAAAATGGAGATATTGCCATGGACAGTGGATGAAGTAAAAGATATGGAAGCCCTGGGCGCACTGGGCGTAGATGGTATCATTTCTAATTATCCGGACAGACTGGTGAGGCTGTACGGAAGTTATCAAAAATAGTAGCAAAATAATTACAGTAATTTAATATGCAATAGAGTTGCATGTAGTACGTTTGATGATTATATAATCATCACACAAATGATCAACATTAAATCAGTTTCACACCGTTATACTGATGCCCATCAGATCAGTTTCAAAGACTGGCAGATCAACAGCAGCGAGCAATGGCTCCTGCTGGGCGGGTCGGGGAGTGGAAAAACAACCTTACTGCATATCCTTTCGGGGATTTTAAAACCTTCGGCCGGAGAAGTTCAGATCAATGGTACTTCGATCTACAGCCTGTCATCAAAATCTCTGGATCAGTTCCGGGGCAGGAACATCGGGATTATATTTCAGCGGTCTCACCTGATCAAAAGCCTTGACATCACAGAGAACCTGATCATCGCCCAGAATTTTGCCGGGCTTCCCCAGGATCTAAAAAGGATCAGTGAAGTGCTGGAATCCTTAGGCCTTTACCAGAAGAAGCATGCTTATCCTAATGCACTGAGCCAGGGACAACTGCAGCGCGTATCTATCGCCAGGGCAGTGATCAACAAGCCCGCATTGCTCATTGCTGATGAACCTACTTCGAGCCTCGACGACAACAATGCCGCTATCGTATTGGATCTGCTACAGCAGCAGTCTGGTTTAAATCAGTCTACGCTGGTAGTGGCTACGCATGATAAAAGAGTAAAAGATGCCTTTCAACATACCTATACACTATCATGAGCCCTTTAAAGATCAGCTGGAAGAGCTTAACAGCAAAACCATTATCCTCCGCACTCAACATGATGCTCATTGCTTTTGGTACGGGTATTCTCACCCTATTATTGCTGGCATCGGCACAGATTGCGGAAAAACTGGAAAATAACTCAAAGGATATCGACCTCGTTGTAGGGGCAAAGGGAAGCCCGCTGCAGCTGATCCTGAGCAGTATTTACTATATCGACTTCCCCACAGGCAATATCCCGCTTAAGTCTGCCGAACAACTTGCGCACAGCCCTTTTGTTAAAAAAGCTGTGCCTCTGGCGCAGGGCGATAATTACCAGGGCGTAAGGATTGTGGGTACTGACAGTAATTTCGTCAGTGTCTACAAACTGAAAACCAGCAGTGGTAAATTCTGGAAACAGGATTTTGAGGTCACTATTGGTGCGCAGGTGGCATCTGCCCAAAAACTGAAAATCGGCGACCAATTTTATGGTGCACATGGTTTAAGCGGCAGTTCAGATGTTCATAAGAAACATGCCTATACGGTAGTTGGAATTTTGACGCCGCAAGGGAATGTTACAGATAATCTGATCCTTACCGGTGTTCCCAGCGTATGGAGGATGCACGAAGACCACGAGGAGGAAGAAGCTGCAGAGGCAGGTCATGCAGACGATGTGAGACCAGATCTTCAGGCACATCACGATGAAAAAGAGATTACAGCCCTGCTGATCCAGTACAGGTCGCCGATGTCTGTTGTAATGTTCCCAAGAATGGTTAATGGTTCTACAAACCTTCAGGCTGCTTCGCCGGCGATGGAAAGCACCAGGCTTTTTTCCCTTATTGGTGTGGGCGTGGATACCTTGCGCTGGTTTGCACTGCTCATTATGCTGATCGCTGCGGTAAGCGTATTTGTAAACCTGTATAACTCCCTAAAAGAAAAGAGCTATGATCTGGCCATCATGCGTACACTTGGCGCCTCAAGGGCTAAGCTTTTTACAATTGTCATTCTCGAAGGCATCCTGCTCAGCCTGGTAGGGACAGTCATTGGAATTTTCCTGGGCCATGCAGTCCTGCAGGTTATCGGGGCCAATCAGGAAAGCAGTCAGGCAAGACTGAGCGGGACTGTTTTTCTCTCCAGCGAAGTGTATCTATTTGCAGCGGGACTGTTGATTGGCATTTTCGCCTCAGTTATTCCCGCAATTCAGGCCTATCGGGCCAATATTTCAAAAATCTTATCCAAAAACTAAAGCTGTATAAATTCTGCTGAACCCTGTAAAACTATAATGATGAAGAAAATGCTTTTACTGTTATTATTATTTGCTGGTATAGCTGCCAAAGCGCAGCATAATGCGAGTGACCAGATTATATCCAACAACTGGAACGTCATTGGGAACGTTCAGTTTAAAATTGTTAAAGAAACACAGCTGATCCCAAAATATACCCCTGAAATCAGGAAGTTTGAGAACAAGCCTTACGAACTGGAAGGATATCTGGTGCCTATTAAAGAGGGGCTTAAACAAACCAAATTTATGCTGTCTACCTTACCGATTAACCAGTGTTATTTCTGCGGAAATAACGGTGTGCCCGTAATGGTGATGGTAGAACTGGCGCAGCCTATCAAATTCACCTATCAAACCATAACGGTTAAAGGAACTTTAAAATTAAATGACGGGAACGCGATGGATCATCCTCCGATTGCACTGCTCAATGCCCTGGTTACAAAGTAAAATCTTTTTTTATCAATGAATTAGTCTGCTGCTGAACTTTCTGTGTCTTTATTGCAAGTTAGTTGCATGTTGTGGCTGGTTTAAAATATAAACTGATGAAAAAACTATTCTTTTTTTGTACCCTTTATTCCTGTTTGTTCTGTTCTTCCCTGTATGCACAGCATTATGCTATCGTTATTAAAGGGGGACATGTGATTGATCCAAAAAATAATATTGATGAAGTGATGGATGTGGCCATTAGCGATGGGAAAATTGCTAAAGTGGCACATGGTATCCAAACCGAAGGAGCGCAGCAGGTGATAGATGCAAAAGGATTGTACGTATCGCCCGGCCTGATCGACCTCCATTCGCACAATTTCCAGGGCACAACACCCGATCATTACCTGAGTGATGGATTTGATGCCCTCAATCCAGATGGTTTTACGTTCAGGGTGGGCGTAACCACAGTGGTGGATGCCGGGAGTTCGGGATGGAAAAGTTTTGCTTTATTCAAAAGTAATGTGATTGAGCGTTCTAAAACGCGGGTACTTGCCATGCTGAATATTGTTGGTGAAGGTATGCGTGGCGGTGCCTACGAGCAGGATACCACTGATATGAATGCAAAAATGCTGGCCCTGGTGGCAAAAAGTAACAGGGATATCATTGTAGGGATTAAAGTAGCGCATTTTGAAGGCCATGAATGGACGGCGGTAGACCATGCCGTATCTGCCGGGAAACAAGCCGGAATTCCGGTGATGATAGATTTTGGTGGAAGCATTCCTGCTTTGTCACTCGAAGATCTTTTCGTGAAGCACCTGCGTAAGGGAGATATCTTTACCCACACTTTTTCAAGTTTGTATCCTTCAAGGGAAGAGATCATAGACGATTCTACAGGCAGGCTAAAGCCATTTGTGCTCAGGGCCCGGGAGAAAGGGATTATTTTTGATGTGGGCTACGGCGGTATCAGTTTTGCATTTTCACAGGCTATACCGGCAGTGCAGGCTGGATTTTATCCCAATACGATCAGTACAGATATCCATACAGGGAGTATGAATAATGCGATGAAAGATATGATGAGTGTGATGTCTAAATTCCTGGTGATGGGCATGCCACTGAAAGAAGTGATTAAGGCCTCTACCTGGTCACCTGCACAGGCAGTAAAAAAAGAACAGCTTGGTCATCTATCCGAGGGAGCACCAGCAGATGTAACCGTGTTCGGCTTGCGTAAGGGCAATTTTGGGTTCTACGATTATGCCGGGCTCAAAATTAAAGGGAAAAAGAAATTTGAGTGTGAGGCCACGATCAGGGATGGCAAAATTGTGTATGACCTCAATGGTATCGCAGATCCTGTAGGTTTATACAAACATCCGGGATTAAACAAAGCCATGCTCAAATATAAATTGTAGCTACTGATGTTTACAGCTGCGGCTGTGCTTCCAGTTGAGCAGGTGGGCCGCCGCAATGGTAAATCCACCCAGAGGTACGAGGATCGCTTCGAGCTGCTCAAATATAAAATGCCCGGTTCCTATCAGCAGAAAACCGAGTACCAGCACCAGAATAGGCAGCACTTTTTTATGTTTGGGATAAGACAGGCGCAATGAAACAACACCTACAATCAGTGAAAGACAGATCATCGAAACCTCTACCCAGATATTGGCCAGAAACTCCAGTCCAAGCAGCGGCAGGGCAGTGATCGCCAGCGGCAGTGCGGCACAATGTATCGCACAGGCAATAGAGGCAACCATTCCAAGATGATCTAATCTTTCATGTTTTGTAAATGATTTCATGCTGCAAATTTAAATGCAATTATATTGCTTTTGTATTTTAAACCGATATATTTGAACCGGAAACGGGTTTTATGACTAAGAAATTATTATTGTTCCTGCTGTTGCTCTCTGCTGGAAAGACGGGCCTTGCACAATTAAAGACAGATTATACTGTTTTTTTAGACCGGCAGCCCAATTTTATGATCCACGATACCTTATGTACCGATTCTCTTTTTCTGCAGGATGTTTTGGTACTGAAGCATTTAGCGCAATTTGATTCCGTTGCTTCCGAACTGCTAAAAAAGCCTGTTCTCAGCACATTGATGTTCGAACAGGTTTCGAAAGGAAAACCAGCAACCTATCGTACCCTCATCGATTATCTCAGCGACTTTATGCGCACCGATACTTACAAAGATTTTGCATCAGGTGTGCTCCTCTACAGACAAATGGAAGCTATACCGGTAAACCCGGCACACTGGGATACCGATAAAATGCTCTTTATCAGACTGGGTTTTACCGAGAGCGACCTGGAAGATTTCAGGGAGTATATGGTGATGCCCGCACATCTTCAGATGACGTATAAGCAGGTTTTTATGAGTTATATGAAGGATATGGAAGCTTTAGGGCCTGTGCAGCACTGATCATCATTTAACTTACTAGCTACCTTATACCGATATAATGCCGGAAATATCCCCCTTAAAGGGGATGTTCCCGGCATTATTTATTATCTATTTTTCCCCTCACGTTTCTCGCACCTACATTTCATCGGCTATATTTACCATGTCTATAAGATTTCTTTTCATTGCTGTCCTTTTGTGCAATACAGTATTTGCACAGAGTTTTGATCCATATTTTACGAAAATTGGAACTGAAAAGGGATTGTCGCATAAGAAAATCAACTGTATCCTGCAGGACAGGCGTGGTTTCATGTGGTTCGGTACCGAGGATGGTTTAAACCGATATGACGGGAGATACTTTACTGTATTCAGAAGTGTGCCCAATATATCATATTCTCTTTCCGGAAATATCATTACGGATCTTTATGAAGACAAAAGTGGGGTGCTGTGGATTGCTACAAAAGATGGGGGAATAACAAAGTATGATTACCGGCAACCGCCATTAAAGCAGTTTAAACAATTTAAGCATGATAAAAATAACCCGAAAAGTATACCTGAAAATGGTATCAATAAAATTATTGAAGATGATCAGGGCAACCTGTGGCTGGCCAGCAGTGACAGTTATACCCTCAGATTTAATAAAAAGACAGAAAAATTTGATGTTCCTGTTCCGGGTGGAGCGCAATGGATCTTATCATTTGCAAAAGGTGATCAAAACATCTTATGGGTTGGACGTGCCGGCGTGGGCCTGTTAAAGATCGATACGCGCACGTTGAATGGCCGTGAAGACAGACGCTATTATAATTTGTATGGCAGTTTGCCGCATAGTGCCGTAACGGCAATTTTTAAAGATAAGACCGGTACCTACTGGCTGGGCTCATGGGACAATAAAGTGTACAGATATCCGCCGTCAACCCCACTTGATCTTGGGGTCAGTCCTGAAAATGCGCCCGCAGGAATTCCGGCCGATGAATTTGTCTCGTTTGCCGAAGACGATCATGATCAGGTATGGATGGCCGGTAAAAAAACGGGGGTGTCTGTGTACAACCGCCTGACTAACCAGGTTTACAACCTGAGACATCATCCTTTTATCGAAGGTACCCTGACTAATGACCATGCCAATGTGGTTTATATTGATCATAAAGGCATTGTCTGGGTTGGCACCGATAATGGCTTAAACAAGTACAATCCTTTGTTCTCTCCTTTCGTCAGAAATTGGCTGCCAAAGATAAATGACAACAATATTGTCGTGTATGATTTCTATAAAGATGAGGGTAATAAGCTATGGATCGGTACAAGTGAAGGCATTTTCACCAGAGAGCAAGGTAGTCATACGCTGGAATACAGAAAGGTAATGTACAAAGGGCAGAAATTAGCCATTACCAAATTCTTTGTGGACACAGATCATACATTTTATATAGGGACGGATTATACTTTATTTAAATATCAGACAGCATCCAATACGGTGTCTGTCCTTCCGCATACTGAGGATGATCCTGTGATGAAGAAGCTGTTCACTTCGAGAATCGTTTCAGTGATAAGGGATACAATTGACAGGCATCCGGTACTGATGGTATCGCCCTATGGCCACTATATAGCCTATTATGATTTCTATGATCACAAATGGATATCACGGGCTGATCCGGAAAAAAATATCATTTCAAGGTTTAATTTGACTGATAACCTGATCAGGAAGTTATATAAGGATAAAAGAGGAGATACCTGGTTGGCTACCAGTAAATTCGGTTTGGGAAACAGAAAGCAGGGCAGTAAATTTGCCATCAGTTACTTTTCAAATAATATCAAAAATAAATATTCATTAAGCGCTGACAATGTACAGGATATTCTTGAAAACAAGAATGGCGATCTTTGGATCACCACTTATGGCGGGGGGCTGAATTACTTCAACAGAAAACGCGAAGAATTTACGCACATCAGTTCCTCCAGCAATCTGATCGAGGGCTTAACGTCTGATATTGATGATAATCTATGGATGATCTGTAATGGGCAGGTGCATAAATATGATGTGGCTACAAAAATCTATTCGAGTTATGAGCTTCCTTTCCTGCAAAGTTCAGAAGGGCTCAGAGGGTATATTTATAATGACCGGCGGGAGAACATGTATGCTGCGGGGATTAATTATTATATCTCATTTGATCCGGGAAAAATTGCCGGCATACCCAGTTCTCCTGAAGTGTATTTTACTGACTTTAAAATTTTTAACAAGTCTTTCAGTCACTGGCTCAATCAAAAAGCTATTGTTTTGAACTACTCCCAGAATTTTTTCTCTATAGAATTTTCTGCTCCTGAGTATACAGGAGAAAATGTGTCTTATTCTTACATGCTGGAGGGGGCTGATAAATCCTGGATCAGGGCAGGAAAAAGGAATTCTGCAAATTACTCCAACCTGGCGGGCGGGAAATATCGTTTTAAAGTAAAGGCGAGCAACTGGAAGGATGATGATTTGTCAAGCTATAAATCAATCGTCATCATCATTAATCCGCCCTTCTGGAAAAGGTGGTGGTTTTCTTTCCTCATTATTTTCATTGTCTGCAGCATTGCCTATTTTTTTTACCAGTACCGGGTAAACAATTTACTGGAACAACAGGCCATCAGAAATGGCATTGCGCAGGACCTGCATGATCAGATCGGCTCTACCCTGAGCAGTATTTCTGTGTATAGTGAGGTAGCCCGGATCTACCAGGGACAGGAAAAAGCAAATCAGCTCAATAATATCTTAGAGACCATAAGCCTTACGGCTAATGAAATGATCAATGACATGGCAGACATTGTATGGGCGATCAATCCTAAAAATGATAACCTCAATAGTATAATTTTTAGGATTGAAAATTTCGCAAGGCCATTGTGCAAGGTAAAGCATATCAACTTTAGCTTTAAGCACAATTCGAAAAACCAGGAAAACGTCGCTACCACCTGGATTCGCAAAAACCTGTATCTGATTCTCAAAGAATCGGTAAATAATGCCATCAAACATGCAGAATGTAAAAATCTGGAGGTGGAACTGAAGGTGATCAATGATATGATAGAAGTGCGGATCAAAGATGATGGTGTAGGCTTTGTATCAGATGCCGACTTTAGTGGCGACGTCACAGGATCACTCGGTGGAAATGGAATGAATAATATCAGGCTACGCGCTGAAGAGTTAAAGGCAAAACTATCTATAGACAGTTCGCCTGGTTCAGGAACAACAATTCAGCTGCTGGTGAAAATAAAATAACAATACATATTTGTCAACTATAAATTAAACGACATGAGGACTCGTATAGCAATTTTTGATGATAATAAGAATGTCAGGAACAGTATCATATTACTGTTATCCACAGACCCGGCTTTTGAGGTAGTTGGAAGTTACGGCACTGGGCTTCATTGCGTTGAGAAGGTTTTGCAGTCTCAGCCAGACGTTATCCTGATGGATATTGAAATGCCGGGGATTGATGAAATTGCTACCATCAAACAATTGAAAAAGGAAATGCCTGAAATCCATATCCTCATCCAGACAGTTTTTGAAGACGAAGAGCGGATACTTGAACTGGTAGGTGCAGGGGCTTCTGGTTATATTCTGAAGAGCAGCCTCAACCAAAGCTTGCGCAGCCTGATACTTGATTTAAAAATAAAAGGACATCCCTGATTGCAATCCCTCAAATGGTATAAACCTTTGTGGCTGATTGCAATCAGGGATGGCTTCTTTAAGATGATCCCTTAGCTTACTGATTATTAATTACGCCAAGCGCAATTGTGGTACCTCTTTTGGTTTGTACCGGAGGCCCCACAGCCCACAATGTTGTAAACTGGCCTTCTTTAACATTTACTGTCGCAGATTTAGCCACAATTTGGTCTGTGCCTGTTTTTCTGATTTCAAAAGTTGCTGCCTGTTGAGGATCTATTTCCACAAAAGAAGTCGCTTCTTTAAATTCTACACTTGTTGCTGTTTTAACAGTCTTTCCATTGACAAGCAAATCCAGCTTTTCAGAATCAGGGCTCAGGTTCACAAAACGAACTTTAGCCTTTTTGGGCGCAATCGTACTCAGGTCATCCGGTATCAGCAGGCTGGTAGCTTTAGAGGTTGCGGTTTCCGGAACAAGATAAAATGAAGCACTTGCACCTGCTGCGATCTTTAGTTTGCTGCTGAGAATTACTTTGTTGCTGCCTTGTTCTGTCACAGTCAGCAACTGAGCTGATGCAGGGATCGCTGTATACTCCGTAGATTTCCTGTAGGCAAGAGGAGCAGCGCTCAACTCTTTACCGTTTACCTTGATCACATAACCAGGATGATCAAAAATTCCGTTAATAACTTTTACTTTGGCCTGGCGCAGGGGAGGGAGAGCGTTATGGTTCTTGTACGCACTACCAATGATCACTGTAGTTACCAATACTGCAGCACCTGCCAGTTTAAAGAGGGAGAGGTTTTTTTTTGAGAATTTCATAAGTTTTAATTTATTTTTAAAATGTAGAAACATCCCCACGACAAGCCTGCTCATCATTTGTAGGAATGTTCTTAGCAAAAGAGAGGCTTTCTACACAATAAAAAAATCCCCAATAAAGGGGCTTTTTATCGCGCTGTCCGTTTGCTGTTTTAAAAAATATTAATTCCCGTCAGGCTTGGTCAGGCTGGCTTTAGGGCTTGCCGGCCATGTAAATGAAGTGAACGGATCAGGTTGGGCAGGATCAAAGTCTGGCATTTGATACAGATATTTTGCAAGGCCCGGTAACTGGGATTTAACCTCCTGCGCTACAATCTTCGCAATTTCGTAAGCTCCATAGGGGTTAAAATGTGTATTGTCGTTCAGGTGCTGTTCAGGATAGATCACAAATGCATTTTTAGAACCTTCAGGCCCAAGTGATTCATAAAGTTTTGTGGTGGCTGAAGTCAGGTCAATCAGGGGCAGTCCTTCTTCCCGCGCTACTTTCCTTGCTGCGTCCGGATAATCTCCGTGAGAGTTTTCCATCATACCGGCAGTGTTAAATGACCTTCTTGCTGTAGGCGTAAGGATGACCAGATGTGCATTTTTACTTTTTACAGCTTTAGCAAACAGGTGCAGCCGTTCTGTATAGGACTTGTAAGGGCCATCTTCAGGGCCTTTCTCCTTTTCATCGTTATGACCAAACTCTACAAAAACATAATCCCCCGGTTTAATGACGCTCAGTATTTTCTCCAGTCGTTTGCTCCCGATAAAGCTGCCGAGAGACAAACCTGATTCGGCATGATTGGCAACGGAAACTCCGGGTTTAAAAAACCTGGTAATCATCTGGCCCCATGAAGCCCATGGTTCCTCATCCTGGTTGACGACAGTAGAATTCCCTGCCAGGAAGAGGGTGATCTGGTTTTCAATTTTCCGGATAACGATAGATTGTATGGCGGTTTGAAGATCAAATTCCAGGGTGAGCTTATCATCCCAATCGAGTTTCGTGAGTTCCCGGGGTTTTAGTTTCACCTCTCCGCCACCGGCAATTTTGCGGTCCTTGATGTTCACCATAAATGTTTTGGTCACAAACTTTCCGGGGGCAGTAGATATGTTTTCCAGCATGAGCCGCCGTGATTCTGCTTTAACAGTACTGAGGGCCCGCCGGCTGGGGCTGCCCAGCGTTACGGTTACGCTGTAATTTCCCTCAGGCACCTGTACCGAAAAGTAAAAGGGTGCTGCACCTGGCCCTGTCCCCAGATCATATCCGTAGCCTTTTGAGAAAGAATACGTTGCTGAAGGACTAACCAGGGTGCTTCCTTTACCGATTTTGGTTTTGCCGAAATCATAGCTGAAAGCTGTTTTGATTTGTTTTTGCAGTTCGCCTGCTTCCTGCCCGCTTCCAGTGAATGGTTTCAGTGCAAACAGCAGGTATAAGGTCAGTAAGGGCTTTCTCATTGCAGCTGTATGATGGTATCGTAGGGAAGAGATTTGATTCCATCCAGATATACAAATGCACCTTCTTCCTGTTGCTTATATCTGACCGCAGTTTTAGTGCCCATGAGCTCTGCTTTGCTTATTTTTCCTTTAAATTTCGGGATAAAAATATAATTCTCCTGAGGCCATACCATGATATGGGCATAAAAGGTCTTGTTTTTATGGGTGATTACCCCCCATGGCTGCGGAGGAACAATATTTCCGCGGGTGCCATAAATGCTTTCGCCGTTCTGCTTCATCCATTTACCTACGATGGCCATGGTATCTGTAAATTCTGACTGTATCTTTCCGTCGGGCATCGGGCCTATATTCAGCAGGAAATTGGCGTTTCGTCCTGCAGCACCTACGAGGTAGTGAATCAGCTGTGCAGAAGACTTGTAATTATTGTCTGAAAGATCAAATCCCCAGCTTTTATTAATGGTTTCGCAGGTTTCCAGGGGCAGTTCCCCGATTTTTGCTTCTCCGCTAAAGCCTGTGAGGTTATTTCCGGGAAGGTCTTTTTCAAACATCTGAAAATCTTCTCCGGCTTTGGGTTCAAGGTGATGGTTATTGCCCACTAAAATTGATGGGTTGAGCTGGTGGATCAATCCATAAATCTCATCATAATGCCAGTCTGCAGTTTTGCGTTCCCAATGTCCGTCAAACCAGATTCCTTTTACGCCCGGGTATTTTGTGATCAGTTCAGTGAGCTGTTTTTTCATGAAACTGATATAACTTTCCCAGTTTCCATTTACCGGTTTACCATCCACAATCCTGCTGCCATACGCATAATCCGGACGGCCCCAGTCCAGCAGGGAATAGTAAAAGTGGAGCTGGATTCCTTCCTTTGCACACTCTTTGGCCAGTTCCATCAGCGGATCTTTGTGGTAAGGTGTGGCGTCAACAATATTATAAGGCGATTCTTTGGTGCCAAACATGCTAAAGCCATCATGGTGCCTTGAGGTGACGGTAATGTATTTCATCCCTGCACTTTTTGCAAATCTTACCCAGTCGCGCGCACTAAAAGACTGCGGGTTAAAAAAATCTGCGAGGCGTTTATAATTTTTGTACGAAATATGGTCATTGTTCATTACCCATTCGCCTCTTCCAAGTTCACTGTAAATCCCCCAGTGGATAAACAGGCCAAATTTTAAGTCCTGAAAAGTATTCCTGGCAGCAAGGTTACCCGCTGTAGGCGTATAGGTTTGTGCATCGATCTTTGGCGTAAGGGCCATGCACATTATGAGCATAGTCAATATTTTTTTCATAAGAATATATTTGTTTTTTAATGGTAATGAAGCTTGCATAAGATTATTCTGTACTGTTTTTAAGATGTCATCTTATGCAGGTTCCATCAGTAAAAATTACGGTTTATAAATGGTTGATTGATGATAGATTGGTAATCAAAAATAAAATAAAAATCGCATTATCTTAATTTTGAATTCATCTTCAGAATTTATCCAGTATTTCACGCTTAATTTGTAACATAGAGGGAAAAACGGGAAGACCGTTAATGCTGACCTGATCAATTACAGAGGATGAAAATATTAATTATAGAAGATGAAGCTGAACTGTCTGACAGTATCAGTAAATATCTCACTACAGAACAGTTTACCTGTGAAGCTGCATATGACTATCACAGTGCTGTTGAAAAGATTCATCTGAATGAGTATTCATGTATCATACTTGATATCACATTGCCAAATGGAAGTGGGCTTGATATTTTAACTGAACTGAAAAAGATGGATAAGGCTGATGGGGTGCTGATTGTCAGTGCAAAAAACTCCATGGACGATAAGATCATTGGATTAAATAGCGGAGCGGATGATTATCTGGCAAAGCCTTTTCATTTGCCCGAACTGGGTGCCCGTGTTTCGGCAATCATCCGCCGCAAATCGTTTGGCGGACGTAACCAGATTAAGATCGGTGATTTTGTATTGGATATCCTTGATAAAACATTGAAACATAAACAGGAAACCATACCGCTTACACGTAAAGAATATGAATTGCTGCTTTACCTGCTGAGCAATAAAAACCGGGTAGTTACAAAAGAGGCCATCGTTGAACACCTTTGGGGCGATGATATTGATATGTCTGATAATTATGATTTCATCTATTCGCATATCAAAAACTTAAGAAAAAAAATGATGATTGCCGGTTCTCCAGACTATATTAAAGTAGTTTATGGCATGGGCTATAAATTTATCATGCCATCAGAATAAAGGGAATGAAATTATTTACGAGATATAACCGCATTAGCATGGCAGCCATGGCTGCCCTGTTTTTAATTGTAGGTATTGTTTATTATGTGTTGCTGAGCAAAGTGCTTGTTCATGAGGTAGACGAAGCCCTGGAAAAATATGAAAAGCAGGTACATAAATATGTAAGTAAAAATGATTCCCTGCCCATTTTCAAAAATTTTGAGGAGGTGCAGGTAGCGTATCATGTAACAGACCGTTATCGTGAAAAAGAGATCAGCCAGGCAGTGATCTACAATCATGATGACCGCAAAGCCGAAACCTTTCGTCAGATTGTCTTTTCACAGCGTGTTAACGGAGTTTGGTATGAGGTGACTGTGGCAAAACCCCTTGAAGGAACTAAACTCCTGACCAGGACTCTAGTTTACAGTACGTTAGTGATCCTTCTGCTCATGATCGGTATTTCTGTTTTGCTCAACCGCCTGATTTTGAAAAGGCTTTGGAATCCTTTCTACGTATCGATGAATGAGATGAAGGGATTTAAGCTTGGTAACCAAAAAGAACATGTATTGCCCCAAACTGATATTGAAGAGTTCGCTATGATGAACGATATCCTGTCACAAGCGATCAATGGGGCTAAAGACGAGTACAGGATACTTAAAGAATTTACGGAGAATGCTTCACATGAGATACAGACCCCGCTGGCCATTATCCGCTCCAAACTTGACCTTATTATTCAGGATGAAAGCTTGTCAGAGGGGCAAAGTGAAAGCCTGAAAAGTGCCTTCAACGCTGTGAGCAGATTATCCAAGCTCAATCAGTCGCTGCTGCTGCTTGCGAAAATTGAAAACCAGCAGTTTACCCTGGTTGAACTGATCAATTTGAAAGATAAAGTGGAAGAAAAGCTGCGGCAGTTTAATGAATTTTGGGCGGGGAACCACATCAGGATAAATGTTGATTTGAATTCTGCCGGCATAATGGCCAATCCTGAGCTGATCGATATTTTATTGAACAACCTTTTGAGCAATGCAGGCCGGCACAATACAGAAGGTGGCGAAATATGGATTAATCTAACAGCAGGAAAACTTGAAATAGCAAACACGGCAAAAGAAGAAAGTTTGGATACTAAAAGATTGTTCGGCCGTTTCTATAAAGAATCACAACATAGTAAATCCAATGGCTTAGGTTTATCAATCGTTAAACAGATTTGTGATCATTCCGGTCTGAGCGTTAAATATGTGTTTGCGGATCAGCAGCACATATTCACATTTGAATGGACTGTTTAAATAGTTTTGCCTGGAGGTAGTTCTTCAGCTACAGAAACTCTACAGATTTGTGAAGTTTTTTTGTGTTCAGACAAATCTATTATGACGAAATACCTGCTCACTTGCCTGCTCACTGCCTTTTTTTATACTGGTGCCCATGCCCAGACTACTACTACCGGAACCATAACTTCTAAAATTATAGATGCCGATACAAAACTCCCGGTTGATGATGCAACAGTGAATGTATACCGTCAGGATAGCCAGACTGCGCTTAAAACTGTTTCATCTGATCCTAAAGGATATTTTACCATCAGTAACCTTCCATACGGCGAATACCGGGTCAGTATTGGTTTTATGGGGTATCATACTTATACAGCAGAACACATTGTCATTAACAGAGACAGGCCACGTGCCGCACTGCAAAGTATTTTACTCACTTCTTCTGAGAAAGTACTTCATACAGTAAATATTACGGCGCAGACACCCCCAGTCCAGAATAAGATGGATAAGCTGGTATATGACCCTGCCAATGATCTGAGTGCACAGGGTGGAAGCGCAATTGATGTGTTAAAAAAAGTTCCTATGCTCACGGTGGATATTGATGGCAATGTAGAGTTACTGGGCAGTCCCGGCATTAATTTCCTGATCAATGGAAAACCGTCAACCATCTTTGGTGCCAGTTTAAGCGATGCACTTTCATCAATCCCTGCCAGCCAGATTAAAAATATTGAAGTGATCTCCAATCCCGGTGCCAAATATGATTCACAGGGAACAGGCGGCGTTGTCAATATCATCTTAAAAGATAATAGCGTAAGCGGGGTTAACGGAACGGTAAATCTATCTGCCGGAACAAGGCTCAGCAATGGTTCTTTCAACCTAAATGCGAGAAAGAATAACTTTGGGGCAAATACTTTTTTTAGTTGCAATGCACAGCGGAACACCATTTCTCCCTTAGATAAAACCCTGACTAATAGTAATGGGATCAATCTTCTAAAACAGAATGGGTTTAACAGGGTTAAAAAGGACGGCTATCAAACCGGAATTGGGTTCGACTGGAACGTTACCCCTGAAGATAACCTAACCGCTACAGTTGGTTACAACAGGACCAGCAACAACGCTATGGATGCGGCAACTCAGTTACTGACCTCTTTTGGCAGTGATGGTTTGCCTATGAATGTAAATTCTAACCGTAATTCCGGTACTGATAACAATGGGCATACCCTGCAATGGAGCCTGGGCTACAAAAAGAAGTTTGTGAAGGAAAACCAGGAACTGAACTTTCTTTATCAGTCCAACATCAACGACAACCATTCAAGTTTTAACCAGCTGCAGGATTATATCAACCCTGTTTCTCCTTCAACCGGCGCCAGCAGTTACAGTCCGGGCAAGGTGAGGGAAACTGGTTTTGAACTCAATTATTCACAGCCGGTAGCTAAGAACTTTATTTTAGAAACCGGTGGAAAGGCTTTTTTGAAGACGATCAGCAGTGTTATTGATGCTCAATTGTATAACCCTGGCTCGCAGTCTTATGTTCCAGACCCCCTGCAATCCTATAATTTTAAATATACCCGGAATATATTTGCCTATTATCTCTCTGCTTCTTTCAAAGCATTCCATACACTGGATGTGAAAGCAGGGGCAAGGTATGAATATACTGTTAACCATACCGACTACCTCAATACAACCATACCAAATTTTGGGGCACTAAGCCCATCCCTGGTGGTTTCGCACCAGATTGATGAATCGCAATCCTTGAAATTCAGTTACAGCAGACGTTTTGAGCGTCCGGATTATGATGAGCTGAACCCTTTCCTTAACCGCAGTGATCCTTATAATCTTTCTTCCGGTAATCCGGCGCTTAAGCCAGAAATAGGGAATAATTTTGAATTAGGCTATAATAAAGTATTTAAAAATGGAGCTTCTGGAAACGTTACGGCGTTTTACAGACATAACGGTGATGACATGAAAACTTTTACCGATTTCTATCCCACTTATCTGGAAGGAGACATTACTTATACCAATGTTTCTTATACCAGCAGGATCAATACAGGTGGGGAAAACCGGTTTGGAACTAATTTATATGCCAGCGTTCCATTAACCAGTAAGCTTACACTCCGGTCAAATGCGCTCATCTCGAGAAGGTATATCATCTTCAATTACAGGGGCACAAATCAAAATACAGACGGAATGGAATACAGGGTCAACCTCAATGCCTCTTACCAGCTTACTAAAAACCTGTCGGCCGAGGTGTTTGGCAATTACAATTCTCCAAGGGTAGGTATCCAGGGCACCAATGCTTCATTCCTTTATTATACCATGGCGATCAGGAAACAGTTCCTGAATAAGAAAGCCAGTATTGGGTTGAGTGCAACAGATCCTTTTAATAAATATATCAATCAGAATACTACCATCATCCAGGCCGGTAACAGACAATATACCCTCAGACAAGTTCCTTACCGTTCATTTGGAATCACCTTCAGCTATAAGTTTGGTAACCTGAAATTTGACCATAAAGATGACACGTCAAAAGATCCGGAGATTCCAACTTTATAATGCAACAGTGCTGAGCCGGCAACTCCAGAATTTGTACAGAATTGGCCGATACCTTTCCTCATTAATCAATTTTATTTTCGATAAATGGTCTTTAAGTGTAGATATAGTGTGTTATTTTCGTTCTTTGCAATCTTTATTTTTTGTTCTTTTTTAGTCAGAACAGGCCTATTGATTGTATCCATTCCGAAAACACATTTTAGAGTTTTGTCTGTTATAGGACTCTATTTACAGGGGTTTATCTTCGATGTGGCTGTAGCGTTGTTTCTTGGTACCATTTTTAATATCTATCTGCTGATACTTCCCTCCAAATGGACAGGTACCAAAACAGATCGAATCATCACCTGCACCTGCTTGTTCCTTTTGCTCTTAATTTCCTTCTTCTCTTTTTTTGCAGAGATCACCTTTTGGCAGGAATTTGAAAGCAGGTTCAATTTCATCGCAGTAGATTACCTGATCTACACCTATGAGGTGATCAATAATATTAGCGAATCCTATCCTTTACCTCTGCTGATTGGTGGTGTATTGCTACTGGTATTGTCAGTGATGTGGCTGTTTTCCCGAAAAAAGGTCTTTGTTACTGCCTTTCGTGATCAAATGATATTTCGAAAGAGGGTGTTGATCTCAGGATGCCTGTTCTTGCTTACGGTTGCAATCCCCATGATTTGGAGCAACTCTTCTGCGGAGACTGGTAACAATAGGTACCAGAACGAACTTTCAAAAGCAGGTATTTACTCTTTCTTTGCTGCTTTCAAAAATAATGAACTCAGCTACAATGACTTTTATTCCCTGTTAAAAAAGGATCAGGCCTATCAGATTATGAGATCAGAATTAAAAGAAAAAAACAGCCGATTCCTCAAAAATGGTAATTCTATCAGAAGAGAAATCTCTAATCCCGGGCCGGTTTATAAACCGAATGTAATCATGATCACCGTAGAAAGCCTTAGCGCAGATTTCCTTCGGCACTTTGGTAACACACAGAAACTAATGCCAGTGCTCGATTCTTTGGCAGATCAGAATCTACTGTTTACCAATATGTATGCTACCGGAACAAGAACAGTAAGAGGTATGGAGGCCCTATCTTTATCTTCTCCACCCACTCCGGGAAGCAGTGTGGTAAGGAGGCAACATAACCAGAACCTAATTACTGTAGGTCATATTTTTGAGCAGGCGGGCTATCACCGTACCTTTTATTATGGTGGAGATGGTTATTTTGATAATATGAATGAATACTTCGGAAGCAATGGTTTTGATATCACAGATCGTGGAAGGAATATTAAAATGGGTGATACTTATCATACCAAAAGGACTATCATTACTGATCAGCAGGTACATTTTGAAAATGCCTGGGGCATTAGTGATGAGGATTTATATGCTGCTGTACTGCGGGGTTCTGATCAGCAGTATAAAGAGGGCAGACCTTTTTATAATTTCGTGATGACCACATCTAACCACCGGCCTTTTACTTATCCTTCAGGAGAGATCAATCAACCTTCGGGGAGCGGGAGGGAAGGTGCTGTACGTTATACTGATTATGCTATCGGCAAGTTTATTGACCATATGAAGCAGCGGGCATGGTTTAAAAATACTGTAATCATCATCGTTGCAGATCATTGTGCATCCAGCGCTGGTAAGAACGAGATAGATATCAGGAAATACCATATCCCATGTATGATCCTTAACCTGCCGCGGGGAGGAAAAAAAGTGATCAGTAAAATGTGTTCGCAGATAGACCTTTATCCAACATTATTTGGGTTACTGGGGTGGACGTATCAAAGTAATCTTTATGGAAAGAATGTTCTCGATGACAGCTATCAGCCCAGGGCGGTTCTGGGCACCTATCAGAAACTGGCCTACCTGCGTCAGGATAGCCTGGTGATCCTTGGGCCACAGCAAAAAACAGAGACCTTCATTTATAACAAAGAAAGAAATGAACAAATACCTGCACACTTATCCAAGTCCACCATCAATAAAGCGATTGCCAATTACCAAACGGCATACGACCTGTTTAAAAATGGCGGTATGCATCAGTAATTACCATTTATAAACCACGATAACGAAATGAAAGAACGAAGTGTTATGCTGAAGAGGGATGTAATTGCTGTACAACTTTAGTATCAGGACAAATCATTAATACAGAGTTTCTTCAGTATTGTGCTTTTTCTTTGTTGGTATCGCAGCATGCGAGTTAATAAAATCCGCAGATGAAATTCTTCAACCACATTAAAATCCAAGCTTTTGCCCTGTTAGTATCATTAACAGGATATGTTTCGGCGCAAACTGTGCAGTCGCAAAAGACTGACTCAATCAGTACCAGCCCGGTATCAGTCATGAAGTTGCGCGGTCAGAATCCACCAACTGTCAGGTCGTTCATTATTCCCGCTGTTTTGCTGTCTTATGGAGCGCTTTCTTTAAGCAATAATGCAATCCGGACACTGGATTTCAGTACCAAAGCAGAGATCCAGGAAGACCATCCTTTGTTTGCACACCACCTGGATAACTACATGCAATATGCGCCAATGGCAGCTGTTTATGGGTTAAACCTGGCGGGGGTCAAAGGCAAGCACCGTATTGGCGATCAGACCGCATTGTATATATTATCAGTTGGTATCATGGGCGTGACCACTACAACGATCAAGCATTTGGCCGACAGGCCGCGTCCTGATCGTTCCAATAACTATTCTTTCCCTTCCGGACATACTGCTAATGCTTTTGCAGCGGCGGAGTTCTTAAATCAGGAATACCGTGATGTTTCGCCATGGATTGGTTACGCCGGATATACTGTAGCAGCGGCAACAGGAGCATTGAGGTTATATAATAACAAGCATTGGCTCAGTGATGTGGTGGCAGGAGCTGGGATTGGTATTGCATCAACAAAAATCGCATACCTGATTTATCCTCAGCTTAAAAAATTAGTGATTGGTAAGCAAAGTATGTCTTATTCTATGGTGCCAATGTATCAGCAAAAGGCAGCAGGACTGGCATTTAGTGGAACATTTTAGCAAACAGATGGACTCTGGGGAAATTGTGTATATCTCCAGAAAGATTACAGCGTGAATGTGTTATTTGCAGATATCATAATAACGGATAATAATCTGTATGCTGCTGCGTTTTTAACAATTAATAATGAAAGTTCTAAGTACAAATAAAAACAGGCTGCTTGTTAGTATAATTTTTATACTTACTGCCACATTTATTGGATTAAGTTGTTTGATCTACTTTTTCCCGTTATCTTTTATAGATCTGGGTATATCCCGGAAAATCCAGGAGCACCACAATGTCAGGCTGGATCATTTCATGGCTTTTATCAGCCTGTTTGGCACTATGCCGTACTCTGCGGTCACAGTTGGTGTAGCTTCTTTATTATTTTTTATTGCTAAGTATAGGAGAGAAGCATTATTTACTTTATTTACCACATTATCAGGTGTCGTCAGTACTTTGACCAAGATGCTGATTAACCGGCCGCGACCATCAAAAGACCTGGTCAGGATCATAGAAATTGCCAGGCAGCAAAGTTTCCCCAGCGGTCACACCTTATTTTATACCGTATTTTTTGGTTTTCTGATCATCGTGATGGGCAACCTAAAATCTATTAACTATTATCTCCGGATGGGAGTTGCCAGTTTATCTGCGGCAATGATCCTGTTGATCCCTTTCTCCAGGATTTACCTGGGCGCCCATTGGTTTACCGATGTACTGGGCGGGGCGATGTTGGGCATGTTATGTCTGTTAATCCTGGGGTATCTCTATTTGCCAAAAAAAGAGATCAGTTAAATGATTTTCAGAGCAGGTGCGCCCAATCAAGCGGGGCAGTACAATAAACTTCAGGAGATCACGGGAAATTCAATCTCAAAAATATGTGTTCCCTCATGGTAAGTATATAAAATCTCCCAGAGATGAACTGTACAGATCTGTTTGATGATAGATAACCCAAGTCCATTTCCATTGTACCCTGCCGTTGTTTTACCAAAGCGGGAGAACATTCTGTCAGGCGGGAGATCTATCACATTGCCTTGATTGGAGAAGGTCATTCTTTGATTCCGGAGATCAATCCTCACTTCCGTTTCGTGCCTGCCATGCTGCAATACATTGGACAAAAGATTAGTAATTAATATTTCTAACAAATAGGGGCTGGCAAAGATTGTTTTCGCTTGTATATTTTTTACAATCCTCATGCCCCGTTGTTCAAAT